>Ga0209237_1002043_pt1 | contig 12043 bp, 12 predicted proteins | sample GraSoi013_1_40cm_2_FD_185820 | JGI IMG/M metagenome (GOLD analysis project Ga0209237, IMG submission 185820) | Grasslands soil microbial communities from the Angelo Coastal Reserve, California, USA - Sample 10_02_2013_1_40cm (SPAdes) (version 2) | ecosystem: Environmental > Terrestrial > Soil >...
GGGTCGGCTGGCTGCCGTAGCTGCCGGAGTCCTCCCCTTGGCGGATCTTGTCGGACAGCGCCTCGCGGGCGAGCTCGATGGTCACCTCGCGGTTCTTGAGGGACGCGAAGAGCAGCAGTTTGATGATGCAGCCCTCGAGCTCCCGCACGCTGGAGCGGATATGCTCGGCGATGAAGCGGAGCACGTCGTCCGGGATGGTGAGCTCGAGGTGGTCCTGCTGGGCCTTCTTGCGCAGGATCGCGATGCGGTGCTCCAGGTCCGGCTGGCCGATGTCGGCGACCATCCCCCACTCGAACCGGGAGATCAGCCGGTCCTCGAGACCCGGAATCTCCTTGGGGGGCCGATCCGAGGTGAGCACCATCTGCTTGCGCGCCTCGAACAGGGCGTTGAAGGTGTGGAAGAACTCGTCCTGGGTCATTTCCTTGCCTTCGAGGAAATGCACGTCGTCCACCAGGAGGAGGTCGATGTCGTTGCGATAGCGGCGCCGGAACTCGGGCATGGTCCGCGCCTGAATGCTTTCGATGACCTCGTTGATGAACTGTTCCGCGCCGACGTAGAGGAGTCGGGTCTCGGGATTGCGGTCCAGCACCGCGTGCGCGATCGCTTGCATCAGGTGCGTCTTGCCCAAGCCCGTCGCGCCGTAGATGAACAGCGGGTTGTACGTGCGCCCGGGGGCTTCGGCTACGGCATGCGCGGCGGCGGCGGCGAGCTCGTTCGACTTGCCGACGACGAAGCTCTCGAACGTGTAGCGCTCGTTGAGCGGCGTGTTCGCGCCCGCCCGCTCGGTCGCCACCGCGCCCTCACGCGGCGCCACGAAGAAGTCCATCTGCGGGCGCCGCTGCCGGTCTTCCTGCACCCGGAACACCACCGCGGTCGGCCGGCCGAAGACGCGCTCCGCGGCGCGCGCCAGGACGGTGGCGTGCTTGGATTCGTTCCACTCGACCGCGAATTGGTCCGGGGCGCCAAGGATCAGTCGCCCCTCGTCCAGCGCGATCGGCTCGGCCGGCTCGAGCCAGGTCCGCACCGTCGCGTCGGGGAGTTCACGGCGCGCCTCTTCGAGGAGACGCTTCCAGGCTTCTTTCGCTGACTGCTCCATCGACGATTGAAAAAAGGTAGGACGTCAAGCAAGGGCGGCCCGAAATTACGAGACGCCTGTGGAAAAGTCAACCTTGACCCGTCCGCGCTGGCCCGAGTAATTTTCCCGCCCTCACGTGAGGAATGTATGGGCCCGACGTATCGGCCGCGCAATCGGCGGCGCATCAATAAGCATGGCTTCCGCGCGCGGATGAAAGACAAATGGGGCCGCGCCGTCCTGTCCCGCCGCCGGAAGAAGGGGCGCAAGCGCCTCACCGTCCGGCTGCCATCCAAACACCGGAGTCGGTAAACGCGCGAGCGGTACCCGCGCCGCGTGCGCCTGGCGCGCGGCTCGGATCTCACAGCCTGCTGGGAGAAGGGGCAGCGCCTGCGCACCACGCACCTCGACCTGGCCTGGCGCCCCAATCACACGGGCCACCCGCGGACGGGGATCATCGTCCCCCGCTTCCAGTCCACCGCGGTGGCCCGCAATCATTTGCGGCGCCGCGTGCGGGAGATTCTGCGACGTGACCTGCTCCACCGCCTCCCCGCCGTGGATCTGGTCGTGCGCGCGAAGCGCTCGGCCTATGCCGCCCCGTTTGCAGCCCTGCGCGCCGAATTGACGGACGCCACCGCCCGGATCGCATGAGCCCGTCGCTCTGGCCGCGCCGTACTACGCTGGCACTGATCCGCGGGTACCAGCTCACGCTGTCGCACCTGGTGTTCACGCAGTGTCGCTTTACACCGTCCTGCTCGCACTACACGTATGAGGCGATCGAGCGCTACGGCGCGTTGAAGGGAAGCTGGCTGGGCGTGCGCCGTATCCTCCGGTGCCACCCGTTTCACCCGGGCGGCTACGACCCCGTCCCGCCCAAGGACTAATCGTGGAACGACGCGTCATTCTGGCAATCGTCCTGATGATCATCGTGGCAGTCGTGCCGGGCATCCTCTTTCCGCCGAAGAAGTCGGCGGTCAGGCGGCCCGGCAGCGTGACGGACAGTGGAGCCGTGACCAGAGAAAGTGTGACGACGCCCACACGCGTACCGGTTGCGACCGCCCGACCCGGCGTCCGCCCGACCGCCGCTCCCGCAGAGACGGTCTGGGTCACCTCGCCGCTCTATCGCCTGGGCTTCACCACCCGGGGCGCGCGACTGGTGCGAGGGGAGCTGTTGGGCTACCGCTCGTTCTCTGCGGGGGACTCCAGCCGGAACGTCCAACTCGTGCCCGACGGAGCGGCCTGGCTCGAGCACCGACTGGTGGTGGGAGGGGGAGGGGGAGGAGGGGTGGATACGGTCTCGCTGAGCGAACTTGAGTTTCAGCCGAGCGGTCCGGCCTTGCGGGTGGCGGGCGTCGGCACGCCCCTGACGTTCACCGCGGAGCGGGGCGGCGCCCGGGTCACGCTGACGTATCGTTTCTCCCCTGGTGAGTACCGCTTCCAGGTCCAGGGCCAGGTGAGGGGGCTCGGGGCGTCAGGCGCCGTCCTGCTGGTCGGGTTGGGGGATGGGTTGCGGTGCGTGGAGGCGGACTCGGCGGACGATTACCGGCACTACTCGGTGGTGACGAAAGCGTCTAAGACGGAGACCAAGGACTTCAGCAAGATCGACCCTGGGCAAACGATGGTGCTCGACGGGCCGTTCGAGTGGGTCGGGATCAAGTCGAAGTATTTCCTCGCGGCGGCGCTGGCCTTCGAGGAGAACCAGCCGCAGTTCGCCGGCGCGGTGGCGGTGGGGGAGCCGCGCAGCGGCAAGTTCGCCACGCGCACCGCCGTGACGCTGACGCTGCCCGTCCCGCCGTCCGGGGACTTCCGCTACGATGTGTACGCGGGACCGCTCGAATACCGCCGCCTGGCGGCGCTCGGCCACGATCTGGCCGACGCCAATCCGTACGGCTGGGTCTTCCGGCCCATCGTCAAGCCCGTGTCGGTCCTGGTCGTGAACATCCTGCTGTGGATGCACGAGCGGCTGCACATGGCGTACGGTTGGGTGCTGATCCTGTTCGGCGTGCTGGTGCGGCTGTTACTCTGGCCGCTGAACCAGAAGGCGATGGCCTCCCAGCTGCGGATGCAGGCCGTGCAGCCGTTGGTCAAGGAGACGCAGGATCGGTATAAGACCGAGCCGGAAAAGCTCCAGAAGGAGATGATGCGGATCTACAAGGAGCACAAGGTGAATCCGTTCGGCGGCTGCCTGCCGATGCTCCTGCCGTGGCCGGTGCTGATCGCGTTGTTCTTCGTATTCGCGAACACGATCGAGTTCCGCGGCGAGCCGTTCCTGTGGCTGCCGGACCTGTCGCGTCACGATCCGTACTACATCATCCCGATCGTGATGGGACTGTCGATGTACGCGCTCTCCAAAGTGGGTCAGCTCGGGATGCCGCCCAATCCCCAGACTAAGACGATGCTGTACGTGATGCCGGGGTTCATGACGTTCTTGTTCCTGCGCTTCGCGTCCGGGGTGAACCTGTACTACGCCGTCTCGAACCTGATCAGCATTCCGCAGCAGTACCTGCTGGCCCAGCGGCGGCTGCGGGAGCAGGGGAAGAAGTGACGGGGATGGAAGACGGGGAACTCGGGACGTGTGCTGACTGATCCCATCGTCGCGCTCGCCACGCCCCCGGGTCGCTCCGCCGTGGCGTTGATCCGACTCTCGGGCCGCGGGGTGTTTGCCCTGGCGGCCCGTTGTCTCGCTCCGTTCCGCGCCGAGCCGGCGCGCACCGTGTTCCGCGCCCGGTTGCGCCATCCGACGAGCGGCGAGGCGATCGACGATGCCCTCGCCTGCTGCTTCCCCGGGCCGCACTCCTACACCGGTGAAGACCTGGTCGAGATCTCGACGCACGGCGGGCTCGTCGTCCCCGGGGCGGCGGTGGCGGATCGACGCGGGCGCGCCGGTCCAGCGGCGCCGCGCGCTCCAGCAGCTCGAGCGCGGGCTGTCGGGACGGCTCGAGGCGTTGCGCGGGGAGATTCTCGACCTCGAGGCGTTGATCGCCTACGAGATCGACTTCCCGGAGGAAGACGCGGGCCCGGTCGCTCCCGAGCGGGTGCGTGGCGCGTGGTGCGTGGCGCGTGAGCGCGTCGCGGGACTCCTGGCCACGGCGCCCGAGGGGGAGCGATTGCGCGAGGGCGCGTTGTGCGTGATCGCCGGCCGCCCCAACGCCGGGAAGAGCTCGCTCTTCAACGCGCTGCTCGGCACCGAGCGCGCGATCGTCACGGAGATTCCCGGCACGACCCGTGATGCGATCGAGGCGCCCGCCGTGATCGCGGGGTTTCCCTTCCGCCTCGTGGACACCGCCGGACTGCGGGACAGCCAGGATCGCGTCGAGAAGATCGGGATCGAGGTGAGCCGGAGGTACCTGGGCGCCGCCGACCTCGTCGTGTTCTGTGAAGAGCGCGTGGTGCGTGGTGCGTCGTCGGATCCGGTACGGGAGGAGTTCCTCGCCCACGTGCGGGCCCCGGTCGTGGTGGTCCACACGAAGCTGGATCTGGACCAGTCCGACGGTCCGACCGTCCGACCGGCCGTCGTGTCAGTGTCGGCGGTCACCGGCGCAGGGCTCGAAGAGCTCAAGCGTCGTCTGGCGGCGGAGGCGTTCGGGCGCCTGCTGGCGTTGGGCGACGTGGAGCCGGTGGTGACGCGGGCCCGCCACCGGGCGGCGCTGGAGCGGGCGCTGGCGGAGCTGGACGGCTTCCAGGCGGCGCGCTCGGCCGGCGTGGACGCAGCAGCGGCCGCCACGCACCTGCGCGCCGCGGTCACCGCGCTCGACGACCTGATCGGCGTGGTGACCCCGGACGACGTGCTGGACCGCGTGTTCGCGAGCTTCTGCGTGGGGAAGTAACGGAGAACGCCTCAGATACCCGTGCGCTTGAACTTGCCGCTCGGCCGGAACGGTGCCCCGGCCTCAAACAGCGCCACCTGCTCGATCTGCCGCGCGAGCTCGATGTCCTTCGCGGTGATCCCGCCCGCGCTGTGCGTGTTGAGCGCCACCTCGACGCTCCCCCAGCTCACCTGCAGGTCCGGGTGGTGGTCGGCCGCTTCCGCGTAAAAGCCGATCGCGTTCACCAGCATCAGGGTCGTGGGCCAGCCGTCGGTCTTGAAGGTCCGGCGGATGGCGCCACGCTCGTAGCGCCAGCCCCGCAGCGGCTTCAGCTGCTCGGCGATCTGGCTGTCGGTGTAGGGGGGGGGTTCCGTGGGGCTCACAACGTCTCCCGGTAGGTGGCCGACTGGCCGAAGTTCTCCTCGACCTCCATCTCGATGAGTTGCAGGTGCGTCACGCCGACGGCGGTCAGCTCCTGGTGCAGGCGCCCCGTCAGATGCCGCGCCAGCATCTCGACGGTGGTGTTGGGGATCGGAAGGAGGACGCAATCGCGGTCCGGAAACACATAACGCGGATCGCCGCCGACTGCGACGGTCACGCGGGCGCCGTCGCGCGCCACCGTGACGATGGGGTTCTGGGTAGGCAACAGCACCTTGTGGTCCAGGTCGTCGGTGAGCCGCCGCATGATCTTTTTCACGACGGCGAAGTCCGCCACGTACCACGTCTCGGCCTCGAGGGCGCCCTGGAGCATCACGCTGGCGCGGTAGTTGTGGCCATGCAGGGTCTCGCAGCGGTGCCCGGCGAAGGTGATGAAATGCGCGGCCGCGAACACGAGGTCTTCTTTGGCGATCGAAATCCGAAAGTCACCGCGCGGGCTCATAGGGAGGGGAAGATAACACCCGGTCCGGCGGGCTACTGCGGCGGCTGAGGCTCCTGCCCGGTGGCCGCCTGCCAGACCTCGTCCGCCAACCACTCCAGGCGCTGCTGAGCGTAGTCCAGCTCCGCGGGGTTCATGTCCCGCGCCCGTCGCGCCAGCTCGCGGGCGTGGGCCAGGAACTCGTCCAGCACTTCGCGCAGCGGGCGATTCGTGCGCCGCTCGAGGACCGTCTTCTTGCGGGGGCTCACGCCGTCTGGATCCCGAGTACGCGCCCTTCGACCTGCTGGAACTCTGCCGCGGCGGCCCGCACGGTGGACGCCGCGCCCCGCTCCGCGAGGTAGTCCTCGACCAGCCGCAGACCCAGGTAATACCCCGAGCGCTCGGGCAACACCTTGCCACCCACCAGCCGCGCGGCCGGACTCATTCCGCCGGAGAGAAACCGCAGCCGCAGTCCCAGGCCGCTGACGTCCAGGTCGGGGGCGGCGACTCGCCGCAGGAACGCATCGAGCTCGCGGATGCGCCGGTACTGACGTCGCGTGTAGCCGAAGTATTCCCAAGGCTCGAAGCCAGGCGCCACGGCCTGGGCGGCCGCCACCGCGGCGCCCTCGTTGACGAGGAGCTCCCGCAACGCCGCCCGGCTGCCGGTCTCCCAATAGTCGTAGTATCCGCCCTGCTCGGCCACGAACCGCTTGAGCATCGCGCGGCTCGTCGGGGACGTGTAGCGCACCGCGTGGGCGACCTCATGGGCGATCCACAACGGCAAGAGGTGCGGGGCGAGCCCGAGACCGTTGGTCTGCGGGTTGCCGCGGCCGGTGAAGTGCTCCAGGCAGACGAACGCGATGCCCCGGCCGCCCACGACGAGCTCGCCGGCGTTCGCGGCACCCACACCCACTGTGAGGTAGAGGTCCACGGGGCAGTCGGTTTCGAGCAGCTCGAGGGAGCGGCGCAGTGCGTCTTCGGTGATCTGCCCGATGTCCACGTCCTCGAGCAGCCGCCGCAGGTCGGCGCGGTCTGCCCGGAGCGCCTCTGTGATCACCCGCTCCGCGTGCGGCGAGTCCGGGTCGAGCACGTAGTTGTGCCAGTAGCTCTTGAGGACGGGTGCGTGGCGGTCGAGATACGCGCCGTACGCCGCGACGGGGTCGGGCGCGGACACGCAGGCGAGGAACTCCGGGACGAGATCGATGAGCATGGAGCCGGTGGCCGGCCCCAATTTGGGAAGCTGCTAGGCGCGAGACAAGCCTCGCTCAGCGGATGGTGATTTCGAGGGCGACGGTCTGCGACTTGACATTTGGGCCGAGGTCGGTCACGGCGAGCGTCACGCGATAGCGACCGGGCGGCACCCGCCCGGGCTCGATCACGATGCGCTCGGGCCGCATGCCGCGCGCAGGCGCTTCGCGCGTGAACTCGAACACGACCGGTGCCGCGCCCCTGAGCAGGCGGCCCGGAAGCGAGCGGACCGGCGCGAACGTGTAGCGCACCTGATAGCTCGCGTGGCCCTCCGCGTCGGGGGAGAGCCCGTAAATCTCGGCATAGGCGGCGAGGGGGCGGCCGGCGGGATAAACGAGGTCGGCGGGCATCCCCTGCAGCACCGTCTCACGGTCGGCGAGAGAATCGCCGGGGGCGAGTGCGAGGCTCGAGAGGCCGAGCGTGAACCACGAATAGGCCGGGAGACGAACGGCCTCACGCAGCCGTCCCAGCGCGCCGGCCGAATCCACGTCGAGCCCCAGCCGGTAGACGCCGGGCGGCGCGGTGAGCCGTAAGAATCCGGCCCCTGCCACGTGCTCGATTGCTTCGCCGCGCTCGTCCCACAGCACCGCTGCCGCGCTCTCGGGAGCGGCGCGAATGTACAGGTCGGTCCTGCCGGCTGCCTCGCTCTTGAAGAAGGCGGACCAGCCGCGGGCGACGAGCGGCGCGGCGATGCTCGTGCCGTCGGTGGTGAGCAGGATCTGCGCCTGCCGCGCCTCGCGGCGGTTGTGCGGCGGCGCCACGAGGTAGTCCCCGTGATCCCCGTAGGCTCCCGGGATCCCTCGGAAGCGGATCGTGAGCGGGCCTTCCGGCGTGTCGTAGGTCCAGGCGTGGACGGCGAAGAAGTTCCCCTGCTCCCGGTCCCAGAAGTCCGGGCGGCCGTGCCGCAGCCACACGATCCCTCGCGCGCTCAAGTTGGCGCGGGCGTAGACGGTGAGCCGGCCGACGGTGTCGTTGACCGTCAGCAGGTCCGGGAACAGGAATCGGTCCGCCGCCAGCGCGTCAAAGCCCGTGTCGGACGCGGCGATCGCCAGCGCCGAGTCGTGGAGATAGGTGGCCGCGAGAGCGCGGAAGGTGGGCGAGCGCTGGAACCGCGCGAAGGGATGCAGGAGACGGAACAGCCGCCGGACCTCCGCCAAGCGTCGGTAATGCTCGGCGAGTCGTTCGTTCTGCCGGGTGACCAGATTCGGATCGCGCTTCGACCAGAACCAGTCGAAGAACCGGCGCGCCTCGCCCGGGCCGATCGAGTCGTGCCGCGCCACCTCGGCGGGGGAAGCGATCATCCACACCTGGTCCCACAGGACTCCGGCCGTGTCGAGGTCGGCGAAGGCCAAGGCGGAGTCGTACCAGGCCTGGCCGGCGCTGTCCCGGTGCTCGAGGAAGGCGGCCTGGGCCCGCACCACGTAGGCGGACACGTCGGGTGCGCGGCGCGCGAGCACCGCCGCGCTGAGGGAGTCCGCCCGCGACGGCTCCTCGAGCGCGAGGGCGATCTCGGCGCGGCGGGCCGCCGCCGTCGGGTCGTCGGGGTAGCGTGCCAACGCACGGTCGGTGCGACGCCAGATGCCGGCATCGTGATAGAGCTGCCCGAACAACGCCCAGCAGTCGCGATACGCGGGCGTCAGGGCGAAGATGCGGAGCAGCGCCTCGCGCATGATCACCTCGCCCTCGTCGCTCCCCAGGTAGTCGCCCACCCGCACCTGCCAGTAGAGCGGCTCCGGATCCGCCGGCGCGAGCCGGGCGGCGGTGCGGAATTCCTCCAGCGCCTGATAGCGGCCGACCACGGGCCAGGCGAACCAGCTTCGGCCCAGGAGGAGGTGCGCCGTGGGATCGCTCGGGTGAGTGCGAACGAGCTGCTCGGCGATGACGCGGGCGGCACGCAGATCCTGACGCACTAACAGAGACTCGGCCCGGGCGAACGCGGCACCCTGTTGCAGGAGGGCCAGAACCAGGGTGAGCACCGGCTCAGCGCCGATCGCGCATCTTGCGGCTCATCTCCGCGAGGAACTTGCGCTCGGCCGGCGTCAGGCTGCCCATGCCGCGCGCCGAGATCTTGTCGAGGACGCGGTCGATTTCAGCCTGGACGCGGTCGCGGTTCGCCGCTCGCGGCTTGGCGCCGGCATCGCTGCCGCGCGCCTCGCGCGCCGCCGGATGGACCAGCACCCCCGGCTCGGCGGTCCGTCCCCCCGCTGCACCGCCACGCAGCCGCCGCTCCGCCTGGCTCAGCCGCCAGTCGCCCGCCTTGAGCCACAGGAACCCGGTCGCCATGCCGCCCAAGTGGGCGAGGTGCGCCACCCCGTCACTCGTGCCGACGAGCGCCCCCAGCCAAGCGAGCACGAGGTCGATGGCGACGGCGAACGTCACCAGCCACTTGGCGGGGATCGGTGCGGGGAACGGGAAGATGAAGATCGGCTCGTCCGGCCAGTACCAGGCGAACGCCAGCGCCACGCCGAGGATGGCCCCGGAGGCGCCGATCACCATGCGCACGGGGACGACCAGCATCATCAGGTAGGACAGCGCCGCCCCGCCGATGCCGCACAGCAGGTAATAGCCGATGAACGCCCGGCCCCCCAGTCGCTCCTCCACCGGCGGCCCGAACACGTACAGCGCCAGCAGGTTGAAGGCGAGATGCGCGACCCCGCCATGGAGGAACATGTAGGTGACGAGCGTCCACGGATGGGTGAGCGCTTGCAGCGGGGCGAACCCCAGCTCCGCGGCAAGATGGAGGAAGACCGTCTTCTGCAGGAGGAAGACGAGGAGGTTGGCGACGAGGAGGCGTCTGACCCAAGGGGTCATGCCGTACATCCGCTGCGGGCCCATCAGTAGTCCTTGGCGTCTAGGCGCCTAGACGTCCAGCCTTTGGGCGTCTCGGCGTCTCGGCGTCTAGTCTTATGTTATCCCCCGCGAGCCCCCCCGGTGTTCCGGGCGAGGTGGCACAGCCGCTCGCACAGCTCCGGAAACTCGATTCCCGCCGCCCGGGCGGCTTGAGGATAGAGGCTGGTTCTCGTCATTCCCGGGAGGGTATTGGCTTCGAGACAAAAGATGTCGCCATCCGGGCTCAGCCGGAAGTCGATCCGCGAGTACCCGCCGAGCTTGAGCGCCCGATGCGCCGTGAGGGCGAGCGCCTGCAGCTGGCGGGCGAGCTTCGTGTCGAGCTTGGCCGGGAAGGTTTCTTCCGACATCCCGGGCGTGTACTTGCACTCGTAGTCGAACAGCTCGTGCTTCGGGACGATCTCTCCGACCGGCAGCGGCACGTCGCCCAGCACGCCCACCGTGAGCTCCCGTCCCGGGATGAACTGCTCCACCAGCACCTCAGCGTCATATTGGGCCGCGTAACGGACCGCGGCGTCCAGATCCTTGGCCTGCTTGACCAGCGTGAGCCCCACCGTGGAGCCTTGCTTGGACGGCTTCACGATCACGGGCCAGCCCAGGACGGTCGTGACGTCTCGGGGGCCGACCGGCGTCATGAACCAGGCCGGGACGGGCACGCCGGCGTCGCGGAACAATCGCTTGGAGAGATCCTTGTCCATCGCGAGCGCGCTCGCCAACGCGCCGCTGCCGGTGTAGGGGACGCCGATGACGTCGAGGATCGCCTGCAGCGTGCCGCCCTCGCCCGTGCCGCCGTGGAGCGCGAGGAACAGCACGTCGGCGCCCTGCACGACCGGGAGCTCGGCGAGGCCGGTGGAGAGCAGCTCGCGCTCGCGCGCCTCGAGCTCGGCCACGGTGGGGAGCTCCTTCCCGACGGCGCCGCCAAGGAGGCTGGTCTCCTGCTCGGTGGTGAGGAGGCCCGCGACTGTGTCGACCACGTAGACCTGGTGCGCGCGGGAGCGCAACGCCGCGACGATCTGCGCCGCGCTGGCGAAAGCGACCGCGCGCTCGGCGGTCGCTCCGCCGGTGAGCACGGTGAGGCGCATCAGCGGATGCCGGCCAGCTGATGCAACAGATCGTACCGGGTGACGATGCCCGCGAGCTTTCCTCCCCGCCGCACCAGCGCGGCGGGCGTCTCCCGGGACAGCATCGCCGTGAGCCGCTCCACCGGCCACTCCCCGTCCACGACGGGGAACGGCGGATCCATGAGCTCGCGCACCGGACGGTCGAGCGTGGCCGGCTCTTCGATGGCCCGGGCCATCAGGCCCTGCTCGGACACCGCGCCGACGCCGTCGGCGCCCTCGAGGACGGGCAGTTGGGAGACGTTGTAGGTGCTCATGAGGTTGAGCGCCTGGCGCACCGTGGCCTGCGGCGCGACCGAAATCAGCGGCGGGGCGCCGTTCTCTTTGGCCGCCACGAGCCGCCCGACCGTCAGCCGCTCGGCCTCGAGGATCTGATTCTCCCTCAACCACTCGTCGTTGAAGACCTTGGAGAGGTAGCGCTCCCCCGTGTCGCACAGGATCGTGACGACGAGAGCCTGCGGGTCGTTGACCTTCCGGGCCACCTCGAGCGCGCCGACGACATTGACCCCGGTCGAGCCGCCGCAGAACAGCCCTTCTTCCCTGGCCAGGCGTCGCACCATGAGGAAGGCGTCCTTGTCGCTGACGAACATCCACTCGTCCACGACCGAGAAGTCGAGTGCCGTGGGGATCTTGTCGCCGCCGATGCCCTCGACCTTGTAGGGCGCCCCCTCGGTTTTCCGGTGCGTGCGCGCGTACTCGGTGTAGATCGAGCCCACCGGGTCCCCGGCGATCACGCGGATCTTGGGGTTGCGCTCCTTGAGGTAGCGCCCGGCGCCGGTCACCGTGCCACCGGTCCCCGGCGCGCACACCAAATGGGAGACTTTCCCCGAGGTCTGCTCCCAGATTTCGGGGCCGGTGGTGCGATAGTGCGCCTCGGGGTTGACCGGGTTGAAGTGCTGGTCGGCGAAGATCGCGTTGGGATGGGCAGCCGCGATCGCACGGCCTTTCATGATGTAGTTGTCGGGATGGTCGGGCGCGACGGCGGTCGGCGTAATGATCACCTCGGCGCCGAGGGCCCGCAGCAGCCGCGCCTTCTCCTGGGACATCTTGTCCGGCATCGTGAAAATGCAGTGGTAGCCTTTCACCGCGGCGGCGA
>Ga0209237_1002045_pt1 | contig 12034 bp, 11 predicted proteins | sample GraSoi013_1_40cm_2_FD_185820 | JGI IMG/M metagenome (GOLD analysis project Ga0209237, IMG submission 185820) | Grasslands soil microbial communities from the Angelo Coastal Reserve, California, USA - Sample 10_02_2013_1_40cm (SPAdes) (version 2) | ecosystem: Environmental > Terrestrial > Soil >...
GCACGCATGCGAGGGAAGTCGAATCCGGGAAACCGGTCCTCAAGACCTGCGGATCTACCGATACCGCCTGGGCTGTCGTTTCCGTTTCCCGCGACCCCGCCTTCCCTGTCGTGACGTGCGCGCCGCAAACGGTTGCAGCGCCGCCAGCCATCGAGCTGCGCCTGGCGTCCCCGCCGCCGGATCCGCTTCTCGAAGTCCCGACGCCTCCTCCACTCGCCAACTCCTGAGCACGGTTCAGTCGGCCGTTTGAGCGCGGCGCGCGTTTGCGCGCTGCGATCCCGCTTGCCCAGGAGGAACCATGCGCACCGGCGCATGCTTGTCTTTGTTCTCGATCTGTTTCGTCTCGTTCGGCGCGATCGCGCAGGAGCGCGAGGTCAGCCTCGACCGCGAGGATGCTTCGCTGCCCTCGGCCCTCGCTGGCCTGAGGATCTCGGGGTTCTTCGTCGGTTCGGCGAACTACAACTCGCACATCCAGATGGTGCCTGAGTTCGCCGGCAATGCTCCGGTTTCCTCGGAGCCGCGGCGCATCGACTACAGGTTCGATCAATTCAGCCTTGGTGTGAACAAGGTCTTTGCACCATGGCTTTTCGCCGGCGCAAGTATCGAGATCGAGCGCCATGGCCACCGGCACAGCCACGGCTTCGATCCGGACTTCGGGTGTCCCGGCACGGGCCAGTGCATCGAGCAGTTCGGGACCGAGAGCATCGACATCGAAGTTAGCCTCCACCGCTTCAACCTGACCGCGGTCGCGCCGCTCGGGAACGGGCTCGCGCTGTCGTTCGGCCGGTTCGACACGCCGTTCGGGTACGAGCGGCACGACGCGGCGCTCAACCTGACCGCCACGACGTCGGAGCTGCAACGATTCGGACGGCCGCAGAGCATGACCGGGCTGCAGGCGGCATATCAATTCGCCCCGTGGCTGGACGCGGTGGCCTGGCTCGTGAATCGCTGGGAGAACGAGACCACCGAGGACCCGCTCGAAGACAACAACCGGGCGAAGAGCGTCGGCGGCCGCCTGGGCGTGACGCCTCTGCAAGGCCGCCAGCTCTTGAACCTGGGGATCGGCGGGTTCTGGGGGCCGGAGCAGGACGACGACAACGCGCATGCGCGCTGGATCGTCGATGCCGACGTGACCTGGTCGGCCTCGTCGCCGCTGCTCGTCGCGGCTGAGTTCGTCTATGGAGGCGAGTCTGGCGTGTCCTTCCGCCGCCGGGGTCTGCCGTTCGCTGCCGCCGAGGTTTCCGACTCCGACGTTCACTGGCTCGGCTTCTACGCGCTAGCCCACTACGATATCGCTCCCTGGCTCGGAGTCTCGTTCCGGTACGGCGCGTTCAGGGACGTCGATGGTGCGCGGACCGGCGTGGTCCAGACTCTGCAGTCGTTCACGTTCGCGTCCATCTTCCACCTGTCGGAGCTGGTTCCAGACCTCCGCCCGCTCGGCGTGACCTACGCTCGCACGCGCCACCATCTGGACTGGGTCGACCTGCGGCTCGAGTACCGCCTCGGCCACTCGAATCGTCCGGTGTTCGCGGACGTGGAGCCGGGCATCCCAATCACCGAGGCGAGCAATACCGGCCACGTCGTGACCGCGCAGCTCGTCGTCAACTACTAGGAGGCGCCGCCATGAACGGAATCCAGCTGTCACGGCTGCCCTTGAGCGGAAGGATCTTCTGCACGCTTTTCCTGCTCGGAATCGGCTGCGGTGCGCTCGCCGCGTTCGCGCAGGCGTCCACCGCCGTCGGGGTCTCTCCCGCGGCGGTCCAGGCGAGCCTTGCGCGCGATCTTCCCATGACCGGCATGCACCACGGGGAGCCGAGCGGCGAGAAGGAGATCGATCTAGGCGAGATCTCGAGCGAGGCGAGGATGACGATCCGGACACCCTTGCTCATCCAGACCAGCCACACGCACCTGTTCGGGCAAACGCTGATCGCCGGTCTGATCGGCCTGATCTTCCTCTTCACCTCGGTGCGCGAGAGGACCAAGGCCGCGATTGTCGCCTTGCCTTTCGTCGGGAGCCTCCTGGACATCGGCGGCATGTGGGCCACGCGCTTCGTTTCGCCGTCGCTCGCGACGCTCGTCATCGTCGGCGGCACGGTCTTCGCGCTCGGCTACGTGCTGATCGCGGCGCTCTCCATCCGCGACCTCTGGTTCCGGAAGGAGGCAGCATGATCATCCGTGTCGTTCTCCTGTCCTGTGCCATCGCGGCGCCCGCACTGGCGCACGTCACTCCTCCCGTCGTTCTGGCCTCCGATCGGGACGCCATCACCACCCTCCTCCCGGGCGCGCGACGCCACTTCGTCCACGAAGTGCGCCTGACGGAGGAGGAGCGGCAGGCCGTCCAGAAGGAGTCCGGCTGGCGTCCGGAGGAAGACTTCTACCGGTTCTACATCGGCCGCGATGAGCAGCTTCACGATCTGGGGGCCGTCGCGTTCCTGACCGAGTACACGATCCACGGCGCCGTGCGGGTGGCGGTCGGCCTGGCCCCCGACGGCAGGATCAAGGGCGCTCTCGTCGTCGAGCTCAGTGAAGAGACGTATCCCTGGGTCAAGACGGCGATCGACGGCGGTCTCTTGCGCAGCTTCGCCGGCCGGGATGCGCACGAGCCGTTCCCGCGCGCCGGAGCGAGGAGCTCGATGTCCGCGTTCTACGCGGACATCATCGCGGCCCTCGTCCGGCGTGCGGCGCTGGTGTACGAGGCGGGAGTGATGAAGCGGCAGCGGAACTAGTCCGAATCCGCGTCGGTCGGTTCAACCTCTGAGCCCGAGCACGCGCAATGCGGGCACGTTCTCACGGATGTCGTCGGTAAGATGCCCGGCGATGATTCCGCCGGGCTGCGGGCGCGAGCGGCGCGGGCGCAAGACGCGTTCCGGGGTGACGATCAAGTCCACGCGGAAGTCGTGATCCGTCTCCGGCAGTGTCCCGCGGACGACCTGCAGCGGATGCACGGTGGTCGCCACGGGAGTGCGCTCGTCGATGCAGCCCAGCGCGCGGCCCAGCGCGAACTCCAGATCCGAATAGCCGCCGCCCTTGCCGACGCGGGCACCGCTGCGGGCAACTGCAACGGATCCGGCAACGACCAGGTCGATATGCGGCAGATCGCGGGGATCTACGGCGCGGCCCATTTTCGCGGCGCCTCCGATCGACGCGGCGGCGCGCAGGTCGCGCAGACGCCGGGGATCCAGCTCCCAGAAGCAGCGCGCCTCCCTCAGGCGCGGGAGGGCCATGTACACGACCTTCCCTTCGCGCAAGGCCCGCAGCCGCACGTAACGCTGCGGAGCATCCGGGTTGCACTTGATCAGGCGGGCGCGGCGCCACTCGTCGAGCGTGGCGAGTCGATCGGCGGCGGCCGACGCGCCGACGAAGTTGGGGATCCGACCGCGCGCGCCGGGAAATGCTGCGGCGCCCCGCTCTTCCATGAGCGTCCAGATGCGATCGCGGATGGCCTGCTTGCGGTCGGTCAAGGGTCAGCATCCCAGGTCAGGCCAAGGCGCGCCGATTCTCCGAATACCAGCGCCGCAGCTCCTCGATGGCCGAGGCGAAGGTGTACCGCGGCACCCAGCCGAGCTCCGTGCGGATCTTCGCGATCGACATGCGGCTTCGGGTGGTGACCATCTCGATGGCCGTATGAGTCAGCAAGGGGCGCGTGCTCGAGTTGCGCAGGCGGGCGCCCGTCTCGCATGCCATCGCGATCGCGCGCGCGGCAGGCATCGGGACCGAGCGGCGGACGGGACCCTTCCCCGCGATCGAGGCGACCGCGTCGAAATACTCGCGGAACGAGAGCGATTCGCCGTCGCCGACGATGTAGCCCTGGCCGACGGCGCGCGGATGGTCCGCCGCGAGGAGCATCGCGTCGAGGAGGTTCTCGATGTAGCAAGGATGGCAGGTCCCGGAGCCGCCGCCGAGAAGGAACATGCGGTCCTTCTCGATCATCCTCAGCGGTTCTTCGAGCCACGCTCCTTCGGGCCCGTACACGACCGCCGGACGCAGCACGGTCACCGGCAGCCCGGCTTCGTGGAATTCGAACGCGATCTTCTCGCCCTCCGCCTTCGTCTGCGAGTACGCATCCTTGCTTTTTCCGTAATCCGAGTGGTCGTCGAAGTACGCAGGGGCGGGCGTGCCGAATGCGGCGATGGAGCTCAGATGGACGACCCGCTGAACCCCGGCCACCCGCGCGGCCTCGAGCAGCCAGCGAGTACCCTGCACGTTCATCGCGAAGAACGTCTCTCGCGAGCCCCAGTCGGAAACGTGGCCGGCGCAGTGGAAGACACGCGCCGTGCCTGCGCAGGCCCGCAGCAGCGACTCCCGGTCGCGCAGATCGCCGATCGCGATCTCGGCGGCGCCGGCGATCTCGCCGGGGAGCCGCCCCTCGCTTCCCGGCCGACAGAGGACGCGAACCGGACGACGTTCGCGGACCAGCCTCCTCGCCACATGGCGGCCGATGAACCCCGTGGCACCCGTGACCAGGTTCATCGCGCCTCCCGGAACCAGAGGACGCATCGCTCGATGGCGGGTGTCACGGGACCGGCCTTGAACCCGAGCTCGGTGTGCGCGCGGGCGCCGTCGAAGTAGAGATATCTGCCGATCAGGCCGCTCATGGCCGAGGTGAGCGCCGGGGCCTTCCTGGTGAAACGATCCGCGGTCCACTCGGCCACCGCGCCGACGACGTCGAGCAGCGCCTTGGGAGCCTTGAACCGGGGCCGGGCGACGCCCGCGATCCCGGCGACCTTCGTCATGAACTCCTGGTTCGAGAGATTTTCGCCGACGAGCAGGTACTGACGGCCCACCGTGCCGCGTTCGAGCGCGAGCCAGAGGCCGCGCACGACGTCGTGCACGTCGATGAAGCAGGCGCCACCCGCGACGTAGACCGGCCACATGCCCCGGGCGATGTCCGCGATCGGCTTGCCGATCGGAGTGGGACCGTAGTCCCGCTCGCCGATCGCGGATGTCGGGTTCACGATCACCGCCGGCAATCCTCTCTCGCGCACCCGGCGCTTGATCTCTTCCTCGCCGGCCTTCTTCGTGTCGGCGTAGAGGAAGTTCAGGCGCTCGAGGTTGTACGGCGAATCCTCGTTGCGAGGGCAGGCCGCATCGGAGGCGCCGAGGGTGATGCAGCTGCTGGTGTGCACCAGCTTTCGCACCCGTCGGCGCACGCAGGCCTCGGCGACGTTCTGCACCCCGAGCACGTTGATCCGGTGGAACAGCGCACGGTCCTCCGCCCAGTACCGGTTCAGCCCGGCGAGATGGAAGATCGCGTCGCACCTGCCGACGAATGCGTCGACGCTCTCGCGGTCCAGCAGGTCTCCGAACACGCCGTCGTACTTCCCCTCGAGGTCCGCGATCGGCTCGAGCGAAGTGTTCCTCTGGAGAAACGCGACCGGGCGGAAACCTCTCGCCACCGCCGAGCGCAGCAGGTGCGCCCCGATGAACCCGTTCGCCCCGGTGATGCCGATCCGGTCCGGCGCCATTGCAGGGCGAACGTTACTGCAGGACGGACTTGACAGGTCGACGCCGTTCATACGCCAATCTGTCGGTGCGGACGCCAGACCTCGGACCCTGGAGTCGCCGAGCTCCCGCTGGCTGATCCGATTGGGGGATCCCCATGCTTCGTTCGCGTGCTCGTCGAGGAGCGTCGTTCCTCTGCCTCACCATGCTGGCCAGCGTCGCGATCACCGCCCACGCGAAGGGCGACCTGCGCAAGGTGAACCACGTCATCATCGTGATGCAGGAAAACCATTCGTTCGACAACTACTTCGGGGTGCTGCCGTACGTGCCTCGCGGTCCATATCATGCCGGCCCGTGCGCACGAGGCGACCATCGCTGCGTCGACGGTCTCGCTTGCGAGAGGGAGGGGTCCAGTCTCGACTGCCGCAACTGGAACCTCGACGCCGATGCGCCGTCTGGGATGAAGAGGGTCCGCTCCTTCAAACTGGCCAACTACTGCCCCGAACCGGACCTCAACCACGGGTGGGCCGCTTCGCACCAGGAGGCGAACTTCAACCATCCGACGAATACGCTGCGGGACAGCCCGAATGACGGCTTCGTGCGCGTGAACGACGCGACGGAGCAGATCGACACCGGGGAGAGCAACACCGAAGACGAGACGATGGGGTACTACGACGATGGCGACCTGCCCTTCTATTACGGGCTCGCCCAGACGTTCGCGATCAGCGATCGGTACTTCTCTTCTGTGATCGGACCGACGTTTCCGAATCGCGCGTACACGCTCGCGGCGACCTCCTTCGGCCATCTCACGACCGCGGAGATCATCCCGCCCCCCTCGCCGCCCTTCGGTGGGTATCGCCCCATCACGGGAACCATTCTGGACCTGCTCGACGGCGACGGCGTCTCCTGGAAGGACTTTCTCTCGAACGTACCCTCGACGGGGATCTTCCGCGGCGCGGATCCGACACATCTGGTTCCGCTCGACGATCGTCCGGTCGCGGTTCTTTCCCTATTCGCTCCTCCGAAACCCGGCGTGTGCACCTTGCCGGCGGTGTCTTTCGTGGATTCCTTCTTCGGCTTGTCGGCCGCCGATATCCCTCTCGAGAACGACGAGCATCCGCCCTCGAGCATCAAGAAGGGTGAGTCGTTCGTCTCCCAGATCGTGAACGTGGTCAGGAATAGCGCGTGCTGGGACGACTCGGTGATCTTCATCACCTACGACGAGCACGGCGGCTTCTACGACCACGTGGCGCCTGCCAGGGCGCCGCAGGGAGGTGCGCCGAATCCCGACGGCATCGACCCAGGGCTCTGCGCCGACGAGTCGGCGCCGCCGTTGAGCGAGCAGCCCGGCTTTGGCGCGAATTGCGCGGTGAGCAAGATCGAGGGAAAGGCTCTCTGCCCGGAGTTCGATCCGACGGCGCCCTTCCCCACATACCCGGCGTCGTGTCCGAACTTCGATCAGCTCGGCTTCCGCGTCCCGTTCATGGCGGTCTCACCCTTCTCCAAGCCGCAGTACGTCTCGCACGTGGTCGCCGACCACACTTCGATGCTCGCCTTCATCGAAAAGCGGTTCCTCGGCAGCGCGTCCGAAGGTGAACGCCAGGAGGAGGACGACGACGGCGAGCCCGGGCAGAGCCGCAATGGTCGACGCGCGAGGCGGCAGCACCTGACGCTGCGCGACCTGTATGCATCGACGCTCGAGGACCTGTTCGACTTCGACAAGGCACCGTCGAAGGACGCGCCGGTGCCGCCGTCGGAGGAAGACAGCCGCTGCCGCTCGACACCTTGAGCGGGCCTTCGCCCTCGTGCGGCGGCCGCCATGTCGGTTGTGCCGCTTCGGCCCGACCGGTAGTGTTGACGGGAACGGATGGCAAACGTCTTGCTGGTCGCGCTCGGCGGTGCATTGGGCGCCGTCGTGCGGTTCGCCGTCGCGAGCGCCTTCACTCGCAAGCTCGGGGCCTCGTGGCCCTATGGCACGCTGTTCATCAACGTCAGCGGCTGCTTTCTCGTCGCCCTCTTCTTGACCGCCGCATCCGAGCGATACCCGGACATGCACGCCGGATGGCGGTACTTCTTTCCCATCGGGTTCGTCGGGGCGTACACCACGTTCTCGACCTACGAGTTCGAGACCTGGCGCCTCGCGCAGCTCGGGCAGATGCCGGGCACGATTGCATACGTGATCGCGTCCAACGTCCTCGGGTTCGCTGCGGTATTGCTCGGGGCTTGGGTCGCACGGAGGATGTGATGGACAAGGGTCCCGTGAAGCGGCTCGTCGTCTACGTGAGCGAGAACCAGCGGTGGCACCACAAGCCGCTCTGGCGAGAGGTCGTCGATCTCTGCCACAAGCACGGGCTCGCGGGGGCCACCGCCACCAAGGGGCTCGTCGGGTTCGGGCACACGGGGAAGATGCACGAGGACTCGAGCCCCGATGTCATTCCGGATCTTCCCATCACCATCGAGGCAATCGACGACGCGGAGAGGATCGACCGCGTGCTCCCGGATCTCGACCTGGTGGTGCAGGATGGTCTCATCGCCGTTCAGGACATGCAGGTGATCAAGGCGAGGCCGCGCAGCGCCAAGCCGGAGGCGAGGCACATGACGCACCAGAAACTGACCGGCAAAGCGAAGATGCTGCGCGTCCACACCGGGGCAAACGACACCTGGGAGGGCGAGCCGCTGCACCTCGCGCTCGTCAAGCGCTTCCACCAGCTCGATCTCGCGGGCGCGACGGTGTACCGGGGCATGGAGGGGTATGGCGCAAGTGGCCGTATCCATCGCAAACCCGTTTTCCGGTCGGGGGACGAACCGGTCACCGTCGTGGTGGTAGACTCGGCCGAGAAGATCGAGAGAGCATTGCCCTACCTCGACCAGATGGTCGGCAGCGGGCTCGTGGCGATCTCGGACGTGGACGTGATCCTGTACCGTGAGACCGTCGCCACTGCGCGTTGAACCAGCGGTCCGTGGGCCAATTGAGAAGAGGTGCCTCATGAATCGACTTCTTGCCCTTCTCCTCATCCTTGCCGCCTGCAGTTCCGCTCCGAGGCCGCCGGGAGCCCCCAAGGGCCTGGTCGACGCTGCTCCTCTGCGGACCGATTGGACGCCGGAGCAGCTCCAGGCATCGTGCGCGGAGGCGGAGAAGACGAGCGACGCGAAGCTCGCCGAGGTGGTCGGCATTCCCGATGCGCAGCGCACGTTCGCCAACACGCCCGAGGCCATCGAGCAGATCACCGCCGACTGGAGCGAGGTGGTCTCGCGCGCCGGCTTCATGAAGAACATCCACCTCGACGAGAAGGTCCGCGCGGCTGCCGCCGCCTGTGAAGAGGAGGCTGGCAAGTACGCCGCCCGCCTCGCGTCGCGCAAGGATCTCTACCTGGCGATCGAGGCCTGGCAGGGGAAGAAGGAACCCGTCGGGCCGCAGCAGGCGCGGCTGGTGGAGATCGCGATGCGCGACTTCCATCGCGCCGGCGTCGATCTGCCCGAGGAGAAGCGCGCCGGGCTGGTGAAGCTGCGCGAGCGGATCGCCGAGCTGCAGACCCGCTTCAGCACCAACCTCGCCGAGGACACCACCAGTATCGAAATGGCACCCGAAGAGCTCGAGGGCATGCCGGAAAGCTACTCGTCCCGGCTGAAGAAGGGCGAAGGCGGCAAGTTCATCGTCACCACCAAGTACCCCGACTACTTCCCGTTCATGGAAAACGCCCGGCGCACCGAGGCGCGCCGCAAACTCGAGACCGCATTCATGAACCGGGGGGCGAAGCACAATCTTCAGCTCCTCGACGAGGCGATCGCGCTGCGCGACCAGGGCGCGCGGCTGCTCGGCTACCCGACGCACGCCGACTACGTCACCGAGATCCAGATGGCGAAGAACGCGCGCACCGTTCGCGAATTCGAGGACAAGCTGCAGACGCGTCTGCGCGAGCGGCTCGCATCGGACACCGCCAAGATGAGCGCGATGAAGCTCGCCGACACGGGCGACCCGAAGATCCGGTCGTGGGATTGGCGCTACTACCTGAACCAGCTCCGCAAGCGCGACTACGCGCTCGACGACGAGCAGATTCGCGCATACTTCCCGGCCGACAAGGTGATGTCGGGCATGTTCGAGGTGTACTCGACGCTCCTGGGCGTGCAATTCCGCCGGGCCCCTGACGCGAAGGTGTGGGCCGACGGTGTCTCGCTCTACGAAGTGCGCGACGGCGAACGGCTAGTGGCGAAGTTCTACGCGGACCTCTTTCCGCGGCCGGGCAAGTACGGGCACGCAGCCGCCTTTCCCCTGACGCCGGGGCGGGAGCTGCGCGGCGGATATCAGGTTCCCCTCACCGTCCTCGTCGTGAACTTCACGCCGCCGCAAGCCGGCAAGCCGGCGCATCTCACGCTGAACGAAGTGGAGACGCTGTTCCACGAATTCGGACACGTCATGCACTCGTCGCTCACGACCGCGCAGTACGCGACGCTCTCCGGCACGAACGTGGCGACCGACTTCGTCGAAGCGCCCTCGCAGATGCTGGAGAACTGGGTGTACCGGCCGGAGGTGCTCAAGCTCCTCTCGTCCGGGCCCGACGGCGAGCCGCTCCCGCCCGAGCTGATGCAGCGCATCGCCAAGGCGCGCAAGTTCGATGCGGGCGTCAAGTACAGCCGGCAAGTGTTCCTTGGTCAGTTCGACCTCTACATCCACGCGCATGGGGCGAAGGTGGACAGCGACGCGACCGCGCGGCGCTTGTGGGAGGAGATCATGGCGTTCCCCGAGGACCCGCAGGCGCATTTAGCCGCCGGATTCGGGCACATGATGGGCGGCTACGACGCCGGGTACTACGGGTATCTCTGGAGCGAGGTGTTCGCCGCGGATCTGTTCACCCGTTTCGCGCGGGAGGGAGTGTTGAACCCGAATACCGGCCGCGACTACCGCAACATCATCCTGGCGAAAGGGAGGACGGAAGATCCGGACCAGCTCCTCCGCGAATTCCTCGGCCGCAACCCGAGCGAAGACGCCTTCCTCAAGCAGATCGGAATCGGCGCGTCGACCGCGAATAAATAGGATCAGGAGCCGCCAAGCGTGAGCGCGGGCGGGACGTCGTCGCTGGAAGAGATCCGCCGTGGCCTTCGACGCCAGAACCGCGTGCGGGCTTCGACGATAGGAGCGCTACCGTCGGTGAACTGCTCGAAGAGCGATTCATACAGGGCCACGACTCCGCTGCGGTCGTGGTGCGTCTCGACGAACTGCCGCCCCCGCTCTCCCCAGGCCCGACACTCGGTAGGATTCGCTGCCGCCTCGACGATCGCTTGCGCGAGCCGCGCCGGGTCACCCGGTGGAACACAGATTCCACAGCCGGCTTCACGGATGACGCGTGGAGCATCGCCGCCTTCGGGAAAGCTGGCCACGATCGGTTTGCCTGCCGCCATGTATCCCAGCAGCTTTGAAGGGACCACGGGGCAGAGCAACGACTTCTGCAGGGTGGCCAGGCACAGGTCCGCGGACGCAACCACCTCCGGATATTCCTGGTTGGTCACGACGGGCATGAAGCGGACGTTTTCCAGCCCGAGGCACCGGGCTTTCTCTTTCAGGCGTTCCTTCTCTACGCCGTCGCCGACGATCAAGAGCACGATGTCCCGGCGGCTGCTCAGGAACGTCCCCGCCTCCACGATGGTGTCGACGTCTTGCGCGAAACCGAGCATTCCCGCGAAGAGGACGACGAACTTTCCTTCCAGCCCCGCCTTCTGCCGGTAGGCGGTCTCGCGGGCCGCCGGCCGGATGAGACGGGTGTCCACCCAGTTCGGAACGATGGCCACCTTGTGGGGCTCCACGCCCTCGCGGGCCATGTACTCGGCATTCCCGCGCGAGTGCACGGTGATCAACTGCACATGCCGATAGACCGTTCTCTCGATCTCTTTCAGCAACCGGATGAGGGAGCGGTTCTTGAGGATGCCGAGATCGATCGCGTACTGCGGCACCAGGTCCTGCACGTTCAGAACGTGGGGAATCCGCCTGAGGTGATGGAGCACGGCTCCGACGATCCCGAGCGCCAGTGGCGGCGAGTACGCCAGGGTCACGTCCACGTCCTTCACGAACGACGCGGCGAGCAGGAATGCGAACGCATTGAGCATCTGCCCCAACCCACGCAGGATCGCGGGAGCGTGCGTCCCGCCGGGACAGCGGGTTGCGGCACGATGGCCGCCTCGCTCCAAACGCCCGGTGCGCCAAGTTGTCTACAACACGATGTGACGAGCCTCACACAGGCCTGCGCGCGATCAGCTCCGCGACGCCGTGCCGGTGTTCCGACTCGCCGGCGGCACCCTCCCGCGAATGCACGATCTCCCAGTCCGCGAACAGCGCTCGCAGCTCGCCGGGCTCGAGCAGGAACCGGCCTTCCTCGTTGGGTGCGGTTTGGACGTGAATGGCGGCGACGAACAGCCCACCAGGCCGAACGGCGCGTCGGATCTGTGCGAACAGCGCCCGGTGCAAGAAGTAGAAGTCGCACACCAGGTCGTGCTCGCCCTCGATGCGGAAGCGGGGCGACTCGATGTCCGCGACCTCGCCCAGGATCCGGCGAGAGACGCCACGCTTGTACGCCACGTCGAGCATCCGCTGCACGCCGAC
>Ga0209237_1002050_pt1 | contig 12017 bp, 10 predicted proteins | sample GraSoi013_1_40cm_2_FD_185820 | JGI IMG/M metagenome (GOLD analysis project Ga0209237, IMG submission 185820) | Grasslands soil microbial communities from the Angelo Coastal Reserve, California, USA - Sample 10_02_2013_1_40cm (SPAdes) (version 2) | ecosystem: Environmental > Terrestrial > Soil >...
CGTACCACTGCTCGGCACCGACCAGGTGCTGGAGCGTGCCGCCCAACGTGCCGTACGTTCCCGATGCCGTGGCCTCGAGCGTTGATGGATCGAGTCCTCGGCAGAAGTCAAGGAGCGTCGCCGTCGCCCAGAGGTTGTGACGCAGGACGTGATCGAGTGCGGGCGTTCCCACCGGCCTACGTTTGCAAAATGGGGCTGCCGCGCTTGATGAAGCGGCCACGGCCCTTCTTGCCGAGGAACTTGTCCTTCTGGACGATGACCTCGCCGCGCGAGAGGACGACGGCTGCCTTCCCTTTCACCTTGCGCCCCTCATACGGGTTGTAATCGACACGCATGTGGTGGGTCTTCGCGGAGATGGTCGACGTCGAGCGCGGATCCCAGATGACGATGTCGGCGTCACTGCCCACCGCGATCGTGCCCTTCTTCGGGAACATCCCCATGAGCTTCGCGGGCGTGGTCGACGTCACCTCCACCCAGCGATTCAGCGTGATGCGCTTCTGGACGACACCGCCGTCGTACAGCAGCACCATGCGCGTCTCGACGCCCGGTGCGCCGTTGGGGATCTTCGAGAAGTCGCCGATGCCGAGCTGCTTCTGCTTGGGAAGCCCCTGAAAGCCTTCGTTCATACAGAACGGGCAGTGGTCGGTGGAGACGACCTGCAGGTCATTTCGCGCGAGTCCCTTCCAGAGCTCGTCCTGATGCCACTTCTCGCGAAGCGGCGGGCTCATGACGTATTTCGCGCCGTCGAAGCCCGGCTCGTCGTAGTTGTCGATCGAGAGGAAGAGGTACTGCGGGCACGTCTCCGCGTACGCGGGCAGACCGCGGTCGCGGAAGAGCCGCACCTGCTCGAGCGCCTGCGACGACGAGAGATGCACGATGTAGAGCGGGATTTCGCCAGCCATCTCGGCCAGGCGGAAAGCGCGGTGCGTCGCCTCGCCCTCGGCCTCGGGCGGCCGCGTCAGCGCGTGCCACTTCGGCGCGGTGTTCTTCTGCGCGAGCGCGCGCTTCACGAGCACGTCGATGACGCCGCCGTTTTCGGCGTGCATGCAGATGAGCCCCCCGTTCTCGGCGGTGCGCGAGAGCGCCTTGAAGATCGACGCGTCGTCGACCATGAACACGCCCGGGTAGGCCATGAAGAGCTTGAAGGACGAAACGCCGTCCTGGACCATCACGTCCATCTCTTTCAGCACCTTGTCGGTGACGTCGCGGACGATCATGTGCAACCCGTAGTCGACCACCGCCTTGCCCCGTGCCTTCCTGAGCCAGGCGTCGCGCGCCTTCTCGAGCGGCTCCCCCATCCCCTGCACGGCGAAGTCGACGATGGAGGTCGTGCCGCCGAAGGCCGCCGCGACCGTGCCGGTGTGGAAGTCGTCCGAGGCGAAGGTGCCCCCGAAGGGGAGCTCCATATGTGTGTGGACATCGATACCGCCGGGGATGACGTACTTGCCGGTCGCGTCGATGCGCTTCGCGCCCGCCGCCTTGAGGCCTTTCCCGATCATGGCGATCTTCTCGCCGTCGACGAGCACGTCGCCTTTGTATGTGTCGGCGGCGGTCACGATGGTCCCGTTCGTGATGAGCGTCTTCGTCATCGCACACTCCCCAGGCGCCGCGGAATCCTACCGCGAAGAAGGCCTACCCCAACTGCTGACTGGCGGCTGCGACAAGCTGTGCGGCGACGCCGATAAGCTCCCGCGCCTCGTCCTTCGCAACAACGTCTACCTGGTCATACATCGCCCTGCTTCGCAGTTCCCTGGCTCGCGCAAGACGATCTGCATGAAGCTGGAACTCACCGGGCAGATGCGGGTAGGCAAGACGCGCCTCATGCGATCCACTCTTGCCGCGGACCCTGAAACCCCCCGCAGCCAGCACGGCGTCGGCCGCGTTCACGATCGCGGTTTCAGCGTTTATGAGCGCTTCGTCGGGATCCACCTCGAGATTGCGATTCGCGCGGCCGAGGTTCTTGTCCGCGAGCCGCAGCTTTCGCTCGGCGTCGGCCCGGCCTAGCTTTCCCTCCTGCACGACGCCTGCGTATCTCTTCTTCCAGCGTTGCAAGGATTCGGCCGAATTCATCTTCGTCTCCTATCAGCCAGATCTTCTGTTCGCGACGCAGGCTTTCCAAGAAGGGCGAACGATCGGCAAGAGCGAGACGGATTTCGTCGCGCGTCCATGCGATCAGATTCACATCCCGTCCGAATAGCATCCCGAGCTCGCGGGTTGTCTTCGCGACGGCGCGCCAGTCAGGCACGCCCAGAACGAATACGTCGACGTCGCTCTCGGCATCGGTCGAACCCGCCGCGAACGATCCGAAAATGAACGCGACCTCGATGCCGCGCGCGCCGGCGAGCTCCTTCCGCAGCCGCGCGGGAAGCCCCAGGGTGCGCTCCGCTATCTGCCTTATCGCTTCATGCAGCGGGTGGGTCGTAGAAACCGACCAGAGCCGCAATCTTCCAACTCGGCGACTCTTGATCAGACCTTCTTGCTCGAGACTTTCAACTGCGAGCTGCACCGGACGGGGCGTCCCCTGGACCCGGCGGACGAGTTCGCGGGTGTGCAACTCCAAGCCCGGCGTGGTCGAGAGGAGAGCGAGAATCCGCCCGCGCGCGGTGCCGCGGCTCAGTTGGTCGATGGTGCGCATGTATCAGATTCTAATACAAATGTATTACTCGGCAATACACGGCAAATCTCGAGCGCTGATGCAACCTGGGCGGGATCCAGAATCTCGCTGCTCTTGGCGAGCAACCAACGCCGTCCGTGCACTGTATTACGCAATGACTGGTGCGTCTCCGCGCTAGACCTCCGCAGAAAGAAACCCGCTCCAGCAGGGATAACCGCGCGATTCAGTTTCTTCCCGACCCGAGGGGAGCGGGCAAGCTCCAATGAGCGGGCCGGAAGACGGCTTCCGGCCCTCGTGCCGCTACGTCTTGCTCTCGCGGTCGCTTCGCGCTGCCAATCGGCGCATCATCTCGCCCAGGTCCAGGCCGAGGAGCGATCGCGCGATCGCTCCACCTTCGGCCGCGGTGCGGGCGACTGTCTCGGTCAGCGCGGACGCGCCGCTCGGGTCGACGACTGTGAGGTTGTCGATGTTGCCGAGCGGGGCCGCCGCCTCATGCACGATCGCTGGGACGAGCGGCAGTGTCTGCAGCAGTAGCGCGGCGTCGTCGAATTTCCGGTACGCCTCGGCCAGCAGCTCCTTCGCCCTCGCCTCGGCCTGACCGTGCGCGAGGATCGCGGCGCCCTCGGCCTGCCCCACGAGCTCGAGCTGCCTGGCCTGCGCTTCAGCGGCGAGGATTGCGGCCTGACGCGCGCCCTCTGCGCGCACGACCGCGGCCTCCCGCTCCGCCTCGGCCGGGCGGATCGTCGTCGTGATGAGCTCCTTGGCGCGCCTTTGCGCCTCGATCTCCTGCGCGTTCGCCTGAGCTTGCGCCGTCACCCGTTGCGCGTCGGCACGGGCGATCTCGCGGTCGCGTTCGGCCGCGATTATGACGCGTTGCGCCTCGTTCTCCTTCACCGACGCTTCCTGCGAGGCGCTCGCCTTGGCGATACGCGCGTCACGGATCACGTTGGCGAGGTTCTTCTCGCCGAGTTGTTCGATGTAGCCCTTCGTGTCGCGGATGCTCGTGATCGTGAGCGCGTCGATGTGGATGCCGCTCGCCTCTAAGTCGCCGCGCGCGGCCTCGGAGACGGCCTGCTGAAAGCGGTCGCGGTCGGTGATGAGCTCCTCGATCGTGAGCGTACCCGCGATCGACCGCAGCGATCCCTCGAGCACCTTCTTGACCATCATCTCGATCTGGCTGTCGGGTTCGCCGATGAACCGCTCCGCCGCGGCCCGAAGACGCTCGGGCTCACGAGCGATCTTGAACATCGCCTGACCGGTGATGAGGACGCCGACACCTTGCTTGGTGACCGCGGCGTTCTCGTGGGCCAGACCGATCTCGACCTGCCGCGCGGTGAGCTGGAGACGTCCGACCTTATTGAGGAGCGGCCACACGAACGTTCCGGCGCCAACCACCACCTTGACGCCTTGATCGTTTGTCGTGACTAGATCGCCCTTGTCGTCGCGGACCTTGCTGCCGCGCGCGCCGGAGATGACGAGCGCCTCGTTGGCTCCCGCGACTCGGTAGCGCTGCGCCGCGAACAACGCGAGCAGGATGATGACCCCGATCGTTGCGAGGACGAGCTGCGTGATGCTGAGTGTCACTTTGATCCCTTCTTTCTCTGCGCGAAGCCGCCCGTCGCGCCTACGGCGGAGGAAGAGACCGGACGGTCACGCCCATGCCCTGTACGGCGAGGATCTCGACGACCTGACCGCGCGGAATATGCGCCGCGGCCGTCGCGGGAAGCGTTTGGACGGCACCGTCGTACGTAAGCACGACCGTACCGCGTGCGCGTTCCGCGATACTGACGATGACGCGCGCGCGGCGGCCGACAAGATCGCGAAGCGCGGTCGGCTCCCGCCCTTCGGCACGCCGCAACGCAGCGAAGATCGCGAATGCGACCGCCGCGCCGCACGTGCCGAACAGCAGCGCAACGACAGTCCGCCCGACCGGGCCGAGGCCGAAGGCGGCCGCGCCGAACAGCCCACCGATGCCGAACATCGCGAGGAAGCCCAACAGCATCGGCATGCCTGTGGCGTTGTCCGCACGGCTGACGTGCACGAAGGGCACGTGAAGGTGCGGAAGCCGCATCGGAACGTGCACGCGCACGTGCATGCCGCCACCGATGCTCGATAGAAGGAGGAGCGCGGTGCCGAGCACGGCGGAGCCGGTGAAGACCAGCTCCAGCACATCTGCGCTCATGGCTCGGATCGCCAGCTTTCTGGAAGAGCTTCTTCCGACCTCGATCTTACTCCCGCACTCAGATCTGAAACGAAAAAATGGAAACTCGTTTCCACGCTGTGGACGTAGCGTGCAAGTTTACAAGCACTCTCGCCGATTCCACGCGAGCACCCCGCAGAGCGCGTATCCGAACGCGTTGGTCGGGCCGTGAAGACGGCCCTCTAGCGCAGCGTGTTGGCCAGGCGGACGAGTTCGAAAATGTCGCGGGTCTTCGAGATCAGCCAGTAGTCCGTGCCGTGCTCGGTCCAGGTGATCATCGAGATGTCTCCGCCATGCGCCGGGATGTAGGCGAGCCCCTGCGTCGAGCGCACGTGGACTAGGGTCGTAAGGAACGGCGGAGGCGCCTCGTTCGCCAGGCGATCGGGGAAGGTGAAGAGCACGACGTCGGTCGTGCCCGCCGGGAGCGTGAGCGGAGGTACGCGCGGCGCGGTCTCCGCCGGACCGTCACGCGCGACAAGCGCTCCGCCGACGGCGAGGCATAGCGCGAAGGCGAGGAAGACCGCCCACCGACGCTCATAGGCAGCGGAGGAGGCGGCCTGCCCCTCGAGCTCGACGACGGGGCTAGTAGCCGACATAGACCACCCGGTGCTCGGAGAAGAAATCGATATCGCGGTCCACCGTCAGCTCCCGAGGTTGATCGTGACGCTCTTGCGCTGCGTGAAGGATTCGAGCATCCCCTCGAGCGAGTTCTCGCGGCCAAGGCCGCTCTCCTTGAAACCGCCGTACGGCTGGCCCACGACCTGACCGATGCCCTGATTGATCTGGACCCAGCCCGCGTCGACCGCGTGCGCCGTCCGCAGCGCCTTGGTGATGTCGCGCGACCAGATGTACGCCGCGAGCCCGTAGTGTGTGTCGTTCGCCATGCGAACCGCGTCGCCGACGTCGCTCCACGGTATCGCCACAAGCACCGGGCCGAAGATCTCCTCGCGCGCGATGCGCCAGTCGTTCCGCACGTTCGCGAATACCGTCGGCTCGACGTAGTAGCCAGCCGCAAGCGGCCCCTCCGTCGGCGGCAAACCGCCGATGACCGTTCGCGCGCCCCGTTGACGCGCCCCCTCGTCGATGTATCCAACGACCTTCTCGAACTGCTGGCGGCTGACGATCGCGCCCATGTCGTTCGCCTCGTCGAGCGGATCGCCGACCTTCATCTTCGCGAGCTTCCCGGCCAGCGTCTCGAGGAACGGATCGAAGACGCTCTCGTGGACAAAGAGGCGCGAGCCGGCGGTGCAGGATTGGCCCTGCCGCGCGAAGCGCATCGCGGCGATGACGCCGTCGGCGGTACGCTCGTCGGCCGCGTCGGGGAAGAGGATCTGCGGGCTCTTGCCGCCGAGCTCGAGCGTGACCGGAATGATGCGGTCCGCCGCGAGGCGGAGGATCGCCTTCCCCGTTTCGGTGTTTCCAGTGAAGGAGATCTTGCGGACGAGGGGGTGCTCCGCAAGCGGCGTCCCGACCTCCTCGCCGGTGCCGGTGACGACGTTCAGCACGCCCTTCGGCAGGTGCGTCTGGCAGATGCGTGCCAGCTCCAGTACGGCGAGCGGGGCGTTCGCCGACGGCTTCAGCACGACGGTGTTTCCGGCGCAGAGCGCGGGCGCCACCTTCCACGCCGCGATCAGGACCGGCACGTTCCAGGGAACGATGGCCGCGACGACGCCATACGGCTCGCGTCGCGTATACGAGAACATCTGCTCTCCGAGAGGAACGGTCTCACCCTTCAGCTCGCCGCCGAGGCCGCCAAAATAGCGGAAGACGTCAGCGACGAGCTTCGCCTCAGGACGCGCCTGCGTCCGGATGGCGTTCCCGGTCTCCATGGCGAGCGTTCGTGCAAGGTCTTCGACCGCCGCGTCGACGTCGTCCGCGATCCGGAGGAGCAGGCGGCCGCGGTCGCGTGGGGCAACCCCGCGCCATGCGGGGAAGGCCGCCGCGGCGGCGCGGACCGCTCGGTCGACGTCGGCCGCGCCCGAGCGCGGCACCTGCGCGACGACCGTTCCGCGCTTCGCCGGCGTCTCGACATCGAAGGTGCGACCGTCTGCGCTCTCGACCCACTCGCCACCGACGAGCATCTTCTCGCGCGTTGGGCTGGCGACCGCGCTCATCTCAGGGCTTCACCATATCCCCATACATGTCCGGGCGCCGGTCCCGGTAGAACTGCCAGGTGTTCCGCACCTCGCGTACGAGATCCAGATCGAGGTCGGCGACGAGGAGCTGCTCGTCTTTCTCCGAAGCCTGCGCGACGATCTTGCCGCGCGGGTCCGCGAAGTAGCTCGAGCCGTAGTAGTCGTTCGGACCGAACTCTTTCTCCTGTCCGACACGATTGATCGTCCCCACCCAGTAGCCGTTCGCGATGGCATGGGCGGTCTGCTCGATGAACCAAAGATGCATCGACAGCCCGCGCGAGGTGGCCGAGGGAATGAAGACGAGCTCCGCTCCGTGAAGGCCGAGCATTCGCGCGCCCTCGGGGAAGTGGCGGTCGTAGCAGATGTACACGCCGACCTTCCCCACGGCGGTGTCGAAGACCGGGTAGCCGAGGTTTCCGGGGCGGAAGTAGAACTTCTCCCAGAAGCCGTTGACGTGCGGGATGTGCGTCTTGCGGTACTTGCCGAGGTACTTGCCGTCGGCGTCGATGACCGCGGCGGTGTTGTAGTAGATGCCGGTCTGGTCCTCTTCATACATCGGGACGATCAGCACCATCCCGTGTTTCTGGGCAAGCTCCTGCATGAGCTTCGTCGTCGGACCCTCGGGAATCTTTTCCGTGTAGCTGTAGTGCTTGACGTCCTGGACCTGGCAGAAGTACGGCCCGTAGAAGAGCTCCTGCAGGCACATCACCTGCGCGCCCTGCTTGGCCGCGTCACCGATGTACTTCACGTGCCGCTCGATCATCGAGTCCTTGTCACCGGTCCAGGCGCACTGGACGAGCGCCGCCTTCACCTTCGTCATGTCGTCGACTCCCCCTTATCGGGGGAAAGGATGGCGCGAAGCGCGCTCCGCGCCAAGACCCGCTCTGTCGAACTCTCTTCCAGCACGGATGCTAGGTAGAAAGAGAGCAGAATGTCGACGGCCGCAGGGATCGGCGCTCGACCGTGGGAGGATGACTGTGAAGCGTTTTTCCATCGTTCTCGCCTCAGTAGCGCTGGTAGTCGCCGCCTGCACCCCGACACCCGGCGGCACGCCTGCCTCGGGCACGCCGGCCGCCTCGGAGGGTCCGACGCGCGGCGGCACGCTCATCTTCGCGATGTGGCAGGAGCCGACAACGCTGGCGCCCCCTTACCTAAACCAAACGATAGCCGGACTCGTCTCGCAGGTAGCCGTCGAGGGACTGACGCGGACGGATACGGATGGCAAATACCAGCCCCTGCTCGCCAAGTCCGTCCCGGACATCAACAACGGTGGGGTGAAGCTCTCCGCGGATGGCAAGAAGATGGACGTGACGTACGAGCTCCTCTCGGGAGTGACGTGGTCGGACGGTAATCCCTTCACGAGCGCCGACGTGAAGTTCACCTGGGAGAACCGCATGAAGGATCCCAAGGTGGTGAACCGCGCCGGTTACGACCAGATCGAATCGATCGACACGCCGAACGACACGACTGCCGTCATGCACTTCAAGTCGGTATACGCGCCGTACCCAGTGCTCTTCCCGTTCCTGCTGGCGAAGCACATCGCGGAGAAGGAAGCCGACCTCAGCAAAAGCGACTACAACCAGCGGCCGCTCGGCACCGGACCATTCAAATTCACGGAGTTCGTTGCCGGCGACCACATCACCGCCGAGCGCAACCCGAACTACCGTGACAAGACCAAGCCATACCTCGACAAGATCATCTTCAAAAGCGTTCCGGCGAGCGAGGTCGCAATCGCACAGCTCAAGGCGGGCGAGGTGCAGGCGATGTGGAACATCCTCGAGTCGCAGACCCCCGACCTCGAGAAGGAATCGGCGATCAAGCTTGTGATCACGCCGAGCCCGTCGGTCGAGCGTGTCGAGCTCAACACGGCGGCGAACAAGGACATGACGGATCCGACCAGCGTCCATCCCGTGCTCGGTGACGTCGCCATGCGCAAGGCGCTCGTCTGGGCGACGCCGAAGCAGCAGCTCGTCGACAAGCTGCTCTTCGGCAAGGCCAAGCCCGGTGCGTCCGGCTACTCGCAGGGGTGGGCGAAGTACACCGGCCCCCCGCAGGACGGCTACGACCCGAAGAAGGCGAACGACGAGCTGGACAAGGCCGGCTGGGTCAAGGGCAGCGATGGGATCCGCAGCAAGGGTGGCGTGCGCGCCTCGCTCACGATCACCAGCACCACCGGCAACAAGACGCGTGAGCAGGTCGAGCAGGTCCTCTCCGACGAGTACAAGCAGATCGGCGTCGAGCTCAAGATCCAGAACCAACCGTCCAGCGTCTTCCTGTCGGGGTCGTGGTCGGCGGGCGATCCGCGCAAGCGCGGCACGTTTGACCTCAACATGTACGCGACCTCACCGGACATCGATCCGCACACTCACATCTTCACGCGCTTCCACTCATCGCAGATCCCGAGCGCCGCTAACAGCGGGTTAGGCAACAACTACACGCGGCTTCGGAGCCCGGACGTCGACAAGGCCATCGACGACGGTGGCGCAACCCTCGATCTCGAGAAGCGGAAGGCCGCCTACAACACGGCGGTCAAGGGGATCAACGACGCGTACGTGATCATCTGGCTGTACGAGCGGGCCAGCATCGACGCATTCCGCACGAATGTCGGCGGCTGGCAGGGGAACGTGTGGGACAACATCACCTGGAACTCCGGGGACTGGTATCTGAAGAAGTAACTCCGTGACCACTTACGTCTTGCGACGCCTGATCCAGGCGGTGCCGCTGCTGCTCGGGATCACCGTGGTGTCGTTCGCGATACTCAAGGCGATACCCGGTGGCCCGATGGCAGCGTACGAGGGCAACCCGAATATCACGGACGCCGACATCAGACGGCTCGAGCATGCGCTCGGGCTCGATCAGCCGGTCCACATCCAGTACCTGAGCTGGTTGACCGCGTTCCTTACCGGCGACTGGGGCTACTCGTACTCGAGCCACCGAGCCGTCCTCACCGAAATCATGGAACGCTTTCCGAAGACCGTGTATCTGATGGGCACGGTCTACGTCGTGACGTTGCTCGTTGCGATCCCGATCGGCATCTTGACAGCCGTGCGTCAGTACTCGTGGTTCGACCACATCGTCACCGGAACCACGTTCGCCTTCCTATCCACTCCGACTTTCTGGCTTGGCCTTCTGTTGATCATCGTCTTCGGCCTGCAGCTTCGTCTTCTTCCGCTCGGCGGGATGGCGACGCTCGGGACCGACTTCGACATCCTCGACCGCGTGCGACACCTCATCCTTCCCGTCGCGACCCTCTCCCTGGTAGGGATCGGCAGGTATGTGCGATTCCTCCGCGCGAGCATGCTGGAGACGCTCACCCAGGACTACCTCCGGACCGCACGGGCGAAGGGTCTCGGCGAGCGCATCGTGGTCGCGAGGCACGCGCTCAAGAACGCGTCGATCCCTCTCGTGACCGTCGCCGCGCTGGACCTCCCCGAGCTGTTCGTCGGAGCGCTGGTCACCGAGCAGATATTCGGCTGGCCGGGCATGGGTCGTCTTTACTGGGACGCCGCGACGCGATCCGACTACCCGGTGATCATGGGATTCCTCGCCGTCGCTGCCTCGCTCATCATCCTCGCGAATCTCGCCGCGGACGTCTTCTACGCCTACCTCGATCCGCGGATCAGGTACGCGTAGGTGGCCACGCTCCGCTCGTCCAGGGTCCTCGCTCGGGGTGTGGCGCTCCCCGCGTCGTCGTACCGCGAACGCGGCCAATGGCGTATGGCGTTCGAGCGGTTCCTCGAGCACCGCCTGGCGGTCGCCGGGATCGTCGTCCTCGCGCTCCTCGCACTCCTCAGCGCGTTCGCACCGCTGCTCTCTCCTTACAACCCGGAGAAGACGAACCTCCTGCTCATCTTCGAGTCGCCGTCGCCTTCGCATCCGATGGGCACTGACAGCCTGGGGAGAGACCTGGCGACCCGGATCCTTTACGGGGGACGGGTGTCGCTCTCCGTCGGCGTGCTCGCGATCGCCGTGGCGATCACGCTCGGCACGCTCATCGGCGGCATCGCCGGCTTCTACGGGCGCTGGATCGACGCGGTCCTGATGCGTGTCGTCGACATGATGCTGTCGTTCCCACGACTCTTCCTGCTGATCCTCTTCGGCGTCTTCTTCAAGGGAATGACGCTCGGCGTCATCGTCATCGTGCTCGGCCTCCTGTCGTGGATGCCGACCTCGCGCTTGGTCCGGGCGACCTTCCTGTCGCTGAAGAACCGCGATTTCGTCGAGGCCGCGCGCTCCATCGGCGCCCGGAACCGCGACATCATCGCCCGACACATCCTTCCCAACTCCCTGGCTCCGATCATCGTCGCCGCGACGTTAGGCGTCGCCGGGGCGATCATCACCGAGAGCACGCTCTCCTTCCTCGGCCTTGGCATCCAGCCACCCACGCCGAGCTGGGGAAACATGCTCAAAGATGCCACGAGCGAGATGAATCAGGCGCCCTGGACGGCGATCTTTCCCGGTCTCTTCATCTTCCTCGCTGTCGTCTCGATCAACTTCATCGGCGACGGACTTCGCGACGCGCTCGACCCGCGACACGTCACCAAGCGGATCTAGCTACGGAGGCGCGGCCTCCAGAGGTGTCGCGTCAAGTCGACGCGAGCGCGGATGAACCGGACTCCCGCCGCAAGCGGACACCGTGACGCGCGAACGCCGGTTCGCCGCTCGAGCGCACGACTCGATGGCAGGGCACGGTCTCGTCCCTGCAAGCCCGCATCGCGTTGCCCACCGCGCGCGCGGCGAGGGGACGGCCGGCGAGCATGCCGACGAGAGCGTAGGTCGCGACCCGTCCAGGCGGGATGCGTCTCACGACGTCGTAGACGGCGCGGGTCCATGCACGGGGCGCAGACATCGCCGCCATCATGCCGAAGGCGCGCGAGCCATACTGCGGCGGTGACTAAACGCGACGATCTCGATCGGTTCATCGCGTCGCAACGCGACCGTTTCACCGCTGAGCTGCGCGAGCTCTGCGCAATCCCGTGCGAGGCATCCGATAAGAAGGCGCTCGACGCGGCCGCCCGCTGGTGTCGCGAACGGCTACGGGCGGCGGGGTTCACCGACGCGCGCGAGC
>Ga0209237_1002054_pt1 | contig 12010 bp, 13 predicted proteins | sample GraSoi013_1_40cm_2_FD_185820 | JGI IMG/M metagenome (GOLD analysis project Ga0209237, IMG submission 185820) | Grasslands soil microbial communities from the Angelo Coastal Reserve, California, USA - Sample 10_02_2013_1_40cm (SPAdes) (version 2) | ecosystem: Environmental > Terrestrial > Soil >...
GAGGCTCACGATGTAGAGGCCGTTGGGGCCGGTCGAGATGCGGCCGATCGCGATCGCCTGAACCACCTGCTCGTCCGTCGCGATGCCTGGAGTGACCAGATCCGCCCGCAGCAGCGGCAGCGATGAAAGCCCGCCGATGGAGAGCGCGGACGCCTTGAGGAAGACGAGAAGAAGCAGGAGCGGGTCCACGCGCTAGCCCATGGGCGTTTCCCGCGATGGGGACCGTTCCCGCCCGAGCGCGAGGGTGCCGACGAGCGCGCCCGCGGCGATCGCCGCGATGGTCGGCACGCCGAACAGCAGCGCCGCTGCGGCACTCGCAGCGGCGACGGCCAGGTCGACGATGGCGTGGCGCACGCCGCGGCGCGCGGTCGCGCGGACGAGAAGAGCGGCCGTCGCGATCGTCATGCCGCCGGTCACCGGTGCGAGCCCCGCGAGCGCGGCCTTCGCAAGAGGTGCCGCGGCGACGAGTCCGTACGCCGCGGTGAGCCCGACCGTGATGGCAGCGGCCGGGATCATCATCCCCGCGACCGAGGCCAGCGCACCGCGCCAACCGGCGACGCGCTGACCGATGAGGCCGGCCAGCGCTACGAGATGGATACCCGGCGAGAGCTGCGAGAGCGCCCACAGTTCGCCGAACTCGCGTGCGCTCATCCATCTCTCGCGTTCAACTGCGAGTCGGCGAATTAGGAGCAAAGTACTAGTACCGCCGCCCACCGATTGGGTGCCGACTGCGACCCACGAACGGGCCAGTCTTCCAGGCATGCCCGTTAACCTAGGCGTGATGGCCGAGGTGGGTCGGCAGGAGACGCCGACGTTTACCTGGAATCCCGTTGAGCAGATGTGGGTTCAGGAGAAGGGCGGTGCGGCCAAACCGCCGCCCGCACCGCACGATATTCACGCCATCCAGACCTGGTTCCTCGATCCCGATGTGAACGAGTGGATTCAGACCGTTCTTGGCCCGATGGGCCGCCAGCTCGCGGCGCAGTGGAAGGGCGCGTACCGGGTGCCCGAGACGGCGGTCGTGCGCAAGAGCAAGGCTCCGCCGAAGCGCAGCCCGCTCGTCTTCATCGTCGCGGCGGCTGTACTCGTCGCGCTGATTGGTGGCGTCGCGGTCGCCGCGCCCGGCCTCATGGGCTCGGCGGCGAATTCGTCGGCTGCCCCGAATACACCGCGGCCGCCGGCGGCGAACGGCGGCACGCCCTCGAATCCGGCTGCGACAGCGGCGCCGGACCCGGGCGCCTCAGTCGCGCCGAGCGCAGATCCCACCGCCGACCCGACGAGTGCTCCGGTCTCCACGCCCCGTCCGGCGACAGCCCGCCCGGCGACGCCCAAGCCCGCGACACCTGCGCCCACGCCGCCGCCCGATTTCGTTACACCTCAGGTCGGCGCGGTCGGGGCGATCTTCCACATCACGTTCACCGGTCTTCCCGCCGCCGCTCCCTACCGCACCTCGTACACGCGCGGCTCGGTCGTCACCGGCTACACCACCGGAGAGGTCCCCTCGAACGGCGTCGCCGTCTTTGATCTGCGAACGTCGGCGGGGAGCTTCCCGCCCGATACGTACTTCTTCACGATCCGCGCCGGGAACGCCGTGAAAACGGTGACCTTCCGCATCACCGGCTAAGGTCTAGCTCGCGCGCACCGTCACGAACCAGAAGACGCCGTAGTCCTCCATCCATTGCGCGCCCTCGATGAGTGGCCGGATCGCGAGCCGATACGTGCCGGGGACCGACGGCGCCTGGATCGTGAACTGGAACCAAGCGACCTGATTCGGCCCGACCCAGTCGGCTGGCTGCACGGCCACACGGTTGTAGCGCGGCCATCCCGTGAGCGGGGAGCCCGCGGCGCCGTCGCCCCCGAGCGTGCTGGCCTTGTCCTGCCCGGGTTCGGGTTCCCAGGTGCCGAGGTACGCGACGTCGCCCATCTTGTTCGCCACCCAGCCTCGCGTGCCGCTGTTGTAGAAAGCGACCACCGCCGTCGAGGTCTGACCCGGGCAGAGCGTCGGATAGCCGCTCTGTCCGAACCAGGATGCGTGGAAGCCGCCTACCCCGGACGCAACCTTGGCGGGCGGCGCGATCCCAGGCCCGTCACTGCTCTGGCAAGTGGCCGGCGTGGGCGGTGCCGAGGGCAAAGGTGAAGGTGACGCCGAGGGCACCGGCGACGGACTCGGGGCTGGCGCCGGCACCGGCGCGGGAGCGCCGAGCATGCTGACCTGTCCCGCGGCGACCGTTGACTCACCGAGCTCGCCGCCGGTGACACGCGGCGAGTCCGTGGTGACGCGGTAGGCGCCGAGCGGAAGGTCGACGAAGCCGAACCACCCCGTGCCGTCGGTCGTCGCGATTCGCGCGACGATGCCTGACGCAGGGTCGACCAGATGCAAGACCGTTCCGCTGAGCGGCGTACCGTCAGTCGCGATCGCCACGCCGCGAAGGTGACCGAAGATCGGCTGCGTCTTCCACGTCATCGGTGGTACCGGCGGCGCATCGGCGAACACGGGTGGTGTGATCGTGTCGTACTGCGAAGGCTGCGTCAGCCCGCGGATAAGCTCGGTTCGACTTGCCGCGCCGGTGCGCGTTCCGGCGTTGGTCAGCGTGTCAGGCGTGCGGTAGGAGTAGCCGACCCAGCCCGAGGCGAGGTTGCCAGATCCGCTCGGCGTGACCGCACGCCGTGCCTGGCTCACGCTCGATGCGATGTCGTTCAGGTAAAGGGCGGTCCCGATCGCGCTGGAGCGGCGGTACTGGTTGTCTTTGGCGAACTCGCTCCACTCGTCGTACATCCGCCGCTGGTTCCCTGGCTCCGTCGCCAGACTGTCGCGCTTGTAGTTCATGAGCATCGCGGTGTCGACGATCCCTTCACGCAGCCAGCCGCGCCAGTCCTGAAGCTGTTCCGCGTACGCGCGCGTCGACTCGAATGAACCGAGCGTCTGCGGTCCGTTGCCATACGTGATGGTGTCCGCACTGACGCGGATCCGCGGCCGCAACGCCGTCGACTCGAGGTAGATCCGTCGCACGATCCCCGTGACCTGATCGCGCCGCCACTGGGTCCACTGGGGATCGCTGTTGGTGGGCGTGTCCGTCCGTGCGGTCTCCGTGCGGAAGCGTGCGAGCGATGTGGGGTTGTAGCCCCACGACGGGACGTTCGTGCCGAGGTTCCCGTCGGGATAGCGGATCCGGTCGAGGTTGATCCCGTCGACGTCGTAGTTGCGGACGACGTTCGTCGACATGGTCACGACCCACGCGGCCGCGTCCGGATGGCCAGGATCGAGCATCCAGTCGTCGTTGAGCTTCGACTGCCCGTCGGAGCGCGTCATGAGCCAGTTCTCTCGGCCGACAGCGGATGGGCCGTGGAGGCTGAAGATGTGGTTCGGGTCGCGTGGAAGCGTTGTGCTGTTCCACATCGCCGTGGCGATCACCCACGCGTGCACCTCGATGCCCTGTGCGTGCGCCGTATTGATCAAGGATTGCAACGGGTCGAACCCCGGCGCGACCCCCTCGGCAAGCGGCAGCCCCGCGCGCAGGCACAGGCAATCACCGCGACGCACGACCTGCGCGACGATCGCGTTCGCGTGGACCGCCTTCGTCGCCGCAACGAGCGAATCGATCTGAGCCTGGTCGAAGAAACCTTCGCCGAACGCATCGGCCCAGAACGCGCGAAATTGGCCCGCGGGCGCGGCAGCCACAGCCGGGCTGTCTTCCTGCGGGACCGAAGCGAACAAGCTGGCGACGTACCAGAAGATGGCAGCGAGAGTTACGAGCTTCAGCTTTTCCCTTCCCCGAACCGCGAACTCGTCTGGCTAACGCCAAGTGTTCAGGCCGGTTCCGGGTCACGTCAAGCAGCAGAGCTAGCGAGCGCGAGGTCGGTCAGAGCGCTGCGATGTCGTTCGCGATATCTCCCGGCAGCGAGAGCGGGATGTCGTGCGGCGAGTCGTACCACTTGATCAGTACCTTTGGGGCGACCGCCGCGATGTGCTCCGCGGCTCGCTTTGTCGCGGCGAGGACCACGTCGCTCTTTCGAAGCGCGAACGCCGCGAAGGCCGGGATCGCAAGGGCCTGCCACGCGCGGTCCTGACGCAGGTCAAAGAGATCGCGAAGGATGCGGGCTCTCGCCTCGTACGTGAGCGTCAGCACGACGGCATCGCCCTCGGTGCGATGACCCGCGTGGACGAACTCGACGAGATCTTCGCCCCACAGGGGTCCATGCCAGGCCCGTGCGGCAGCGGTCGCGGCAGCGAGATCGGAATGTCGCGGCAGCGTCGTTTGCGAGCGCGCCGCGAACTCCGCCCAGGTCATCGAGTCCGACAAGGGCCACGCCGGCCCGTCGATGAAGCCGAGTGCCGAGACCGTTTTCGGGCGGCGAGCCGCGAGCTCGAGCGCGATGCTCGCGCCCCAGGAATGTCCAACGAGCACCGGCCGCTCGAGACCCAGCGTGTCGATCGCGTAGCGCGCGTCATCGACGAACGTCGCGAGCGAATCGCCGGTCCGGATGCGGTCCGAAGGGCCATGACTGCGCTGGTCGAGCGCGACGAGGCGCCTCCCCTCGAGCTGCGAGGCGACGCGCATCCAGAAGCGGGCGTTCGACGAGAGGCCGTGAAGAGCGAACACCGCGCGGCCGGTGTCGCCGGGCCATTCCACGTAATGCAGGCGCGCGCCATCACGCTCGAGCCAGCCCTCGCGCGGCGTCAACGCAGCCCCTCCGCCGCGAGAAGCTTCACGAGCTCACCCGGATCGTCGGCCGAAAGCGAATCGACGCCGAAGTGCGCCAGGCGAAGGATCACCTCACGCTCGAGCGGCTCCGGGATGCCATACGCGTGCACGCGCAGGCCTTCCGCGTGCGCCGCCGCGCAGAGCTCGCGCGAGACCCAGTACCACCGAAGGTGAACGGCAACGATCCCGGGCACCGTCCGCGCGATCGCCAAGGGATCGACGAGGTTCGGCCCGGTGTAGAGCAATGCGGCGCGCGCGTCTGGCGCGACGTGGCGCACCCGCGCGATCGTCGGATGGTCGAACGAGTGGACGACCGCGCGCTCGAGGAGGCCGCTAGCGCGAAGCTCGGCGACAGCGCTCTCGGCGAGGCCGTCATCCATCGCACGACCCTCGCCCGGAGCCGGCTGCTTCAGCTCGACCGAGAGATCCGCGCCCGCCGCCGTCGCCCAGGCGCAGACGTCGGCGAGCGACGGGAGGCGCTCGCCCGAGAACTCCGGCGCGAACCAGCTGCCCGCATCGAGGACCCTGATCTCCGACAGCGTGCGGTCGCGAAGAGGACCGCGGCCACTCGTCGTTCGGTCCAGCGTGTCGTCGTGCAGGAGGACCGCGACGCCGTCTTTGGTGCGCTGAACGTCGAACTCCACCTCGTCGGCCCCATCGCGCATGCCCCGCGCGAGCGAGGCTATGGTGTTTTCAGGAGCGCGTGCCGCGGCGCCGCGGTGACCCACCACGCGAATGCGTGCGCCCACCATTCGGAGCGTATCGTTCCGAGGCCGTGGACGCCGACGCGGTCGCGCGCGTTCTCCTTGGCGTGCCGATATTCGGGGCGCTGACGGAGGCGGAACGCAAAGAGGTCGCGGCGCACATCCGGTCCCGTCGCTTTGCCCGCGACGAGGTCGTCTTCCATCGCGATGATCCGGCTGGGCACCTCTACGTGATCGCGTCGGGCTCGGTGAAGGTCGCGATCCCTGACGAGCAAGGACATGAGATCGTCGTGGCGAGCGCGACGGCGCGGTGTTCGGCGAGCTCGCGCTCTTCGACGACGCCCCGCGATCGGCCACGGTCACCGCACTTAGCGAGACGCAGGTTGTGACGATCGCGCGTGACGACTTTCTCCGGGTCATCGAGCGAAGCCCGCGCGCGATCAGGGAGATCCTCCGACTGCTCGCTCGCACGGTCCGCCGCGCCTCCGGCCGGATCGAAGACCTCGTGTTCCTCGACGTACCGGGCCGCGTCGCGAAGTGCCTTCTCGATCTCGCGGCGGCGAACGAGCGTAACGAGGTCGAGCTGACGCAGGACGATCTCGCGGCGTTCGTCGGCGCCACGCGCGTTTCCGTGAACCGTGCGCTCGCGGACCTCGAGGGCCTCGGGGCCGTCGCGGTCGGCCGCCGCCATATCGAAATAAGAGACCAGGAAACCCTCCGCCGTCAGGTCCGGTACTGATGCGGCCGGAGGAGATACTCGCGATCGCCGGCACGCTCGGTGACGTGCTCCCACTCGAGGTCCTTCCGGACGCCGATCGCCTTGACCTCGGCAACTCGATGGCCTTGCGCAAGTTCAAGGCCGACGAAGTTGTGTACCACCAGGGCGATCCGGCCGCGCACGCCTACGTGGTCGTCGATGGTCTGGTGAAGGTGCTCCTTCTCGACGAGAACGGGCGGGAGCTCCTGGTGTCACTGCATCGGCGGGGCGAGTTCTTCGGCGAGCTCGCTCTATTCGAACAGGGACCGCGCGACGGGACCGCGGTGTGCGTCGTGGCGACGACCGCGCTCCAGATCGCGCGCGACGGCGCGCTCCGCGTGCTTGGTCGCAACGAGGGTGCGCGCCGCTACATGTTCGAGCGCCTTACGCGGACGATCCGGAAGCTCGAGTCACAGGTCGGCGACCTCGCCTTCCTCGACGTCGCGAGCCGACTCGCCAAGTACCTCGTGGAGGTCGGGCGAGCCGGGAAGATGCCCCTGACCCAGGACGATCTCGCGGCCGCGATCGGCTCTACGCGCATGACGGTGAACAAGCTGCTCGCCGACTTCGAGCGGCGCGGTTTGATCGAGGTGGGTCGCCGGAACATCCGCGTGCTCGACGAGAGCTCGCTTCTGCGGGAGATCCGCGCCTAGAAAAGGTCCGTCAGCCAGCGCCAGCGCTTTTCGGCCGGCTCGGGATCCCGCCACAAGGGGCCGAGCGAAGCCAGATCCTCATGGAGCACGCGCGCGAGCTCGGACGTCCGCTCCTTCGTCGGCGTCGCCGCCGCGACGGACCGCGGCCGGCCCGCGATGAGCGCGAGCTCCCGGCCGAGATAGAGCTCTGCCGTCCCACTGAGCCAGACCGGAAGGACCGGGGCTCCCGATCGCAGCGCGAGGTAGCCCACCCCGCGAGCGAACGGCCCGAGCGCCGACTCCGCGCGAGACACGCGTCCTTCGGCGAAGACGACGACGATCTCTCCGCGCGCAAGCGCGGCAAGCGTCGCCGTGATCGCGCCGCGATCGGCGCCCGCCGCCCCGCGATCGATGGGAATGATGAGCCCAACCAGACGCAGGATCGCGCGATGCCACCAGACGCCCATCGTCCCGTCGCGGTCTCCGAGAAGCCGGATCGGCGCCGCGAGCGGGAACGCGGCAGCCAGAAGGAAGCCGTCCGCCCAGCCCTGATGGTTCGCGACGACGATGAGCGGGCCGTGCGCGGGGAGATCGCCGCTTCGGCGGATCCGGAAGAGCGCCGCGAAGAGGCCGCGCACGATGAGCCGAGCGATCCGGGACGACATACCGAAAGCGTCGGGCACGCGGATCGCCGCGCGGGTGCGTCGGCGCACACCGCGAACGTGTCGTCAGGCACGTTCACCCTCCGAACGAGGTGAGAACGAGGCCGGCGAGGGCGGCGAACATCGCGACGGTGACGATCCAGCCGAGCGTAGTGAGGACCGTGCCGATGGTCTGATCGCCCATGACCTTTGTGTTCCGCGCGGCGAGCATGATCACGACGAGGAGTGGTGGCGCCGCAATCCCGTTCAGGATGGAGGTGAAGAAGAGCGCGTCGATTGGCTTGACCCCAGAGAATGGGATCGCGAGTCCGACGATCGTCGCGAGCGCGACGACGCCGTAGAACGGCCTCGCCCTATGCCAGTTCTCGTCGAGCCCTTCGCGCCAACCGAACGTCTCCGAAACGGCGTAGGCGGATGCGCCCGCGAGCACCGGTACCGCGAGAAGACCGGTGCCGATCATGCCGATCGCGAAGATCAGGCCCGCGAGGTCCCCCGCGAGCGGACGGAGCGCTTGCGCGGCGTCGGCGCCCGTGTCGATGTTCCTGATCCCGCCGGCGTTCAGCGTCAGGGCAGTCGCGAGGATGATGAAATACATGACGAGGTTCGAGACGAACATCCCGACGGTCACGTCGATCGTGGCGACGCGCAACTCGAACGGTGACGCGCCGCGCCGCTCCCCTCGCGTGCGCCTGCCGGCGGACTTTTCCTCCTCGACTTCGAGGCTCGTTTGCCAGAAGAACAAGTACGGCGAGATGGTCGTGCCCAGGATCGCCACGAGCACCGCGATGTAGTCGTGGTCGAACGCGATGGTCGGCACGATCGTGGCGCGAAGCGTCTCGCCCAGCGACGGATGCACGAGGAACGCGTCGACCACATACGCGAGCAGCGCCAGGGTCAGGAACTTGAAGGTGCGCTCGATCGCTCGAAAGCGCGCGAAGATCTGTAGTGCAACGAGGCCGAGCGCGATCGGTACCACGAGCCATGGGACCGGCATCCCGACGACGATGCCAGCTGCATCTGCGATCGCACCGAGGTCAGCCCCGACGTTCACGACGTTCGCGATCACCACGAGCGCGACCGCCGGGTACAGCACCCAACGCGGGTAGTGCTCCTTGAGGATGCCAGCGAGGCCTGTTCCGGAGACCTGGCCGAGCTGCGCGCAGATGTTCTGGACCGCCGCCATGAAGGGAAACGTGAGGAGCGCGGTCCAGAGCGTCGCGAGGCCGAGAGACGCACCAGCCACGGCGTACGTCCCGATGCCGCTTGGGTCATCGTCCGCGGCTCCCGTGATGAAACCCGGGCCGAGGAGGAGAGCCGCCTTCTTGATCGGCTGCTTCTCCTTGGCCAGCTGCTCCGCCCTGCTCATGTCGCGAGGCGACGGGGCAGCGCCTGCCGGCGCCTCCAGAAGTCCGCCCACGGATCGGATCGCGCGATGCGTCGCTCGAACGTTCGCAAATTGAATGACGCCGGGTCGAGCCGGGTCGTGACCTCATCCCACGCGAGCGGCGTCGAGACCGGCGCCTTTGGCCGGCGGCGGACGCTGTACGGACCGACGATGGTCTGCCCGTATGCGTTCCGCATCGCGTCGGCGAAGACCCGCGCACCCCGCTTGCTCTTGGAGAACTCGACCGTCACCAGGTCCGGCTCGCGGCGTGCGAGCTCCTGGCCGAGCGACACGGCCACCGCGGCGGCACGCTGCGGTGAGACGCCGGCGCGGAGCGGGCAGAAGATGTGGAGCCCTCGGCTTCCCGAGGTCTTCGGGTAGGAGACGAGGCCGACCTCGTCGAGCACCTTTCGGAGCGCGAGTCCCGCACTCGCCGCGTCGGCGAACTCGCCGGTCTGCGGGTCCATGTCGAAGGCGAGCCAATCCACTTCCTGCATGCGCGACGCGCGCGTGCTCATGACGTGGATCGCGATGCACCCGAGGTTGACCATCCCGATGAGCGTCGCGCGCGAGCCGCCGACGATGTAGCGGACGTCCTTCCCCGTGCTCGTCGCGTGGAGGACCAGACGAGGACCTCTGGGCTGTCGGTCTTCTGGAAAGTCCTTTTGATAGAAGCAGCTGCCGAGCATGCCGTCGGGGCAGCGCTCGGCGGTGAGCGGCCGGTCGCGCAGCCACGGCAGAAGACGCGACCACATGCCGTCGTAGAAGCGGGCGACGTCGGTCTTCGTGATGCTCTCGTCGGGCCACCACACCTTGTCGGGGTTGCTGATCGTCACCCGGGCGATCTTCACCGGGCTAGGGCTCACGCTGGCTCCAGGTGACCTCCGCCGGGTGCTTATCGGTGCGAAGGCCGAGGAACGCCGGTTGGCGCAGCTTGCCGTCAGCGGTCCACTCGGCATATGCGAGCTGCGCGACGAGCTTCGGCCGGACCCAGGTCGCGTCGCGTATGCGTGGCGGCGGATCGAACGGTGGACGGTCGGTTCGAAGGCGGTCCAGCTTCGCGGCGAGCATGTCCAGCGTCTGCTGCGTGAAGCCGGTGCCGACCTTGCCGACAAAGCGCAGCCTGCGTCCGTCGTAGAGCCCGACGAGGAGAGCGCCAAGATGCTGCCTGCCGCCCTGAGGCGCGGTGAATCCGCCGATCACGAACTCGGACTCCTTTCGCACCTTGACCTTGCGCCAGTAGCGCGACCGCGTGCCTGGCTCGTACGGCGAACCCTCGTCCTTCGCGATGATGCCTTCCCAACCGAGGCGCTTGGCCTCGCGGTACGCGGCCTTCCCATCTCGGACGAGCCGGCGGGAAACGAAGAACGGGTCGGTCCGCAGGCCGATGAGACGCTCGAGCTCGGAGCGGCGCTCGCCGAGCGGGCGCCGCATGAGCCTTCGGCCCTCGAGCTCGAGCAGGTCGAACACCGCGTATCTCGTGGGCGACGCCCCGGCAGCACCGCGCCGCTGCAACAGCTGGAAGCGCGAGACTCCTTTCGCGTCAAGCGTCACGAGCTCACCGTCGAGCAGAAGGTCCCCGCCGGGCAGTGCGGCCACCGCCAGGGCGACGTGGGGGAACCCGGCGGTCAGGTCCTGCAGCATCCGCGACCACATCTTCACGCGGCCGCGTTCGCGGCCGGCGAGTGCGCGGATGCCGTCGTACTTTTCCTCGAAGACCCATTCCGGCCCCTCTACGACGCTGGGCGACAGCGTCGCGAGCATTGGGCGGATGAGCTTCACTTCGGCCCCTGCCCCACGAGGGGCCCTACCTACCGCTGGGATCGCCGGTCGCGGCCTTCGCTACGTCGCCGCCCTCGTCGCGGGCGATCCCCGCGAGAAGCCGGCGGGTGAGGACCGAGCGCGGCTTCGCTCGGGTCACATCGACGGTGGAGGCGTGCCGGTCCCTCCGCTTCATGAGGAGCCACTGCCGGCCACTCGTGTGGACGAGGACCCACCCGCCCCTCAGCTTCTTGCCGTTCAGCGCGAACACGATGCGGCCCTTGCGAAGCGCCTCGTCGAAGCTTTCATCGCCCTCGAGCTCGTACGTCCCGATGTCCCAGACCATGACCGTACCGCCGCCGTACTCGCCCTCGGGGATCACACCCTCGAAGCGCGCGTAGTCGAGCGGGTGGTCTTCCACGGCCATCGCGAGACGCTTGACCTTTGGATCGGGCGATGGACCCTTGGGGACAGCCCACGATACGAGAACGCCGCCGGCTTCTAGGCGAAAGTCGTAGTGCAGAGCGCTCGCGCGGTGCTTCTGGACCACGAACAACGGCCGTGGAGAGCTCCGCGCTCGAACGCCCCGAGGCTCGTCCGTGGTCGCGAAGTCGCGTTTGCGCGTGTACTCGCGGAGGGAGCGCGCCTTCTCCTTGGTCTTAGTCGCCGCGATCCTTCATCCCTTTCGGCGCCGCGTTCTTCGCCTTCACTCGCTTGTCCTGGGCGACGCTTCGACCTGCGCTCGTTTGGTCGGTGCTGAATCTCCCGCCGGCCTCGCGCCGGACGAAACGAGAACCACCGGACTTGCCCGGCGTGGTGTCGATGCGCTCGCGCTTTCCACCTGCCACTCTGATCGTGCCCCTTTCGGAAGTCTTCGCCGCCTTTGCTGCACGAACGAGGCCGACCCGCTCCACGAATGCGCGATTGGAGAGCAGGTTCAGCACCCTTTCCCTGGGAACGCCCGCGAGGATCGCCGCCGCGATCCCGATCTCGAGGAACGCCAGCTCGCCGGGACTGTGAGCGTCGGTGCCAATCGAGATCCAGGCGCCTTCGGCCGCGACGATGCGCAGGCGCTCGATGTCGAGGTCCTGGCGATCGGGATAAGCGTCGATCTCGAGGACCGTGCCGGTCTCGCTTGCCCGGCGGGCGACGCGGTCCCAGTCGCAGACGAGGCCCGTACGGAAGTTGTAGACACGCCCGCGCGGATGGGCCAGCACCTGTATGTCGGGGTTCGCGAGCGCGCGGAAGTAGCGCTCGGTCTGGTCGTCACGGAGACGAAGCTTGGAGTGAAAGGCGCCGAGCACGAGGTCGAGCCGCGCGAGCACCGCGGGCTCCATGTCGCCGGCGCCTTCTGGCGTGACGTCCATCTCGATGCCCTTGAGGACCCACGGAGCCGCGCCACGCGCG
>Ga0209237_1002055_pt1 | contig 12009 bp, 14 predicted proteins | sample GraSoi013_1_40cm_2_FD_185820 | JGI IMG/M metagenome (GOLD analysis project Ga0209237, IMG submission 185820) | Grasslands soil microbial communities from the Angelo Coastal Reserve, California, USA - Sample 10_02_2013_1_40cm (SPAdes) (version 2) | ecosystem: Environmental > Terrestrial > Soil >...
GGCCGTCACAACTAGAAAAATCGCGGCGCGGGTGAGAGGTATAGCTACCGACTGCGGCAACGCAGGCGAACCTTCTGGCGCAATCGGCTTCGACATAGGCAGGGTTCCCCATCCTTGAGGGCTGAAAACCCTTACGGTCTTTTCTCCAGTCCGGTCATATTTGCTACGTTTGAGAATTTACTGAGCCGCCACATGCCCACGTATGCCATCCTCTTTTCTTTCGTTAATTCTCGTATGGAGTGGATAGGAGTGATCATGAAGAAGGTTCTTATCCATCTCACAACGCGGCGAACTCCATGAGTAACTTGAAAACTGAACTCGAACACATCAAGCACCACATCAAGTATCCCGCGAACAAGACACAGGTCCTAGCAGCATGCAACAACATGACAGACGTTCCGTCAATCGACAAGGAATTCGTAACCAAATCTCTCACTGACAACAACTACAAGGGCCCAGAAGACGTCGTAAGGGCTCTCCTCAACAAAGTCTAAGCCTTTCTCCAACTTCCCCTTTTTTCTTTAGCGTTCTAGAGAATGCCAAGCTCGTTCTTCTAGGGCAAGCCTGTTCTAGAAGTTAATACTACTGCTTGGTTCCAATCTTTCCGTACCAGTTCTCTAAATATCTAGAGTGCGCGCAGAGCTCAGGAGCGGAAAATGGCGCCTCTCGACATCCTTCTTAAAGCGAACTCGCTTGAGGGCTTCGCATGACCGGATCGGGGTTCGGGAAGCTCTCATCGGAGAAACTGCTTGCAGCAGCAGCTCTCATCGCCATATCTAGCGGTGCCGTTGTGGGCCTGAGCGTTGGATACGTAGTACATTATTCCGCCCCCGCAACTAGAACATTCTATCTCTTTGACGGCACCTTGCCCTTCAGTGAGCCTAGTTTCTACAATATACCTCATGACACATTCGTGCCAGATACGATTACTGTCGATAAAGGTGACCATGTAGTCATCCATTACATCAACATAGAAGACGTCTCCGAGAGCCATACTTTCACAATGGATCTGCCCTACACATTCGATGCGACTCTTTACGGGAACGCGACGCAACAGGGAGTTGTAGGCACGTATCCTAACGTAGGCGACATCGTCCTGTCGCAGGGCCAGAACGCTACCATCATGTTCACTGCAAACTGGGCCGGGACCTTCCGCTATTATTGCGCATACCACCAGCCTACAATGACTGGATACTTGGTGGTAATCGGTTGACAGGCGTGGGAGAATGATCGGACAAATTTCCGATAACTTAGGGGCGAGTTGGAGGCTTTAAGCGATTGAAGTTCCTTCGATGGAGCGCGGTTGCTCTACTACTCGTCACAGGGATCATTGATCTCTACTATGGAAACTCGTTCGCTGGATTCTACGAGAATCTCTGGTATGTCATGGGAGGAATCTACGTCTTCGCGGCCATAGTCATCGCTGCTAACATCGAGCCCAGATTCTCGCAACTCACGGTCTTCGCCTACACACTATTTCTGTGGTCGGTATGGGCGACTGTCGCGTTGGAAACAGGGATAGGTCTGGATGCGGTTGCCTACGCTGACAAAGCGATTGAGGCGGTCCTCGCTGTCAATATGGTGTTGCTATTTCGCAGCTCGCGAGCGTCTGTTGCAGTCCTAGCTCACTGACTAGTCTTGGCTCGATCTACCCTTCTTGAGAGAAGTGATAGTGCTGGAAATTATTTCCAAGAACTCTTGTTTAGCTATTCCGTACACTCGTTCAACTCGTTCTACCTGATGACGAGTACAGGACAATGGGCGTGAGAGACGACTCCGTTCGACACACTACCCAGTATCAGCTTCTTGAACCCGCCGAGCCCTCGGGTCCCAACAATTATCAGATCAGCATTTTCCTTGACGGCCTGATTGACTATCGTTTCTACCACGGAGGTTGTTGCCTCAGGAATGTCCGCCTTGACCATGATGCCGCGTTTTTTGGCCTCGGACAATGTTCCGTCAACGATGCCGTGACCTACTCTCCTAGCATATTCAAGGTATAGATCAATCTCTTTCTCGTGAGTGGGCGGTTCGATTACCAGGCCTTCCGGCGAAATCTCGGTGTGGTAGTAAAGTGCAGGGGGAATTATTGCGTGGAGAACAATGAGTTCAGCCTTTAGCTTCTCGGCGAGCTCTAGGGCTGCTTGGGACGCTCGAGCAGAATTCTCCGAGCCGTCCAAGGCGACAAGCAGCCTCTTGAACATTGATTTCGAGGATGTTGGGGAAGACTGACTAGGTGGCCTAACAGTCTGAGTTTCCATTGGACTCGGACAAACCCCCCTCGATGTTAGTCCTAAGGTTTGCGCTCGTTCCTGCCAATTCGACGTTTGGCTTCATGAGTGGATGGCGCTACTCTGGGCTTTCCTGCGTGTTCTGTCACTCCAGCCACCTTTTCTCAGTTCTGACAAGGATAATTCGAGCCACTCGAGGAGATGCTTGCTCGAACGATGAGGACAATTCTCGCCGCTGTCGACCAGTCTCATCATGCTCATGACGTGATGAGTCGGGCGGCTGAGCTGGCAGTTCTACTACGGAACGACTTAGTCGTTCTCAGTGTGGTAAGTTCGGACCCGATGAAGCAGTTTAGTATCGTCGAGGAACAGAATCGATTTGCCAGTTTTCACCGGGAATTGATCTTCAAACACTTTCCGGAAAATAGTCTCGCGGTCGAACAACACGGTGGAAATGGTGGAGTGTACCGATATGGTACTGCTGGAGTGAGGGTCCAGTCGCGGATTTTGTCGGGTAATGTTGTCGACAAGATTTGCGAGTGCGCGGAGGAGGTCAATGCCGACATCGTTCTTGTTGGCAGTAGGGGGCTAGGCAATATCGGTAGCCTCGTTCTCGGCAGCGTCTCTGAGAGAGTGGTCCACAAATCTGCTCGGTCGGTACTGGTCGTCAAAGGTGAAAGACTCGAAGGCCCAGACTGGCAGGGACTTTCCACGGGCCAGAAGTCGGGCGCCTCAAGAGTCTAGGGACCCTTAATCATAGTGCCAGATCCGTCGTTACTTCTTCAACCCAACATTGCAGTTGACTTCTAGTTTGTAATCGTCGTCCCGGCGATTCCTTTTAGGGCCTCTTCGGCCTTTTCCAGAGAAGCAATAACAACTCTTCTCCCTGAAGAGCCCGACAGGAAACTGACCGCACTTTCGACCTTGGGACCCATACTACCTGCTGGGAACTGGCCTTCTGCGAGATACTTCCTGCACTCTTGCACGGTCATACTGTCTAGAGGGCGCTGATCCGACTTCCCATAGTTGATGAACACTTTCTCGACGTCCGTTAGAATAAGTAGAGTCTCCACTCCGAGGGTCTTGGCCAACAGAGCAGCTGTTCGATCCTTGTCTAAGACCGCTTCAACACCTTTGATCTTACCATTCTTGCCTCTGATCACAGGAACCCCACCCCCACCGACGCCGATCACGACCGTCCCAGTTTCGAACAGTCGGATGATGGTCTCCTTCTCCAATATGTCCAAGGGTGTCGGAGACGGGACGACTCTTCGATAGCCTCGACCACTATCGCTGACCATGGTCCATCCTTTCGATTCTCGCAGTTGCCGTGCTTCTTCGGGAGTATAGAACGGTCCCACCGGCTTTGTCGGATTCTTGAACGCCGGGTCCTCAGCATCGACGAGTGTCTGAGAAACGATAGTTGTAACTGGAGCGGTTAATCCTCGTGATTCTAGCTCGCTACGGACTGCTCGCTGGAGCATGTAGCCTATCATTCCCTGGCTCTCAGCTCCGCAGACGTCCAACGGCATCGATGGCAACGTATTTTTTGCGATCTCATTCTGTAGCAGAATGTTCCCTACTTGGGGGCCGTTGCCGTGTGTGATGGCAATTCTCTCGCCTCTCTGAAGAAGAGCTGCAAGATGCTTTGCTGTGTTTTCTACGTTCGCGGCCTGCTCTTCCGCTGTTCCTTTCTGGCCGTGTTTGAGAATGGCGTTGCCTCCTAGACTTACCAATACTTTCATGCGTTGAACCTAGTTTGAGGGCTTTCTGTTGAGGACGCAGGTCATGCAGCGGATGCCTCCGTATCCTCCCGTAATCTCCTGTAGCTGGAGTGAGGTCACATCGATAGAAAGTTCTTGGAACTCACGTTTGTGTGGAAAGAACTGGTCTGACTGCTTGAGCCTCGTCAAGTCTTTTCTCGCTTCTTCCAATAGGGCACGGTACCGGTGCGGGTCGGCGAGCGCCTTGGCCTCCAGGTTTCTCAGGACCTTCTTCACAACCTTCTCAACTTCGATAGCTAGAATGCTGTGGTCTTTCACGCAGAGGAAGTTCGACGCGTAGCACATCTGTTCAAGCGTCGTTATCGGAACAATCGTAAACCTATGACCCATTAAGTACTCGTACAGATTGGGAGTCTTGCTCATCTTCTTGTAGTGTCCAAGAGATGATCTCTGGTAAACCTCGACCTTTGCTCGCTTCAAGAGGGGTATGCATCCGACGGCGATATTTTTTCCGGGGAAGTTGAGGTAAGTGTCCAGGTGCATGTTGATCATCGGGTCGGGCTCGTCGCCTGGGATCAGCGGATGAGCTGGCTGGTGAATCATTGCAACCTCTTCGAAGTTAATCCCGCGTCGAAGAACCTGACTCGCACCATTCAAGTTCGTTCTGTCGCCAATCCCGATCATAGCGATCTTGCCTGCTGGTATGAAATCGCCTCCCTCCAGTGTTCCGGGTGCTTTCACTCGATTGACTATTTTCGCGCCGGCCATTTCTAGTATGGTGCTGGTGATTTCTGGTTCCATCCTGCGTTGAGGCTTGGACATTCGGCTGACAATCAAGCCAAGGTCTGAAGCAACTTGTTGGTCTCGCATGAAGAACAGGTTCGCCAGAGGGACATCGAGCTGTACTCGGGGGTACATCATCCTGATGCCCCTCTTCTGATCCAGTCTGATGCTAGGCCTGAAAACTAGGACGCTGAAGATGGTCTCTACGCCTAGCTCTGGTAAGTTCCTCTCGAATTCGCGCCTTGCTCTCTTGACTTCAGCAGGGGGACCCTCGAACTTCACTATTCCTTTCGCATATTTCGTCAGCATCCCAACCAGCTCAGGGTCTTCCCTCGCCAGTTTGATGGCGAGATGTTTCAGTCTGTGGACCCTTACACCTGTCAGGTCTAGTGCGTGCTCAAGCTCTCTATGTTCGTGGATCGCCTCGTCCATGTTGAAGGCTCGTTCGTAGAGGAAGGCGAAGGGCTCGATGAGCCCAAAGAACATCTCAGTTCCGGGTCTGTGAATCACAACATCTTGTAGAGCGTCCCACTCTGCTCTGACTCTGGAATCCAAGAAGGCCACGCCACGCCAAGGCTACTTCTGACGCAGAAGCCACTCTAACACGGACGCGGCAGCGTAGAGCTTGTTCTCGCCCTGCTGCCATACAATCGACTGTTTGCCCTCAATCGCGTCATCGGTAATCTCAAGACCCCTGTGAGCTGGGAGGCAGTGCATCACCTTGGCGTCTTTCTTCGCAACCTTCAGAAGATCATCGTTGATCTGGTAGCCGCTGAAATCCTTCATCCTCTTCTCCTTCGAGGCTTCGTCGCCCATGCTAACCCAGACATCCGTGTACAACAAGTCCGCATCCTTGGCGGCTTGTGACGGATCATGAGACACATCAATATTGCCGCCTGAAGTCCCAGAGGTTTTCTCCGCTTCGCTGAGAACTGTCGCGTTCGGCTCGTAACCTGCCGGACACGCTACTGAGATGCTCATACCCTCAAGTGCCCCGCCGAGGAGTAGAGAGTTGCAGACGTTGTTCCCGTCGCCGATGTAAGTGAGCTTCAATCCTTTCAGCTTCCCCTTCGCCTCTTGAATAGTGAAGAGATCGGACACGATCTGTGTCGGATGCTCAAGGTCGCTCAACGCGTTGATAACGGGGACCCGCGAATCCTTGGCCAACTGGACCACGGTGTCGTGCGCATAGACTCGGGCGACAATCCCATCAAGGTACCCGCCCAGAATCCTTGCTGTATCCTTCACCGGCTCTCCTCGGCTAAGCTGAAGCTCGCTGGCGGCAAGGTAGATCGAGTCTCCACCAAGTCTACGGGTAGCAACCTCAAAGCTCGCCCGGGTTCGGGTCGACGGCTTCTCGAAAAGCAGTCCTGTAATCTTCCCGCTTAGTGTGGCGAGAGACCGTCCTCGTTTGATGAGAGTCTTAATCGCTTTGGCTCTCGCGAGAATTCTATCCATCTCTAGTTTGGAAGCATCGGTCACTGAAAGGAAACTTTTCAATTTGAGACTCCCGAAATCCAGTGAGACGGACGACTGGCCTAGTATGTGAAGTTCATGTCACATACACAGCTCAAGCCTACGTGATTTGCTCATGGCAATATAACAAGCGTAAAATAGATTCTTTCGGATCCTTTCAAATCTCAGATGGCTACGGCGAAGCAACTGGCTAGTGGGCTAGGATCCGGCAAGATCGATCACGTGGTAATTATCGTCAAAGAGAACCACTGCTTCGACAATTACTTCGGCACATTTCCCGGAGCTAACGGAATGACGATGCCGAGGTCGCCCAACCCGCCTCCTCGGGACCCGGACCATCGCCACAGCGCCTGGCTAACGCGCCAGACGACCGCTGTCCGCCAACAGTTCGTTGAGGCTGACATACCAGGATACTTTGCCTATGCAAGAAAATTCACTCTCTGTGATCAGTATTTCACCGAGGTCGCTGGACCGTCGACCCCGAACCATCTAATGCTAATAGCCGCCGACTGTCCCTTCATAGACAACCCAAAACCCGGAGACACATCCAGAGTCTCCACCTCTCTTCCACTGAGCCTCGAAACCCGCAACTTGACATGGGGCAATTATGGAGGATACGTGTTTCAATATCTCAGTGGTATCGGTGGGAAGAACAAGTTCACCTCCGACCAGTTCGCCAAGGATGCGTCTATTGGAAAGCTGCCGATTGTCTCTTGGGTCTTGGCTCCGGGCCAGTTTGACGAACATCCGCCAGACCCAGGGAAGGGTCCGATGGGTAATGTGACGATGGGCATGCAATGGACCGTCAACCAAGTAAATGCGATCGTTAAGGGAGAACCGCCATTTTCGTTACTTGGGACTGCTGGGGAGGATGGTACGACCACGTCAACCCGCCCAACGTCGAGACTTGGAAGCTGGCGACGCCCCAGCCCTCCTACCAGGGAACCCAGTTCCGATACGGCTCTCGAGTCGGCTGCCTAGTACTAGGCCCGTTCGCGAGATCAGGCTACATTTCGAAAAAGTTACACTCACACGTCAGTCTTGTCCGTTTCTGCGAATCCGTTTTCGGACTGCCCGCGCTGAACCAGAGGGACGCGCAGGCTGACGACATGTCGGATTGTTTCGACTTCAAACAAGCGGCAGCTCAACCACCTGCATAACGTCAGTCACGGAGATCGGTTTCAACCCTGACGACTAAGTAATCACTCTAAGGCAAAAATTGTTGATTGACTAGAGGCAACTACATGTACCATTCCGATCAATTGCTGACCTGAGCGATGCCGTCCTTTGAGATCATTCTCTCAGCCTTCCTCGCAATCTCGCTAACAGCATCGATTATCTCGAGCAGAGCCCGAGCTCCTTACACGATCATTCTCGTACTCTTCGGAGTCGCAATAGCAGGCTCCTCACTCTCCTCCATCCTCGGAGTTAGCCTGCTCTACGACAGCCTAGTAGGCGGAGGCCTCTTCGTCGGACTTGTCCTCCCACCATTACTCTTCGAGACGACGATGAATATTCGATTCGAAGAATTTCGAGCCGTCGCCAGACCAGCTCTTCGACTCGCCACCATAGGAGTGGTCATAGCAACAGTCGTTGGAGGACTCTTTCTATGGCAGATAGTCCAGCTCCCACTGCTCCCGTCATTCCTCTTCGCCAGCATAATCGCCCCTACCGACACAGCAACAGTCCTAGAAATCTTCCGACGAGCAAGGCTCCCGAGAAAACTCTCAGCGCTAATGGAGACAGAAGCCGTCTTCAACGACGCGACGGGAATAACCATCTTCACCATACTTCTCACATCGCTAGACGTCTCCCGCCTCTCCCTCGTCCGGGCCGCAACCAGCTTTGCAGAAATCTTCGGAGGAGGCGTAATAGTGGGACTGCTCGTCGCGCTCAGCGCTCATTTTCTCTCGAGACTTGTAGCTGATCCTATGTCTGAGACGATGATAACAATCACTACAGTATACGGCTCCTATACGGTCGCAACCGCCCTTGGTTTCTCAGGAATAGTAGCCGTTGCAATAGCAGGGCTCTACTACGGAAACTCGACGGTAAGGACCTGGGTTCTTCCTCAAACCACTCGGACTGTTAGGAACTTCTGGAGAATCATGGCCTTCATCGCCAACTCACTCGCGTTCCTCTACATAGGACTCAGCACAGACCTAGCCAGGATTCGGGCGGACCTCCTGCCAATTGGACTGGCATTCACAGCCGTGACGATTGCGCGCTTCTCATCCGTCTACCCACTACTCGGAACATCGAAGATTAGCGGAGAACCAATTCCGAGAACTTGGAAGAATGTTGCCATGCTTGGCGGGATGAGAGGCGCGCTGTCCATTGCACTCGTGGCCTCACTACCAGCCACGATCCCATCAAGGGACGTGATCACATCGATGGTATTAGGAGTAGCCTTCTTGTCCATAATTCTTCAAGGTCCACTACTCTCCAGCTATGTCCGTAGGAAATTTCCGAGAAAAGTCGAAGTTAGCCCTCTCTCAAGGAAGTTCTGATCTGAAAGATAGTTCATCGTCGACGCGCTCTTGAAGCGTGGCGAAGCCCTCTTCCGACTAAGCCGAAGAAGAGAGCGGCCATCCAGATAATCACGATGATCATGATGTCGATTCGGGGAATCATCGGTAACAGATTGTCAATGCTTCCAATTGTGTCAACATAGAGGATCCTGGGGAATAGATCTAACGCCCAGAGAGCGACTACGATACTCGCTAGCGTTCCAAGAAATAGCCAACGGCCGATGCTTCTACCACCAGCGAATTCGCCTAGTTGTTCCGACTCTGGAATCTCAACCGACTCTTCTATGAGATGCCCTTCATTTTCACCAATATTCGCGGACGGCTGTGTTTGACGGTTCAGGCTGTTGAGAATCTGGTCGGTGGTTGTCGGAGCTTCTTTGGTCTTTGACCTTCCGGAGAAATCGAATCGGTGGCGAGCACGTGGGCGTTTCTCTTCCAACTCTGTTCAGCTGGGCTCTCAATTCATTAATAGTTAATACTAACACTTGGGCAACCCAGTACTCGGCTGATGGAAGCTGAGGAATCTTCTTGAAAACACGTCCAACGAGTTACGTGTGGATAGAGGGCACCAGAAAAACTTCCATCGCTTACTATCCGATGATCTCGTGCTCTGTTCCTTAGAGTGTTCGACGATGTTAATAGTACCCAGCATGTGTCCGCTGTTCGGACGTCCAAGCTATGAAAGTCGGAATTCTAGGTAGCGGCGATGTCGGCAAAGCCTTAGGGAAAGGATTCGTAAGTCGTCAGCACGAAGTCAAGATCGGCTCACGTACTCCGAACAGTGACAAACTAAAGTCATGGGTCAATCAGGTAGGAAGAAACGCGTCAACGGGAACATTTGCAGATTCGGCAGCCTTCGGAGACGTCATCGTCCTAGCAACCAACGGCTCGGCCGTTGAATCGGCCATCGACCTCGCCAAGCCACAAAACTTCAACGGAAAACTAGTGATAGACGTGACCAACCAGCTCGACTTCTCAAGGGGGCCACCTCCCGGAATGCTGTATTCGCCGACAGACTCTCTCGGTCAAAGAGCTCAGCGGAAGCTTCCATCCGCGAAGATAGTCAAGTGTTTCAACACCGTCCCGAACTCGCAGATGGTTGATCCAAAGTTCAAAGATGTCGAAATGATGATCTGTGGAAACGATCCCGCGGCGAAGCAGCAAGTAATGAGGATTCTGAAAGAGTTTGGGTGGAAAGGGGCCATAGATATTGGCGGCATCGAGAACGCGGGGTGGCTAGAAGCCTTTGTCCCCCTCTGGGCAAGGGTCGGTATGTCACTGAACACATGGGATCACGTGTTCAAAGTAGTCCGATAGCGCTCCTGGAGAAACCCGGAAGTCTCGGTTGGCGCATTGATCGAAACAGATTCTAGTTGTACAATTCGTCGTATCGTCGGAATTTCCAGTAGGCCGTGGAAACAAGCCACGCTACGAGGAAGATTCCCATTATTCCGAATCCCATAGTTTCGAAGTCAAGCTTCGCTAGCCAGTTCCAATAAGGACCAGTCAAGTTCAGTTCGCTGGCAAGAACTTGCAGTAGCTCGACTCCACCAATCGCAAATGCGACGGCGACCGAAATCACGGTCACAGTCAGGTTGTAGTAGATCTTCCGAATCGGCCTAAGAAAGGCCCAGCCGTAGGCAGCACGCATTGCAATCCCGTCTGTAGTGTCAGCGAGAACCATTCCGCACGTGAACAAAAAGGGAAGAAGCAGAATCATCCAGAGCGGGACTGACGAGGAGACGGCGAATACGATGGTTATTGCGAACAGGGCGATCTCGCTGGCAGTGTCGAAGCCGAGCCCAAATAAGACGCCGATTGGATAGATCTGCCAGGGTTTCCTAACTATCTTGAAGAGACCTCCGAAATATCGGTTTAAGAAGCCCCGATTTTGCAAAAGTCCCTCAAGCTCGGATTCGTCTAGCTTCCCTTCCTTCATGGTCCTGAAAGTCCGGTAGATGCCCACCACGATGATCGCGTTAACGAGTCCTATCAGAAACAGAAAGATCCCTGACACAGTGGTGCCGATTATTGCGCCGGAGCTTTGAAGCCCAGGTATCTGATTTGCAACTGATTGAGTTGCGATCACCAAAGCAACTACGAGTCCGACCACAACGGTCGAGTGTCCAAGTGAAAACCACGTGCCCACCGTAAGTGGGCGCTCCCCATCTTGCAAAAGTTTGCGCGTCGTGTTGTCTATCGCCACGATGTGGTCAGCATCCACTCCGTGGCGTAGACCCAAGGTGTACGCGAGGACTCCCAGGGCTGCCAACCGGGCAAAAATTGTGCCCACGACTATGGAGGCTGCAAACCCGACGAGAGTGGCGATGGCTATTGCAGAATAGATGACGAGCACGGAGAATTTTTCGCTTAGGGAGAGGCCGAGACCGCCTCGTTCTAGTGCCTGTTCAGTCAATGCCCGACCTCTCTTGTCCAGGTGATGGTGATCGGCTCATTGTTGAGCTTCGCAGAATACTTCGCCGGCGACTGGGTTTCGGATAATATAAAATTTCATCCTGGTAATACTTTTCTTGGAGTCAGATACTCGTAGTAATACTGTGTTGAGGATGATTTCGAATGAGTGACCTTACGACGAGAATCAGCATGTCTCTACCGCCCGGGCTTCTGGAGGCCTTTGACAGGGTCTCTCACCAGAGCGGCTACGCTGACAGATCGAAGGCTTTGCAAGCGGCTATGCGAGCTTTCATCTCGGACTTCGAAGCGGGAGCCAAAAAAGGAAACGTTGTCGGGTCGATCGTCATGGTTTATGACCATGAGACAAAGGGTACTGATGAAGCGATTACAGAAACGTCTCATCATCACAGACAATCAATACTCTCTTCTCTCCACGCCCACATCGACGAGGCGCACTGTCTATGCGCCCTATTAGTCCGAGGGAAGGTGCCCGACATTGCGAGTCTGGAGGGCGAGTTGAAGCGGGAGAAGGGAATCATGCAAGTCAAGTCATCATACCTAGAGACAGAATCCATCTAGGCAACAATTTCTAGGAGCTGATCCTCGTAAGTGTATCAGCTTCTACCAGTGTCCGAATGGTACTCTAATCACACCGTTCCTTACTCCCTGAACCTTTTTCGAGTAACACGACCCTTTAGTCGACTTGACCGCCCATTCCGATCTCGAGGCAGGTAGCGATGTCTGCTCTCGAATTATGTAAGAAACGGGCAGCGACTTAGGAGGGGTCGTTTTTCCAGACCAAGCAGAAGATCGTTTTCTTAGCGACCATAACGATGTTATCCATCTCTA
>Ga0209237_1002056_pt1 | contig 12009 bp, 11 predicted proteins | sample GraSoi013_1_40cm_2_FD_185820 | JGI IMG/M metagenome (GOLD analysis project Ga0209237, IMG submission 185820) | Grasslands soil microbial communities from the Angelo Coastal Reserve, California, USA - Sample 10_02_2013_1_40cm (SPAdes) (version 2) | ecosystem: Environmental > Terrestrial > Soil >...
ACCTTCGGGTTTACGCGTTCGCGGACTCGCTGGTCTTGGACATCGAGGCGTCGCAGAAGGACACGATCATGGCGATCCTCGAAAAGGCGCGGGTCAGCGATGACGTCGAGTTCCACGACCTCGGAGCCTGCGGACACATCGAAGTCCACGGGCCGGCGTCGGGGGATCTCATCACCGGCGTGCTGCCCGTGGACGCGAGGGGGCTTCCCCAGGACGCGTTCCTCACGTTTGCCGTCGACAAGCATTCCGAGGGCCACCTCGGCCGGGTGCCCGGGCTGGGGGAAATCGGCTACGCGATCTGGTCTCCGGCATCGAGCCTCGAGGAAATCTGGGACGCGCTCTCACGACGGGAGGTGACGCCAATCGGCCGCGACGCGTTCGAGGTCCTTCGGATCGAGGTGGGCACCCCGCGCTTCGGCATGGAGATGGGGGAAGACACGCTCGCCCTCGAGGTCGCTCCGGAATTCGCCCTTAGCTTCACGAAGGGGTGCTATGTCGGGCAAGAGGTCGTGGCGCGGGGGACATACGTGGGACAGGTACGCCGCAAACTGTTCGGCCTGCGAGTCGACGCCGACGTCCCGCCGGTCCATGGCGACAAGGTCTCGAAGGGGACCCGAGAGGTCGGCAAGGTAACGAGCGGTACCTGGTCCCCGACGACCGGCTGGATGATCGCGATCGCACTTCTTCGCGCGGACGAGGTCTCCGCGAAAGACACGCTGTTCGTCGACCGAGGCGGCTGGGACCTCCGCGCACAGCTCCACCGGCTGCCCTTCGTTCGCGGTAGCGCGTGACGCCTTCAGACGGACTCACTTTCGAGGACGCCAGACTCATATAGACCCGCTTGGATGGCCACGCGCATGTGCCGCATGATGGGGGTCGTGAGTCGCGGACCGGTGTACTACGATCTGTTTGAGGAGTTCGCGGACCTCGCGACGCAGGGCATGTGTCCCATCGGGGCACCGGACGAGCGGGGACACAAGGACGGCTGGGGGCTCGCCTGCTTCCAGAACGGCGCGCTCACCGTACACATGCGAGATGCGGGTTGCGCGGCGGACGCGTCGAAATACTACGGCACCGCGTGGAAGATTGCGAAGCTCAACATCGAACGAGCGCCGGGGAAATCGTTGATTGTAATGGGCCATTTGCGGCGGGCCAGCGTGGCCGGGCTGGTGGCTCAGAAATACTCCCACCCGTTCGTCGAAGAGCGCGACGGAGTCACGTGGGCGTTCCAGCATAACGGGTCCCTAGTGAACGGCCCGGAGGAAAAAGGCAAGATTGACTCGCAGGTCTTGTTCGAATCTCTCTTGAATCGCATCGAAGGTCGAGCTCACGAGGACGTGGCGAAGGCGACCCGAAGCGTCCGAGATGAGGCGATCGAGAAGTACGGGGGATTCACCGGTCTCAATTTCATGCTCTCAGATGGACAGTCACTGCACCTGTATCGGGACTTCCAGACGAACGGGCAATATTACACGCTCTATCTCGACAACCTCGGAGAAATGGTCGTATCGGCCTCGGAGCCCATTCTCGCGATGCAGGCGGAGCCGATCCCCCGAGGTACGCTCCACAGCATCAGTCAAGATCTGGTTGTCAAGAGGGCCGCGATTTCTTGAAGGAACTGCCCGAAAGGTCGCAGGCCTGTACCTAACCTTTCCGGATGAGCACTTGCGTAATGCCCACGGCCCAAGGCACTAACCCGTTCACCGTTTGCGGAAAAATCGGCGTCACTCCAACAAGGCCCGAAGAGATCCACGTGACATGACGCCACCCTCTCCGACGTAATTGTCTCCTTAGCCGGAAGGGAGAGTAGGGGTGCAAGTAGTCACTCCAGATCCGGATTCGCGAAAGGGAGAACACGGCGTAGGGCGATGCCGTTTGTATCACCAGGGCCCCTTCTGGTTTCGTCACCCGCGTAAGTTCGTCAAGGAATCGGCCCATTGAGCTAGGCGGGATGTGCTCTGTGACCCCAATCGCCAGCACTGTGTCAAATCGCTCGCTCTTGAAAGACAAATCGAAACCAGAACCCAAGACGGCTCGTCTGATGTTCCCAAGCTCGATCCCTCGGAGGAGCCATCTCTTGTCGATGTCCAGACTAATCGTCAAAGGGCTGAGGGCTGAGAAGCGGCCGTAGTTAGACCCGATATCTAGGACCATCCCACGAACCCATCTTCCGATAAGCGGCATTTGGGCTTGATAGAACGGCCTCAACGCAACAGATTCCCAATTGCGGTAGTCGGGAACCTTCGAAGATGTGGACCCCATGGTGTTGTCCTGCCGACTACACCTTCACGGAATCAGGTGGAGCCACGTTTCGTTCACTTTCAGGATGACCCCCATTCCGGTTTTCGTGCTTCCTAGTAGAGACGTGTGGAGGCGTGTAAAGCGGCACTACGAGTGGCCGACATTCGCCCCTTTGGTATCAAGCTGGTCTCCGGAGGTCGAGGAATCAATTAGCCCTCGCGCAAATTGGGCATAATGATTATGGGTCAGCAGGCTAGATGGACAGACCAAATGGAACAAGCATCTCTCGCGGTCCTCGCGTGTCCTCGGTGTTTAGGCGCCCTGTCCCTCCGCAGTGCAAGCTCGAGTTCTTGGCCAATGACAGAACTCGAGTGCCCGGACGAGAAGCTTCGGTTCCCCGTCATCGATGGCATTCCTCAACTCGTCAGCCCTGAACGGGCGAAGGCGGTCCGGGCAATGGCCGAAGATTATAGCCAAGTTTGGCAGAAAGACGGATGGGGCGGTGCGTCACCCCTCTATCTCCTGAATCTGCCGGATCGAGATACAACAGGCCGGCAATCGGGAAAGTGGAGAGTCAAAGCCAGAAGCCTGGACGCGCTCTTCGAGCTATTCCGCACGCTGCCTCTTCGCCGCGTCTTAGATCTCGGCTGCGGCGTAGGATGGCTCACCAATCGCCTAGCTCGCCGAGGGTATGAGGCGTTTGCTGTGGACATCGTCCAAGACAGTGCTCTTGGACTACTGGCCGCGGACGTGTATCTGCGAGCCGGGTCCGTGTTCGAGCGAGTCTGGGGTGAACTCGAGCGCCCTCCTTTCCAAGATCGGACGTTCGATGCCGTCATTTGCAATGCCTCTCTCCACTACGCAGCCTCGTTGGAGGTTGCCTTGGCTGAGGTTAATCGGGTCCTGCGACCTGGCGGCATCTTCGTGGTCATGAACTCGCCCGTCCACAACGAAGCCCAGAGTGCAGAGCGCGCCGAGCGCTCCTTCCGTCGACGACTGTCCATGCTCGGGGCCTCGGAAAGTCTTGTCTCGCGGTACCACCATCTCGTTCGAAGCCGGTTGGAGGGCGCATTGACCGCGGCGATTGGGCCACCTCGTCACCAGCGCTTCGACCCGGGGGCCAGTTTTCGATGGATCCGGCGAGCGAAAGGGGTCCTATTGCGCATGGAGCTCGCCAGCTTCCCGATCCTCTGGGCGCAGAAACGGACAGAACCGGCATGATGGAACGCGACGCCCTCGCCGCATATTACGAGCACATCCAGTCGGCCTACAATCAAATCGCGGCTGAGTACGACACAACGGTTGGAATGTATGCCGTAAGTGCTCGTGCCAAGCGACTTGCCATCGACGTCATTCGGGCCGTGACCCCATCGAGGGGCCGGCTCCTAGATGTGGGCTGCTACACCGGGATCGAGGCTCTTGCCCTCGCCGGTGCGGGATATCAGGTGCTTGGGGTCGATCTCTCCCCCGAGATGGTCCGTCTTGCGCAATCCAAGGCGAAGCAACGGAGGCTCGACGCTCAGGCTCGATTTGTGACGGTCCGCGCGAGTGACTTGGAGGTGGTGCGCTCGGACCGACTCGTGCCGTTCGACACCGTCTACTCGGTGTACGGAACACTCAACCTTGAGCCGCAGATATCACGTTTCAAGGAAGCGCTACGCCGTTGTCTCAAGGATGGGGGAGCATTTGTATGCGGGCTGCTGAATCCGACCGTGCTCTATGAGCTGCTGGTCGCTCCGATCTTATTGCAATTCCATGGATACCGAAAGCTCGCAAAGCGTGGCGTGCCGACTCCCATTGGATTCGGGGATCAGCGTGTACTCACGTACCTTTACACGCCGTCCGAGTTCGCGAGGTTGATGGCTCCGGAATTTTCTCTCGAAGATGCCAGAGGCCTTCATATCCTCTATCCGCCACCACGACCGGCGCGCGGGAGGCGATCCGAACGATGGTGGATCGCGCGTGCCTTCGACTCAATCGAATCTCATCTCGAGGGCCAAGCGCTTTTCTCATCGCTGGGATTTTTCAGTCTCCTGGTATTCCGGAAAAGGTAGATGATGATGAACTTGCGCGGGGCGAGGCGCTCGAAGGAAGTCGTTGAGGCGGCCGCCGCTTATGATGTCTTGGCCCCCCGATACGAGAATCTACTCCCGGAAAATCCCATCATTGCGCATAGCGCACGCGTGTCCCTGGAGCTCGTATCGCGCGCCATGTCAAAGAAGGAATTCCTGTTGGAAATTGGTTCGGGAGTCGGTCGAGAAACGCTGGAACTCGCCGCACACGGGAAGCGGCTCGTAGCTTGCGATCCTTCGAAAGAGTCACTCCGCCTGTTACAAGACCGAGCGAGCCGTCGCGGACTGAGCGACCGAATAGAGACCCGCGCGATTCCCGCTTCGGGCTTGCGCGAGCTTGTGAAGGAATTTGGCGTGCACGCGTTCGACGGGTCGTTTTCGAGCTTCGCCCTCAGTTATGAACCGAGTCTGGGGGCGGTCCCAGAGGATTTATGGACGCTGCTGCGGCCGGGAGCTCCCTTCTTTTGTTCGATTCTTAATCGGCTATGCCTCATGGAGCTAGTGACTGGCGCTCCCATTCTCGTGCCTCGCAGAGGATTCGGTCGGTTGTGTGGCGTGGTCAATCTCTCAGTCGATCAACTCGCGGTTCACGCTCGGGCGTATGCTGCCCGAGAGGTGCTTGACGCGTTCAGACACCGTTTCGAACTCGGCGGAATATGGGGGATACCAGCTATCATACCTCCCCACTACCTCCATCGACTTCTGGCCGCTTCTGGAGGCTTGCGGACCGCATTGGAAGACCTCGATCGGCGGGTGAATTCGCGATGGCCATTTCGTCTTCTGGGGAGCCATACGGGCTGGCTCTTCGTGTCGAGGCCGTAGGTCGATCGAGCACGATTTCGCCGTCTACGTAACGCTTATTCCGGCTGGATATGGTGGGCTACTTATGGCGATCACACGATCGACCGGGCTCGATCCGCGGCTGGGGTTGCTGGTAATTTTTGTTTTTGCAGTTTCGATTCATCTTGGTGTCTATGGGGACGGATTGAACCCCGACGCCACTACTTACATGGACCTGACTCACTCGCTCCTAAGTTCCGGAACCGTCGAGCGCCAAACATTAGATTACCCGAGACATCCGCCGCTGATGTCTCTCATCTACATGCCATACGCGCTCCTCCTCGGATTCAACGAGTTCAGCGTACACACGTTGGAGCTAAGCTTTTTCGTAGCCGACCTGGTGATTCTATATCTGATTTCCCTCCGCCGTCTAGGACCGCGGTTCGCCTGTGTGCCGCTTCTCTTTCTAACCCTCGATCCTGTGCTCTATCTCAACATGAGCGAGGGAAGGTCCCTTTCTGTTGTGATCCTGTTCGCCCTCGTCACCCTTTGGGGAATTTGGAGAGGCATCGAGAACAGTTCTCGGTTGTGGGTCGCAGGGGTAGGGGCATCGCTGGCCTTCCTCACCGCGGATACGGTGGGCTATCTTTTCGTGGCAGCTGGCCTGGTGGGTTTGCTTTGGCGTTTCCACTATGTGCGGTGGCGAGTTTTCGCGGACCGAGGGTATATTCTGGCTATAGCCATCTTCCTCGGGACCGCGCTTTCGTGGGCGGCCTATAACTTTGTGGCCATCGGATCGCCCTACACTGATCCACGAGTCGTAGGGTTCTTGAATCGCATGCTGTTCGCGACGCCAAGCTATGTCGCGATCATTTTCGCTTCTGGACTTGCGATCTATTTTGGTCTGTACATCTCCCAAACTGCTCTGCCTTTCTTACTATTCCGCGACGGTCGGAGAACGGCCATTGCTTTGCCGACGCGCGCCGTCCATGATGAGAAAATCGGGGCCCTTATGCTCTTCATTCTCGTCACGATCGTGATTTCTGCTCTCATGTCTGCCGCATTCCTTCTATATGATCCCCTTCGGTCGGTTGGGACCGCAGACACGTACCTCCGTTATGCCGACGTGGTCGCCCCGATGGCCTACTTGGCCGTTGGGATGCACACGCGCTCTCTCAGCGGCCGACCTTCTCGAATTCGGTGGATAGCTCCGATCGTCATCGCGATCCTCGTCCTGGCGCCCCAGTTCGCGGGAAAGGTCAGCCAAGGCCAGGCCAATTCGGAGGTATTTACGGAAATTTCGCAAACCCTACGGACGCGAGGTTTCGCGCTGGTGTACTCGGATGTCGCGCCCTTCCTTCAATACAATGTCCCCCCGGTGACGTTCATCGCGGTCAATGTAGGGACGTCTCAGCAATACGTGAATCTCACGACCAACGAAGTGCCCGCGGGTGCACCACTTCTTACTCTCCTGCTCGTGCCTCGAACATTCGACGAGCGAATCGGTGGGTTCTACTTGATCGAACACTTTGACGCGAGTGCCAACTCTCCGTTTCTCAACCTGCTCTACGGCGCATGATTCCCCGCCTGGTTAGCTCGCGTCGCCGGTATTGAATAGACAACTTGGTAGACGTACACCGCGTGAGTGCCGATTTGCAGACCGCCCGCGTCATAAAGGAGTCGAAAATCGGGAGTATTCGTGCCGTTCTGAAGCTCTGGAAAGAGGATGCGAAGCCGGTAGTAGGGCACGCCCATGTACACGACGTATTGCGCGCTTGCCTTCAGAAATGAGAGAGCGGCCGACCGATTGTCTGGCAACCAACGCGAGCCCAGTATCTCACTCGGCTGGTATCCGCTGAAATAGGCCGCAATCGGTGATTCGCTCAGAAGGATTCGGCTTGGGTCGTGCGGTAGCGATTGTACGAAGAGGCCCGCCTCCTCCAAAGGCACCATCAGTTGACTCGACGCGAAACCGTCTGTCCAAAACTGGATCGTCGGCGGCAGGAGGCTTCCGCCGCCCAGCAACACGACGAACGCGAGCGCGAAGGCGGCAGGAATCCGATTTAGGGAGCCCCGCGGACGACGATGGGACGCTACGTACCTGACCAAGACCTGGAGCCCCTTCGCGGTGAAGATGGAGAGGAAAGGAACACTGATCATCACGTACCGGAAGCTTGGGTTTCCAAATCGGAGGGCGGAGTAGAGGACAATGAAACCCCAGAGTGAGAGCACTATCCATGAGCCGAAGTCCCGACGCAGGTGTCTCACGCCGTAAGCGGCGCCGACCGGGAGCACGACGGGCAACATCAGCAGATAACCTGTCCACCAACGACTCAGCAGATTTCCCACGCTCGGCTGGGTACCTACCTCGATCTGGTAGCGGATGTCTGTCGAGGTCTGCGCCACAACAATCGATGGGAGGAATCCCCACTGGAGTGCGTATATGAAATAGGCTCCCATGACCGCGATTGCAGGCGTTACGGCCAGAAGTCTCATCCTGCGATGCGCATCTTTTTGGAGGAACAGAAAGGGCATCAGCAGTCCCACGATGAGCCACACCTCGTAGCGAGTCAGCGCCGCGAGAGTCAAGGCGGCACCCGCGACCCAGTAGCGTTTGTCTCCGAGGTCTTGGAAAGTGAACAATCCTGCATAGCCGAGTAGAACCATGAACGTCGCCAGCGACTCCGCCGTCGCCCAGCCGCTCACCACGATGTCGATGAAACTGAACGAGAAGAAGGCGGAAGCCGCGAGGCCCACGGTAGGTCCTTCTCGACGAGCGATGAGAAAGACGAGCAGCGACGTCAACGACGAAATGACGATGTTCGTTGCCTTCAGGGCCTCCATGTTGTGCAATCCTGCAAATTCAAGGACGCCAGCGCTGACGAAGTGGTACAGCGGCAACCAGTTTCCCTGGGTCATCATCGAATGCCGATCCCAGTATTGGCCCGTGGAGACCAAGTTTGCCGAGATCCACCAGTTCTGATATCCGTCTTCGAACGGGTCGAGAAACGCGGCGAAGTGGAACCGGATTATCGCCCCGCCGCCAATGATTGCCGCGAGGACAAATCCGACAATAAGCGTCCTAGGCTTCCAGATTCCGCCCAGCGTCGCCTTCAGCCGCCGGAGCCCCACGCGCGCCCCCATCAGAGACGTATCCCATCATCCAGGGTTGAACTGTGCGGTGTATGGTACCAAGTGCGATTTCGGAAGGTCAAGAAGGCGATGAAGCAGGCCAATACCCAAGTCCAGTTAAATGCAAGAAGGAGCGGGAGATAAAGGAGTTCTCGAGCCGATCTCGTTTCGAGGTAGATTCCGAGAACTGGGTAGTACGTGGCCATCGCTAGAATCAGAAAGACCAGCGGGCCGGGATGGAGTACGGCTAGGTTCGGGAGAACGGTCACACTCAGGAGCCAAAGAGAACTCTGAATTCCCACCGCCAATATCGAAAGCGGATAGAGGAGGTATAGCGCACAGTCCAACACTCGAACATCCCTCTTTCGGATTCCGGTGCGCAAGAGCGGCAGGAAGAACCGGAATAGATTCATGAAATGTCCTCTCATCCAACGGACTCGCTGTCTCATCGCAATCTGAACACTGCGCGGCTTTTCGTCGTAGACAACGGCGTCTGGCGACCAGACCGGGAATACTCCGCGTTGAGCGAGCAAACAGACCATCTCTAGGTCCTCGGTCATCGTTGTCATAGGCCATCCAAGGTCGGCGAGGAGATCTGCCTCGATGCAGAATCCAGTCCCACCGCACTGACTGGGGAGGCCTGCTCGCCGTTTCCCCAGTTGCCATAACCGGTTGGTCATTGCGTATGATTGATAAATGACCCTTGTCACCCAATTGTCGTAAGGATTCTTGGTTCCCAGGTACCCTTGAACAAGTCGGCTCCCGTTGCACAGTTCCGTATTCATCTTTTGCAGGAAATTTGCAGAAACCCGATTGTCAGCGTCGAAGAACGTAAACGCGTCATAGGCCCCGCCTTCACGGGATTCCGCGTCCTTCAGGATCCACTCGATGCCGGCGCGCATCGCAAGTCCCTTTCCTCGAGTGGGCCCCGACTTGACCAAGACTCGAACATCGGCCACAGAACGCACAACTTCGACAGTGCCGTCCGTGCAGCTATCGGCGATTACGTACACGTCGTAGAGCGAACGCGGATAGTCTTGCTCGATCAGATCTTGCAGGAGAGGCCTGATGACGCCCTCCTCATTGTGTGCCGCAACAAGGACGGCGAATCGTTTCTTCGGCGGGTGTTCCGGCTGTGGCCTCCATCGGCGAATCCCGAAGACGGACAGCACCACCGAATGCAGGTATATCGTGCCAATCAGGATCCAAGAGCACAGCCAGAATGCCAGCAAGATAACGTCAGCGGCTGTCATGGTATCCTGCCCCCTAGTCTTGAAATACCTCATAGGGGAACTTGACCCGGCGGAGGAACGCCAGCCGTTCCATTGCCTTGGGGTCTCTTCGCTTCATCCAGTGGGCGACAAAATAGACGGCATGCGAGACGCCCCTCCCGAGGCGGTCGACGATAGCGAGTAGGGTCGGGTGGCGGCCAATCCATCCGACGATCCGACCGATGCCGCGAATGCCCGGCGGTGTTCTGTCGATGAAGTCCGTCCACTCAAGCTGCGGGAAGAAACGGAGGGTCCACGGATTCGAAATGATAACTTCTCGAAAATGAGAAGATCCGTAAATGGGTCGGCTGCGGAGCAGCTCAAACGCAAGGTCTTCATCCCGTCGCGAGAAAGGGCTCGTCTCGCGTCGGGTCCAAAGGACGTTGATGCAAGTGATTTTGCGTAGACCTCCGCTGTTGCTGTGACGCAGGGAGGCCTTGAGGCCGAGGAGGAGTGCCAGGGAGTACGTGAGGTACTTGGCGCCGTCTTGGACAAACAGATTAAAGTCAACGTCGTCCGTCGCTTCGAACCCACCCGAAGCGGCTGAACCCGAGAGTGCGATACAGTCTACGAGCGGGCAGATTCGTAACAGGCCTGAGGCGAATTCTTCCGCGATCGCGTTCGCGGCGCCATTTAGCGCTTTATGGCTCTCGACACGCCGCTTCGATTTCTCCAGAAGGGACTCGTGGCTCCGCAGGCACACGAACCCTTCCTGGGTAGTAATTTCTCTCATCCGGGCTAAGGTGGGTCGCAGGTCTTCGCTCGACAGGCGGCCCCCCAGGAGATCTTCGGCGAGGCGTTCCACCGTTGGAGCGTAGCCCCAGCGATGCATCACCTCGAGGGTTCGGATCGTACGTTCAGCCAGTGTCGCGGTGCGACCAGCGTCCAGATTACCCTCGAGCAACTTTCCTCTTGTCCCCGCAGCCACGCGTTACTATCTCGATAGTATCAACTTTTCCCCGATTTGATAGGTGCCGGTCTCATGAGGTCTGAAAGGAGAAGGAGCCGTTGGACCCGCTCGCGGATCGGAGGGTATCGACTGAAGATCCCACGACCTGACCCAACGATACTCAGCCCCCAAGCGGACTTTGGAGGCACACGTCGGTCGGCAAGTTTTAGCAGGGCGGAGGCCAAGGCGACCGGCTTGCCCGTGGATCGTCCGCCCATTTCGTCGGCTAGGTACTCTCGCTCCCGGTGGACGGCGGGATCGAAGAACTTGCTGAACGGGTCGAAGAACAGGATTCGAGACAAGACCCGGGAGAAGACTTTGAACTCCGCGTCGTGGTGCTTGAGGTGCATGAGTTCGTGGGCGACGACGGTGTCGACCTCGTCCTTCTCCAGGAGCTTGAGGAGGCCACTCGAAAGGAGGATGTTTCGGTTTTTGCCGCCTACCGCCATGGCCAAGGTGTCGTCCGATTCCACGATGCGGACTTGCACGCGGGGAATCCTTTCGAACTCTGCTAAAAGATCCACATATTGCTGAAGCCACAATTCACCTTCGTTCAGATTCCGAGGGGCGAACTTCCGGATGACCGCAGCATTCCCGTAACGCCAGACGACGAGCGAAATGACCATCGAGGCGGTCAGTCCACCGACGACCGCCCCGAACACCGCGACTGGAACGCCGTTCCGGGCGTACGCCACCATGCGGGCCTGGGAGACGCAGAGCACGAGGCTCGCCGCGACAAAAGCCCAGAAGAAAATCGAGAGCGCATACAACCCGGTGAGCAAACTGACGCGGAGCTTCGCGTTACGAGCGTTCGTGACGAAGACGTACAAGAGGGTCCCAATCGAAGCGCCGCAAACCGCCAGGACCGCCAAAGATAGAGGCGATGACCAATAGGTCTGAAGGGCTTCGCTGATGATCTGGAGGAGGTCAGCCATTCGGCTTCTCCTTGGACCGGTGCTTCTCGACCTGCGTCCTCAGCGCGGCTAGTTGCTCCGGAGGCAGCGAACCCGGGTTGGCCAAAAGGTACGAGACCGCCTCGCCGCCGAACGCGTCGACGACCCTGTCGATCATCGAAGCCATCGCCTTGTGGTACGCGCGGCCTTCCTTTACGCGGTAATAGATCTTCTTCTCGCTTTCCCGTCGAACCGCAATGAGGTCTTTAGCAACAAGTCGGTAAAGGGTTGTCGTCACGCTCGTGTAGGCGAGGTCCCGGCCCTTGCAGACCTCCTCGTAGATCGCTCCCGATGTAGCCGGACCAAGGCTACGAACCGCCCGCAAGACCGCCAGCTCAAGCTCGCCGAGTTCCATATGAATACTATAAGGATAGTAATCTAGTTAAGACTTGTCCAAAGGCAGTTCCCCGCCGATCAGGCGAGCGCCGAGGCTTGCGTCGCAAGCTCGGAGAACCGCTTCGCCAGAATGTCCAGGGACGCCAACAGGACTGCCTTCGCACTCAACGATCCGTCCGTTTCAAACTCCATGACAATCCGCGTCGGGTCGTTCGCCGCCTTCACGGACTCGACCTTGTACTGGTCCATGAACTTCTTGCACATCTCGCAGTCCG
>Ga0209237_1002057_pt1 | contig 12008 bp, 12 predicted proteins | sample GraSoi013_1_40cm_2_FD_185820 | JGI IMG/M metagenome (GOLD analysis project Ga0209237, IMG submission 185820) | Grasslands soil microbial communities from the Angelo Coastal Reserve, California, USA - Sample 10_02_2013_1_40cm (SPAdes) (version 2) | ecosystem: Environmental > Terrestrial > Soil >...
CGCGCATCGCCCGCCGTTACCTCGCGCGATCGCTGCGGGCCCTCTCCCGCACCAAGTCTGGGGTGAGCCGCACCAATCTTGCGTGGCTATCCACTAGTCTGCTCTCCGCACAATGTCTGGATTAACTCCTGGGCGATGCGGATACTCACGCGCCCCGAAAAGGCGACAAGAACATCAACGTCATCCGTTGCTATGGGCAGACCTCTACCCCTAGGCTGCCTTGCGAGCCATGGCGACAACGTCTGGACCCCAGCTTCTGAAAATCTCCCCTGCTGCTGCTACTTCTTCTTCGTCTTCTTCGGTGTTTTTTTCTTCGGGGGCTTCTTCTTCTTGCCCGGACCTCTATGCGGCATGTCGCTTCTCCTTTCTCCCGGTTACCGGTTTTGTGCGACCCCAATTCGCAACATCAAACTTGCCACGCGCGGGTCTGAGTGCAGCCCATCCAATGCCGGCGCGGTCTTCAGGTAGTAAAGACCGTAATCGCGTTCATTGAAGGCCTTTTGCAGCAGACCAATGGCCGCTTCATTCCGTCCCGCCCGTGCATTCAAGACCGCAAGCCGATACGGAGATGAATCGGTGAGCTCGTAAGGAAGATCTCTTGATTGCTTCGCATCCTTCATCGCCAGTTGCAGCCGTTCTTGCCAGTACGCCTTTGCGTTCTTCTTCGCGTAGGCGTTCCTCAGGAGCAAGGCTCGCCGCCCGGCTTGTTCGGCGCTCTCGCCCGCCAGGGTCGCTGCCGTCTGGCGCTCGGTGATGGCTTCCTCGAACATGCCCCGCTGTTCGTACGCCTCGGCCAGAAGCTGATGACCGAGATAGAAATTCGCATCCATTCCCAGCGTCTTCCGCGCTTGCGCCAGCGCCTCGTCATAGCGGCGCGCCTGGAGCAGGATGTAACCGTAAGTCGAATTGATCACCAGCGAGAGTGGGTCCAGTTCCTGCGCCCGCCGAATCTGGGTAATCGCCTTTTCGGCGTCGCCCGAGCAGATTAAATATTCGGCGTACCATTGGTGGCCTGTCGCATAGTTGGGGTTTAGTTGAATGGCGCGCGCAAGCTCGGTCAGCGCCCCCGCTAGGTCCCACTGTTCGCCGGCCCGGGTCGACGCGAGCGTGGCATGGGCCTCGGCCAGGTTGTCATCAATCTCCAGTGCTTTCACGGCCGCCGCTTTTGCCTGCCGGTAAGTATCCTGCCACGGTGCGCTGCTGTAGAGGCTCAGTACCAGGTACGAGTCCGCCAGCCCGGCATAGGCTAGAGCGTAATTCGGGTCTTTATTGATCGCCTGCTGAAAATAGCCAATCGCCTTCTGGATGTCCTCTTCCGTACGCTTATTCCAATAGTACCGGCCTTGGAGGTAGGCTTGGTACGCTGCCGGGTCGATTGGCCGTTTGCCCGACAAGCGGGCCTGCTCCTGGGGCGTGACCTTGGCGTTGATCTCATTCGCGATGACCTGCGCGACCTCTCCCTGTAACTTAAGCACGTCGTGCAAGTCGCGATCGTAGCTTTCCGCCCACAGGTGCGTGTCGCTCGGCGCGTAAATCAACTGCGCCGTGATCCGTACCCGGTCGCCCACCCGCCGCACCGAGCCTTCGATCACCCCTTGCACCCCCAGTTCGCGTCCGATCTCCCGCAGCGGCTTCCTAGCGTCTTTGTACCGCATCACCGAGGTCCGCGATATCACCTTCAGTGACCCGATTTTCGACAGGTCGGTGATCAGTTCCTCGGTCATGCCGTCGGCAAAGTACTCCTGCTCCGGATCGCCTGAGAGGTTCGCCAGCGGCAACACCGCCAGCGAGTGAATTGCAGCTCCAGCCTCCTTTCCCAACAGCCGCTCTCGCCATCCGCTCACGGCGTTCAGCCCGAGTAGCAACGCCGCTACCACCAACACTCCCGTCAGCCCCAGCAGGACCTTCCTCCGTAATCTTGACCGCGGCCTCTCGACCACCCTCCAGGAAGCCGTGACCGAACTCGGCATGCCCAGCCGCCGCAGATCCACAGCCAGTTCCTTCGCCGACTGGTAGCGGTTTTCCGGGTCCTTCTCCAGGCACTTGCCGATGAGCCGCTCCAGCTCCGCCGGCACCTGCGGGTTGAGCTGCGCGGGCGGCACCGGCGCTTGCCGTAGGATCGCCGTGATCAGCTGTGCGCGCTCCAATTTGCCGAACGGCCGCTGTCCCGTCGCCATTTCGTACAGCACCGCCCCCGCCGAATGAATATCCGTCCGAGCGTCCGCCTCCTCGCCGAGTAACTGCTCCGGCGCCATGTACGGCAGAGTCCCGGTCATCGCCAGCGTCTGGTCAATACTCTCCGTCGCGGCACTCGGCACCACCGGAAGCCGCAGCTTTGCCAAGCCGAAGTCCAGTACCTTCAGCCGTCCGTCTCCGGTCACTCGCAGGTTCCCCGGCTTCACGTCGCGATGCACTACCCCCCCGGCATGCGCCGCCGCCAGAGCTTCCGCCAGTTGCACCCCCAGCGCAAGAACCTCCTTCTCTGCCAACGGCCGCCCCGCCAGCTTCTCGCTCAGCGTCATCCCGGGGATGTATTCCATCACCAGAAAGTCCACCCCGTCCTGGGTGTCGAAGTCATAAATGGTCGCGATGCCGGGATGGTTCAGCTTGGAAAGAGCCAGCGCTTCATTGCGGAAATGCCTGCGTGCGGATGGGTCGCTCAGCGTGCCGGCAGGAAGAACTTTGATGGCGACATCCCTGGCCAGATGTTCGTCGTGGGCGCGATACACTTCTCCCATGCCGCCGGCGCCGATCTTCTCGGCGATACGGTAGTGGCCCAGATTGATGCCGACGGCTAAGTCCGGGCCTGACGGCCGGCTGGTCATGCGGAAGATGCCCCCACCGCCCACTTCGCGTTCGCACGCACGCCCATTCTAGAGTAAGCGTAAAGGAAAGCCACAACAAAACCGGGCGCGATCTAGCTGGATCAGTACCTGGAATGCCAGAACTATGGCGGAACCAAGACTGCGTTTTCGAAGGTGGTTGCAACCGCGCGGAAGCCGTATCTTGTGGATGCCCTCAATGTCAGTCGGCGAGAACAATCTGTGATTCGCCCTTCCACCTCAGCCATTGTGACTGGTTTACTCGGAAACAACCAGATCGTGGAACAGTAGACTACCCGGCCAACTGGTCTCGGCCTGCCCGGCAGCCTTGCTCGCTATCCCACATGCGCGTTTCCAAGCGGCAACACCGGCTTCTCATCGACTACCCTTAATCCCACATCAGCAATCTATCTTCTTCGTTTGAGTGTGTAGGCATGTAGGCCTGTGTAGCCCTTTTACAAAAGTCTCTTAGGAAGAGATCTCCATAGGAACCTTCTGGAAAGGCCCACACCACCCTACATGCCTACACACCCCAGAAGTCCCTTTTCCGTTTCGATTGAAGAGGCTTGGGAAGGATAGAGGTTCGGAAAAAGATTCGCCGAAGCCCCGCCCGACGTATTTGACGGGACTATCCGGGAGATAGCGATGGCTTTTAGTTTCGACGCGCCGGAGCTGGGCCTGGAGGCAGAATCTCCGGCTCCTCGGAGCGAACCCGCTGCCGAGTCACGTAGAAAACCGCCGCAGTCCAAGTAAGGAATAAGTCAAGACCGGGGACGAGTTCTGCCAGGAGCGCAGGCAGGAAGGCCCAATGCCATCCAAGCAGCCGGATAAGAATTGCCGCTACCCCCAGATCAAGGAGTGCGTCCGCTGGTGACAAACCACCGGCAGCAAAGAGTGGCAATGCGCCGATCTGAATGGCATCCGCAGCAATGGCAACCAGCCAAGCCAAGCGGTGTTCCGGGGACCTGACGGTTTTAAGAAAGTCAAACATAATCTCAGGCACTCTGGTCGCCAGCTCGACAATTATGGTCTAATACCGCCTCAGACGGTGGTTCTGGCCCTCCCGCCTGTTTGCTCCCAATCATTGCTCATGAGGAGGTTCCACCCTATGTTTTCACGCTGGCAAATTCGTGTGCTGCTCATTGGGAACGTACTGTTTGGCGTTGGAATTGGTCTCCTAATGGCTGCTATCCCCAACCAAGGTCGTACCCAATTTTTCGGCAGCTCGGGTGGTAATGTGAACGATATCAGCAAATCCTTCTGTTGTTCTGGCACTCTCGGGTCCTTGGTGAAGGACAGCTCAGGCCTTCAGTACATCTTAAGCAACAATCACGTGCTGGCGGATACCGACCAAGCCGCACCCGGGCAAAATATTTCGCAGCCGGGATTGGTTGACAATAACTGCCGTCCCGCCACCACCGTGGCTCACTTCACGGTCGCACCTCATCTGGGAACCAACGTGGATGCGGCTCTAGCTAAACTAGTCGCAGGAACGATGAACTCCAGCGGTTCAATCCTCGGCATTGGGGCCCCAAATCCCACACCGGTGAGCGCGAAAATCAACATGGGCGTCGCCAAGAGTGGACGTACTACTGGCCTCACCTGCGGATCGGTGCAATCTGTGAACACCAGCGTCAAAGTGCAGTATCAGAAAGGCTGCAATCAGGGCCAGAAATTCACCATCAGCTACACCAATCAGGTAGTCGTCGCTAGCAGCACCTTCAGTGCCGGTGGTGATTCCGGGTCTTTGATTGTCAGTCGGAGTGCCGCGCACCCGACTGCCTTACTGTTCGCCGGCAGCAGCACCACGACAGTCGGCAACCCCATTGGTCAGGTGCTTTCGCACGTAAGTTCAAGCTTGGGAAAGCAGGTGAGTTTTGTGGGGAACTCTACTCGAACCACGAACGTGTCGTGCCCAGCAAGTGCAGGAGTCACGTCGGCCACACATGGCGGACCGTCGCAAGTGGATATAGACCGTGTGGCCGCAGTGAAGCAAGCACATGAATCTGACTTGATGGCTGATCCAGCGGTAATGGCCGTGGGTATCGGAGCAGACGAGCGGAACTCAGCCGTAATAACGGTTTACGTTGAGACCGGACGCATGCACGGTGCGGTTCCTGCGGAGCTAGAAGGAGTTCCTATCCGCATCATCAGCACCGACCGCATTCGTGCATACGGGTGGAACGAGCGGCAGAGCCAAGCCGCTGCCAATTCTTGCTCGGCGAGGCAGCTCCACTGATTGCGCTGCACATGATAGCGTGGGGCGAGGCGACTGTCTGCTTTAGGCGATCTGCCCGTTGAAACGCTCTGATGCGGCCCCACCGCTTCCTGTATATGAGTACGTTTCTCAGGCGATTGAGATGGGGAGATTTCTTCGTTGACCGAGCGCATGTGGAAATTTCACCGGGACCTTCGACGTGTGCCGAGTCAGCATTGTCGGTGTGATCAGCTCACCTCAATGCTTGGATTCTGGACTACGCATCAGGAAGGAGATGTCGTCCACTTTGTATATAACCCTGCCACCTGACGCGGGAGTCGCGGAAGCTTTGCCGGCACGGACAGTTTGGAAAGCAGTGACCAGGCGCGGAAGCACGGACGGCGGCGCAACGGGAATGTTGTGGGCGCCGAGGACCACCTTTACTTGCGGCGCAAGGGCTGCAAGTCGGCGGATCGAGGCAGCATAGGCTTCCAGATCGGTTTCGGGACGGTATAGCCAGATGGGAGCCGGATAGTATGTGTCGCCCGTAAAAAGCAAACCGCTGGCGCGTTCGAAGAGAGAAATGGCGTCCGGCGTGTGACCCGGGGTGGCGATGACTTCCAACGATCGACCGCCGAGATCGATTCGGTCACCGTCATGCGTGTATGCCGTGATCTTCCAGGGCCGGGTTGAGTAAGTTCTCGGATCAAATCCTTTCGGGAGCTTGCCGCAAATCTGACCGGGTCCAACTTCCGCTTGCGCGTCTTCACGCGAGCCTCGCGCATTTTCGCGGGTGAAGTCCGTATCCATGGCGTAGATCGTATCGAACTGCCAGTTGTCGCCGACATGATCGTTATGGGTGTGGGAGTTCAGCACGACGATCGGCAGCCGGGTTAGTTCGGAGGTAACCTTCTTCAGATCGCTGATGCCCATGCCAGTATCGAACAGCGCTGCCCGCTTGTCGCCGACAATGAGGTAACTGATGACTTCTTCCGACTGATGCGGCTCATAAATGGCGAAAACGGCGGGTGCGACTTTATAGACCTCAAACCAGGGATCGCTGATGGGCACGCGCTGGAGAACTTTGTATTCAGGGCGCGGAAGGGCGCGGCACCACTCGGGAATTTCCGCCTGTGAAAACAGGACTGGTACGGAGAGGGCGAAAAAAACGAGGGATTTGAGGCGTAACGGCTGCTTGATGGAAACTGAGACGGTCCGGTGCATCGTGTGCCGTACTATATACGACACGCACACAGAATTTCACGCTTCGGTTTTTCCGCTTTTCCATGAACGAAACGTGTACGTTTCCCGATATTCCATCCAAAAACAATCACTTCCTTGCGTTCTGTGCCCCGTTTGACGCTGCATTCCCCGCCTTCGACCCTCAATTAATTCTCAATTATCGCGGATGCCACTTTCCGAAAAGGCAAAAGCCATTCCTTCATCCTGAAGCGCTGGAATGGCTCGTCATCCAAAACAGCAACGCATAACGATTAAGGCTCTTCTGCTTTGCTCCAGTCTACCCCGGCTTCGGCAATAGACATACCTGACCCTCCGAAATTTGCCTATCGCGATCCCGTGCTCCAAAGCTGTAGTTCGATATGGCAACCCCAACGAGCGCAATGCCCGATTCCCAAAGTACACTCCGCACTATCTCACCTCGACAGAGCACTATCCTCTGCGGCTGACCCGTGATTTCCTGTGGCATCTCCAAAATCATTTCTAGACTTGTACCCTCAGGGATAGATGGGCGACATTCAAGAAGCAGGCCCGATGCGCTGATATTTACGAGCACCGCCAACTGGTATTGAGAGCGATGGACTTGGCGATAGAACATCGGCTTGCGCACCGTGAACCGGCGGGTACGTTGAACCCGTGCAGAAGGCTGGGGCGCAAGTGTTCGAGATAGCACAGAGGCGGTGATTCTCTCAGCTCGAGCCATCGTCTCCCAGTCATACACATACTGATCACCGCAACGGATACAAATTTGATAATGGCCGCCCTCTGAACGCCGCTGCGGCCACGAAAACTGATGGGAGCAGTGATGGTTAAACACGGACCTGAGCAGGCTTAGCATAAACCGCCAGCAAGCACATTTTAAGCTGTCGGCCCAAACTCCTTTTAGGTCTCAAAGGTAACCCTTGGTAATCGCTATTCGACGCAAGAGGAGAAAGTGCGTTAAGGCCCACAGTTCTTGGGGGAGGTGCTGGCACAATTCTTCGAGCCTAGCAAATCACGAACATACCGATAGTCATTGAGCCGTCTCCAACTTTCCAGTTGCACGGTTGTACTTCCGACCGCTCTTCAAAGGAGCGCAGCTATATCCTGCCGGACACTTTAAAGCCGACGGCCGAGAATCGTGGGACTGCGCAACCGCCATAAAACTGATAAGTTCATGCCGATCTTCTGTCGAGACATACTCGAACAGGGCGCACTTATCTTCTACTTCATGGCGCAGAGGCTGCAGTTGCATTACGTCATTTACGTAGTGGTGTGAGTAAGGGTTGATCTTGTGTTTCTGCGAAACCGCAGCCTGGATCGCTTCATGACAAGCGCGATCATGTTCCTCATGGCTGCCTCCGTGTCCGCGAACTAACTTATCAACACGAGATTCCCCTTTTTGCTGCGCCTGAACCCTCACATTAGCGACCAGCATCAGCGCAACGAACGCGAGAAGTCTGTAGGTAAGTTTCATTGTGCTCCTCCTGAGCCTCTGGGGCGATCATGGGCGGTGATCACACAATTCTCCAAATCCTATGACATGGTGCATTTCCTCAGAGTCCGGCGTGACAAAACTACCTGCCCAAGATTATTCTCCCCTGCCAAACCATGTCTCTATCCTCATGGCTTGCCCTGATAGAAGAAACTTGACTCCGTCAGCTGTCAAGATCGGCTTCTCAGCGATATCCTTTCGCAGTGCCCCGAGTGGCTCTTGGTAAGATAGATGTTAATGCGATTCATGGAACTGTGCTTATACACCAGAGTGATGGGTGGTAACCATGTTTTGATTACCTTCGTGCCAGACCTTCTCGGAGATCGACAGGCCAAGATAAGTGTGAGCTAGAGCGTTGTTTGTCAGAGTACCACGAGTGAAGGTCACGGACAGTCCACCAACCGGTGCGACCGAACAGCGCTCAAAAACGATCGTGGACAGCTACAGGCAGCGGCAACGCCGAAATGAGCTCCAACTCTGTCCAGCACGATGATCTTGCAACATTTAAACTGCATCCAGCTTTCTGGAACATATTTGGTCCCGAGAAACCAAGGCAACTGGATCTCCAGCTGAGTCTTTTGGGCATTCTGGGTATGCCATCGGGACAAGTCGGGGTGAGTTCTCCATCAGCGCGCCGGTGGTTCAAGAAGCTACACGGGTTGATTCCCCGCTGCCCGCAGTTCGAACTTCTGGAGTCTTCACGTGCTCGGGACGGAACCCGACCCCAATTACGCGCGCAGGAATCCGCCGCAGAATTGGCCAGCGGCGAAGCAGCTTCAGAAGCCACGGAAGGGTCAACGGTTTTGCGCTGCCAAGGACCCGCCGGATGACATTGTTTTGAATGACGATTTGAAGTCCCTGCGTGGCCCGAGTCGGGAAATTCCTCCGTTGCTGGACGGCGTAAAGCTCGCTTTCGGAGGGAGTTCTTTGCAAGAGTTTTGGGCCGAGTATGTTCGCCGTGGCCACCGCGTCCTGAATCGCGAGATTGATTCCCACCCCTCCGATAGGCGACATGGCGTGCGCTGCATCGCCGATACAGAGAAGTCCAGGCCGCGACCATCGTGACAGCCGGTCCACGGCGACCGTCAAGAGGCTGATCTGCTCCCAATCTTGCAGCTCTCCTACCCGGTCGCGCAAGAATGGTGCGAGAGCTGCAATTTCCTCTCGAAAGGATTCCAGTCCTCTTCGCCTGATTGCGTCGGCTGTGCCTTTCGCGATGACGAAGGCGCATTGCCAATAGTCCTCGCGATTGAGCAGGACGAGAATTTTGCCCCGGTCGATGTGGCCAAAGGTCTGCCCCGGATCAGTGGGGCGGCGGCTGATCCGCATCCACATTACATCCATCGGAGCGCCGAGATTGATCACTTCGAGGCCTGCACGCTCGCGGACTACAGAATGCCGCCCATCAGCCCCAACAGTCAGCTGGGCGCGAATTTGCAGCGCCCCCTCCGGCGTTTTTACGTGCACTCCCGCTACAGCGCCTTTCTCCTCGATGAGATCGGTCACCTCCGCCTGCATCTTCAAGTGAAATGTGGAATAACGCCTGGCCTGCTCGGTGATGAAGTCGAGGAAGTCCCACTGTGGCATGAAAGCGAGGAAACGGCAGTGAGTCGGGAGATGGGTGAAATCCGCAATCGTGACGATATCCTGTCCCACCTGACCGGCGAGCTCTCGTATTTCCTGATGCGGGCGTTTCAGGAACTCGTCCAGAATACCGAGTTCATGCATAATCTCAAGTGTGGATGGATGGATCGTATCCCCGCGAAAATCACGTAGGAAATCGGCGTGCTTTTCGAGCACGAATACATCGATGCCCATACGCGCAAGAAGAAAACCCAGCATCACGCCGGCAGGACCACCTCCAGCGATGCAGCAGCGAGTGTAAATCACCTCGTTCATGCGACACATTATTATGCCGTAGACTGCAGTGCGAGCCTACCTGGCAGTAGTCAACGGAGGAGTGACCGGACAATTTGGGAATGCTGAAAGCCGAGATCTGGTTACCAGCCCGACTGCTAACAACGAAGACGACCAAATTTGTCCGTCCGGGGAGATCGCTCTTGAGCTAGTTTTCAGTAAACCATGGCTGTCCCGAAATATTTTGGTCCCGAGAAACCGAGGCACGCCGACTTCTCAAGCAATCTTTTGAGCATTGGTATATAAGATCTGATTAATATTGACCGGGCGGGAGAATGACCAGACGCGGTCCGACGAGCGGCCTTGCACAACTATTTTAGATTAATCAGCTGATTATGGCCCGGTGCCGGTGCCATCCGCCGGGCCCCCATCCTCTTTATATGCTTGGGGCCGCGTCGGTAGCGGGTGTGAGCGCTGGAGGTGTGTCCTGGTAGGTGGCTTGTGACGCAACTGTGACGGAAGGAACTTCCGGAAGGATCTCGGACGTATTGGTCTCGGGCTTAGCACCTGCCCAAAGGGTATTCATGCGATCAATAGCTTTGATCTTATAGGTAGGTGATAAATGTGCATACCGCTGAGAATTGGTAATCGACTTGTGGCCGAGGATCTCTTTCAATATATAAATGTCGCCTCCCGCCATCACGAACTGGCTGGCGAACGGTAATACCCGCCCGCTTACAGGAGTTCAAGAATCCTGCCCGAATATCCACGATGCGACCGCCAGTCATCACGCTGGTGAAGACTATGTCCTGGTCCGACAATCGAGGCCAGCTCCGAAGCACCGTCGATATCATGCTGTCCATGGGTACCTGACGCGCCTGCCCATTCTTCGAATCCCGCACGAGAATAAAACCAGATGAGAAGTCGAGATCCTGCCAACGTAGGTTCAGAATCTCACCGAGGCGCATGCCCGTGTGCAAGGCCACTGTCACGATTGCCCGGATGTGCGGCGCCATGCAGCTATCTATGAGCCGGTGACATTCGCCCACAGATAAGTAGCGCGTGCGGGCATTGTTCTCCCGCAGAAATTTCATGCCTTGCATCGGGGACTCTTCGAGCAGCTCCCACTCCACAGCAATATTGAGCATGTGCCTCAGCCGGGACAAATCGCGGTTGATCGTCGCGGGCTCGCACCTGCTCATTTTCTCCCGCCGCCATGATTCAATCTCTGCCCGCGTAATTTGGCCAATAGGACGCATGCCGAGGTCTTTTACCCAGCGCTTCACGCGATTGCGCTCTGTCCGGATGGATTTCATTAGTGACACTACGCGCTCCAGGTACATCTGGACGAATTCATTGAAAGGCATGCGGCCCACTTGGCGGTTCGGGGGAAAGTATCGATTCTCGAGCACTTGGGTCATCCGCAGGCTAAGTACTTTCTGGGCTATCTTCTTATTAGGCCCCACAGTCTCCCGGACACGACGCCCGTTCACCGTGAAGCCAACGCACCACGAATTGCCGCGCTTGTAAATGGTCCCGTTGCCCATAGCTTCAGTCTGTGTCGCCTATGCTCTTAGCCGCTTCTTTGAGCTTCATCATGCGTTCCGCAGCCCGCTGTTCGGCCCGCAGCTGATCGATGCTGGCACCGGCCTGCCTCGCCCTGGTCCGTTCGTACGCGGTCGCCTTCGGGCTGGCGGCCTTGCTCTCATCCGGCTTTATCTTGGCTTTCCTGGTCATAACGCCCTTTGCTAGGCCCCAATCCCAGGAAAACATGGCGCGAGTCACGCGACAAGTTTTCAGGTCAATATTGATGACGGCGTAAATCTGGCTTGGTGAAGTCGATGAGTTCAGATTCCATGAAGATCAGCCGCCGCCCTGCTTTCCGGTGTGGTATTACTCCCTGTGACGACCAGCCGTACACGGTCCTGACCGAAACCCTCAACAACTCAGCGGCTTCCTGAACGCTCAAGAACCTTACCGGCCGATCATCTTGTAAGTGTGTCATATGTGTCATACTTCCCTCCCATTCGGCGTGCCTTGTGCTTTTAACACTCCAACTGAACTTGACTGCGAGCCAATTCCCCCATCTTTTCCCTGGCCGGGGGCCTGAGGCTCCTAGAAGCGGACGGCTCTGTTCAATTCCTCAATTCAGATCATCCATTCATCATTGTGTAGGCATGTAGGGTTGTGTAGCCTCTCCCAGAAGATCCCTACGGAGATCTTCTCCTGAGTATCTTCTTGGGATAGCCTACACAGGGCTACATGCCTACACAGCCTGACATCAGGAATAGTTTTCATGACTGATCTCCTACAATTAGTTTCGCCCTGGACTCTTCTTTCAGCCCTACTCCCTTGTAAACAGTCCCTTTTTGAGTTCGCTTCTTCTCTATCCCGTGCTCAGCTAATGTTTTGGCAAAGG
>Ga0209237_1002060_pt1 | contig 11990 bp, 11 predicted proteins | sample GraSoi013_1_40cm_2_FD_185820 | JGI IMG/M metagenome (GOLD analysis project Ga0209237, IMG submission 185820) | Grasslands soil microbial communities from the Angelo Coastal Reserve, California, USA - Sample 10_02_2013_1_40cm (SPAdes) (version 2) | ecosystem: Environmental > Terrestrial > Soil >...
GTACATCATGACGACGATGCGGAGGTAGAAGAACACGGAAATGACGCTCGTGAGCACGCCGATAATCGCCAGCCAGTAGTAGCCCGCCTTCACCGCCGCGCTGAACACGTACCACTTCGCGATGAAGCCCGCCATCGGCGGGAACCCTCCGAGCGACAGCAGGAAGATCGTCATCAGCGCGGCGAGCGCGGGATGCGTGTACCAGAGACCGGCGTAGTCGCGCACGCGATCGTTGGGCTGATCGGTATTCTCGAGCACCGAGATCACACCGAACGCGCCGATGTTGGTCACCGCGTACGTCAGCAGATAGAACAGCACGGCTGCTTTCCCGACGTCGTTCGCCGCCAAGAGCGCCAGCAGCAGGTACCCGCCGTGCGCGATGCTCGAGTAGGCCAGCATGCGCTTGACGCTCGACTGCGACACGCCGACCACGGTGCCGACGATCATCGTCGCGGCGGCGACGATCCACAGAATCGGGCTCCAACTGGGGCGCAGCGGCTCGAACGCCGCGAGGAACACCCGCACGAACGCGGCGAACGCGGCCGCCTTCACGCCGGTCGACATGAAACCGGTGATCGCCGGCGGCGCGGCTTCGTACGCATCGGGCGTCCACATGTGAAACGGCACGGCCGACACTTTGAACGCGAAGCCGACGAGCAGCAGGCCGACGGCGAGCAGCTGCATCGGCGTCGGCGCCATCGCCTGCGCCGCCATGAGGCTGCCGATCCGATCGAGCCGCGTGCTGCCGGTCAGGCCATACGTGAACGCGATGCCGTAGAGAAAGAACGCGCTCGAGAACGCGCCGAGCAGGAAGTACTTGAGCGCGCCTTCGGACGCCAGCGCGTGATCGCGGCGGATGCCGGTCAGCACGTAGACCGCGAGCGACAGCACTTCGAGCGCGAGAAAGATGATGAGCAGGTCGGTCGCCGTGGCCATCAGCATCATGCCCGCAAGGGCGAAGAGCATCAACGCGTAGTACTCCCCGCGCGGCAGCCGCTCGCGATCGATGGTCGGCTCGGAGATCGCCAGCGACAGCACGCCGACGATGATCAGGATGAAGGTGACGAACAGCCCGAACTTGTCGGCGACGACGACGCCGAAGCTCGACGCGCCGTCTTTCCAGAGCAGCACCGACGAGATGGCGGCGCCGGCGAGGCCGATGGCGCCAAGCGGACCGATCGGCATCCGCTCGCCGGGCGCGCGGAACGCCTCGGCGATCATGGCGGCGATGGCCGCCGCGGTCACGCAGGACATGGGCACGATCGCGTTGAATGAAGACATCAATTTGGAATTCGTAATTCCGAATTGCCTGCCTGGAGCCGCTGCGACGAGCGCTGACTCACCTGGCCGATCAGCCGATTGACCGATGGCTCGATCGGCTTCAGAAACAGGTTCGGGAAGATGCCCATCAGGATGGCGATCGCGACAATCGGGGCGATGACGAGCCACTCGCGCGGCTGCAGATCGGGGAGCTTCGCGTTTTTCTCGTCGGTCACCGGCCCGTAGTTCACGCGCTGGAACATCCAGAGCATGTAGGTGGCCGACAGGATCACGCCGGTCGCGGCGAGCGCCGCCAGTCGCGGATCCCACCGGAACGCACCGAGCAGGATCAGGAATTCGCCGACGAAGCCGTTGAGTCCCGGCAGGCCGATCGACGACAGCGTGATGAGGAAAAAGACGGCGACCAGGCGCGGGACCACGTTCTTCAAGCCGCCGTACTCCGAGATCAGCCGCGTGTGCCGCCGATCCGAGAGCATGCCGACGATGAGGAAGAGTCCGCCGGTGCTGACGCCGTGGTTGAGCATCTGATACACGGCGCCCTGCACACCCTGCGTGTTCATCGCGGCGATGCCGAGGACGACGAACCCGAGATGGCTGACGCTCGAGTACGCGACCAGCTTCTTCATGTCGGGCTGCACCATCGCGACGAGCGCGCCGTAGATGATCCCGATGACGGCCAGACCGGCGAGATACGGCGCGAAGAACGACGCGGCCTCCGGGAACAGCGGGAAGGCGAAGCGCACGAGACCGTACGTGCCCATCTTCAGCAGCACGCCCGCGAGGATGACCGAGCCGGCCGTCGGTGCCTCGACGTGCGCGTCGGGCAGCCACGTGTGAAACGGGAACAGCGGCACCTTGATGGCGAACGCGAGCGCGAACGCGAGGAAGAACCAGAACTGCTGGCTCCGCGGTACGTCCATCGCGTACAGCTTCAGGAGGTCGAAGGTGTACTCACCGGTCGTCCCCTGGCTGTGCAGGTAGGCGAGGCCGAGAATCGCGAGCAGCATCAGCACGCTGCCGGCCATCGTATAGAGGATGAACTTGACGGCGGCGTAGATGCGGCGGTCGTAGCCCCAGATGCCGATGAGGAAGTACATCGGCACCAGCATCGCGTCCCAGAACACGTAGAACAGGAACAGATCGAGCGAGACGAAGACGCCCATCATCGCGCTCTCGAGCAGCAGGATGAAGACGCAGAACATCTTGAGCCGCTTGTGCACCGACTCCCACGAGCTGAGGAGCGCGATCGGCGTCAGAAAGCCGGTCAGCACGAGCAGCAGCAGGCTGATGCCGTCGACGCCGACGAAATAGTCGATGCCGAACGCGGGAATCCACGCGTGTCGCTCGACGAACTGGAAGTCGGCTGACGCGGGATTGAAGCGGCTCCACAACAGCAGCGTCTCGGCGAAGACCAGCACCGACACGATGAGGGCGATGTTCCGGATGAGCGGCTCATTGCGCTCCTCGTCACGAATGAAGAGCAGCAGGACGGCGCCGACGATCGGCAGGGCGATCAGGGAAGTCAAAATCGGAAAGGTCATCACCGCCTAATCAACACAAAGGACACTAAGGACACAAAGGAAAGAGCCATTTCTCTTTGTGTCCTTTGTGTCCTTTGTGTCCTTTGTGTTTTCTCAAAGCCACAAGTAGTATCCGAGAATCAAGACCACACCCACGAACAACGACGCCGCATAGGCGCGGACCGACCCGGTTTGCAGCCGGCGCAGCAGCTCGCTCGAGCCGCCGATGATTTCGCCCGCGCCGTTCACCGCGCCGTCGATCACGCGCACGTCGACTACCTTCCACAACCCGTCTTCCGACGTGATCCGAATCGGCTGGACGATCGCCGCGTCGTAGATTTCGTCGACGTAGTACTTGTTCAGGAGCAGCCGATAGAGACCGGCGAATCGCGCGGCCATCGCATCGGCGGCGCGCCGGCTTTTCAGGAAGTAGTACGTCGCGAGACCGATGCCGGCAAACGCGACGACAATCGACACGATCATCAGCGGGATCTCGGCGCTCGAGTCGGCCACCGCGTGAACGGACTCCGGCGCGAAACTCGGCTCGAGGAAGTGCTCGAACCGCCCGCCCAGGCCGACCCATCCGGCCACAACGGATCCGATCGCGAGCACGATCAGCACGAAGGTCATGGCCGGAGGCGCGTCATGCAGGTGGCCGTGAGGTGCCTGGTGCCCCGTGCTTGGTGGCTGGTGCCCGGCAGGACGGGTTGGTGTTGGGTGCTGTGCCGCCGGTTCTTGTTCTTTCGGATGCTCCGGCGAAACCGCTTCCGGCGTGCGATCGCCATGAAACGCAAGAAAGACCAGCCGGAACATGTACGTCGCGGTGAGGAGCGCCGTGAGCAGCCCAACGGCCCAGAGGATTGTGTGGCCGCTCTCGAACGTGCGCGCGAGGATCTCGTCCTTGCTGAAGAATCCCGCGAGGCCCGGGACGCCGGCGATCGCGAGCGCGCCGATGAGGAACGTCCAGTACGTGATCGGCAGCTCCTTCTTCAGCCCGCCCATGCGGCGCAGATCCTGCTCGCCCGCCAGCGCGTGAATCACGGCGCCCGATCCGAGGAACAGCAGCGCCTTGAAGAACGCGTGCGTATACAGATGGAAGATGCCGGCGGCATACGCGCCGACTCCCATCGCGAGGAACATGTAGCCGAGTTGCGAGACGGTCGAGTACGCGAGCACGCGCTTGATGTCGTTCTGGACCAGACCGATCGTGCCGGCCATCAGCGCGGTGGCGGTGCCGATGACGGCGACGATCGTCAGAGTCTCCGGCGCGTGGCTGAACAGCACCGCGTTCCGCCCAATCATGTACACGCCCGCCGTCACCATCGTCGCCGCGTGGATGAGGGCGGACACCGGCGTCGGCCCTTCCATGGCGTCCGGCAGCCAGACGAAGAGCGGAATCTGCGCCGATTTGCCCGTGGCGCCGATGAACAGCAGCAGCGTGATGAGCGAGACCGTACCGAACGTCGTCTCGGGACTGAGACCGGAGACCGCGCGCGCGACCTCCTGGAAATCGAGCGTGCCAAAGCGCGTGAAGACGAGCAGCACGCCGAGGATGAACCCGTAGTCGCCGATGCGGTTGACGATGAACGCCTTCTTGCCGGCATCGGACGCGGATTTTTTCTGGAACCAGAAGCCGATCAGCAGGTACGAGCAGAGGCCGACGCCTTCCCAGCCGACGAACATGACGAGGAAGTTCGCGCCAAGGACGAGCACGAGCATGAACGTCGCGAACAGATTCAGGTACGAGAAGTAGCGCGCATACTCGGAATCGCGCTCCTCGTGCATGTACGCGGTCGAGTAGATGTGAATCAGCGACCCGATGCCGGTGACGACGAGGATCATGACCGCCGACAACGGATCGAGCCGCAGCGTCAGGCCGACTGTCAGGTCGCCTGACGTGAGCCACGTGTACACCTGATTGACGATCGCGCGCGATTCAGGCTCGAGCGACACGAGGCGGACGAGGGCGGCGCACGAGACGACGAAGGACGCGATCATCGCGCCGCACGCGACCGCGCCCGACACGGCCTTGGGCACGCGCCGGCCGAAGCTGGCGTTGATCAGGAAGCCGAGGAACGGGAGGAGCGGAATCAGCAGCAGCATGGCGCCACGAAAACCAAGGCAACCGCAGAGCTCGCAGAGATCGCAGAGCAAATGAATCCTCTGCGTGCTTGGCGTGCTCCGCGGTTGCTTCGTCCGGGTTGCGTCACCATTTCAACGCCGTCCACGAATCCGGGTTCAACGACTCGCGGTGCCGGAAGAGCGCGATGACGATCGCGAGACCGACCGCCGCTTCGGCCGCAGCCACGGTCATGACGAAGAAGACGATGATCTGACCGTCCGCGGCGCCGAGCGCGCGGCCGAACGCGACGAACGTGAGGTTCACCGCATTCAACATGATCTCGATCGACAGGAGAATCGTGATCAGGTTCCGCCGGACGAACACACCAGCCGTGCCGATGGCGAACAGAATCGCCGAGAGCACGAGATAATGATTCAACGACACCATCAGCGCGACTCCCGTGGCGCGAGCACCACGGCCCCAGACATTACTAATCCGGGGGCCCCTACCCCCCGGTCCCGCTTCGCGGGGGCCCCGAAGGCCCCGCTCCGCCGCGCTGGTCGGCGCTTCATGACTCTCGCCTCGCGAGGACGACCGCGCCGACCATCGCGACCAGAATCAACACCGAGGTCACTTCGAATGCGAACGCGTAGTCGGTGAACAGCAGTTGACCGATGGTCTTCACCGAACTGATCGCGCCGGACGGAAACGCGCCCGACTCGCCGCCCTTGGTCAGCACCCACACGAGCTCGACGGCCAGCGCCGCGGCGAGAAATCCTCCGAAGCGCATGGGAACTTTGTTCACTCCGGGGGCCCCTGCCCCCCGGACACGCTCCGCGGGGACCCCTGCGCCCCGCTCCGCTTCGTATGCGTGGATCCGCTCGTCGTAATCCGTCTCCTCGTGCGGCGCGTTCAGCAGCATGACGACGAAGAGGAAGAGCACCATGATGGCGCCGGCGTAGACGATGATCTGGATGACGGCGACAAACGGCGCCTCGAGCAGCACGTACAAGCCGGACAGCGCGCCGAACGACGCGATGAGCAGCAGCACGCTGTAGATGGGATTGCGCTGCGCGATGACGAGAACCGACGCCACCACCGCAATCACCGCGAACACGTAAAACGCCATCACCTCACAACTCGAAATACAACACGCCGGCCGCGGTGACGAGCAGATTGATCACGGCCACCGGCAGCAGCACCTTCCAGCCGAAGCGCATCAACTGGTCGTAGCGATAGCGCGGCAGCGTCCACCGCATCCACACGTAGAAGAACAGAATCGCGCCGACCTTGACGAGGAACCAGATCCAGCCGAGCGACTCCGGCAGAAACGGTCCGTGCCAGCCGCCGAGAAACAGATCGGTCGCCACCGCCGACACGGTGACCATGTTCACGTACTCCGCGAGGAAGAACATCGCGAAGCTCATGCTGCTGTACTCGGTGTGATAGCCGGCGACGAGCTCCTGCTCCGCCTCCGGAAAATCAAACGGCGCGCGGTTCGTTTCCGCGATCCCCGCCGTCATGTAGATCAGGAATCCGATTGGCTGCAGAAAGACGAACCATTTCGGGATGAATCCCAGCCACGTCCCCGCCTGCCGATTCACGATGTCGGTCAGCGACAGCGAGTTGCCGATGATGAGGACGCCCGCGAGCGCGAGGCCGTAGGACAGCTCGTAGCTAATCATCTGTGCCGACGATCGAAGGCCGCCGAGCAGCGAGTACTTGCTGTTCGAGCTCCAGCCCGCCAGCACGATCCCGTACACGCTCATCGACGCGACGGCGAACACGACGAGGATCGCGACGTTGACGTCGGCGACCTGCAGCCGCAGCCCTTCCGGCAGCCATCCGCCGAACGTCGTCTCGGCGCCGAAGGGAACGACCGCGAACGCGGCGAAGGCACACGTGGCGGCGATGATTGGCGCGAGCGCGAAGAGGAACGCGTCGGCCGCCTTCGGCCGGAGCTCCTCTTTGAACATCAGCTTGACGATGTCGGCGAGCGGTTGAAGCACGCCTTGCCAGCCGACGCGATACGGACCGAGCCGCTGCTGCAGGAACGCCGCGACCTTGCGCTCGACGTACACCATCACGGCCGCCGAGTTCAGCAGCATCACGAAGACGAAGAGCGTCAGGCCGATTTGGGCGACAAGCAGCGGGGTCATATAGCCGCCGAACCACCACAGCGCGACAAGACAGCCGCACGATGCCACGAAAACACGAAAACGCGAAAACACGAAACCCGTAGTTGGTTTTCGTTTCGTGGTTTCGTGCTTTCGTGGTTTCGTGCGCTGATGGCGTTGCGGCGTGAGGGCTTCACGCGTGAGCTCCTACCGTGTGTCTCGCCCGCCAGTCCGCCGTCAGCGTGCAGCGTCCTTCTTTGATGTGCGCCTCGTACTCGTGCCTGAAATGCTTCAGCGTCGTCGTCACCGGCGTAACCGCGGCGTCGCCGAACGCGCAGAGCGTCTTGCCCGCGATGTTCGCCGAGACGCTCGAGAGCAGATCGAGGTCCTGCATCTGCCCTTCACCACGCTCGATGCGGCGGAGAATCTTGTGGAGCCAGTCGGTGCCCTCGCGGCACGGCGTGCACTTGCCGCACGACTCGTGGCGATAGAAGTGCAGCAGGTTCTCCGCCAGCCACACCATGCAGGTCGTGTCGTCGAGGACGATGATCGCCGCGGAACCGAGGAGTGAACCGGCCTTCTGAATCGCGTCGAAGCTCGCCTGCGTGTCGAGCTGATCGGGCATCAGGACGGGCACCGACGAGCCGCCGGGAATCACGGCTTTGAGCGTCCGGCCATCGCGCACGCCGCCGGCGTGGCCGTCAATCAGCTCACGCAGCGTGATCTTCATGTCGGTTTCGTACACGCCCGGGCGCTTGACGTGACCGCTGACGCAGTACAACTTCGGGCCGCCGTTTTTCTCGGGACCGAGTCCCGCGAACCACTCGGCGCCCTTCGAGACGATGAGCGGCACGTTGCAGAGCGTCTCGACGTTGTTGACGGCGGTCGGCTTGTTGTAGAGACCGACGAGCGCCGGAAACGGCGGCTTGTTCCGCGGCTGCGCGCGCTTGCCTTCGAGCGATTCGAGGAGCGCCGTCTCTTCACCCGCTTCGTACGCGCCGGCGCCGCGATGCATGTAGACGTCGCAGTCGAAGCCGGATCCCAGGATGTTCTTGCCGAGGAAGCCGCGCGCGTACGCGTCCGCGATCGCCCGCTCGAGGATGCCCTGCACGTGGAGGAATTCGCCGCGTATATAGATGTAGGCGACCTTCGCCCCTATCGCATAGCAGCCAATCGCGCATCCTTCTATTAAGAGGTGCGGATTGCGCTCCATCAGCAGGTGGTCCTTGAACGTCCCCGGCTCGCTCTCGTCGGCGTTACAGGCGATATAGCGCGGCTCGACCTTCTTGTCGACGAACTGCCACTTCATTCCGGTCGGGAACCCCGCGCCGCCGCGCCCGCGCAGCCCGGACGCCTTGACCATCTCGATGATCTCGTCGGGTTTCTTCGTCAGGGCGGCCTTCAGCGCAGCGTAGCCCTCGTGCTCGACGTAGAAATCCAGGGTGAAGGAATTCGGTTCTCGAACGTACTTCGTGAGGATCGGATCCATTTTTGACTTTGCGCTGGGGCCCCAGCGCCTGTCGCGCCTCTCGTTTACTTTTTTGCACTGGCGGCGGGGCCCCACCCCCGCCGCGAGCTTTCGCTGACGCCTCGCCTCGGATTCCCTCGGCTCGGCGTGGCCGCAGGCGCTGCCGTCTGGGTGCGTGCCCTGCCCATCCTGCCTATCCCGCCTTCTTCTTCAGTTCCACAACGTGATGACAGCCGCTGAGCACTGACTCACCTCGCGCGCGCAGATCGTCCACGAGGCGCGACGCGTCCTCCGGTTTCAGGCACTCGTGCCAGCCGTCGTTGACCATGACGACGGGCGCGCGGTCGCACGCGCCGAGGCACTCGACTTCGACGAGCGTGAACGTCCCGCTCGCGTCGGTCTGGCCCGGTGTGATGCCCAGCTTCGCGGTCAGCTCTTCGGTCACACGCTCCGCGCCGTTCAGCGCGCACGACAGCGTGCGGCACACTTGCACGACGAACGTGCCCACCGGCTTCGTGTAGAACATCGTGTAGAACGACGCGACGTCCTCGACGTCCGCGCGCGTGATGCCGAGGAGCTCGGCCACGTGGCGGATCGCGTTCGCGGTGATGTAGCCCTGCTGGTACTGCGCGAGATAGAGCGCCGGGAGCACCGCCGATCGACGGCGGTCCGGCGGATAGCGCTTGACGATCTGGTCGAAGCGCGCACGATTCTCCGCTGTGTACGCGAACGGCGGCCCGGCTCCCTTGTCAGTTTCGTCGAGCGTCCGCGCCGACTTGTGGAAAGTGGCGTCGTACGCCATCTTCGGATGAAAGCTCACCGGTCCACGTCTCCCATCACGACGTCAATCGATCCGATCACCGCGATGACGTCGGCGATGAGACCGCCGACGATCATCCTCTCGAGCGCCTGGCACGCCATGAGCGACGGCGCGCGCGACTTCACGCGCCACGGCCGGTTCGACCCGTCCGACACAATCGAGAATCCGTGCTCGCCGCGCGGCCCTTCGACCGGCACGTACGCCTCACCCTCCGGCACCGTGAAGCCTTGCGAATAGATCAGGAAATGCTGGATGAGCGCTTCCATCTCGGTGTAGACGCGATCCTTTGGCGGCGGCGTGATGCGCGGATCGTCGACCGCGAATGCGCCCGTCGGCGAGATCCGCTCGAGCGCCTGACGACACAGCTTCACGCTCTCGCGCATCTCCGCCACCCGCACTTGATACCGCGCGTAGGCGTCGCCGGCCGTCTGAGTCGGCACCTGAAAGTCGTACGTGTCATACCCGAGATACGGAAAGTACTTGCGGACGTCGTAGTCCATGCCCGCCGCCCGCGCAATCGGGCCGACCAGGCCGTACGCGACGGCATCGTCTTGACTGATGACGCCCACGTTCTGCGTCCGCTTCAAGTAGATCTCGTTCCTCGTCAGGAGATCCTCGTACTCGTCGAGCTTCGGCGGAAAGCGATCCAGAAACGCACGGACCGCATCGTGGAATCCGCGCGGCAGATCCTCGCGAAGGCCGCCGACGCGCATGTAGCCCGGAAACATGCGGAAGCCCGCGAGGAGCTCGTTGATGTTGAGCAGCAGCTCGCGCTCGCGAAAGCAGTAGAGCATCACCGACACCGCGCCGACTTCCATGCCGTGCGTGCCGAGCCACACCAGGTGACTGTTGATGCGCTGCAGCTCCGCAATGAGCACGCGAATGTTCTTCACGCGCTCGGGGACGTCAATGCCGAGGAGCGTCTCCGCCGACATGCAGAACGCCATCGAGTTCGACTGCGCGCTCAGGTAATCCATGCGCTCGACGAGCGGGATGACCTGCTGCCATTTTTTCTGCTCCGCGGTCTTCTCGATGCCGGTGTGGAGGTAGCCGATGGTGGGCGCTGCCGACCGCACCGTCTCGCCGTCGAGCTCGAGGACGAGGCGCAGCACGCCGTGCGTGCTGGGGTGCTGGGGCCCCATGTTGACGGTCATCGTTTCCGTTCTGATGTCCGCCATCAGGCCGGCTCCAACGCTGAATCAACACAAAGGACACAAAGGACACAAAGGACACAAAGGAAGATCTTTAGCTGCGCCAGCGTCATCGTCACGCGAACGCTCTCTCCACGATGTCGCAGATGATGTGCAGCACCGTCCTGTGCACCTCCTGCACGCGCGCCGTCGCATCCGACGGCACGTTGATGTGAATGGCCGCCGCGCGGCCGACTGCACCGCCGTCTCGGCCCGTCAGCGCGATCGTCTGTAGACCGCGCGCCCGCGCCGTCTCGAGCGCGGCGACGATGTTCGGGGACCTCCCGCTGGTGCTGATGCCGAACGCCACGTCACCGCGTTTCCCGAGCGCTTCGACCTGCCGCGCGAACACGCGATCGAACGTGTAGTCGTTGCCGATCGCTGTCAGCACGCTCGTATCGGCCGTCAATGCGATCGCCGCCAGCGCGCGGCGCTCGCGCTGGAAGCGGCCGACAAACTCCGCCGCCACGTGCTGTGCGTCGGAGGCGCTGCCGCCGTTGCCGAAAATGAGCAGCGTGCCGCCGCGCCTCATCGTCTCGCTGATGGCCGCGGCCGCGTCGACGATCGGTTGCGGGTCGGCGGCTTTCACGCGCTCGTGCAGGGCAATCGTGTCGGAGAGCGTCGCGCGAACAAGGTCGGCGCTCACACAATCGCCGACCTCTCCACCACAATCGCCGGCCTCTCCACCACGGAGGACACGGGGGACACGGAGGTTAAAACGTACACAGCCAACAGATTTGTTCCCCCGTGTCCTCCGCGTCCCCCGTAGTGGAGAGTCTCGAGCAGCGGTTTCATCCGCGGCTCAACCTGTCTTTCTGCACGCTCAACCGGAACTCGGCTTCCGTCACCTGCAGCGGCTCGGCCGTCTGCGGCGTCTTCAGGATCTGGACCGGATAGTCCTTCCGCAGCGGATAGCCGTCCCAGTCCTCGGGCATCAGCAGGCGACGGGGATCCGGATGGGCATCGAACACGATGCCGAACAGATCCCACACTTCGCGCTCGAGCCAGTTGGCCGCGGGCCACACGTCGCTGACCGTCGCCACGCGCGCGTCGTTGCCGTGCAGCCGCACTTTCAGCCGGACGCGGCGGCGGTGCGCGATCGACACCAGGATGTAAATCAGCTCGAAGCGCGGCTCGCGCGGCCAGAAATCGGCGGCGGTCAGCTCGGCGAGCAACGCGAACGCGAGGTCGTCGCGGTCGCGCAGCGTGCGCATCACCGCGGGGACGTCGTCGCGGGAGACCCAGACGGTGGGCTGCAGATCCACGCTGGGCACGGCCTCGAACTGCGCGCCAGGAATCGCTTCCTGGAGCGCGGCGATGAGCGCGCTGGAGTCCATCTAGTGGACCGTATCGGCTGAATCAGTACTATTCACAACGAGCCTTCGACCGCGATTTTCGGCCGCGACAACGCGGGGTCCCACCGCGCACGCCTGCGCGGTGGGGTGCGAGCGCGGGGTCCCCTGTACCATTGAGATCGTCTTTGTGGACGAGAAGAAATCAGTGAGAAAGGCTGTGGGAGCTTGTGGAAACCG
>Ga0209237_1002063_pt1 | contig 11988 bp, 6 predicted proteins | sample GraSoi013_1_40cm_2_FD_185820 | JGI IMG/M metagenome (GOLD analysis project Ga0209237, IMG submission 185820) | Grasslands soil microbial communities from the Angelo Coastal Reserve, California, USA - Sample 10_02_2013_1_40cm (SPAdes) (version 2) | ecosystem: Environmental > Terrestrial > Soil >...
TTAACAGCCCGTGGTGAAAGTCTGGCTGCATTCGACGGGCGATGCATCCCCGGCGGCTGCGTTGCTCCTCGCTCAAATACTCCCGGTATTCTCGGTCGTCGCGCCTTGCCGGCGGGGCGCCTCGCCCGTCTCGGTGCGACGCCAGACTTTCACCACGGGCTGTTAAAGGATGGAAACCCTTTTCTGGCTGCGCATCAGCGGGTTCATGAAGTCATCAAGCTGACCGACGCGCAACCATATCCGACCCCACGCAAGCAGACGCGGTGCTCGCGACGATCAGAAACCCGGCCCCGCTTCTACTTGTATGAGGAGCGTTCCACGGAGGCGCCGCGCAGGTACACAGACGAGATCCTCCGCGTGTTGGTGATGTCGTCCAGCGGGTTCGCGTCCAGCACGAGGAAGTCGGCGCTCTTGTTTGCTTCGATCGTGCCAGCGTCGGTCAGTCTGAGAAACTGCGCGCCGTTACGCGTGGCGGCCACGATCACCTGCATCGGCGTCATCCCGGCCGCCACCATGTCCGCCATTTCCACGTGCGGGGCATACGGCGTATTCCCATCGGTCCCGACGACGATGCGCACGCCTGCGGCGCTCATCTTCGCGAGGTTGTGCGCTTGGATGCTCCAGAATGCGTGGGCGTCCTGCCGATTGATGTTGCCCTTCTGAAGCGTTTCGAACTCCGCTGCGGGAAGGCTCTGCCGCAGCCAGTCGATATTTGCCACCACGCCGCGATCGGGCATGTTCGGACCGAAGACCAGATCTCGATGCCGTTTCACGAGCGTCATGAACTCGTCATCGAGATCCTTGTCTCGCACGCCGTGCGCGAACGCGTCGAGGCCGGCGCGCAGCGTTGCCTTCGCGTCCTCGAGCGTGTAGATGTGAGCGATGACGCGAAGGCCATTCTTGTGCGCTTCATCGATGACCGCGCTATAGAGCTCGGGAGAAAGCTTCTTCACCGTGCCCATGCGATCGTCGACCCAGATCTTGATGATGTCGACCTTCTTGGCCGCGTCTTCCTGCACGGCCTTACGCGCTTCCGCGGTCGTCGTAACCCAGTACGGAGCGGTCGTACGCCCTGGTTCCGGCGCCGTGATCCCGCGCCCGGCCGTAAAGAACCTCGCGAGGCCCGGTATCGTCTGTGCGCGAACCTGGAATGACACGTCCGTCGTGTCCTGACCAAGACTCAGCGCTGCGCCGATCCCGAAGTACGCTCTCCGGCGCAGGTCGTCGATGAGCATCTCGCGCGTCTGGCTCAGGTGGGTGTGCGTGTCGATAATCGCAGGCATCACCGTCTTGCCGGCCAGGTTCACGCGTGTCGCACCTGCAGGCACGCGCACGTCGGCAGCCCTGCCGACCTGCGCGAAGCGCGCGCCGTTCACGACGAACGACGCGTTCTCGATCGGCGTGCGCCCATCGCCGACGACCACGCGTACGCCTTCGAAGACGGTGACCGCGGGTGTCGGCGCCTGCCCGAGCACTGTCATCGACCACGCCGCAACCACTACCAGAACAGACCATGTCAGTCGTTGCATGGGCCACCTCTACGAGGCGAACTGTATCAGAGGTCAGTGCAACTGCGGGCGATTCGTAGATAAACCCGACCAACTCCAACCGCACAATCCCATCAACGACCCGAAATAACAAAACGGCGATATACAATTTGGCCGTAACCAGTAAGCACGGATCCGTCGTTCCTCAGATGACGTAGCTTCGGTGACTCCTGATCAAGCCATTGCTGTCAAATTGCACCATGACCCAACAGACCGCGAAAAGCAGTTGGCATTAGCGACCTAGAAGACCAGCTTCAACCCAAACTGCAATTGGCGCATGTCGGTACGCGTCGAATTGATCCTGCCGAAGGCAACGCTCGAAAGAGTGGTATTGGGGTCTCCCCAATTCGGATGATTCAAGAAATTAAAAGCCTCGAAACGGAACTGCAAATAGTGCTGCCCGGTGAAGTGAAAGTCCTTCGACGTGGAGAAGTCCCAGTTCACGATTCCGGGGCCGATCACCACGCTGCGGCCCGAGTTGCCGAAGGTACCGTTCGGCGCCCTGGAGAAGGCGGCTGTGTTGAACCACTGACTTATCGTCGGATGATCGAGTTTCGGGCTGACACCGGGGACACGATTGGGTCGACAGCAGTTGCCAATATTGGCGGTGTCTTCGCCGGCCGCGATGGTCAGCGGGAATCCCGAAGCGAGCGTGACAATCGATGTGAGCTTCCACCCCCCGATCACTTTGCTCAGCGCTCCTTGATTGAGATACTTCCGGCCTGGGCCAAAAGGCAGATCGTATACTGCCGACGTCACGAATCGGTGTCGCTGATCGAAGACCGACAGGCCGCGCTCGCAGGACAAGCAGTAGGAGTCTTGCGGGTTCAAGGGGTCTGTTCCAAGAGTTCGAATTCCGCTGCCGTTATCGATAGACTTCGACAACGTGTAGCTGCCAAGAATCGTCAGGCCGCTGGCGTAGCGCCGGGTCAGCTTGACTCCAAGAGAGTTGTAGTTGGAGTAACCGACGTTGCTTGCACCCTGGAACAAGCCGAACTCTGGAAAGGGAGAGCGCGACGCGATCGGCGTCGTACCGGGAACCGGCTGGTTCGCCAAGTTGATCCAGCGCTGGAGCCGGTGACCCTGTGATCCTAAATAGCTCACCTCCACGGCTGTTGTGTTCGTGAGCTGCCGCTGGACGCTGGTTTCGTATTGATAGACATAGGGAGTCTTGCGGTCGATATTATCCGTCAGCACCAGAGGCCTCACCACACAAAGCACTCCAGCAGGGGTGTTGCATGGATTCCCGCCAGCGAAGTTGAACGGATCTTGCCAAGTCGAAATGAGATTGCTGGTGGTTGATTGCACTGTAAGGCGTCCCTGAAGGTTCCGGCTCTTGTCGAACACAATATTTCCAATGTCCTGGACGTAGAACCTCCCGGCGCCCGCGCGCACGACCCATCTCGGCGTAGGGCTCCAGGCGATCCCGAGACGCGGCGCGAAATTTGTGTAGTCCGCCTGAATCAGCCGGTCGCCCAAACGGCCATCCCGCGCGACCTGGATGTCCGGGGAGAACCGGATACCCGCATCTTCATAGAAGTCACCTGTGCCTGTGCGAACCAGCACGGGATGAAGACTCAGGTCAGCAACCTGAGGTTGTGGCGTATTCAAGGGTATATACGCGACAATTTGCCTCCCCGCCACGTCGGTCCATGGTGGCGTGAATTCGTAGCGCAGGCCGGCAGTGATGGTCACCTTGGGCCGGACTTTCCACGTATCGCTGATGTAATAAGCCTGACTAAAGGCACGGAGTCTCGCGACAGCCAAACCAGACGCGTCTGACCACGTCCCCAGGTAGCCGAGCATAAAATCGGCGAAGCCGTACCCGGTCGCAATGTTGTTGTTGAACCCAGCGGAGCCGCGCGCAAATTGATTTCCATCTTGATTGTAGTGATCGAGGCGGAGCTCAGCGCCAAACTTAACAAAGTGCGAGCCGCGGGTCCAGGAAACGTTGTCGATGAACTGCCAATTTTCGTTGCGGTTGATGAAGGGCGAATTGGAATCGTCGCCAAATCCGGAAAATCCTGCAATACCGATTTCCGGTAGTCCCCATGCATCGGGCGGCACCTGGGTTGGAAGGCGAATACCAACCTGAGTGGTTGCATCCAGAACGTTGTTCAGTTCTCCACCAGCGTGATTGAAAAACCGGTTATAGCCGACGCGCAATTCATTGACCAGCGTCGGGGTCAGGATCCGTGCATTATCGATGACGGCTTGTTGAGCTCTGGTGGCAACGATCGAGCCGTTGAGCCGAAGTCCTCCAGTAAAAGCCGATTCATGGGTCCAGCTATAGCGGCCGTACCAACTCGATTTAGCGTTTTGCACGAAATCAACCCGGCTGGTAAATTGGTCCTTGTCCGTCCTGTTCTGGTTCACCGCCAGATAGTTGTTTGCCAGACTCGAGGTAGGTTGGTTAGGAAGCGGGTAATAATCGAGCAACGCTCGAGAAACCGGATTCAGTCGCGCTGCAGGGATGATGTTCCCTGCAAACGGCGCGTTGGTGAGAGGATCTCTGATAGTCGCGCTCAGTTCAGAAAAATTACCACTCCGCATCGCGACGGAAGGCACGCTATATAGCGTCTGCCTTTGATTACGCAAACGGAAGCCCTCGTAATTCGCCATAAAGAAGAGCTTGTCCTTGCCGTTGATCACCTTAGGAATTTGGACTGGACCGCCGAGCGTGAAACCAAACTGGTTCCACTTGAAGGGGGCGGAGGTGGGTACGCTACCCGCGAAGGCGTAGGGGAGCGCGTCCAGTTTGTTATCGCGAAGGAACTCCCACACCGCGCCGTGATACGCGTTGGTGCCACTCTTCGTCGTCACGCTCACCTGACCGAGTTCGCGGCCAAATTCCGCCGAATAAACGCCGGTCACAACTTTAAACTCCTGTAAGGCGTCGATCGAGGGCAGGAATATGTAGGAGTTGAAGTTCACATCGGTATTGTTTATGCCATCCAAGGTGTAATAGTTCCACTCGCGGCGGCCGCCACTGATGGAGAGTTGCTGTTCGGACCGATTGCCGCCCTGACGAGGGGCGGATGCGCCTGGATTAGCAAAACTTGCCGAGACGTTGGGGGTCAGAGCCACCATCTGCAGAAAATTCCGGCCATTGAGAGGCAGATCCAGGATGCGCCGGTTTTCGATCACCGTGCCAATCGTGGCGTCTTCGGTGTTGAGCAGCGGAGCGGTTGTCTCCACAGTCTCCGTGACAGAGCCAACTTCCAACGAGAAATCCAGACGGACCGTCTGCTGTACCTGCAGCTCAACTCCGTTGCGGGCTCCACTCCGAAAGCCCTCCATCTCCACTCTTACGTTGTACGCACCCGGGAGCAGGTTAGGAAAAACGTAAATACCCGCGCTGTTGGCCTGGTCCGTGCGCGTCAAGCCGATTTGCGTATTCGTGACAGTGACGGAAGCCCCAATCAGTACGCCTCCGGTTGTGTCTGCCACTATGCCGGTGATTTGCCCAAAGGTCTGGCCAAACGATGGCCATGCCGGTGCAAGCAATAAGCTAAGAACCAAGATCCCATCGAATGTTCGACGCATTGGAATCTCTCCTTTGCAGTTCCTGCAGTCGGTTCAAAAACACCCCGCTGCACCGAGAGTTCCTAAAAAATGCTAGGGGACGGCCTTCAAGACCATCAGCCGATGGAGTTATGCGGAATTGCCGATTTGACGTCCAAACTCGGCGCCATCCTACACCTGTACACGGCTGTGATCCGCAAGAAGAGTAATCATCCCCTAATCCACGCGCGCCGTCAGCTTCTATCGCCAGCTCCGGCTGCCCGAAGACGTCGACCTCGAAAAGATCGAGGCGTCTTGCGACAACAGGGTGCTCTCCATCCGGATCCCTCGCCGCGGTCAACGCGAGAACGTGAGACAGATTCCGGTGAACGCGTCATCGCGCGGTCAACAGCAAGTGACGGATCGGGCGTCGGAAAAGGCCGCGTGAGCCTTCGCCGGCCCTGCGGGTGACATCCGTCGCGATCGTCGGGTGGCGTCACGTGCAGAACCGGTGTATGCTCGGTGGCTCGGTCGGTAGGGAGTGCCGCGAGCAGTTCATCCCGCGGGAGATCACTCACCTATGACGAATTCCTTCTCTCACCTCGAGCGGCTGTTCCCGGGCGATAGCGAAGTAGCCGGCCGCATGCGCGCGTTCGACTGGTCGGCCAGTGCGTTGGGTTCGACACATGACTGGCCGGAAATCCTCCGCGTAGCGATCCGGTTGTGCTTGACGTCGCGGTTTCCGATCTGTCTCTGGTGGGCGCGGCCCCTGCGTTTTCTCTACAACGACGCGTTCCTGCCCTGGCTGTCCGACACGAAGCACCCGCGCGCGCTCATGCAGCTCGGACGCGAGGTCTGGAGCGAAGACTGGGACACGATCGACCCGATGCTGGATTTGAGCGACAATCCGGTGGCCAGCTTTTGTGGTCAGATCGCCGTTGGCGAGGAGTTCCGTCGCGCGGGCAAATGTAGAATAGATGTGCCCCCGCATCGCGGAGAACGGAGTACATCCGTGTTCACGAGACATCGTCGCTGGATGACGGGCGCGAGCCTCGGCATCGTGGCGAGTTGGGCCGTCGCCGCCGGCGCGCAGCGCCCTCAGACCAACCTGCCGCTCGATCCGCCGCGCGAGCGCGGCGCCAGCATCACGCCCGCCTACGAAGGCTGGTACGCGAATCCCGACGGCACCTTCAGCATGCTCATCGGCTACTACAACCGGAATACCAAGGAAGCGCTCGACGTCCCTGTAGGGCCGAACAACCGCGTCGAACCAGGCGGCCCCGATCAAGGGCAGCCGACGCATTTTGAGATCGGACGGCAGTGGGGAGTCTTCGTCGTCAAGGTGCCGAAGGATTTCGGTACCAAGGCAGTCACCTGGACGATCGTGTCGAACGGCGAGACACAGTCGGTACCGTTCACGTTGAACAAGGGCTATCCGATCAGTCCGTTCAAGGAACTGGGCATGGGCAACCAGCCGCCGGTGCTCGCCTTTTCACAGGCCGGCGCGAAAGTGACGGGTCCGCCGACGGGCGTCTCCGCCAGCTTGACGGGAACCGTGAACCAGCCAGTCGCGATCAGCGCCTGGGTGGAAGATCCAAAGGCTCCGGGAGAGGCGGAGGCGCCGCCGGCGGGGTTCGGGCTGCCGCCGGGCTCCGTCGCGACGGTTTCGCTCCACAAGTTCCGCGGGCCCGGGAAGGTGACCTTCGACAAAGCGCGCGTTCCTGTGCCGAAGCAGGGCGCCATGGTCACCTGTTTGGCGACCTTCTCAGCTCCTGGCGAATACCTGCTGCGCGTCCAGGCCAATGACGAATCTGGCGAGGGCGGCTTCGGGTTTCAGTGCTGCTGGACCAACACCTACGTGAAAGTGACCGTGCAGTAGAATTGGAACGGGAGCGCGAACATGATGGAACTGAAGTCTCGACAGGCGCGGAACGTGGCGGTCGGGGTGTATGTGCTGAGCGCCGCGCTCGTCGTGCCAGGGTCGGCTGCAGCCGCCGACACCGCGAAGGCGCCGACGTTCACCAAGGACATCGCGCCGATCTTCCAGGAGAAGTGCGAGGCATGTCACCGGCCCGACTCGATCGCGCCGATGTCGCTCATGACCTTTGCCGAGGCGCGGCCGTGGGCGCGCTCGATCAAGGCGCGAGTCACCGACCGCCAGATGCCGCCGTGGCAGATCGATCGGACCGTCGGTATTCAGAAGTTCAAGAACGACCGATCGCTCACCGACGACCAGGTCGAGACCATCGTCCGCTGGATAGACGCCGGTGCGCCGCAAGGCGATCCCAAGGACATGCCCCCCGCCAAGCAGTGGCCTGACGGTCAGGGCTGGAACTTCGCCGCGGCGTTCGGGCAGAAAGAGCCGGACCTGATCATCAAGTCGTACGACTTCACGATGCCGGCCGTCTCGCAGGACATCTGGGACAAGCGCGTCACGCCGTCGGGGATTACCGAGCCGCGATGGGTTCGCGCGATCGAGATCCGGCCCGAGACGATGAAGGGCCGCAAGATCACGCATCATGCGATTGCGTATCTCGAACAGACCGAGGCGGGCGTCGCGGCGGTGCCTGGCCTGCCCACGCCGTTCATGGAATGGGCCGTCGGCAAGCAAGGCGAAATGATGCGTCCGGACACCGGCAAGCTCCTCCTGCCCGGTTCCAAGTTCCGCTGGGATATTCACTACTCCCAGGCCGGTGAGGAGATCACCAACAAAGTGGAAATGGGCATCTACTTCTACCCGAAGGGGCAGGAGCCGAAGTACCGCACGACGCTGTCACTCGTCCCGGCCGCGCTCGGCACGCTGGACATCCGTCCGAACAGCGTCGCCGTGGAAGAGGGCTTCACGACCCTCCGCGAGGCAGCCCGGATCGAAAGCTTCCAGGCCCATATGCATCTGCGCGGCAAGGCGATGATGCTGGAAGCGATCCTGCCGAGCGGCCAGAAACAGGTGATCAGCCTGGTCAGCGACTTCAACTTCAACTGGATGACCACTTACGTCTACGCGGACGACGCTGCGCCGCTGCTGCCCAAGGGGACGATCCTCAAGGTGACGGCGTGGCACGACAACACGAGCGCCAAGAAGAGCAATCCCGACCCGAATCAATGGGTGGGCTGGGGCGATCGCACGGTGGACGAAATGGCGCACGCGTGGATCAACATCGTGTACATGAAAGACGACGACTTCAAGATCGAGCAGGACAAGCGCCGCGCGATGCAGACGACGGTGACGGCGCAGCAGTAAAGTTCCCCACGTTTTTGTTGCAGATCCAAAGGCCGGCGCCACGCGCGCCGGCCTTTTCCTTTTCGGAGCGTTGAGCCTTGATCTCCATTCGACGAGCCGTCGCAAGCGACGCCCAGAAGATCGGTGCCGTGTTCGATGCTGCCGTTTGCGAGGGGTGGACGTACCTCGGAGACCTCGCTCGGGAACCGATGTTTCCTCCTGACGAGTGGGACAAGCTCGTGGCCGAACAGGCGCCGCCGAACGTATTGCTTGTCGCCATCGATGAACCGGGCGATGTCGTCGGTTTCACCGCCGTCCATCCGCGAGAAGGCGAGATGTTCTTGTTGTTCGTTCACCCAACGCACGCCGGCCGCGGTGTAGGCCGCGCACTACTCGACGCCGCGCATGGGGCGTTGCGAGACGCAGGCTGCCGCGAGGCGTTTCTGTACACGCACGCAGAAAACGAAAGAGCGCTAGCCGTGTATGAGGCAGCCGGGTATCGACGCGATGGCTCGGTGCGCGAATCGGATTTTCGCGGCGTTCACTTGCGGGAGCCGCGGTTGGTGAAACCGCTGTGATCAGCTGCAGTGCCCGCCCGAGCAACTCCCCTCGCGTCGCCTGGATTCCCGCGCTCCGAGGCGGCAGATACGCTCAACTGTCCTGATCCGCAAATCGGCGCACGCGCAACGACCCGTTTCGGTTGCGTGTCGCGGCAGTCGCGTTGGTAAACCAAACGGCGTTGATCGTGACTCACATTGCGCGCGAACGGCGCCGGCCGCGGTGCTTGATCGACCGTGTGTGATGCGCGGTCAGCTGCTCCCGTCATCGGACGGTCATCGGGTCTATCAGCCAATGGCGATGGTGCCGAGGGACCGCTTGGGATTCAAGGCTGCCGTCCGCCCTGCTCGGCGAGGATCGCGCGGAACATCGTCTCTGAGATCTCCGCCTCGAGCTTGCAGCTGTCAGGATCGATGAAAGGGTTCGGACCGCCGCTCCGGAGCTTGGCGTATTTCGCCTGCATGTTGTACTGAGCCCCGTGATCGCCGAGTTGCACGTCGCACGGCAACGCGCGCACGAGCGCAAACGAGCGGTTGAACTCGTCGACATGCTGAGGCGTGAGCTTCTCGGGCGCACGCAGGCTGCAGCCGAACATCACGTCGTACGTTTTTCCAGCGTCCTCTGCCTTCATCGTCCACGTCGTTCCACCGCGGGTGTGGCCCGGCGTGAGATGAGCGACGAGCGTGGTGCCGCCGAGCGTCACGTGATCGCCGTCGTGGAGAATTCTGTCAATCGGATGCGCTTTGCCACCCGGCTTCATCGCCTGGAGCGCGGGGACGTCCTCGGCCATCGCCATCACTTGGGCGCCGGTCAGTTGCTTGACCAGCGCATCGCCTTCCTGATGATCGCCGTGAGCGTGGTTGCCAAGCACGATCTTGATGTCGGAGAACTTGAAGCCAAGTTGCTCGACCGACTTCTGAATCACCGGCACGTTCCGCTCGTACGTGCTGTTGATGAGGATGGCACCCTGTGGCGTCGTGACGAGAAAGGACGTCAGGGTCCTCGTGCCGACGTAATAGATGTTGCCAATGATCTTGTGAGGAGGAAAAGCGGTGCTCTGGTCTTCTGGCGTGCCCATGTTGCGCGCCAGAATCGATCGCGGCGTATAGGTCTGGCCCCGGACTGTGATTGCCGGATGATCCGGCGGCGGCTGGCCCTGTGCATGGACCGTGTGAGGGCCGGCACCGACAATCACCACAGCGACGAGACACGTGGACAGATTCAACGTAAACGTCCGTTTCATCGTGGCCTCCGCGACCTGTTGTATTGCCTGGCAGTGGCAGAGTCAGAGAGCAACCGAGCGGATTCTAGCGCGAATGGCGCTCCAACGATGTGACGAGACGACGTCCTTTAACCGTCGTCGACAACCACACTGAATCTTCATCCCTGCGGCGTTATCGTGGTCTAACACACCGGCAGTCAGCCGCGAGCCGCGCTCGCCGCTGTCGGTACTTCTTCAGCGCTACTTCGATAGCACTGTCGCCGATCTCATCGTGAACGTGCGTTCAAAGAGGTTACTGGCCGGGCAGAACACCAGCTCGGCTCCCTCGATGGGACTCCGCAGCAAGTGCTCGTCGATCTGCGCGAAGGACTCCGGTTGATAGTCGCCCAAACATTGCCGCACCTCGTAGCGCCTTCGTCATCCTTCGATGCAATCGCTCGGAGGACGGAAGCAGGAATCCGTAGTGCAGATACGCACTCGTGAAACGCAGGCTGGTAGGACCGGGTGTTCTCTGATCTGCAGTGATATTGCATACGATATGATATGGATGTGCTCGGCCGGACGGTGCTCGAGCCTGATGTCCTGGTTGCGGCCGTCCGCAGCGACCGTGGTGCGTCCAGAGTGCTCCTGACTGCGGCCCTCGACCGGCGCTATGCAGTGCTGGCGTCAGTGCCGCTGATGCTCCAGTACGAGTCGGTCCTGACTCGGTATCCGACCATCTACAACCGGGAATGGCTGAAGCCTCGGCGGTATTTCGGCGCTGCCGAAGCTCAAAAAGAAAGTTGCGGACCTGCTCGAGCGGTTGGAAAATCTGGAGAACGAGGTTCGCGCGCGGAGGTAAGGAACTATGAGCCGCAGGTTCTTCGCTTGCGCTCTGCTTCTTGCTCTCGTCGGGTGCGGTTCTGAGACCCCCACGAATACCACTTCGCCAACGCCGGTCCCGCAGCACGGCCCATACACGCTTTCCGGAGCCGTGCGCGACGAGGCTGGTGCGCCGCTGCAGGGCGCGGAAGTGTACGTCGGCTACGATCCGCGACGGCCGGGGTTCGGCGAGGCGACAACGGATCTGCAGGGTCACTACCTCGTGTCAGGCCTGTTCGCAGGAAGGCAACCCGTGTACGTCTCCAAACCGGGGTATCTGAGAATCTCCGAAATGATCGAGATCGCCGAAGGGGCGGTGAAGGACTTCACGCTTCGCCCCGGTGTGATCGTTAGCGGCAGGACCGTGGAGGCCGGAGTCGGACCGTTGAACGGGGTCACGATCACCGTGACCTCCGGTCCGAATGCGGGCGTGCAGACCACGTCGGGCGGACCCCTCGGCGGCTTCTCGCTGCCGCCAGTGCTGCTAGGCGATTTCACGATCCGCGCGAGCAAGGCGAGCTACGACAGCGTCGATCGGGCGGTTCACGCGACGGCCGACACACACCTCGAGGACATCACCTTGAAGTGGGCGTACGGCTCGTGCCTGACCTCCGTCGGGCCCGTCCTGTTCGATCGCGTGCCTGCGGCAGGCGCGACGGCCAGCGTGGCCGTTGAAACCCAGGGGGCCCACAACTGGACCGCGAAGCCGAATGTGCCGTGGGTCAACGTGGTCTCCAACGCGAGCACGAGCGGATCCGCGACGCTGCAGTTCCAGGTGCAGCCGAATCCGATCGGTGCGCTCGACATTCGCAGCGGTGCGATCGAGATCCGTTGCAGGGAAACGGAAGGGCAGAACATCTGGATAACTCAGATGGTCAACTGTCAGACGACCGTCGAGCCGGACGCGAAAACACCGCGCGTCTTTCCCGCACAGGGAGGGATCGGACGCCTTCTGGTGCGCTTCGGCGTGCCCGGCTGCCACTCGCGCGACTACAGTGAGGTGGACTGGATGTTCCTTGCGGGCGTGAGCAGCTATCTTTCAGGCGAACTCAACTTCGGCGTGCTGCGGAACCCGA
>Ga0209237_1002064_pt1 | contig 11985 bp, 11 predicted proteins | sample GraSoi013_1_40cm_2_FD_185820 | JGI IMG/M metagenome (GOLD analysis project Ga0209237, IMG submission 185820) | Grasslands soil microbial communities from the Angelo Coastal Reserve, California, USA - Sample 10_02_2013_1_40cm (SPAdes) (version 2) | ecosystem: Environmental > Terrestrial > Soil >...
GCGCGGGGAGCATTGGGCCGCCGCACTCCGCGCTCTGGTGATCTGGGTGCTCTTCCTAAATGGCGGCACCCTCGCGATCAACAGCGTGTTCGATCGCGACGAGGGCGACATCGGCTACCTGAATGCGCCTCCACCGCTGCCGAGATACTTGCTGCATTTCAGCCTGGGGCTGCTGATCGCCGGTCAGCTGCTCGCGTTCACGCTTCCCGCCGGTTTTCAGATTGCCTACGCCGTCTGCTTCGTTCTTTCGATCCTCTATTCGGTGCCGCCGTTTCGCTTCAAGGCGGTGGCTGGCGTCGATTGGGTGATCAACATGTGGGGCTTCGGTACCCTGACGCCCTACGCGGCGTGGGCTGCCACCGGTCGGCCGCTCGACGCTGGGCATGGGATCGTGTTGCTCGCGTTCTGCCCCCTCTTTGCCGGGCTCTATCCGCTCACCCAGTTGTATCAATTCGATGAGGACCGACGTCGGGGCGATCGCACGCTCGCGTTAATCCTTGGTATGCAGAGGAGTCTCACGGTCGCAGCAGTGTCCACCCTGCTCGCGTTTGGCCTGCTCACTTGGGCGACGGTGGTACTCGGGGTAGGGAGTAAGGGCTTAGCACTCGCCCTGCCGTTGGTCCTGTGGTTGGCTGTGCTTGTGCCGTGGCTGATCGGCTATGTGTCGTGGACTCCCACGCAGCACCAACGTGGCATGTATCGAGCGCTGGCCGCCTGGGCGGTAACGGATCTCACGGTTCTGTTTGTGTTTGCCTCGTAGTGTGTCGCGTTTAGATTAGCGGGATAGCCGCACACCCACGCTCGAGGAGTGCATGACCACTGCGACGACAGTCGATCGCTCCGAGTTCCGCCACATCCTCTTCAGTGGGACAATCGTCGGGTTGGTGACCTCCGCGGCTGTCATCGCATTCCTGGTGGTATCTCGGCTCCTGCCTGCAGGCATCGTCGCGGCGCTCCTCGGTACGCTGATCGTGCTCGCCGCCGGCGTCTCCGCGGCGTTTCTCCCCGCGTTCTTCGCCACGTCGCGTACGACGCAGGGGATCGCGAGTGCGGCCGCGATTGGTCTGTGGGGTACGATCGTGTTCATGGCGGTCGACATCGTTGTACTGCGGCCATTGCACGCCTTCCCGTGGACGTGGGATGCCGTCGCGGGAGGCAGCACGTGGTGGTACCTGCCCATCTGGTGGATGCTTGGAACATTTCTCGCATGGATGGGCGGAATCGTCACGGCCGCTCGCGCGCGCCGCGGCGGTGAGGTTTCCATTCCCGCGCTCGCGCTGCCTGTGGTGGTCGGCGCGGCTGCCGTCGCGCTGATTCTGACCCTCGCGCGACTGCACATTTACCTGCCGGTCGCGGCGGGTGCCGGGTTCGCCGTCGTACTCACGGGTCGCGCTCTCGGCGCGATCGTCCGCAAGGCGTAAGGATGCCCCGCTGGCTCGCACATCTCCTCGTGATCCTTGGCTGGTTGCTCACACCGGTGTGGGCGTGGGCGGCGTCGCACGTCGGCCTGTGGCTGGGCGCGTTGGTCGCCCTGCGGCTTCAGAATCCCGTCGTCATGCTTACCATCGCTGGTTTCGGCGCGCTCGTGTTCGGGTTCGCGGTGCTCTGGACCTGGATTCGCTTCATGCGTCGCCTGCCGCACTTGCTCTCCCACCACATGGCGCCCCGCGCGTCAGAGGAGCACGCCGCTATTGCGGCCGCGGATTGAATTCTTCCTCCTAGTCACGTGCATCTCACACCTCCACGCCCAGGGGCGGGACGTCGATTTTCTCTACGGGCGCTGGTACAATGGCAATCAGTCATCCAGTTACGAACTCCGGTTCGGTGGCTTCGTTGCGCAGGCATTGATCCACGACAGCCTCGGTCGCCACCGAGCGTTCTATGGCGCGGGATGGCAGCTTCACCACGCTCTGCGGCGGCGCTCGACGCTCAGTCCCTACGGGACCGCCGGCGTTTCCCTCGGTCTTTCCACCGACACGACGAAGCAAGCACTGGCAGCGCTGTGGAGCGTGGGAGCTGGGCTCGCGTGGCGTCCGGTCTCGTGGGCGGCGTTTGGGATCGAAGCCCAGTACCGGTTGCAAGACGTCGGTCCGCGTGGCTTCTGGCGCACTACGCAACACTCACGCGATGGAATCAGCGCCGCGATCGGTTTTTCGTTGACGATTGGTAGCGGCATCGCACGACGTGCGGCGCGCGAACAACCTGCTCCTCCCCAGCCACCTCACACCATTACCGGCAACGCGAAGGACATCGTGCAAACGGCGCTGGCCGCACTCGGGACGCCCTACGAGTGGGGTGGCACGGCCGAGAATGGGTTCGACTGCTCGGGGCTGATTCAGTACGCCTACGCGCGCCACGGAATCCGTCTGCCGCGGATGAGCCGTGACCAGGCACACTCCGGATCACTCGTGACGCCCGTCGTGGAAGCGCTCCACCCGGGCGACATTCTACTCTTCTCGGCCCAGCCAGGCGGCGGGGTGACTCACGTGGGGATGTATGTAGGCGAACAGACCTTTATTCACAGCTCCAATACCGGTGTAAAGCTCTCGCGACTGGAGCCCCACGATTCTGATGGCGGATGGTGGCTGACCCGTCTGGTTGGGGCGCGACGGATCGTCGAGTGACATGGCGTCTTGACGTCATAGCGCTTTTGGCGCTCGGCTGCGCAACGTCCCACGTCCCGCAACAGCTGCGCAGGTATGACGTCGTCGTAGAGGGTAAGGACGAGCAGAGCCTGGAGTTAGCCCGCGCCATGCGCGAATACGGCTATCATGTGCGGCAAAGGCTCAGAGGTGGCAGCCGGCCCACGGCCGCCTTGATCTATTTCACATTCTCCGACCCCGGTCCGAGTCAGCCCGCCTGGCTGTTTGTCCGGCTCGCCGACACGCGCACGGGTCTCATCATCGGCTCGGGGGCTGTAGCTCTTGATTCTCTGGCCCCGACCGCGCGAGCTCGGGCCAAGGCCGCAGTCCAGGCGATCGCCCCTTGACAGAGCTGTAGAACTCCGGCGAAATTCCCCCCGTTGTTTTAGCACTCATCTACCGCGAGTGCTAATGGCTATTCAATTCAAAGAGTTACGGAGGCTATGGCATCATGGCAACGGCGACCAAGGCGAAGTACAAGGTCTATCCGTTGGCGGATCGCGTCGCGATCCGGCCGATGGAAGAGACCGAAACGATGAAGGGCGGGCTGTACATCCCCGACACTGCCAAAGAGAAGCCGATCCAGGGCGAAATCATCGCCGTGGGACCCGGCCGGCGCGAGAAGGGCGAGGTCATCCCGATGGAGCTGAAGGTGGGGGACCGCGTCATCTACGGGAAGTACAGCGGCACGCAGGTCGAGTTGGACAACGAAGAGATCATCCTGATCAAGGAAGCCGACGTCATCGCGAAGCTCGCGTAAGCATTCTTCGGGAGGAAGCACAGACATGGCAGCCAAGTTTTTGGAGTTCAGCACCGAGGCCCGGGCCCGCCTGAAGCGTGGCGTGGATCAGCTGGCCGATGCGGTGAAGGTGACCCTCGGCCCCAAGGGCCGGAATGTGGTCATCGACAAGAAGTTCGGCAGCCCGACCGTTACCAAGGACGGCGTGACTGTCGCGAAGGAAGTCGAGCTCGAGGACGAGATCGAGAACATGGGCGCGCAGATGGTGAAGGAAGTCGCGACCAAGACGTCCGATCTCGCGGGCGACGGCACCACGACGGCCACGGTACTCGCGCAGGCGATCTACCGCGAAGGCCTGAAGTCGGTCACGGCCGGCGCGAATCCGATGGCATTGAAGCGCGGTATCGAGAATGCCGTCGAGACCGTCGTTGGGGAGTTGAAGAAGATTTCGGTGCCAACCGCGGGCCGGAAAGACATCAAACAGGTCGCCACGATTTCCGCCAACGGCGACGCTGAAATCGGCGACAAGATCGCCGACGCCATGGACAAGGTCGGCAAGGACGGCGTCATCACGGTCGAGGAGGCGAAGAGCCTCGAGACGACGCTCGAAACGGTCGACGGCATGCAGTTCGATCGCGGCTATCTCTCGCCTTACTTCATCACCGACCCCGAGAAAATGGAATGTGTTCTCGAGGATTCGTACATCCTCATCAACGACAAGAAGATCTCGACGATGAAGGATCTCCTGCCTGTGCTCGAGAAGGTTGCGCAAGGCGGGCGGCCTTTACTCATCATCGCCGAGGACGTCGAGGGCGAGGCGCTGGCGACGCTCGTCGTCAACAAGCTCCGTGGCACCCTGAAGGTCTGCGCCGTCAAGGCGCCGGGCTTCGGTGATCGTCGCAAGGAGATGCTGCGCGACATCGCCATCCTCGCCGGTGGCCAGGTCATTTCCGAGGAGCTTGGGTTCAAGCTCGAGAACACGACCCTCAACGACCTCGGCCGCGCCAAGCGCGTGATCGTGGATAAGGACAACACGACGATTGTCGATGGCAAGGGCAAGGCCGATCAGATCGACGGTCGGAAGAAGGAGATCAAGACGCAGATCGACAAGGCGACGTCGGATTACGACAAGGAGAAGCTGCAGGAGCGGCTGGCGAAGCTCGCCGGCGGCGTGGCCGTGTTGAACGTCGGCGCAGCCACCGAGACCGAGATGAAGGAGAAGAAGGCCCGTGTCGAGGACGCGCTGCATGCGACCCGCGCGGCGGTCGAGGAGGGCATCGTGCCGGGCGGCGGCGTCGCGCTGCTCTGGGCCCAAAAGGCGCTCGACAAGGCCAAGGGTCACGATGAGGACGAGCGGACCGGCATTGAGATCGTACGCCGGGCCCTCGAGGAGCCCATCCGCATCATCGCGCAGAACGCGGGCGCCGAAGGTGCCATCGTCGTCGGCAAGGTGAAGGAGTCGAAGGACAAGAACTTCGGCTACAACGCCCAGACCGATAAGTTCGAGGACCTCGTCGCGTCCGGCGTCATCGACCCGACCAAGGTCACCAGGACGGCGTTGCAGAACGCTGCATCGATCGCGAGCCTGCTCCTCACGACCGAGTGCGTCGTGGTGGAGAAGAAGGAGAAGGAGAAGGCGCCGCCGATGCCGGGCGGTGGTATGGGAGGTATGTACTAAAGACTAGACGCCTAGACGTTAGACGCCTAGGGAACACCCTAGTTCTCCCCCTCGTGTGAGGTTCCGCACGGGGGGGAGCGCTATTTTGGGAGGCCATGACGACCTCCCTGTCCCGGGAGTTGGCCGACTTCCTGATTGAGCTCTCGATCGCCCTCCATAAACACGCGATGTATCCGGAGGGGCACCCTTCGCTTGCCCCCGCGGCGGCGGGGGTGACTCGCCGCGCCGAGCGTCTGTTCGAGGAGCGGGCGACTCTCGCGCTGGGCGTAGCACGACAACAGCTGGTCATCGAAGGTGTCGCCACGGACGCCAAAAACCCTGTGCTCTCCGAGCTCGCCGGTCGCTTGCATCGCCATCACTTGGGCGCGGTCACCTTTCATCGCGGTCTCCGCACCACAGAGGTTGCCGACGTTCTTCGGACGCTCGCGGTCGATGCAGAGCGCACGGGCGATCCTCTCGGCCTCGGACCACCGGAGCAGCTCCGGGCATGGGATCACATCCGACTGCATTCCGTCACGTACGAGCGCCTGGAGTTGCTGCAGGAAGACGACGGCACGGCTCCCCTCGACGAGAAGGGGGCGAAGGAACGCGGGCTGCGCGGTGCGCAACTCTGGGTCGGCCTGGCACGGGCGGCGCTGGCCGCGGAGGCAATCGCCGCCGACGAAGCACCGCCGACGCCGGCCGAGCCGGCGGTGATCGCCCAGGCGATAGACGAGCATCCGCGCAGCACGGCCTACGATCAGGTGATCGTCGGCTACTTGCTGCAGATCGCCGACGAGCTGAAGTCCACCGGCGGAGCCGAGGCGGCGGCGCTGCGCCGTCGCACGTCGAAACTCGTCGGCGCGCTGCAACCGGGCACGCTGCGGCGGCTGATCGAGATGGGCGGCGACAACGCGCAGCGGACGAAGTTCGCGATCGACGCCACCCATGGACTCGCGGTCGATGCCGTGCTCGACATCGTGCGCGCGATGGCGGACGCTTCCCACAAAACCGTTTCCGATCCGCTGCTGCGTATGTTGTCGAAGCTCGCGCAGCATGCGGAGCAGGGTCCAGCGGATGCACGTCTCCAGGCGGATGAAGCACTCCGTGACCAAGTGCGTGATCTGCTGAAGGGCTGGACGCTCGCCGATCCGAATCCCGACGCTTACGGAACCGCGCTGCACCGGATGGCGGCCGCCGCCCCGAGCCGGGTACCGCGAAGCGACTATGCGAACGGCGCCGAGCCATTGCGCATCCTTCAGACCGCGATGGAAACCGGTGTGCTTGGGTTCGGCGCGTGGCGCGCCGTCGAGCGTTTACTGGAAGACAACCGCATCGGTATGCTCATGGACGTGTTGGATGCGTCGTCGGACGTCGCGCGCCCGCTCTGGGACCGCGTGACCGCACCCGCAGTCGTGCAGCAGCTTGCGGCTGGAGACCCGCCCGACTTCCTCACCCTCGATCGTCTGTTGCCGCGGCTGCAAATGGGCGCTTTCGAGCCTCTTCTCGACGCGCTGGCGACATCGGAATCGCGGACCACGCGGCGAGGATTGCTCGATCGACTCACCCGCGCGCCTCGCGAGCTCGGCCCGGTGATTGCGACGCGCCTCGCCGGCGACCTCCCCTGGTATGTCACGCGCAACCTGTTGCTGATTCTCGACGGCTTGCCGGCGTTGCCCGATGGATTCTCTGCTGCCGCATTCATTGCGCATGCGGATTCGCGGGTGCGCCGCGAAGCGGTGAAGGTCTCACTCAAGGTTCCCGCCGAGCGGGAGCGCGCGTTGCTCGGGGCGCTGCGCGATCCTGATCCCCGGACGGTGCGCCTGGCGCTGACAGCGGCGCTCGACGACTGTCCGCCCTCCGCTCTCGCGATCGTGACCGCACTCGCGCGCGACGCGGCAACTGCCTCGGAGCTGCGGGTGTTGGCAATCAAGGTGTTGGGACGGGCAAGCAACGGCGCGGCGTTGAGCGCGCTGCTGGAATTGGTCGACGGCGGCACAACCTGGTTGGGACGTCCCAAGCTGGCGACGCGATCGCTGGAGCTGCTCGCTGCCCTGATGGCGCTAGCCGCCGGCTGGCGCAACGACGCGCGCGTCGCCGGACTGCTCGGGCTGGCTGCGACGTCGAACGATCCCGACATCCGGAACGCCGCGGGGGGGGGCTCGGCAGCGCGTGTCTCGCGAGCTGTTCAGCGATGAGCGGCGATCCCGCCCGGTTCCTCAACACGTTCGCACAGGCGCTCGCCGCGATGGCGCTGTATCGCGACGGACACCCCGCCCGGGAACGCGCCGTAGACCTGGCTTACCAGCAGGTCCAGGACCTCCAGGCCGACACCCCGCGACCTCTCTTCACGTTCCTGGGCGATGAAGTCGTCTTCGGTCGCATGCCACTGCGCGAGCTGAAGGCGTGGGATTGGGGGAAGCGGCTGGCGCAGGCCGGCATTCAGCGGCTCGAATTCGAAGATCGCGTGGGCCGCGAGGACTTCGAAGGCTTTCTCGAAGAAGTGCTGGCCCGACTCACGCTCTCCGCGATCAGCACCGAAGCGCGTCAGATGCGCCGCAGCAGCATTCGCTTTGGAGCGGTCGGATTGAAAGGCGAAACCGAGATCGGACTCGACCCGCTGCCCACGGCGACGATCAGCTTCTCACTCGGTGAAGAAGTGGACACCCTGCGCTGGGTTCAGCGCGAAGTACAATCGAAGGGCTCCGTGCCGCTCGCGGAGGCGGAGGCGGTCGTTCGTTCGCTCGCCGTCGCGATGCACGGCGGCCGGCAGGTCATGCTGCCGTTGCTCCAGCTCAAAGAGTTCGATCAGTACACGACCACGCACTCTATGAACGTTGCCGTGCTGTCGATGGCGCTCGCCGAGTTCCTGGGCCTTTCGCCGACCGACGTGCGGACGTTCGGGATCGCGGGCCTGCTCCACGACATCGGGAAGATCAAGATTCCGCTCGACGTGCTCACGAAGCCGGGCAAGCTGACGGACGAAGAGCGGGCCCTCATGAACCAGCATCCCGCCGCCGGGGCGCGGATCCTGCTTGAGGTCGAAGAGGACCTGGATCTTGCAGCCGTCGTCGCCTACGAACACCACATCATGATCAACGGCGGCGGTTATCCGGCGCTGCGCTATGCGCGCGACTGTCATCACGCGAGCAAGCTCGTGCACGTCTGCGACGTCTATGATGCGCTCCGCACGCGACGGCCGTACCGCGACGCGTGGTCGTTCGAGAAGACGCTCGGCTATCTCGACGAGCGCAAGGGTCTCGAGTTCGATCCCGACTTGTGCGCGGCATTCGTTCGGATGATGCGCCAGTGGGAGCCGCACGTCGCGGTCATCGGCGAGGAAAGTGCGACCGTGCCCCCGGCCGCTGCAAAATCGGAACAGGCGGGGGTATGATGGGTGCCATGCTGAGGCCTTGGAAGATCGGATCGGGAGCACTGCTGCTTGTTGCGGCGCAGGCGCCGGCGCGGTTGACCGGCAACTGGCAGGCGAAAGCCGGCGACGAGATCCGGCACATCATGGTACGCAGCGACAGCTCCGCGCAGTTCGGCGAGGAGGTCGCGCGCTGGCGCGTCGTCGGCGACAGTCTCTGGATCACGTTAGGTGACGGCGTCTGGCAGGTCTACGGAATGAAATTGGCGAAAGACAAGCTGACGATCAGCGGTGGGGATCTGGAAAAGCCGGTGACCCTGCAGCGCGTCGGGCCACCCTCGGCGCGCCCCGACACCCTCACGATTCCCGAAGCGCCGCCCGTCAACGCTAGGGCTTGGTAGACTATTTCAATTCGTTGACGGCGGCGAGCCGCCAGCCGACATCCTTCCTCTCGAATCGCATCGCAAAGCGCCGGAGGTCCATTCGCGGCGCGCCGCCCCGAGCGGGCACGTACTGGAATATCGCGCGCACCGTACCGGTCGCGACAGCGCCGCTCACCTTGAAATCGTCCACGGTGAACTTCGCCGTGATTTGATTCCAGCCCCGGAAGAAAGTCTCCCATCCGCGGCGTTCCTGGTCGGTCAAGCCCGGATAGAGCACGCGAATGTTTGCGATCCGCTCACTCGATAACGCTCTGCCGAGGTCGGTGAGCAGCACATCGATCGCGCCGCGCGCGTCGGCCGGCTGCGGGCTCGGCGGCGCGATGCCGGCATCGATGCCGACCTGCTCGGCGCTCTGGGCGGCGACCTTGGCCAGCGTGAAATCCTGTTGCCGCAGGAGCGATTCGGCGCGCGCGAGGAAGATGCCCGCATTCGCGGCCGCCGGTCCGGTGGGAATGGCCTGCACGACTGGCTGTACGCGCGCTACCATCTGCTGCGCTTCCCGATCCATCGCGCGCGCCTGCGCGCGCGCCAGGCCATACTGCCCCGCAGCTTCCACGTAGCCGCGCAACGCGCGCGACTGATCGCCAGCCCGGAGCGCCTGCTCCGACGCCAGAAACATCGTCTCCGCGAGAATCATCGCGGGGACGTTGTTCTTCTCGGCACCCGCGGCGATGGCGCGATCGCGGGCGGCGAGGGCCGTGTCGCGCCGTGCACTCACGGCCATCGAGATCGGTTCGGGGCTGGGCGCTGGTGGAGGACCCGGTAGTGGAGCTGCCGGGGCAGCCACGACTGCTCTGGGCCGTGCCAGGGTTCCGTTATCGGGCGACGACTGGCCGGGTGCGTACAGCAACAAAATCACGACCGCCGCGAGCGCGCCGAGAACCGCCAGACGCCACTTCATCGGTGCGTGCGTAATCAGCTTGAGGACGGGTCGCGGCAGCGGCGTCCATCGGCCCAGTTGTTGCGTTGTTTCGTCGTCAGCACCCGACAATGCCGAGCGAATCCCTTGCAGCGTGCCCATCATCTGGCCCGCCGATTCATAGCGCTCGTGCGGAACCTTGTTCATCGCCTTCGCGACGACCCGTTCCAGTGCCGCCGGTATCGACGGCGCGACGGTACGCAATGGGCGAGGCTCCGTCGTCAGGACCTGATAGAGCACGCCGTGCACCGACTCGGCCTCGAACGGCCGCTGGTAGGTGAGCAACTCGTACAACATGCAGCCGACGGAGAAGACGTCCGTCGCGGGCGTGATCGCGCCATTCGTAATCTGCTCGGGCGCCATGTAGGTGGGCGTGCCGACGATCGCGCCGGAGCCGGTCGCGTCGCCCTTCTGAAGGCGGGCGATGCCGAAGTCCATGATTTTCACGCGTCCATCGGGCATGACGCGGACGTTCGACGGTTTGACGTCGCGGTGAATCACGCCGCGCTGATGCGCGAAATGCAAGCCGGCGAGCACTTCGATCGTGATGTCCAGCTTGCGCTCGAGCGCGAGTGGATCGCGCAACGCGATCATGTCGGCGAGATCACGCCCCTCGACCAGCTCCATCGCGATGAACAGCTGGCCTTCGGCTTCGCCGAGGTCGTAGACCGTGACGATGTTGGCGTGTTGAATCGCGCCGGCAGCGCGCGCTTCGCGGAGGAAGCGCTCCTGCATGTCGCGCGTCTTCCGGAAGCTCGAGCTCAGCAACTTCAGTGCGACGTAGCGTCGCAGCACCGTGTCGTAGGCCTTCCACACGATGCCCATCGCGCCCTCGCCGAGCAGCTGATGCAGCTCGTACTTGCCGAGCCGGCGGTAGCGTTGCTGCGCGTCGCTCATCGCGTCAGCCACTCATACGCGCGGCTCAAGTAGGCGCGCATCTCCTCGCTCACCTCGACGTGGCGCCGCGGCAAAACGCGTTCGACCACCGCCAGAAACTTCTGCGGCGTCATCCGCTCGGATGCGGAGCCTCCCCAGTCGAAGGGCGCGACGTACTTGGGCGCACGCACACCATCGAAGACGCTGGCGCCCGCGCCGATCACGGTGCCTGTACTGAGGAGGGTGCCGATGGCCGTCTTGGCGTGGTCGCCGATAAGAGTCCCGAGGAACTGGTGTCCGGTCTCGAGGATCTCGCCCCCGATGTCCAGGCGCACCGAACCATACGTGTTCTTCAGGTTCGAGGTCGTCGTCCCGGCTGCGAGATTCACCCAGCGGCCGACCACAGAATGGCCCACGAAGCCATCGTGAGATTTGTTGGCATAGCCCAGCATCACGGTGGTGGACATCTCGCCGTGGACCACCGACCACGGACCGATCGCGGACCCGCGAATCGCCCCGCCGACGAGCCGGGAATTCGCGCCCACCCACAGCGGTCCCTCGAGACGAGTACCGCTGCGCACTTCCACGCCGCTTTCCAGGACCACTGGACCACTCCGGGTGTCGAACAGGACCCCCGGTTCGATGGCTCCTTCGCGGACCGAGATCCAGGCAGGATCCCCAATCACCGTGCTGCCCTTGGGCACCGCGTCCGAATCGCCGAGGAGTTTGATCACGTCTTCGCGCAGCAGCTGCTCGAGTGCGGTGATGAGATCGTAGACACCGCGCAGCAAAACACCGTCGACGTTCGTGGCTTGCGCGTGAGCGACGGGTCCCTGCCACGTCGTGCCCGCCAGTCCGCGCGGCGCAAACGTGGACGATCCGATGATCGCGGGTCCACGGACGGCGCGGCGCGGCTCGACGCGCGGAACGCCGGGCTCGGGAAAGCCGGCGAGATGCGGGAGTGCGAAGATCGCCGTCGCCTCCGCGCCGACGAACGTTTCCCATCGTTCACGCACGAGATGGGCGCCGGCGCGCAGCTCCGAGAGCGGCCGGATGCCTGCAAATGGGGCCCAGGCAGGACCGTCGTCCGGATCGAGGAGGTACAGGGCGTGGGTCATAGGCGCTCCACCAGCGCTTTCAACTTGTCGGCGCGCCCAGTCGGCATCACCAGGGTGTGCCCATTCGCGCGCACCACGACCATGTCTTCGACGCTTTCGACGGCGACGTGCTCGTTTTCCGTCCAGACGACCGAATTGCGCACGTCCTCGCCCAGCGTGACGTTGCCGACCGTCACATTACCGCGCGCGTCGCGCTTGCGAACCCGCAGCAGCGCATCCCA
>Ga0209237_1002067_pt1 | contig 11978 bp, 12 predicted proteins | sample GraSoi013_1_40cm_2_FD_185820 | JGI IMG/M metagenome (GOLD analysis project Ga0209237, IMG submission 185820) | Grasslands soil microbial communities from the Angelo Coastal Reserve, California, USA - Sample 10_02_2013_1_40cm (SPAdes) (version 2) | ecosystem: Environmental > Terrestrial > Soil >...
CACTCTCGATCGGGTCTCGCATGGATTCCCACATCCTCCAGTGCAACGGGCGGTGCGGCTTCCGCCGTTGCCCCTCTCGAGCACGTGAATGAGATGATGGTGATTAGCCCAGACAATTGCGATGAAGAGGTAGCTGACTGCGTAGCTCAGCCATGTAGGCCAGCGCAGCAGAAGCGCCTTGAAGGCGGGTAGCTCTGGCGGCCGCAGATCCAAGACCAAGACGGTGATCAGGACGGCAAAAACGCCGTCTGAGAACGCGCTCAACCGCTCCGGGGTCGCTGCGCGAAGCATGGCCGTCTCCTTTACTATGCGCTGCCGCCGATTCGGCAGCCGCGGCGTCACGGATCGGATCTGGGCGGCCGTGTTGCCAAATGCTCTGCCCATCCTCTCCAACTCTGGGACAACTGCGGAATCGCGAGCAGCCGCGGTACCTCATCCCGATCGCGCGTATAGATGCGAAAGACATCTCGGATGGTGAGGTCGTGATTTGGCTTCTCCATGACGCGGATCTCGTCTCCGGTACCCACATCGCCCTCGACGACGATCCTGAGATAGGTGCCGGGTCGCAACGCCTTGCTGAAGCGGCGTGGAAACGTTTCGTCGTTCATCCGGACTCCGAGCCGCCAACAAGGGATTCGCGGCTCGGAAACCTCGAAAACCGCGCTCCCGATCTGCCAACGCTCGCCGACAAGCGCGTCGTTGAGCTCCATCCCTTCCGTGGTCAGGTTCTCTCCGAACTCGCCGTAAGAGAGCGGGCGGCCGATCTCCCGCTCCCACCAGCGTTGGTCCTCCACAGAATACGCATAGACGGCCTTGTCGAATCCGCCGTGTGCCTCGAGATCCGCTTGGCGATCGCCCGCGAGATTGACGCCCCGAGCCGCGACCCGTCCGCTAACCGGCGACTTCCAGATCGCGCTCTGGGCGGGCCGGCCGTGGTAATCGAACTTGCGCACGCCGCCGACGTTGACCGAGAGGACCTTTGCGGTGTCAGGTGCCATTGGTTCAGATCCTCCGAGAAGTGGTCGACGCCGTGCGCGTGAATCCGCGCTCTTGAACAGTCCAGGTGTTGCCGTCCGGGTCGGCGAAGTCGATGAAGCTGGCGTAATTTCGCCGCTCGGGGTCGACTCCTGGCGAGTAGTCCCCTTGCCAGTCGTCCACGGACGTCTTGTGCCGGATGGGGCTGACTGCCAGCCCGCGTCCGGTCAGTTCGCGGCGTGCGGCCTCGATGTCGGTCACTACGAGGTAGGTGGTGCGAGCCGATCCTGGTGTCGCGTCAGTGAGGCCGACGCCGAACTGCACCGAACACGATGACCCTGGTGGGGTGAGCTGGACGACGCGGTACTGCCCGTTGGGTCGGTAGTCGACATCCAGGATGAAGCCTGCCCGTTCCGTGTAGAACCGCACTGCCAGGTCGACGTCGCTGACGGGCAGAGTGATGACCTCGATGTGGTAGTCCATCAGTCACCGACTGGATGGCGAGATGGGCGCGAGCTCGGGAGCTGCCCTGACCGTGTCGGTTGCGACGCCGCGCTGCCGCACCTCGTCGGGGTCGAGCCCTCGGTCGATACCGTGCGGGATGACGGCTTGGCCCGGTTCGAGGGCCAGCTTCCTGCCGTCGAGGTAAACGTCCACGATGTCTGGCTCGAACGACACGAACCCCGACACGCGGGCCACCTCGGACCATGCCCCGACGTAGGACCAGGCCGCACGCTTCTTCTGCCCGATGTCGTAGTAGCTGGCCAGGCCCTTGTACGGGCAGAACGTCTGTCCCTCGACCGGCGTCAGGGCCGACTCGTCGATGTCGGCACGGGGGACGTACCAGCGGGGCGCGAAGGCCGACTCGTAAAGCACAAGCGGGCGCCGCGTCTCGGCGATGACCCGGTTCCCTTCACGCACGACGAGGTGTCGCGAGGTCTGCCGGATGTCATTGCGGTGGTACAGATCCGCTGCATGACCCACGATGCGCTCGTCTTCTTCATAGAAGGCGTCCATCGATCGCCAGGCGAAGGCGACCCGGTCCCGCAACACGATCGCGTAGCTCGGCAGGTCCGTGTACTGCCATGCAGCCCGCTGCGCATGCTTGTCGCCGACGCGAACGTTGAACCACGCCGTCGGCCCGAGATCGCGATGTCTCGTCGTGCGCGTCTCCGGCACGAGCACGTCCCCGCGGACGTGGTCCAGCGGGAAGAACGCGACCGGGTAGCGGTCCGGCTCGTGGAGCAGAACGACGTCCTCGCTTTCGACCACCCACTGCCCGCCGAACCGCACGCGCATCCGCCGGCGAAGCGGCTCGGCGAACAGCAGCCGCTCCGGCAGCGGATCAGCCACGAGGAACTGCCCCACCGACCTGGTCGCCAACGGTCCTTGCTGCCATGCCAAGCCCATCGCCTTCTCCTTTCCTCGCCACTCGAATCGCGACCAGAGGTCGTGTCACCGGGTTCCGTTCACTCGACCCTGCTCGCTTGTGAGCGAGCCTCTCGGTAGAAGCAATCTGCTGACCAATTTCGAGCGTGCGGATGGACGTAACCGATGTCCTCCTCCTACTGACCCCGGGCATTGCCCGTGACCACCTGAGAATTGACAGGTCTCAGGTTACAGCGCCACGTCTTTAGAGCGCGCCGTGTAACTTGTCAAGCACCACAATTCAGGTTACACTGGTTCTTCCTTCAATGCTTCTGACACCCTGCCCATGAGACGGTCCCGCCTGAGACCGCTCGTAGAATCGCGCGCCCTGCTCTTGGCAGGTCATCCTGCGCTCGATTTTCTGAACACGCGGATGCGGGTGAATCGCGAGTTGGTGGACTTTTTGCGGAGCGACGAGGAAGTGTTGCGTTGGCTCAAACAAGCCGGATTGCCTGTCGCAAAGATCCGCCCGTACACGGCTCCAATTTCCCTCGTGGATGCCGCGCGAACGCTGCGGGAGAACATCCGGTTGCTAGTAGAGAAACGAAAGGCCGGGCAGCGAGGAGATCCGTCGGTCCTCAACGGTTTCCTGGCTGAGGCGCAGAGCCATCCCCGACTGGTCTGGAACAAGCCGCGCTCGCTGGCGATTGAGCGAGTGAGGCGACAGGACACGCCGGCGGGGATTTTGGCACCCGTAGCCGAAGCTGCTGCTGACCTGCTGGCGACGTGCGACTTTACTCTCGTGAAACGCTGTGAAGACGAGACCTGCGTACTATGGTTTTCCGATCAGACCAAATCGCACCACCGCCGTTGGTGCAGTACAGTGCTGTGCGGAAACCGCCACAAGGTTGCCGCCTACCGAAAGCGACGTCGTGCGGAAGGTGCGTGACGCGTCGACTGGATTCCGGTGGTCACGTCGAAGAAGAGGCCTAGATGTCGGTGGCTGCGCGGAGCCTCGTTAGTATTCGAGAAGGACGGCTCCCGCCTGGAACTGACGTAGAGGCCATCAGTCACTGCTCGGTGGGCACGAGCTCTCGAGCGCAGTGCTTGCACCGGACGGCGTTCGCGAGCACTCGCCCATCGCAATACGGGCAGCGCGGGCCCGCGGCCGCGACGCCCGTCGGCTGTCGAGTGGTTCCGCAGCGTGGACACGCCAAACCGATTGGCGGAGCCGGGTCGCCGCAGCCCATGCAGTCGGTGGCGCCGATCATCGTCGCGCGATCAACCAGGCAGTGCTTGCAGCGCAGGGCGTCGGCGTAGACGACGCAGCCGCAGGCCGCGCAGCGGGTGGTCACTCGGGTCGGGTCAGACATTCACTCTGGGCCTCGTTCGGCTGCCTCTGCGGCAAGCGCGCGGTACACGGCCGCATGCTACACCAGTTACTTCGTCGGCCAGACGAGTAACCACGGCATTGTCTCGTACATCGAGTCACCGAGCCGATCGAGCTTGCACAGAGGGCCATATCGCCACGGCCGACCAACTGCGGTGCTTCCGCATGAACCGTGGGTTCCGATTTTCCCCACTATCGACGCCTGCGCCGAACACGCAGACCGCATGGAGGGGATCCTGAAGCGCGGCGGCCACGAGCGAAGCGGATAATATCCGCATCGCCGTGAAGGCGGCGCGCATAGTGTTTAAGGTGGAGCAGCGCCCGGACTGCAAGTGAGATTGGGACCGGACCTGAGTCAGAAAGCGAACGGGTTAGGGACACTCCCGCGTCGCCCGTAGTGGATTCGTGCGGGCGGCAAGACGAGCCCGTCGTGCGCTGCCAGGTGTCCTCCGTGCTTCGGCTTCTCCATCCGGTAGCGGAATGAGCTTCCCGTGCACATGGTGCGTCGCAGTCTGGCCGGGAGGGCGCAGTGTCGAGGCCCGCGAAGGCGGCGGCTCGCTCGGCCCCGGAGGTGGCGCCTCGGCCGGGGACCGGAGGCGGTGACTCCGCCGGTCTCGGAGGCAACGCCCCACCGCTGAACGGTGCTGACGTCGCGCTCGAGGTAAGCAGCGATCTCCTTCCAGGAGTCCAGCCGGTCTTCGGGATCGATCCCCGCAAGCGGCGGCGCGCCTGATGGGGGTTCAGCCATCCTGCTCTACAGGATCGCGGTTGGAACGCGATTCTAGCCGCCCCGTCCTGGCAGCTGCAAACCACGGCAATCGACGGCAAGAAGATGAAAGCCCCGCCGCGCAGCGGTTTGCTGCTTGTCATCGCCGCCGCGCCCTTCGCATGGTGCGCGAACGGCCGCGAACCGTTTTTGCGGCCGCAAACCCGATGGAGGCGCGACATGACACGAAGACTGACGTGGTCCCTGCTTGCTGTGATCGCGGGTGCCGGCGCGTACGCAGGCACGCTGCTGGCAACGAGATGGTGGAGTGCGGCCGCTCTCTTCGCCGCGGTGACTCTGGCCGGCTGCGGCGGTGTGAGGCCGCAGGAAGCCGTTCCGTCCGAAGGATCGCTCGCGCTGTCAGACGAGCAGGAAGGGCAGGAGGCATTCACGACACTCGTTCCCGAAACGATCTTCCCGGACGAGACGGGCGCGGAGATCGACTGGAAGCCGCCCGTCAATTCGAACGCGCAGCATCTCGTCTGGCTGCCCGCGGGGCGACGGGAAAACGGGAAGCTGTTCCTCTTCATCCCCGGAACGGGGGGCAAGCCAGCCGACTACCAGTACTTCAGCAGCGAGGCGGCGCGCGCCGGATACCATGTCATCGGCCTGATGTACCGGAACGAGAGGGCGATCGAGACCACCTGCCCAGGGAGCCCGGACGAGAATTGTTCGGGCAACATGCGGCTCGAGATCCTGACCGGTGTCGACGTCTCGGACAACGTCACGGTGAATGTCCCCAACAGCATCGACTACCGGCTGACGAGGCTCATCGTCTACCTCGAAGGCAAGCACCCCGATCAGGGATGGTCTCTATTCCTCAGGCATGGAGAACCGAATTGGTCGCGAATCGCCGTTGGGGGCGCGTCGCAGGGTGCGGGTCAGTCGGCGCTGATCGCGCAGCTCCGCCGCGTGCCTCGCGTCGTGATGCTCTCGGGTCCCCCCGATTCCCGCCTGCCGAACCAAGACCCGCCTGTGGTCGACAGCTGGGTACACATCGGCAGGACGCCGGCATCGAAGCACTTCGCTCTCTATCACCACCGGGACCGCTCCGTCGTTGGGCCACCGACGGGCACCACGGGAATACTGACCAACCTGAACGCCCTCGGCCTCGGCAGATTCGGTGCGCCGGTCGCCGTAGGAACTGAGGGTCCCTACTGCACGGACGATCTCGGCTCTCCAAGCGACTCATTTGGCGACACGCATCTCCTGGTGACAGACCTCTTCCCGCGCGGCGACGGCGGCTGTGAGGCACCGCAGCACCGCGAGAGACGCGTTCACGCCGCTCGCCGCCGACGGCACGCCTAAACTGGTCGGTGCGTGGCGTTATCTGCTCAGCGGGTCCGAAGAAGAGCACGAGCAAGAGGAGCTTGCGCAAGACGAGTGACGTGACGCGTACGGCACGATCAAAACCCTCCACTGCCGAATGGGTGGAGGGTTTTCTTCATTGCGCGCTGTCGGGCTTCAGTCTGTCGCTGGGGCCCCTGCGGGAACGGCGTGAGGACCTGGGACTCCTACCGCGTCCCCGTGCTCACGGACGGCGACAGCGCGTCGACGCGGTGGAATTCATCGATCCCCGGAAGAGGTGGACTGTACTTCGCAGCGCATGCCGCATTCGTGCGGAGGTCCGACCGCATACCAAGATAGGGGAATCCTGGGGATGCCCGGTTCATCGGGTCATGGAGGTCGAACGACCTCAGAACAATACCCTCAAGGAGCCGCCCTAGTGTCCTCGAAACCGATCCTCTCGCTCATCGCCGCCTTCGCGCTGTCCGTCGCCGGGTCCACGGTCGCACGCGCGCAATCTACGCCCTCGGATGAAGCGGGCTCGCAATCGGCGGGCTCGCAAACGAACGACTCCCAGACGAAGGATTCGACAAAGAAGACGAAGAAGAAGCCGAAGAAGCATCCGGGCATGACGAAGCTCGACAAGCTGGAGAGGGGCAACCCGAACAGCGTGTATTACAAGTCCCGGAAGAAGCACGCCCCGAACCCAACCAACGCCCAGATTGATGCGACAGAGACGGGAAATCCGGCCAGCGTGGACTACGACGACCGCAAGATCAGCCCACACAATCCGACGAACGCCGAGATCAACGCCGCCGAAACGGGAAATCCGGCCAGCGTCGATTACGGGAAGGATCCGAAAGCGGTCCTGCAAGAGCAGTAACGGCGCGACGCTCGGGCTGAGCTTGGAGCCGTGGAAAGCGGACTCCCGGGGCTTACAGCCCCGCGAGTCCCGGCTCGAGCCGGCGGTATCCCTGCGACACCGCCCAGAGGTCCATCGAGAGCGCGACCAGATCGTCGATCTCCGGCCCCCTGCGCGCGTCCAGCGTCAGGGTCGATGGACTTCACGTACGTCTTGCAGCTCTCGCACGCCCCCACCCGCACTCCGGCGTGCTGGGGAGCGCTGAACGACGGCAGCTTCTCCGGGTCCTCCTCTCCGCAGGCGGGACAGCGGATGCGGTCGATCTGCGGCACGAATGCACACACCGCAAGCTGCAAATCTGCGGTGCCTCGCTGCCGAAACGCTTCGGGAGAGTGCCAACGATCACCACCCTTCCGCGTCCCTGCGCGGTGTCCTGGAGGTCTCCTGGCGCGGCGCCTACGCGTCGCGTTCGGGCGAGCGCTCGGCTCAGAGCCGCGGGTCGCTCGCCTCCGGAAGCAGCAGGTAGAGAGTGAGCCCGTGATCTGCGTTGCGGCGAGCCCACAGCCGTCCTCCGTGATCCTGGGCGATAGAACGGGCGATCGACAACCCCATCCCCAGGCCATCACGCTTGGTCGTGAGGAAGGGCTCGAAGAGCTTCTCGAGGTCATGCGCACCGATCCCCGTGTATGCGCGATCACGTTACCCGCCCGTTCGGCGTCCCGAATCACGCACCGCATCGCGTCCGTGGCCTCGTGGATGGCCGGCGGGGTGCGGTCAAGCCAGCGCAGGCTCGCGGTGGCGTTTGCGACGATGGCGGTGAGCGGCTGGTTCACCTGATGCGCCAGCGATGCGGTCAGTTCGCTGATGGTAGTGAGCCGCGTCACGTGCGCCAGCGCCTTCTGCGTCTCCTGCAGATCCGACCAGCCCTGCCTCTGGTCCACCATCGCCGCCTCTAACTGCATGGTCCGCTCGAGCACCCGCTGCTCGAGCTCGCGGTTGAGTCGCGCGATCTCGGCCTTCGCTTGCGTCAGCTGGGGAGTCTCGACCATTTCCCAGCGGCCACGACGCTTCGCGATCGCGAACTGGTGCGTGCCCGCCACGTCGAGGAACTCGGTCGCGCCAGACGTCCGTGTTGACAGCGTGCGAGTATCGCAGTTGCTTAACACAGCAGAGATTCCAGCCCCGACCGTTCGGGCGTGCACCGTTCTGGCGGGCACCCGCTGTTACACCCGATACGGCGATCTCGGAACTGTTCGGGGAAGGCGCGCTAGAACTACGGGTGCGCTTAAGCCCGTCAGGGTCGGTAGTCGTGCGGGGCGCGCGATTTCCTGATCGCCGCGGGACCTGCGACAGGCGAAGACGCCCGCGGGCGCAAGGGCGAGGATCCATTTCAGCAGCACGAACATCGATTCGGCGATGGCTCCGCAGGCCCGCAACAGGGTCTCGCGGGGCTGGGCGCTCGTCCGCCTGAGGGCGAAGGCGAACAGCGAGGTGCAACCGACCAGCGGCAACAGGGCGCCATCCGCGGCTGCCTTGACGATGTTGGGTGGCACGAAGCCGGTGAGCCAGTCTCGAAATGGAGGCACTTCCACGGCGGCCCCTGGCTCGGGCCTTCGCAGGACTGCGAGCCCGGAGGGATCCGGCCCCCAGGCCGCGAGCAGAGGGGGAATGATCGCCGCCGCGAACAGCGCTGCACTGCACATCCAAGCGGTTCACGCAGCAGCAGGAGCGCCTGCCCGGCGCGAGAGCAGACTGGCGACGGTAACGTCCGCCGTCACGTTCGCCGTCGTCACGAACCCCTTGGGGTCCGGCAGCGGCCAGTCGCCGCGCTTCGCGCCGGGCACCACGGGGCACTCGTCGCCGCACCCCATCGTAATCAGGACGTGGACGCCCTTGGCGAGGGTCTGTGGTCAGCTTCTGCGGGCGCGCGTTGGCGAGGTCGATGCCGAGCTCGCGCATGACAGATACGACTTCGCGGTGAACGCGCTCGCCGGCCGCCCGCCTTAAGCGGAAGAAGATTTTACTGACGACGCCGAGCTGACCGGCATTGGCGCTAGCCCCGCGCGGGGGACTCCTCCTGGAAGAGCGCGAAGGCGCTCGTGTAGCCGTGTAGGAAGGTCGCGCCGCCGACGGGGCCGATCTCGCCGTTGCAGAAGAAGCCGCCGAGCGGGATCTCGCCCAGCTTCTCGCGGAAGAGGTCCGTGTCGTGGTCGGGCCGGCCAAAGAGATGCGCACCCCGGCCCAGGCAGGAAAAGAGGAGTGCTCCAGTGGGTCCCACACTCATCGACGCGCGATAGCGCTCGAGCAGCCGGGTCAGGTCCTCGGTCGCGGTGCGGGCGTCACGCAGGAGGAACTGCGCGACATGCAGTTGCTTGAGGTGCGCGCCGACCGCGATTGCGCCGCTCGCTCGGTCGATGCCGACCAGGTTGCGCACCAGCAGCTCGCCCTCGCGGTACTCGACTTCGTCCTCCTTCATCTCTAAGCCGAGGAAGAGGGAGTGCCGGAAGAGCTCGCGGTCGCGCGGTGGTAGCGCTCCGTGCAGCTCGCTAAGCCACTCGAGCGGCGACCTCTGATCGAGTTCGAACAATACGTTGCCCTGGCAGCGCGTGACCAGCATCGGCCGGCCGATCGGCCGGCAGCCCTGGGCGACGATCGTCTCCACGCGCAGGTTGCCGGAGAGGGCGATCCCTACGACGCCGCTGCGGAACACCTCGTCGCGGAGGAAGAGCCGGTTCGCGCCGGGCGCCGTCCCGCCGCTGGCGAGCCCGCCGAACTTGCTGGAGCGGGGGTAGGCCAGGTCGAGCCCGGCAATCAGCGCGCCCGCATCCAGCGTGAGCGGGTCGGCGAGGAGGAGGAGCTTTGGCCTCGCCTGCGGCGCGATGCCGATGGCCGCGTGCCAGGCCGGCGGCGGAGCGGATGCGGCCGGCAGATCCGTCGTGTCGAGGTGGAAGGGGACCAGGTCGACTCCGGGCAGCGCGGCCGCGGTGAGCGAGACCGCGGCGCGCTCCTCGACTTCGTGCCCCGCGCCGATCACTCCGCCCCCGGTGCAGCCGACGAGAAGCGCGCCCGGCAGCTCCGCTGCGACCAACGCGGGGATGTCCGCGGCGGCGGCGCGATGGTGCGGCGACACGAAGGCGACGACGAGGTCGGCGCGCTCGCCACCCAGCTCGCGGCGAAGCGCCGCAACTGCCTCGGCCACGGCCTGCGGCGTGCCGGGATCCTGCGAGAGTGCCGAAGCCCAGCGCATGACGGATCGATGACACGCCGTCGGGCCCGGCGCAATGCCGCGCCGCGACCGACGGGGCATCCTCGCGTATGAAGTCGCTCTGAGGGCGTTGCGAACGACTGTCCGGTCAGTACAAGTCAGTCCCCGGAAGCGCTGCGCGGATCCTGCTTCTTCTTCGGCAGCTTCAGGTGCTCCTCGCAGAGGAAGCGGAGCCGCGGACCCTTCGACCTGTTCTTGCAGTCCGGGTAGCGGCAGCTCATGTCGCGCTTGATACCCGGTCTGCCACCGCGAGGAAGAGCAGCACCGTTTCGCGGCGCGGTATGGTTGGTAACTATGCGACAGCGATGCTTGGAAACATGGCAGAGCGGGAGATGTTGTACGCCAGAGTGACCGGGCGACGTCGAAGCGAGATGCACGGAAGTATAAGCAGATGTGGAACCTGTCTCCTCCTCGGCGCGCATCTGCAGTTTTTCGCTATCGACTGTTCCCCACCGCGGCACACATTCTCCGCGAGGTAAAACGAGTGCTAGCTTTTTCCGACACGGTCGCGCTCCCGAAGGCGCTGAGGAGGAGCGATGCGATTCTTTCGGACAGGCCTTTCGTTCGCACTGGTGCTGGCCGCCGCGTGTGGCACAGGCGGCGGCAACAGCTCGACGCAATGGAACTCCATGCTCGACCCCACTGCGCACGACTCGTTCTTTCCCATCGTCGCCGGATCGGCGCACGCGCTCGGCTCCGACTCCCCGGCGATCACCTGCAACTCGTGCCACGGCGGCGGCAGCAGCTTCACACAGTTCGACTGCCTCTCCTGCCACCAGCACTCGGACCAGGCCGCGCTCGCCCTCGGGCACCGCGGCGTGCCGCAATACGCCTACGCGAGCGCCAGCTGCTACTCGTGCCACGCCCGCGGGACTGCAGGCGGAGCCGTTCCTTCCGGGGCCATCGGTGATCCCGCGCAAGACCTCACGGTCAACGCCCAGATCCCGTCTTATGTGGACACCTCAATTTCGAGCCTCAGGTCCCAGACCGAGACTCTCCCCATGCCGATGGACCACGGAACGACCCACGTGGACGCGGCCGCTTTCGCGAGCTGCGGAAACTGCCATGCCAACGCAGGCGCAGGCGCGTATTACCCGGGCAATCTCCATTCGGCCCTGGCGAATCTCAACCTGGCGCAGCCGTCGGGGTGCTTGGATTGCCACGCCAGTTCGGTGCCGATCGGATTCGTCGGCCCGACCGCCACCAATCCGGCGAGGACCCCTGCCTCCGGTGAAATGAAACACGACGCCGTCCTCTGGAGCAACGGTCTGCCGACCGCAGCGAGCGCCGTTCCCCAGGATTGCGCTGTCTGTCACGTGACTCCATCGATGATGAGCATGTCGGGGGCCTGGGGGACCAATCAGGCGGGGACGACCCCGGCCCTCTTCCATGCGTCCTTGACAGCGGCAAACCTGCCGCAGCCGACCTCTTGCGTCGACTGCCACGCCAACTCACGGCCGGCGGCCCTCCTCACCTCGGCAAATGCGGCCCTCCCTGCCAACGTGCAGTTCGACCACTCCGGCGCGGAGGCGCTGGGCGACTGCACGTCGTGTCATATGAACGGCGGCGCAACGCAATCGACGACCTCGTGGTCCGGAGGCCAGTTCCACCGCGCGGGCGACCCGACCCCCGCCACCTGCCTGCCCTGCCATGACGGTGAACGCCCCACCACGACGGTAAACGCCCCGAACGGCTGGATCACGGCACCTTCTGCGACCAAACCGTTCGACACCGTGACGAACAGTCTCGGCATCGGTCACGGCGACGATCAGGACTGCGCCACCTGCCACAGCGGACCCGGAACCGGCGCGTGGGGCGGATCGCAGAACTGGGCCAAGGGGCTTTTCACGCACGGTCCCTCTACGGATTCGAGCACCACCTGCATCGCCTGCCACTCCACGCAGCGGCCAGCGTTCCAGTTGACTCCGACCAATTCAGCGCTGCCTTCGAACGCGACGCCCTTGTGCGCCGGCGTGGCTACGGCCTGCTTCGATCACTCGACCAGCGGCACCGGCGATTGCATCGGCTGCCACCAGGCTACCGTCTCGTACACCAACTACGGCTA
>Ga0209237_1002071_pt1 | contig 11974 bp, 13 predicted proteins | sample GraSoi013_1_40cm_2_FD_185820 | JGI IMG/M metagenome (GOLD analysis project Ga0209237, IMG submission 185820) | Grasslands soil microbial communities from the Angelo Coastal Reserve, California, USA - Sample 10_02_2013_1_40cm (SPAdes) (version 2) | ecosystem: Environmental > Terrestrial > Soil >...
TCGCCCGTCGGTCGCTCCGGGGAACCGTCCAGAACGACATCCTGAAAGAATACATCGCCCGGTCCACGTACATCTACCCGCCCGCGCCTTCGATGCGCCTCACCCTCGACGTGATCGAGTTCTGTTCACGCGAGGTGCCCCGGTGGAACGCGATCAGCGTGAGCGGCTACCACATCCGGGAGGCGGGTTCGACCGCGGCCCAGGAAATCGGTTTCACCCTCGCCAACGCGATCGCGTACCTGGAGGCGGCCGTGTCCCGGAACCTCGATGTCGACGCGATCGCGCCGCAGATCTCGTTCTTCTTCAACGCGCACATCGACCTGCTCGAGGAGGTCGCGAAGTTCCGCGCGGCCCGCCGACTGTGGGCCTCGATCATGGCGGACCGATTCCACGCGAAAGAGCTGGAGTCCCTCGCGCTGCGGTTCCACGCCCAGACCGCGGGGGTGGCGCTCACGGCGCAGCAGCCGGAGAACAACGCCGTCCGGGTGGCGATTCAAGCGCTCGCGGCGGTCCTCGGCGGCGCTCAGTCGCTCCACACAAACAGCATGGACGAGGCTCTTTCCCTCCCGTCGGAGAAGGCCGTTCGGGTCGCACTGCGGACGCAACAGCTCCTGGCGCACGAGAGCGGCGTCGCGAACACGGTCGATCCGGTCGGCGGTTCATTCACGATCGAATCGCTCACGGATCGTCTCGAGGCGGAGGCGGCGGATCTGATCCGAGAGACGGACCGCCGTGGCGGGATGCTCAAGGCGATCGAGACCGGTTGGGTCCAGCGCCAGATCGCGGACTCAGCGTACCGGGTCCAGGTCGAGCTCGAGCGCGGCGAGCGGACGATCGTCGGGGTGAATGCGTATGTCGAGGGGGATGAGCGAGTGCCGCTCCCGAAGCCAGACCGGCAGCTTGAACCGGAGCGCGTCCGGCAGGTGCGGGGGTTCCGGGCGAAGCGCAGCCAAGGGGAGGTCGACTCGCACCTCCAGCGCCTCGAGGACGAAGCCCGGTCCGACGGGAACCTGGTGCCGGCGATCTTGGATTCGGTCCGGGCCAAGGCGACGCTGGGCGAGATCAGCGATGTCATGCGGACGGTGTTCGGCACGTACAAGCCGAGGCAAGAAGTATGATCGGACCCGCCCACCACGTCGGCATTGCGGTGAAGAGCCTCCAGGACGCGCTCGAGGGATATCGCCGCCTCGGGCTGGAGCCGGACTTCACGGAAGAGGTGCCGTCGCAAGGCGTCCGCGTGGCCTTCCTCCGGACCGGGGCCGTTCATGTCGAGCTCCTCGAGTCCCTCCAGGCCGACGGTACGATCGCACGGTTCATCGAACGTCGGGGAGAGGGACTCCATCATCTCGCGTTCGCGTGCGAGGACATTCGCAAGGAGATGACCCGACTCCGGCAAGGCGGATTCGAGCTCGTCGACGCGGAGCCACGCCCGGGATCGAAGCGACGGCTCGTCGCGTTCGTCCACCCTCGGTCGCTCCATGGGGTCCTCCTCGAACTCGTCGAGGAACCTCGGACGCGGTCCGGGAGAACTCAGCGCGATTAGGCTGACCGCCGCGAAGAAGGTTTATCCGAACCGTCCCGGTGTGCGCGGGCGATGAGTTTCGAGGGCGCCGCGATCTCGCTCGGCGCCACGGTGATCAGTCTCGCGTTCGCGTCCCTCGTGTTCGCGCAATGGCTGGGCCGACGGAAACCGTACCAGTTGGCATGGTCCTTGGGATTGGGGCTCTACGCGATCGCGGCCTTCATGCAGTTCCTGGCCGAAGCGTACGGATGGTCCGTCACCGTGTACAAAATCTACTATCTCGTAGCAGCGCCCCTCGTCGCGGTCCTAGGGATCGGCTCGGTGTTCCTCGTCCACCGCCGCGCGGGCATCGGGTTCGCCCTGTACACTGTTGCGATCTTCATCGGATTCGCAGCGGCCGTCGCAGGGGCCACCGTCAACACGGATGCACTCGCCTCCGCGATCCCAGTCGCGGGGACGGCGCTGCCCGACAACGTGAGGATTTTCTCGCCGCTGTTCACGGTTCCCGGAAGTGTCGCCCTGGTCGGAGTTGCGGCGTACTCCTATTGGCGATCCCGACTGTCGTTCAACCTGTGGATTGGCATCGGAGCGCTGATTGTCGCGGCGGGTGGCTCCTTCGCCCGGTTCAACATTTCTTGGGCCCTGTACGTCGGCGAGCTTGTCGGGATTGCCGTGATGTTCGAAGGCTTCCTGCGGAGCCAGGACTTGGCGAAAGTCTCGAGGCCCGCCCCCGCGCAGACGCCCTCCTGACGCGCACGTTGAAATATCTCCCCGCTCGTCCGACTCGCCGTTGAAGATCGGCGAGGTTCACGACGCCAATCGCAAGACGGTCGGCCGCACGATCCTCCACTTCGACGCGGTCGAGTCGACGAACGAGACCGCGAAGGAACTCCTCGAGTCCGACGTGGAGGAAGGCCTCGTCGTCTGGGCGGACCGACAAGTCGCCGGTCGTGGACGACACGGCCGGGCATGGGCCTCGCCTCTGGGCGGGCTGTACTCCTCATTCATCCTGCGACCGAAGGAGGCGCATGCCTGGCTCCTGGGCCTGCTCATCGGGATGCCGGTCGTCAAGGCGCTGCGCCACTTCGGGGTCTTCGCGGGCCTGAAGTACCCGAACGATGCGGTGTATCAGGACCGGAAGATCGCGGGGATCCTCTCCGAGGGCGTGTACCGGCACGATGTATACCACGTTGTGGTCGGCATTGGCGTGAACACGAATGTCGATCTGGAAAAACTCCCGGCCGAAGTCCAGCCGAAGGCCACGACACTGAAGCGAGAAGTGAACCTCTTCGTCGCGAACGAAGAATTCCTCGACTATCTCCTGAACCAAGTCGACGACCTCTATTCGAGATACCGCAACACGCGGATCGAATTCCTCCTTAAGGACTACCGGGGGCAATGCACGACGATCGGGAAGCGGGTCTCCGCGATGATCGGCAAGGACCGCGTGATCGGCAAGGCCTACGACATCGCGACGAACGGAGCGCTCGTAATCGCGGACGACCAGGGAGCAAAGCACGATTTCTTCGAAGGAACCCTTGAGATTCTCAAGTGACGCGTTGGAGGATTCGGTCCCGCACGACGCCGCTCGGGCCATCGAGAGATGCGAAGGATGGGGAGCGCTCGGGTTGACTCCGTAGGTCGACGCGCGAAGGATTAATGACACGTGCCGCGTTCGGCGGCCCCATGGTGGGCGATGAGCGCGTGGACGAGCTGCGCCGAAGGAAGGCCCTCTCAAAGCAAGGCGGAGGCAAAGATCGGATCGAAGCGCAACACGCGAAGGGGAAGCTGACCGCACGGGAGCGGGTCGAGCTCCTGCTCGATCCCGGCAGCTTCGTCGAGACGGACGCGTTCGTCGAACACCGCACGACGGAGTTCGGGATGGACGCGAAGCGGTTCCCGGGCGACGGCGTCGTGACGGGTCACGGAGCGATCGATGGCCGGACCGTGTTCGTCTTCTCGCAGGATTTCACCGTCTTCGGCGGAAGCCTCGGGGAGATGCACGCGAACAAGATCGTGAAGATCATGGACACGGCCATGAAGGTCGGCGCTCCGGTGATCGGCCTCAACGACAGCGGAGGCGCTCGGATTCAGGAAGGCGTCATCAGCCTAGGCGGCTACGCGGAGATTTTCTTCCGGAACGTGCTCGCATCGGGGGTCATCCCGCAGATCAGCGCGATCCTCGGGCCTTGTGCCGGCGGCGCCGTGTACAGCCCCGCGATGACGGACTTCATCATCATGGCGAAAGGGACCTCGAACATGTTCATCACGGGTCCCGAGGTGATCAAAGCGGTCACCGGGGAAGACGTCTCGTTCGAAGAACTCGGTGGCGCGACGGCCCATGCCTCCAAAAGTGGTGTCGCGCACTTCGCCGCGTCGGATGAGAGAGCCGCTCTTCGACTCATCCGGAACGTGTTGAGCTACCTGCCCTCGAATAACGTGGACGATCCTCCGATCGTCGCGAGTGACGACGAACCAAACCGGATGGATGCGGAGCTCTCCCGAGTCGTCCCGAAGGAGCCCGACAAGCCGTACGACATGCGGGACGTGATCGGCCGGGTCGTGGACCGCGACTCGTGGCTCGAGGTCCACGCCGATTGGGCGCAGAACATCGTGGTCGGCTTCGCCCGCCTGGAGGGCCGACCCGTCGGCGTCGTCGGGAACCAACCGAAGGTCCTCGCCGGAACGCTCGACATCAACTCGTCGACCAAGGCGGCTCGCTTCGTCCGCTTCTGCGACTGCTTCAACATCCCGCTCCTCACCTTCGTCGACGTGCCCGGTTTCCTTCCGGGGGTCGAGCAAGAGTACGGAGGGATCATTCGGAACGGGGCGAAGCTCTTGTTTGCCTTCAGTGAGGCCACGGTCCCGAAGGTCACCGTGATAACGAGAAAAGCGTACGGCGGCGCGTACGACGTCATGTGTTCGAAGCACATCCGCGGGGACTTCAATTTCGCTTGGCCGTCCGCCGAGCTTGCGGTCATGGGTCCGGAAGGCGCGGTCCAGATCATCTTCAAGAAGGAGATCGAGGACTCGAAGAATCCGAAGGCCCGGGAGAAGGAGCTCGTGCGCGAATATCGAGACCGGTTCGCGAACCCGTACATTGCCGCGCGGATGGGTTACCTCGATGACGTCATCGAACCGTCGGAGACCCGGCCTCGCGTGATCAACGCCTTTAGCGTCCTCCGCACGAAGCGAGAGACTCGACCGCCGAAGAAGCACGGCAACATCCCGCTGTGATGGGGACCGAATGTTCCGACGGCTCCTCATCGCGAATCGGGGCGAGATTGCGATCCGCGTCGCCCGGACCGCTCGAGAGCTGGGGATCCACTCGATCGGCGTCTACTCGGAGGCGGATCGGGACGCGTTGCATCGAACGGCGATGGACGAGACCGTGGCGATTGGCGGACCGCTCCCGGCGGACAGCTACCTCAACATCGCCGGCGTCCTGCAGGCGGCTCACGACTCCCGCGCCGATGCGATTCATCCCGGCTACGGGTTCCTCTCCGAGAATCCGACATTCGCGGCGCGCTGCGCCGAGGAGGGCCTGGTGTTCGTCGGTCCACCCCTCGACGCGATGGCGCTGTCGGGGGACAAGATTGCCGCGAGAAAGTCGATGGCCCGCCTGGGAGTGCCAGTCACCACGGGCGTGGACCGACCGCTCGGATCGGTCGAGGAGGCCCGGGCCGTCGCCGCCGAGATTGGGTACCCAGTGCTCTTCAAGGCGACCGCGGGCGGCGGGGGGATCGGGATGTCCCGGGTCGACCGGCCCGCCGACCTGGCGACGGCCTTCGAGTCGGCAAGCAGCGTCGCGCTTGCGAATTTCGGAAATCCCGACCTGTTCATGGAGAAATACCTCCGTCGGGCCCGGCATGTGGAGGTGCAGGTCTTGCTCGATGCGCGGGACGGCGTCGGGTTCGTCGAGCGGGAGTGCAGCGTCCAGCGACGTCATCAGAAGCTCGTCGAGGAGACCCCGTCGCCGGCGGTGGGACCAAGGCTGCGGACCCGCCTGATCGACACCGCGGTGCGCGGGCTGCGTGGGCTCGGGTATCGCAACGCCGGTACCGTCGAGTTCCTCCTCCACGATGGCCGCTTCACGTTCAACGAGGTCAACGCGCGGCTCCAAGTCGAACATCCGATCACGGAAATGGTGACTGGCGTGGACTTGGTGAGACAACAAATCCGAATCGCCGCGGGAGACGGCCTCGAGGTCTCGCAGTCCGAACTCGCCCACCATGGGCACGCGATCGAATGCCGCATCAATGCGGAAGACCCGATTCGAAATTTCCTTCCGTCTCCGGGTCGAGTCGTCGGCTATCGAGAACCGACCGGCTCTGGAGTACGCGTCGATAGCGGCGTGGCTGCAGGCTCGGTCGTGCCGCCCTATTACGACCCGCTGCTTGCGAAGCTGATTGTGCGCGCTCGGAACCGGGGGCAGGCGATCAAACTCATGCGGCGATGCATCGAGGGATACGAGATCCGCGGCGTCCAGACCAACCTGCCGTTCCATCGCGCGCTGCTCCAGACCCAGCAGTTCGTCAAGGGGGACCTGTGGACGACGATGGTCGCGGACCTGCGGATCGCAGCCCGCCTTCGGAGCCGCGGCCCGTGGGAGGAACGCGTCGCTGCGATCGCGGCAGCCCTCGTCGCGAGCGGCCGGTTGGCCCGCGGGGAAACGTTCCCGCTCGAGAGGCCCTCGGTCGCGAAGTGGGCGCTCGCGGGGCGGCGGGAACGGCTCGCGGGAGGTGGCCATGCGGTTTCTGCTCGACGTCGATGGTGAGCGTCGCGCGATCGAGGTCGAACCGATCGCCGGCGGCTTCGTCATCCGGATCGACGGCGCTTTGTACCGGGTTCATGCACGTCCGGCCGCGGAATTCGTCGACGTTCGAATCGGCGCGAAACGATATCGCCTTCGAGTCGAGGGGAACGAGGCGATCTTCGGCGATGAAGTCCACCGTCTGCGGATCGCCGACGTATCCGAGGACCGAGGCGATGTGGTCGAGGGTCGCCCGGCCGGCAAGGGAGCCGTCGTGGACGTTCGCTCCCCCATGCCCGGCCGCGTCGTGCGGGTGGCCGTTGCCGCGGGCACTTCGGTCCGACGGGGCGAGACGCTCGTGATCTTGGAGGCGATGAAGATGCAGAATGAGATTCCGGCGCCGGGCGATGGCGTGGTGCGTCAGGTCGCAGTCGCGGAAGGCGAGACGATCACCGCGGACCGGGTCGTCGCGTCGATCGAGCTGCGCGGACCGTCGGCGTCTTGAGGAGATGCCGAAGGCGCTCCTTCTTCGATCGGAGGTAGCGAATGTTCGTCGCCGTGGCCGGCACTTGGAGAGGGATGCGTTTCGTTACGTGGACGCCGTACGCGCGGAGTTCCTCGATCTTCGCGGGGTTGTTCGTCATCAGCTGAATCGATGTCACGCCAAGCACTCGGAGCATGCACGCGGCACACTTGTAACTCCGGAGGTCCGCGGGGAAGCCAAGGACGCGATTTGCGTCGACGGTGTCGAGACCGTGGTCTTGGAGGTGGTACGCCGCGACCTTGTTGACGATCCCGATGCCCCGTCCCTCCTGGGCGAGGTACAACAGGACGCCTTCCGGCGCGCGTCCGAGTCGCCTCATTGCGGCATCGAGTTGTTCGCCACAGTCGCACCGCTCCGAGCCGAAGACATCGCCGGTCACGCACTCTGAATGGAGGCGGACGAGGACGTCGCGCCTCCCGGCGACCTTCCCCTTCACGAGCGCCACGTGCTCTTCGCCCGTGAACGGGCAGACGAACGCGTGGATCCGGAAGTTTCCGTAGCGCGTCGGGAGGCGGGCCTGGCTTCCGAGGAGAATGTTGTCGCACAGTTCGCCTTCGGGACGCGCCATGAGCCCGCGGTTCCGACGGTTCCGGCGTATATAAGAATGCAGGTCAGACCCGCGACAAGATAGGCCTTTCCGCAGCGAGCCGCGAACTCGAAACAGTTGCGGTTGAGACCGAAAGCGATCTTGCCGTTGGAGAGGGTCAGGCGCTTAGAGCTCAACTGGCCTCGATTGCGTGAGACCAGAGTTCAGCCGGTTCGAACGACCTCCTCGCATGAACCCATACGGGTCCCAGATGCGTCCGACCCAAAGAGGTTGTAGCCTTTTGCTCTACCGACTGTCGCTACTCTTCAACGTAATTACACACGCGCTTTGCCCTCTCGTTCTCAAAGAAATCGCGAAGGACTAGCTATGACATCCTGTCAGATTCCGCGCGCTTTCTCATCTTCCACCATCGACGCGCAGTTCTCCACGAAACCTCGACGACGGCGATTCCATGCTGTGTCGCGAACGCCGTCAGCGCCTCTTCGAACCGAGCGCCTTCGCGTCTACCGAGTTCAGCTCCCGGCGCCATGATTCCACCGACCGTGCGCTCCTTGCGCCAGAGCGCATAGCCCTTGGGGAGTCCTCTCTCTGCGGAAAGCGCGAAACGCAAGCCCATTTGCGGCACCACCTCGATTCTGTCGAGGCGATCCCACGGGATGTCGAACGGACGGAACCGGCCTTCCGTGCGGATACCTCGGTCGTCGACCTCGAATGTGATCCTCCGGAGGCGGAGGAGACCGAGTGGGACTGTGAGGCCGGCAAAAGCAACGGTGAGCCAGCGAAACGCCGTCGAAATAATCGAGGGACTGCCTCTTGGCGGCGGCAGCAGCCACGCGAGAGCCATCAGGGCGGAGACGAAGAGTAGGATTCCACCGGTTGCTTTCCATTGCCTGGCTGAGTAACGGAACGGGACAAGAGCGCCGGCAATGGTTGGCCTGGAAGAGGGCTCTGCTTGGATCCGTCTCTGGCGCCGTTGATGGAGCCAGTCGACGGCGTAACTGAGCCCGAACGCGAGGGGCAAGCCGAGAAGGGCGGCGAGTCCTGATGCTGCTAACCAAACGAGGACGGCTAGGGGCGACGGAGGCGGACCACTCGGAATCGAGAAGGCGATAGTTGAACCAATGACCAACGCCCAGAGTATGAGAGCTCGATTTCGTATTCTCCGCCAAGCTACGGGATCCATCTTCCTCCGCAGGATACAACCCGTCCGAATTCAAGACGCCTTGTCCCGCCAAGGCCAATCCCGGCAAACCGCGTTGACGCACAGTTCTACCGATGCGCCATCAGACCTTCCCCTGAGGCTGTGCTGATTGCCCTCGGATAAATGCGGATCACCTAGGCGACGGTTGGCTGCGCGGGTTCTCGTTTGACTCCCGGGTTCTCATGAGCAACTTGGTGTGCTCTGACCACTTCACTACAAAGTTTCTTGCATCCGACGCTGCTTTCTCGGGCGAATGGCAAGCCTTTCCGGTGCCGAAAAGGCAGGCTTTTCCGATCCCCGCCGGTCCGTTCAGTCCGCCAGCCGGGCCGCAATCAACGCCGGAGCCGCGCCAATCGCGGTCGCCGTTTCCAAGGAGAGACCCCGACCGGTGAGATCGAAGTGATACCGGCCGAGCGGATACACGTCGCGGTCATCGAGACCGCGCGGTCCCAGTCCGAACACGAGCAGAATCGACGTCCCGTGCTTCAGGAGCCCCGCCAAGAAGGTCGCGGTCGTCGCCTTCTTCGAGTCGGGTCGGCTCGTCGTCACAATCACTTCGCCCAGTTGGGGCGGGAAACCTCGCTTTGCGAACTCGAACGTCTGGAAACGGCCGAGGTGCGCCAACTCCCGGAGATACTTGCCCGCTTCCCCGATGCTCGTCGTGCCGGACACCCAGGCGGCCACGTCCTCGGGGGTCCGAAGGTCTTTTTCGAACGGGAACCCGAACGTGGCGAGGTTCGCATCGAATGAGAGGGCGATCGGCGCGGCGCGTGCGATCGCCCGGCGATGGGCCTCGGCCAGGCGAACGGGGTCGTACGAATTGTAGAGGCCGAGTGTCATCCGGCCCTGCACATCGCGAGTATGGCTTTCGCCTTATTTCCCTATGGAGACGACGAGAAGGCGTGAGGACGTTAGCGCGCCGCGGAAACCTCATCCCTCTTCGATGGCCTTATGGCGGACGCGGCCGCGTAGAGCCCGCCGAAGGACAGAGCGATCGTCAAAGAGATTTCCACCGTGTATGCGGTCACCGGCCCCACGAATCCGAGTCCGGCCACAGAAAATGCCCACAGGGCGATTGAGGTAGCGCCATAGAAACTCAGGAACATCCAAGCGAACCGGCGGAGCGCCGCGACTGCTTCCCGGGGAATCCGATTTCGAACACGCATACTCGCCCCACCCCCAGACAGGCGCCAAAGCGCGATAAATCTGGCCTTTCAATTATCAGCGGGCCGAATTCGCCGGGCCTTGAGACATGTTCATAATCCGGCTCTCGTTCGCGAGTTCGTTCATGGAGATGTTCTACTACACGGTCGACGCGGGCCGCCTGGCAGGGCTTCCAGGGCCGGCGTTCATGGAGTGGGACTTTGCCCGCCTGCGGAAGATGGGCTACTCCGTCGTCGTGAGTCTCGAGTGCGACCGCCTGAACACGTTCGAAATCGAGGACGCGGGCTTCGAGCACAAGAAGATCTGCGTGGAGGATTTCACTGCGCCGACCCTCGATCAAGTCGACGAGTTCGTGGCGTTCGTGAATTCGAAAATCGCCGAGGGAAAGAAGGTGCTTGTCCATTGTTATGCGGGTCGCGGCCGGACCGGGACGATGCTCGCCGCGTACCTGATTCATCAAGGGATGTCGTTCGATGCCGCGGTGCGCGAGATTCGCGAACGGGCCAGCAAAGCGTACGGCACGCTCCGAGGCGTCATCGAGCCGGATCAAGAAGAGCTCTTGCGCCGCTACGACCGACGTCGCAGCGATCGGTGAGCGCCGCGCTCACTTGAGCTCGACGAGCTCCTCGCCTTCCCACCGGTATCGCTTCTGCTTCCTCTTCTTCGGGACCCCTTTCTGCAGGAGATATCCGATGAGGATCGGCAACCCGATCGTCGCGTCGACGAGGCTCTGGGCCATCTTGGCGTCCTTGTGGAACTTGCCCCATGACTGGCTCTCCTCGAAGGTGCACCCGCTCAGGCCGCCCCACTGCGGCACGTCCGTCGTGATCTGAGCGGCGTACATGTGCGGGTTCTCCGGGTACCCCATGACCTCTTGGATCACCTCGACCTGGGAGATGTAGTTCTTCGGCGTGCCGCCGCCGACGTAGAACACGCCCGTCCTCGGAGACTTCAACTTGACCTGCGCGATCTCGTAGTTGTCCTTGATCGAGTCGAGGGCGATCGGCTCCTTGCCCTTCTTCACGCGATCGTGATGGTGCTTCGCCAGCGCAATGCCGATCGACGAGTCGTTGAGGGCGGGCACGAAGTACGGGATCCCTTTGCGATAGCACGTGCCGACCAAGCTGTTTGGGTCCTTGGAGGCGATCTTCCCCATGTCCCACAGGATTTCGCGGCTGCTGTACGGCCGCGGTTCCAGGGAATCCGCGAGTGCGGCGATCTCGTCGTCGCATTCCCGGAACAGGGATTCGTCGGCCAGCGTGTCGTAGACTCGATCGAGGAAGTGTTCCCGCAAGACGATGTCGTCCGCGTCCGGAGACGACTTGTAGTGTCGGTATCCGTGGGCCTCGTAGAAGTCATGGTAGGCGATCGCGCCCGTCGTCACGACGACGTCGACCAGGCCGAACTCCACCATGTCGCGCATCACTTTCTTCAGGCCGCCGGGCGTGAGGGCGCCCGCCCCGCCAAAGAAGACGGTGCATTTCGGGTCCGTCATCATGTTCTCCAGGACGGAGGCGCAGAGGCCCAAGGTCCGCGCCTGGAACGAGATGTGCTTGTAGCCGTCGACGAGGTCCGCGATCGTCTCCGTCTTCTCGAGGTCGAGGTGTTCGATCGGGACGGAGGTGAGATCCGCCTTCGTCGGCTTCTTGTCCGCCATGCGCGGCGCTATGCGGCGCCCGGCCAAAAGGGTTCGGTCGGCTACGCCTTCTTGCGGCCCTCGACGGCCTCCGCGATCGCACGAGCCTTCTCTTTCGGCCTCGAGCAAACCGCGTACTCGTCGCCGTCGAAAAACACGTCGAGGTCCGGATGTTGCCGTTGGATTTCCTGGATTCGCTGCATGATGTCCTTGAGGGTGATCGACTCGTCGTTCGGGTCGATTCGCATGATAATCCGCTTGTCGCTCTCCGTCCCCAAGGCCCGCCCTTCCTCCGGACTCCGTCGAGACCATCAGATTCGTCCGGCCGTATAAATACTATTCCGGCCCGCACACTCTCGGAGGCCGCGTCCCTCTTCCGGAGCCCGGCAAGATGCTTCGATGATATTGAGGTGGCTACGATTAAATACCCTCTTGCCTCGTAGCGAGCCCAACCGGTTCGTCCGGGTCGGTCGTGCTAGTGATGCTCAGGGAGGCACAGGCCCGATGGCGGTGAAGCCCGCGGAGGCCACCGTCTCGCAGGTCTGCCGCGTGTGCGGAGGCGAAGTGAATCCGCACGGCGAGTGCGTGGTCTGCGGCACGAAGCAAT
>Ga0209237_1002073_pt1 | contig 11973 bp, 9 predicted proteins | sample GraSoi013_1_40cm_2_FD_185820 | JGI IMG/M metagenome (GOLD analysis project Ga0209237, IMG submission 185820) | Grasslands soil microbial communities from the Angelo Coastal Reserve, California, USA - Sample 10_02_2013_1_40cm (SPAdes) (version 2) | ecosystem: Environmental > Terrestrial > Soil >...
GACGAGCTGGAGCGGATCTTGCGCGAGAGGTCCGTGCTCGAGGAGCGGGTGGCGGCGCTGGGCGAGCAGCTCCGCGCCTACCGCGAGCGGGAGCGCGCGATGAACGAGGCGCTGGTCGCGGCGCAGCAGCTGCGCGAGGCGACCCATACGGCGGCGCAGCGGGAGGCGCAGGTCGTAGTGCGCGAGGCCGAGGCCGAGGGGCGGCGCATCCTGGACGAGGCGCGCGCCGCGAAGGCCGAGGTGGAGCGCCAGGCCGCCGAGGTGCAGCGGCAGTACCAGCAGTACGTCGGCGGGTTCCGCGCGCTGCTCGAGCGCCAGCTCGCCGAGCTCCGGGCGCTGGACGGCCAGCGGGGCGGATGATCGACGCGGCGCTCCGCGCCGTCCGCGCACGGACACAGCTCGTCCCCGACGTCGCGATCATCCTGGGCACGGGGCTCGGTGGGCTGGCCGAAGAGGTGGGGGTGGAGGTGCGGATTCCCTACGGGGAGATTCCCGGGTTCCCGCTCGCTACGGTGGAGAGCCACGCGGGGCAGTTGCTCGTCGGCTCGCTGTCGGGGAAGCGGGTGGTCGCGATGCAGGGACGGTTCCACCGCTACGAGGGCTACACCTTGGCGCAGGTCGCCTTCCCCGTTCGCGTGCTGCATGCGCTGGGTGCGGCCACGCTGGTGGTGTCGAACGCCTGCGGCGGGATGCATCCTCTGTGGAGCCCAGGCGACCTGATGCTCATCGCCGACCATATCAACCTGCTCGGGGACAACCCGCTCGTCGGGCCCAACGACGACCGCCTCGGCCCCCGCTTCCCCGACATGTCGGAGCCGTACGACGCCGGGCTGCGCGCCCTGGCGCGCGCGGTCGCGCTCGAGCGGGCGATCGTGCTGCGCGAAGGCGTCTACGTCGCCGTCCCAGGCCCGAACCTCGAGACGCGCGCGGAGTACCGCATGCTGCGGGCGATCGGGGCGGACGTGGTGGGGATGAGCACGGTGCCGGAAGTGATCACGGCGCGGCACATGGGGATGCGGGTGCTCGGCGTGTCGATCATCACGGACCAGTGCCTGCCGGACGCGCTCGCGCCCGCGTCGGTGGAGCAGATCATCGCGGTGGCGCGCGCCGCGGAGCCCCGGCTCGGCGCGCTGATCCGTGGCGTGCTGGAGCGCCTCAACTGATGTATCCGATTTTCGATCCGAAGCTCTCGACGGACGCGCTCGAGAAGCAGCTGCTCGCCACGTGGAAGCACGAGCGGCTGTTCGAGCGGACGCGCGAGGCGATGCGCTACGGGCCGCCGTTCGTCTTCTTCGAAGGGCCGCCCACGGCGAACGGCCGGCCGGGGATCCACCACGTTTTCGCCCGCACCATCAAGGATCTGGTGTGCCGCTACCACACGATGCTCGGCCAGGCCGTGACGCGCATCGCGGGCTGGGATACCCACGGGTTGCCGGTCGAGATCGAGGTCGAGAAGACGCTCGGCATCAGCGGCAAGCAGCAGATCGAAGCCTACGGCATCGAGAAATTCAACAAGCTGTGCCGCGAAAGCGTCTTCACCTATAAGACCGACTGGGAATCGCTCTCGGAGCGGATCGCCTACTGGCTCGACTACGAACACCCCTACATCACCTACACCAACGAATACATCGAGACGGTGTGGTGGCTGCTCAAGCGGCTGCACGAGAAGGCCCTCCTCTACCGTGGGCACAAGGTGCTGCCCTACTGTCCGCGGTGTGGCACCGCGCTCTCCTCGCACGAGCTGGCCCTCGGCTACGACAAAGTGCAGACCAACTCGGTGTACGTGACATTCCCGCTCGCGAGCGACCCCCGGCGCCAGCTGGTCATCTGGACGACGACGCCTTGGACGCTCCTGGCGAACGTCGCGGTGGCCGTGCATCCCGAACTGGAGTACGGGGAATACGAGGTGAACGGCGTCCGCTACATCGTCGCGGCGGCGCGCGCCGGCGACGTGCACGTCGGCGGCAAGCCGCTCGCGACGGGCACGCGGGTCGCCGGTTACCGCGGGCGCGAGCTCGTGGGGCAGAAGTACGTGCGACCGCTGGAGCTGGTGGAGCTGCCGCAGGAGGGCCAGCGGGCCATCGTCGTGGCGGGCGGCTTCGTCTCGGCGGACGAAGGCACGGGGCTGGTCCACATGGCCCCGGCGTTCGGCGCGGACGACTACACTGCGGCGCAGCAGTACGGCCTCGCCTTCGTGAACCCGGTCGGGCCCGACGGCACGTTCCAGGGGACGCGCTGGGAGGAGATCAACGGCCGCCTCGTCACCGACAAGGAGACGAACCGCCTCATCATCGAGCGCTTGAAGCACGAGGGCCGGTGGCTCGAGACGCGGCCCTACGAGCACCAGTACCCGTTCTGCTGGCGCTGCGACTCGGCGCTCATCTACTACGCCCGCAGCTCGTGGTTCGTGCGCACGACCGCCATCAAGGCCCGGATGCTGGAGGTGAACGCGCAGGTGGGGTGGCACCCCCCGGAAGTGGGGAGCGGGCGGTTCGGCGAGTGGCTCGAGAACAACGTCGACTGGGCGCTGTCGCGCGACCGCTACTGGGGCACGCCGTTGAACGTGTGGGAGTGCGAGACGGAGCGGGAGCACCGCGAAGTGATCGGCTCGTATGCGGAACTGGCGGAGCGGGTCGGCGCGCCCCTGCTCCAAGGGTTCGATCCCCACAAGCCCCACATCGACCAGTACACCTGGGCGTGCCGCCAATGCGGCGGCGCGATGCGGCGGGTCCCCGAGGTGATCGACGCCTGGTTCGACTCGGGCGCCATGCCGTACGGGCAGTGGCACTACCCCTTCGAGCACCAGGCGGACTTCAAGGCGCACTTTCCGGCGGACTTCATCTGCGAAGGGGTGGACCAGACCCGCGGCTGGTTCTACTCGCTGCTCGCCATCGGCGTCGCAGTGTTCGACTCCGTCGTCTACAAGCAGGTGATCGTAAACGAGCTCGTGCTCGACGCCCAGGGCCAGAAGATGTCGAAGAGTCGGGGGAACGTCATCAACCCGTGGCAGGTGATCGAGGAGCACGGCGCCGACGCGGTGCGCCTCTACCTGCTGGGCCAGAGCCAGGTGTGGTTCCCCAAGCGGTTCGATCGGCGCCACATCCCGGACGTCGCGGGCGGGTTCTTGAACACCCTGCGCAACGCCTACACGTTCTTTGCGCAGTATGCGCAGGACTGGCGAGCGGACGGCGCCGGCCCGCCGGTAAGCGGGCGACCGCTCGCCGACCGCTGGGTGCTCGCCAAGCTCGACGAGGTCGTGGCCGCCGTGCGCGATGCCTGGAACGCCTACGACGTGACGGCGGGGACGCGGGCGATCATGGACTTCGTCGCGGACGACCTCTCCAATTGGTACGTGCGCACGAACCGGCCGCGGTTCTGGGCGCCGGACCGCGCGGCGGACGAGGCCGCCCTGCGCACGCTGTACGACGTTTTGCTCACCACGGCGCAGCTGATCGCGCCCGCCGCGCCCTTCGTGTCGGACTGGCTGCATCGGGCGCTCACGGGAACCTCGGTGCACCTTGCCTCGTTTCCGTCCGACCAGGGGCGCCGCGAGCCCGAGCTGCTCGCCGCCATGGCGGCGATCCGCAAGCTGGCGTCGCTGGCGCGCGCCGCGCGCGAGACCAAGCAGCTGCCCGTGCGCCAGCCCGTGGCGAAGCTGCAGGTGGCGGTGCCGCCGGCCGTGAAGGGCCGGGCGTTTGCGGAGCTGTTGGACGTCCTCAAGGACGAGGTGAACGCGAAGGACGTGGAGGTCGTGACGTCCGACCACGAGCTCGTCAACCTCAAGGGAAAGGCTGACTTCCGCAGTCTGGGGAAGCGCTACGGCAAGGACACGCCTCGCGCGGCGGCCGCCGTGTCCCAGCTCACCGCGCAAGCGCTCCAGGTGCTTGAACGTGGGGACCCCGTGCGGGCCGGGGAATTCGAGTTCCTGCCCGCGGACGTGACGCTGCTGCGTGAGGTGATCAGCGACTGGGCGGTGCAGGCCGATGGGCCCTACGTGGCGGCCGTCGATCCACGGCTCAGCGCGGACTTGCTCCAAGAGGGTCTCGCCAGGGAGCTCGTGAACCGGGTGCAGCGGCTCCGCAAAGATGCGGGGTATCAGTACGCCACCCGTATCGAGTTGAGCATCGCGGGGCCGGAGGACGTGGTCGCCGCGGTCGGTACGTTCCAGAGCTACGTCGAGGGCGAAACGCTGGCGCGCAAGACCGTGCTCGGCACCGTGCTCGACGAACCCGACGTGACCAGTGAAGTCGACATCGAAGGACGCCGCGTGACCATCGCGCTACGGCGTCACGACGGACGAAAGGGCGGAACCCGATAATGCCGACGAAATCCAAACCGAAGTCTTCCAAGAGCCTCAACAAGAAGCAGCTAGCGCATCTCGAGAAGCGACTGCTGGAAGAGCGAGCGCGCGTGATGAAGGAGCTCGGCCACTACGGCGAGTCCTTCAACTCGAGCCTCCAGGCGTCCGACGGCGACCTCTCGAGTTACTCGTTCCACATGGCGGACCAGGGCACGGACGCCATGGAGCGGGAGAAGGCGTTCTTGTTCGCGTCGCAAGAGGGTCGCTATCTCTGGCACGTGAACCAGGCGCTGCGGCGCCTCTACCAGACGCCCGAGAAGTTCGGCAAGTGCGAGCAGTGCGGCGAGGACATCGGGTTCGACCGCCTCGACGCCCTCCCGCACGCCCGCTTGTGCATCAAGTGCAAAGCGAAGGAGGAAGATGGCAAACGGCGCTGACCGCCGGCTCTTCTGGGGAACGGCGGCGGCGGTCGTCGTGGCTGACGTCGTCACCAAGCTGCTCGCCGAGTCGCTGCTGGCGCGCCATCTCCCCGTGCAGGTGCTCGGCGACTACGTGCAGCTCCGACTCGTCTACAACCAGTGCGCCGCCTTTGGGCTCTGCCTGGGCGCCTACTCGCGCTGGATCTTCTTCGGGCTCGCCATCGCGGCGCTGTTCGTGCTGCGCTCGATGGTGCGCTCCGCGCGGCCGGGCGACCGGTTCCGCATCGTCTCGCTCGCGCTCGTGTGCGCCGGCGCGGTCGGCAACGTGGTGGACCGCCTCCGCAGCGCGCAGGGCGTGGTGGACTTCGTGGACGTGGGGATCGGCTCCGCGCGCTGGCCCACCTTCAACGTCGCCGACTCCGCCATCACCGTGGGGGCGATCGCGCTGGCGGTCTCCCTCTGGCTCGAGGGCCGGGCGCAGGAACGGGCGAAGGAGGCCAGGGCGGCCGAGCCCTGATGGCCGCCGTCACGTTCTGTGTCGCGGCCCCCGAGACCGAGCGTCTCGACCGCTTCGTCGCCGATCAGCTTGCGTTGTCCCGCACTGTCGCCGCCCGCCTCATCGCCGCCAAACGCGTCACCCGCGACGGCGCGCCGCTGCGCGCCTCGGCCCGGCTGGAGCGCGGCGCGGTAGTGACGGTCGAGCTCCCCGCGGAGGACCCGCCCCGCACGTACGCCCCGGCTCATCGGGAGCTGAGCTTCGTGTACGAGGATGAGCACCTCGCCGTGCTCGACAAGCCGCCGGGCCTGGTGGTGCACCCCGGCCCCGGCCACTGGGACGACACACTGGTGAACGTCCTCGTGGGGCGGGGCACGGCGCTCTCGCAAGGGTCGACCGCGGGGCGCCCGGGCATCGTGCACCGGCTCGACCGCGACACCTCGGGACTGCTGCTCGTCGCGAAGACCGACAGCGCGCACCGGCGTCTCACCCGTCTGATCGAGCAGCGCAAGGTCGAGCGCGTGTACGCCGCCCTCGCCTGGGGCCACTTCGCGAAGAGCCCCGTCGACATCGAGGCGCCGATCACGCGGCATCCCAAGGATCGCAAGCGGATGGCGGTGCTCGCCGGCGGCCGCCACGCGGTGACGCACGCGGCGGTGGTGGCGCGCTTCGCGCAGACCGACCTGTTGCGGCTCACGCTCGGCACCGGGCGCACCCATCAAATCCGCGTGCACCTGGCGCATGTCGGCCACCCGGTGGTGGGCGACCCGGAGTACGCGCTGGGCGGCAGCCGGCGGGTCACGCCGTCAGAGCGGCGGGCCAGCTGCTGCACGCCGCCCGCCTCGCGTTCGCCCACCCGATCAGCGGTGTCCGCGTCACGCTGCGCTCGGAATGGCCTCCCGATCTCGCGCCCGCGCTGGCCTGCGCGGCAGGAGACGGCACTTTGCTTGCTCAACGCAACCCCTTGCAGTATCTTGGGTTCTTCGCATCGGATGAGTGACGCCGGGGTCGTCCGCCTGCTGGTGTTTCGCGTGGGCACCCTCGTCTGTGCGGCCGAAGCCGAGCGGGTGCGCGAAATCCTGCCGCGGCTCGCGACGACGCGGATTCCTGGGACGCCGCCGCTGGTGGCCGGTCTCGTCAACGTGCGGGGCACCCTCGTCACCGTGGTGGAGGGTTGGCGAGCGCTCCGCCAGCCGGAGCCGCCCGCGTCCAACGGGACCCAGAGCGGCACGACCGTGCTCCTCGAGGTCGGCGAGGGGAGGAAGGTCCTGGGCTTCACCGTGGACGAAGTCGTCGACCTCCTCGCCGCCGACGGCGCGGCGCTCGATCGCCGACCGGCGCTGCCCGGCATCGATCCGACGCTGGTGCGCGCCGTCGGGCGCCGCGCCGGCCAACTCTTCGTCGTTCTCGATACCGACGCGCTACTGACCCCCATCTTGTCTTCCTAGGGAGGGTGTGTGAGTCACACTGTCCTCGTCTGCGACGACGCCATCTTCATGCGGACGATGATCTCGGACATCCTAGCGCAGGCCGGCTTCGAGATCGTGGGTGAGGCCGAGACCGGGTCGCAGGCGGTGGAGAAATACCGGCAGCTCAAGCCGGACCTCGTCACGATGGATATCGTGATGCCCGACATGGGCGGGATCGACGCCGTGCGCGAGATCGTCAAGCAGGATCCGGACGCCAAGATTCTGATGTGCAGCGCCATGGGCCAGCAGGCGTTGGTGGTGGAGGCGATTCAGGCGGGCGCGAAGGACTTCGTCGTGAAGCCGTTCCAACCCTCGCGCGTGCTCGAAGCCGTCCAGCGCGTGCTGGGCTGACCATGGACCTGTCGCAGTACGCCGAGCTGTTTTTGGCCGAGAGCCGGGAGCACTTGAGCGCCTGCAACCAGCTGCTGCTCGAGTGGGAGCGGCAGCCCGCCGGGCTCACTCCCGTGAGCGGGCTGTTCCGCGCGGTGCACACGGTGAAGGGGATGGCGGCGACGATGGGCTACGCCCGGGTCACCGACCTCGCTCATCGGATGGAGAGCCTGCTCGACGTGCTGCGCCGCGGCGCGCACCCGGCCACCGATCAGCTGCTCCAGCTGCTGTTTCGCGCGCGCGATGCGCTCGAGCGCGCGGTGGAGCTGTCGGTGGTGGGGCGGGAGCGTGAGCTCGAGGTCGCCGAGATCGTCGCCGACTTGGAGCACGCCGCGTTACGCGTGGCCGCCGGCAAAGTGGGGACGCCGGCTGAAGCGCCGAGCGAGGCGGGAGCCGCTTGGTGCAGGTGACGCTGCGCCCGGAGGCGCCCTTGAAAGGCGGGCGGGCGCTGCTCGTGCTCAGGCGGGCCCAGGCCTTGGGCGCCGTGCACGCCGTCACGCCTCCCCAGACGGCCTTCGAAGCGGAGGAGTTCGAGGGGCGGTTCAGCTTCCGGCTCGACTCCCCGGCGGCCGCGGATCAGATCGAGGCCGCGCTCCGAGCCGCGGGCGACGTCGCGCACCTGACGGTGGGCGGCGAGGAGGTGCGCGGGTCCGCGCCCGAGGGCTTGCCCGCGGCGCCTGCGGAGGGTGGGCGCAGCCGACACATCCGCGTCGACCTGCGGCGGCTGGACGGCCTGATGGACTTGATCGGGGAGCTCGCCACGGCGCGGGGGCGCCTGAACCAGCTCGCCGCCGAGCGGCGCGACCCGGCGATCGACGACGTCGCGATCCAGGTCTCGCGCCTGTCCTCCGATCTGCAGGCGGAGATCATCCAGGCGCGCATGACGCCGGTGTGGCAAGTGTTCGACCGCTTCCCGCGGCTCGTGCGCGACCTGGCCCGCGAGCTCGGGAAGCAGGTGGCGTTCCGGGTCGAGGGGAAGGAGATCGAGCTCGACCGCACGATTCTGGACGAGCTCGGCGACCCGCTGCTACACCTGCTCCGCAACGCCGTGGACCATGGGATCGAGCCGCCGGCCGAGCGCCGCCGCCGCGGCAAGCCGCTCGAAGGCGAGATCGTGCTCACCGCGGTGCGCGAGCGTGCCAGCGTCGCCATCACCGTGTCGGACGACGGCCGGGGGATCGACCGCCACAAGATTCTGGAGCGGGCGCAGCGCGACGGCGCGGTGGATGCGCACGCCGACGCGCTGACCGACGATCAGCTGTTGCGGGTGCTGGCGCGGCCCGGGTTCTCCACGGCGGAGACGGTGACGAGCGTGTCGGGTCGCGGGGTGGGCATCGACGTCGCCATGACCCGCATCCGCGCGCTCGGCGGCACGATCGACATCCGGTCCGAGGCGGGGAAGGGGACGGCCTTCGTACTGCGGCTCCCCGTGACGCTCGCGATCGTGCGCGCCATCATCGCGAGCGTCGGGCCGGAGCGCTACGTGCTGCCGCTCACGTATGTGGCGGAGACGGTCGAGCTCGGTACGGTGACCACGACCGTCGTGGAAGGCCGCGAGGCGATCGTGCTGCGCGACCGCGTGGTGCCGCTGGTGCACCTGCGCCGGCTGCTCGGCGTCACCAGCGACCGGGAGCCCGCCCGGGCCCCGATCATCGTGCTCGAAATGGGGGACCGGCGGGCGGGGGTCGTGGTGGACGGGATGCTGGGGCAGCAGGAGATCGTCGTGAAAGGGTTCGACGCGCCGCAGGGCACGCTGCCCGTGTTCAGCGGGGCGACCATCATGGGCGACGGGATCCCGGCGTTGATTCTGGACGCCGGCGGGCTCCTGTAGGGAGGCGGGATGGAGGACGTCCGGGACCTCAAAGCGCTGCAGATCGACGCCTTGCGCGAGGTGGCCAACATCGGCGCGGGGCATGCGGCGACGGCCCTGTCGCAGCTCACCAACCGCCGCATCATGATCAGCGTCCCGCAGATCAACATCGCGCGCCTCGAGGAGGTGCCGGACCTGCTGGGGCATCCGCAGGACGTGGTGGCCGCCGTGCTGATGCACATGCTCGGCGACCTCACCGGCCGCACGCTGCTGTTGTTCCCCGAAGCCGTGGGGCGCAGAGTCTGCGACATGCTGCTGCGTCGCCCCGCGGGGACGACCGTGGTGTTCGACGCGCTCGAGCAATCGTGCCTCAAGGAGGCGGGCAACATCCTCTCGGGCGCCTACATGAACGCGCTCTCCGACTTCATGGGCATGCTGCTCCTGCCGTCCGTGCCCAGCCTCGTGGTCGACGTCTCGGCCGCGGTGCTCACCACCACCTACCTGAACTTCGGGCATGAGCGCGATTTCGTTTTCTGCGTCGAGACCGAGTTCACCATCGACTCGGCCGAGGGGCTGCGGGGCCACTTCCTGCTGCTCCCCGATCTGGCGTCGCTCAAGGCCATCTTTGACGCCATCCGCCTGACCTGACCCGTGACGGCGCCGGCGCTTTCGGAACGCGACCTCGCCGTTCTCCGATCCTTCGCCCGCCGGATCGATCCCTCCGACGCGGGCGCGCACAACAACCTCGGTGTCCTCTACTATCAGAAGGGACTCGTCGCGGACGCGATCGCGGCGTTCACCCGCGCGCTGGAGCTCGACCCGAAGATGCAGGTCGCCCAGCGCAATCTGGAGATCGCGTACCACGACACGGGCTACTACGACCAGCGCGTGGCGCAGCTGCGGGAGCGGCTGCGCCAGGCCCCTGATGAGCGCGACGCCCGCTGGGAGCTGGGGCGCGCCTACGCGATCCTCGGGCAGTACGACGAAGCGATCGGAGAGTTCGAGCAGCTGGTCGCGCAGAAGCCGGACGACGTCGCCGCCATCATCCAGCTCGGGCTCGCTGAGAAGAACCGCGGGCGCCCGGAGGCCGCGACCGAGTGGTTCCTGCGCGCCCGGGAGCTCGACCCGGACTCGAGCGTCGCGCAGTTCTACCTCGGCGAGATCTACTACAACCGGGGCCTCAACGGCGACGCGCTCGCCGCCCTCGAGCGCGCCGTGGAGTTGAACCCCGACAACGCCAACGCGCACTACCTCATGGCGTTCGTGCTCGGCGACCTGGGCCGCCACCAGGACGCCCGCGCCGCGTCCAAGCGCGCCATCCAGCTCAACCCCCCGCTCGCCCGCGCCCAGACGAATCTCTCGCTGGAGCGCTACAACGCCGAGCGCCGCCGCCAGCACGTGCGCGCGCGTGAGGTGCCGGAGCCGCAGGTCGTCGAAGGGAACGCGCTCGCTCACTACAACCTGGGGCTGGCCTTTCGCCAGAAGGGCTATTACAACGAGGCCCTGCGGGAATATCGCCTCGCCCTCGAGCGGGGCGAGGACCGCCGGCTGACCCTCCAGGCGATGGGGGAGCTGCATCTCCTCAAACACGACTTCGCCGCCGCCCTGGAGCTGTACGAGACGCTGCTCCGCGAAGTCCCCGACTCGCCCAAGCTGTGGAACGAGCGGGGCGTGGTGCTGCACCAGGCGGGCCGCCCGGACGAGGCGCTCGCCTCCTACCAGCAGGCGGTCGCGATCGACGGGAAGTACGCGCTCTCGTGGAACAACCTCGGCGTGCTTCAGGCGCATCGGGGCGCCGCCGAACCGGCGATCGAATCGCTCCGCACCGCCCTCCAGCTGCAGGGCACGTTCAGCGCGGCGCGACTCAACCTCGGGCTGCTGCTGTATCAGTTGCGGCGCTTCCAGCTCTCGCTCGAGGCGTACCGCCAAGTGCTGCAGACCGAGCCGGCGTCGGCCGCCGCCTGGAACGGCATCGGCCTCGTGCTGGTGGAGCTGAAACGCTTCCCGGACGCGCGCAACGCGTTCGTGCGAGCGGTCGAAGCGGACCCCGACCACGCCGGGGCGCACTACAACCTGAGCTTCACCTTGTCGAACCTCGGCGACTACGACGGCGCGCTGCGCGCGACCAAGCGGGCGCTCGAGCTCGATCCCTACTACGTCTCGCAGAAGTTCGCGCTCGCGATCGACCTGCAATACGAGAAAGCGACCATCGGGATCGCGCCCGAGATCTCGGCGGACGTGGCGGCGGAGACGCTGGGCGAGGACTTTGCGTTCGACCAGCGGCTGCTCGACAACATCTTCCAGGAGCTCGCGCCCGTCCCCGCGACCGAGGCGCCCGGCGCGAAGCCTGCCGACGACCCGCTCGCGCTGGCGCGCGATTACGTGAGCAAGGGGCTGATGGACGTCGCGACGGCGGAGGCGGTGCGCGCGGTGCAGCGCGGCGCGGACAAGGGCGACGCGGCGGTGCTGCTGGGCGACATCTTCGCCAAGCGCGGCCTGCACGGCGAGGCGCTGGAGCGCTACCGCGGGGCCAGCGCGCTCCGCCCGCAGCGCGCCGACGCCCTGCTCGGCGAAGTGAAGGCACTGCTGGCGCTGGGCGGGGCCCGCGCGGAGGAGGCGCGCGCGCTCGCCGAGCAGCTGCTCGCCCTCACCCCCGAGGACGTCGAGGCGCTCGTGGCGGTGGCGAAGGTGCGAGCCGCGGCGGGCGACGCCGCCGGGGCGCTGACCGCGCTGCGACAGGCGCAGACGCGCGCGCCGGCGCGCGCCGACCTCCACAAGCTGCAGGGCGACGTGGCGCTGAAGGTCGGCGACAAGCGCGGCGCACTCGCCGCGTACCGGGCGGCGCTCGAGCTCGATCGCGGCTACGTCCAGGTGTGGCTCGACCTCGGCCGCCTCCACGAAGACAAGGAAGCGTGGGCCGAGGCGCAGGAGGCGTACGAGCGCGCGCTCCAGGCCCTGCCCAGCTTCAACGAGGCGGCCCTGGCGCTCGCGGACCTGCTGCGCCGCAGCGGGCGCACCCGCGCCGCTGTGGTCCGGCTCGCCGAGATGCTCGAGCAGGACCCGTACGACTTGCCGGCGCTGCTGCTGCT
>Ga0209237_1002075_pt1 | contig 11970 bp, 17 predicted proteins | sample GraSoi013_1_40cm_2_FD_185820 | JGI IMG/M metagenome (GOLD analysis project Ga0209237, IMG submission 185820) | Grasslands soil microbial communities from the Angelo Coastal Reserve, California, USA - Sample 10_02_2013_1_40cm (SPAdes) (version 2) | ecosystem: Environmental > Terrestrial > Soil >...
TAGAAGTCGACTGTCGTAATCGGTATTTCTACCTGCGTCTGGTAATGGATCCCAGAATGTTCTAGTTTGATAGCTAGCTCGGTTTCCATCCGGCTGGGATTAACAGCTAATCCTTCACGCCAGTTACTATGACTCGACACCTAGATGGTTGAGGCGCTGATGGCTACTTTTCTCAGACACGAGAACGAAACTGAATCCCGCTTTCAGTTAGAGCATTACCTTCATTCGCTTCCCGCTATCAGCAACGGTTATTTGTAAGTTTTGTGGTATCTAGCGTGGAGCGTCTCGGAATCAGATGTTATCGCTAATCGAGAGTCTGAAATCCGCCGTCGGATATGCGATAGTTCTGTTCGTCTTTTTCCCCGGAGTGATTTTCGTACTCGGGTTGGCGTCGGGGATGGCGTGGTCTTTGATTACCGCGCTGGAGACGCTGTATTACGTGGTAGTTTTCGTTGGAGTAGTAGTCAAAGCCTTCGGTTTGCTTGATCGGTTATTGTCTAGGTAGCAACCGAAAAAGATAACTTTCGGGTGGACTTTTTACTCAAAAACAAGAGCTGCTAGCTCGGATAGTCTCGAGTCTGTGCTGTCGTGCTAAAGTCTGGCTGTCCTGACAGCGTCAGCGGGTTTCCCATTTCAATATCTTTCTGGCGCTGCGCCTTCGACATTGGAGTATGGATCTGTAGGAGAAGATCGGCCATACTAGTTAGTTGTAGGCTCTGATAGTTCGTTAGGTCGTCGGTTAGCTCTAATGTCGTTGTGAAGTTGTCCTGGCCATAGTGCTGCTTCGCAGAGATAACTCGTAATGTGGCACTCGACAAATTTGCGCTTGGAGCATTGATCGTGACCTTTTGCCCGGGAAGGACATCAGGAATTCCGGGGACCTGGACCGTGCCCCTCATAACCGGATTGTGAAGCCGAAACAGCTCTGCCTTTGCAAGTGCTTGCTGGGTTACACTCTTTCGATGCTTGAGACTAGTAAGACTAGTCTCTCGCGCTCCGTACTGGCTGATCCGAGTGCTGTCCGTGGCAATGAAGTGGTTTTGTCCCTCAATGTAGACCCCGTCGACCCAGATGTTGCCTCCTCCGGGACCCGGCGCGTTGAACGTGAAGAGGAATTGTATCTGGTTAATGTTGGTCCAGCTCGCGCTGGGACCGGCGACAAAGTTGTCTCCGTATGGGCCGATGTAGACTTCGAATCGGTGCCAGTCGCTAGTGTTGACTCCGTTGACATCTGGGAGACTGGGGCTAGTAAAGACTGCATTCGGGCTGCTGGTTACGAACTGAACCTGAGGGTAGAAGACAGTCTGGTCGCACTTCACATAGAAGATGATCCTCGCAGGAGTGATCTTTCCACCAAACTTTGTGAAATCGAATCCGAGGTTAGCAGCTGAGGGATAGTTCAGCGCGACAGTGGTTGGAGCCGGGCTCATACCGGACCAGCTCGCCTTGATGCTGAAGGAGTTGACCTTGAAGTTGCCAGCGCTGTTGTCGTTGAGGACACTGCTAGACCCTCCAACACCATTGCTGCTGAAACTCCAGGCACTAGCATTGCCTTCTGTCCAGAGATCTCCGTTAGCCGGCTCAACCATTGCCGTGACGAAGTGCACTTTGTTCTTGAGGTTGAGAATGTCTATCCGGAAACTATTGACGATGTGCTCGCTTCCAACACTCAGCGTGTTTGGGTATGTGGAGGGATTCGGGTCTGATCCCCAAGCGCCAAGAGGGGCGAGATGGCAGTTCTCAGAGTTATCGACCCAGAACTCAGCAGGATAAACAGTGATGCTAGTAGGATCTCCCGCTGTGAGAAGGTCGACGCTTTGCTTGATTGCGTCGAATGCCTGGTCGTTCTTGAACAGCATGTAAGTAATGGCGGGTGGGCCCGAGATATTCTGAATGTAAGTGGTGCTTAGCTGGTAACCGTCAGGGTTGACGAAGCTATTGATCATGTCATTGATCGTTGCTTGGAACGTGGTGATCGAGGAGTTATCTGAGCCGTTGCCGTAGTCTTTCACGACAAAGGCGTTGAGGAGTGCTTGGGCCCAGCCGCTGCAGTTGACTTGTAAGATGTCTCCGGAGCTGTCAAGGGATGGGTCGATCTCCATGATTGAGCCGCCGAAGGCCTTGCTGAGTTTGCGGGTCTGAATATCGTCTTGGAGATATCCCATGTAGATATAGACGTCGTCATAGAAGTCGAGTTTCGAGGTTCCTGAGGTATATTTTCCGCCGTCGTTCCGGAGTTTGAAGACTGCTTCGTTCACGGCTGTGGTAAATCCAGTGGTTTCCGGGCCGATTGCTTCGTCTTCGCTCGTCAGAACGATCGATTTGTAGGTCATTATCGCCAGATCGATGAGCACTGTGCCGGTTGATGACTGGTTCAGCCATTTGATGCTGTCAATGGTTTTGCTGGCTGTAAGATTCTTGGGTGTAACTGCATAGTTGCGTCCGAGGGTAACGGTGACTGTCTGGGTTGATGTATCCGTGAATATGATTTTGAAATCGATCGTTGAACCTATGGCGATTGTACCGGCTTTGGCTCTCAAGGCCACTTTGTTAATCGTGCCAGTAGCTAGGGCTAATCCTGGTCCTCGAGAGAAACCATTGGTCGCAGTGGTTCCAGAAAGAGTGAGAATATCACCGTCAGTTGTCGCGGTTACGCCTGAATCAGGCGCATTCCAATTGTGGGTAGTCCCGGACTGAAGGAAACTGTCCTCTCGAAAGCCAACTCCGTAAGAGTGGAAGATATCGAGTTCGACTATTGGCTTGAGATAGGGCTGGGGCATCTACTGGATTGCTCCTGTTCCATTGTTGCTGGCGAATGTCTGGGCGGTTGCAGAGATTATGTCGACTTTCTTCAAACGTAGCTTGAAGTCGTAGTATCCAACGCGTCCGGGGTTCTGTGTGTTGCTAAGCTCCGTGATCTGGTACTTGTAGGCGACGCGATCGCTGGCGAACCATTGCCAGTTTGCTTCGAGCCAGGTTCCGACAAGGACGTCCCACCACTGATCTCCGGTGTAGTTGTTGGGCGAGCTCGTCGTGATGAACTCCCCTCCCACCTCGATTTGTGGGCTGGGACTGCCAAGGTCCTGGAGAACACTTCCCTCTCTACTAGGGATTTGTAGATCTGCAACGCGGCGTAACAATGGTAGCTGGAGAGGTTGGCTGGCAGAAGGTAGAGTGAGGGTCTCTTTGAAAATGTAGATGAAGTCGAGTGTAACTGTGAAGTTGAAAGTTCCGGTTTGTGTGGTGTTCGCGATCACGATGAAGCCGAGGCGGTCGATGAGTTTCCCGGAGACGGTGTTTCCTGTTCCTATCAGAAAGTTCGGTCCTGCGGTTCCTCCTAGGTTTGGCTGGTTGATCTGTGAGGTGCTATCAGTGTAGTGAACATAGCCAGTGAGATTGAAGTTGCCCTGCATCGTATTGATCTGTGCTCTCCCGAGAGTGAACGGATAGGTTGTGCCGGAGAGACTTGGAACGCTGATGTAGACTATTGCACCATCCTGGGCTACGGGGTTCGTGAATGTACCCGACCAGGCAAGAAGGTCGCCATTTGACGAGACGGTGACGCCACTTACGGTTCCCGCGTTCTGTTGAGTTGCGCTTGAATCGATAAAGTCAGTTCTAGTTCCCACTCCTCGAGTAATCGTAACATCGCCTGCTGCCACGTTTACTCGGGCCTCCTAGGCACAGTAGGGACCAGTGCGAGAAGCGCCCCACATTTCGCACATAGAATCTTGGTAAAACCCATCGATTTCACCTCGAAATAATCCAGCTTGATCTGGGCGTCAGGATGACAACTTGGGCTCCTAACAATGACAGTCATCTATCCTCTCCTCGCGACTTCCCGTGCGATCAGTAGCTCCAACTCGCGTTTCATGGCCTGAGCAGACGCAGCGGGATCCGTGGCGCCGTAGATATTGATCGTAGGAGCAATCTGGGTTCCACCGACACCGGTTCTTCCCGACGGCGTGATAGTGACGCGTTCGGAACCAGATTCTCCTGCGAGGAACATTGTGGGACCAGTTACCAATGTGTCAAGCCCGAACTGTCCTCGACCCATGCCCCCTCCAAGAGCGCGGCCTCCGGTTCTCTGATCAGATGCCGTCGTCTCGCTCGGGGTTCCAGTAGGTTGATTGATCGTCTGGGAAAGCCCCCAGGCAGTAAGAGCGACAGCGGCAGCTGCAAGTAACGCCCAGCCTAAGGGTCCGGAGAGAGCATCGGCGACAGCGGTGGCGGCGTTCATGATGTTCTGAGCCGAGGCTGCTGCCAGTAGTGCGGGTGCGAACCGGGCGAAGATGCTGATCAAACTGCCGACCGCGGCGGCGAGAGAGAACGCCTTGTCCAGGGCTTCAGCCTGCTTCTTGCTTAGAAAACCGAACGATTCTCCGAGATTAGTGACGAGGATCCCAGTTCCACCAAGAATGGAGATAGCGCCGCCGAGGGCGCGAACCTTACTCTGGATTGTGTCAGTGACGTTGCTGACCCGGTCGACCCCGTGAAAGATGATTCGTAGACTGTGTATTGTTCCTAGGCCTGTTACGCTCATTGTTTCTCACCAATGATTACGAGAGACGCCAAGCCGCTTAGGACGAGACAAGCGAAAGCGAGTTCCCAGCTCTCCCAGAGACTGAACATTCCGAGAACTGGAATCGCGTATTGGCATGTTACTCCGCAGTAGAGGGCGAGTGAGAGAATCTCGTCTACAACCATGAGGAAGATTCCTGTTGCGAGGCCCGTGATCCAGAGGGCAATAGTTCGAAGGTTCATCTCTTGACCATCTTGTTCTCCAGTTCTTGTTGTGCGGAGTGTCGCCTGGCTGATGAGACATGGAATAGAATCAGTAGGTTGTTCGCGACCTTCGCGGGGAGTCGGTCGACCTCGTCGGGTGTCCAGCCGTACTCTTGCCCGAAAATGTGGTATCTGACTGCTCGCCGGATCTCTTCTTCATGTCTCGGAGGGATTACTGCTGAGTCTCGGAAGGCGAGCTCTGCGAAAAATTTGCCTCTTCCGCAGAGGTCTCGTTCAGTTCCAAGACCTTGTCCATAAGTTCACGATAGAGCTTGTAGGGCATCTCCTGCAATCCTTTCGCGTCCAGGACTACAGGCCCACCGACACTGGCCACCATCAACGCGTTGATGTAGGCTACTTTGTCCTTTCCAGCAGCAAGACTTCGGAGAGCTACTCCAGCCTCTTCAACTGTAAGACTACGAACGCGCCAGGACCCATGATACTTCGGAGCATGGGGCACTCCGACCTTGACCTCGACATTCATTGTTCTAACGCCTCCGACTCGTCTGCTCTTTCGAGTCCAAGTCCCTCAAGGATCGAATCGACATCCGCAAAGAACTCAGGTTCCAGTTCCTCCGCCGCGGGTCCCAGGAAGGGTTGCGCGGCCATTTTACTAGTGCCAAACTCCACGAAGCTTGCATAGGGAGTGTCCGCGACCACTTGAACAGGCTCGAATGCCCGGGGTGATCCGTCTGAATCTGGATCTTCAATTTCCTCGTCAAACACTGTATCGATGCTATCGAGCAGGTGTCCTGTTCGAACAGGGACGATCTCCTTGGCTCGTTCGGCCACTCGAACAGCAGTCTCCTTCGCGAGCGTCTGGACAGCTGCAAAAGCCTCTGGAGGAAGCGTCTGCAGGAGACGAGCAATATCCGCATCATTCTCGATTGTGATATTGACGCTCATCTAGGTGATGCTTCCTGTTAGCGCCGTGAAACCGTACTTCTCATAGACAACTTCCGTCGGCGAGAATTTGAAGTCGTCCAGCTTGTGGATCTTGCAGCCTGACAATGTCAGTGTCGACGTCCCGAATTTGAGTACCCAGGTGATCGTTGCTGGAAGGTCAGCCGTGAGGTTCGTGTACTGATTCACGTCCTCCCAGACGATCGTGAAGTTCCCCGTTATCCGACGTTGTTTCGGCGTCAGGAACTTTTGCTGGCTCTGCCCGAGCACATGCAGCCTCTCCAGGTTCCTTTCGAATGTCACCGAGAACTCTCTGACGTCGGGGTTCACGGGCGACCCTGAGTTGATCGTGACCGGATTGCTTCCGCCATCATAGAATGTCCAGGGATTGGTTACGGGGTCTGTCGCGAAGGACCCGGACCCGATGGGGCTGGAGGTGAAGGGAATAGGGATCGCCTTTGCCAGGATCTGGCATTTGGCCTTTGTCAACTGGCCTGCTTGCGATGAAATGGTGAAGGATCCTATTCGGGAACCAAGAAGTTCGACATAGTTTTCGACGGCGTTGAGTTTGGCGCTGAAGAGTACGCTCAAGCTCTTGTCGATAGTGCCGGCTCCGCCTCCCTGGGAACTGATCCCGTACTTTGCAAAAGTGGAGGTCTGGAGGCCGTACTCCAGATCTATTGTGTAAACTTCAGCGCCCTTGAGAATGTACTTCAGGTCCTCAGTTCCGACCTGTGGAATCATAATGCTTTGCATATCGGCCTTCGGATCAAAATTGTCAATTGCGCCAATCCAATTCATGGTCGGATTGGTCGGGAACGCGCCGTAGACGCTCTCTTCAACCCATTGCGGGTTTTTTAGTACGGACCATCCTCCAGATGGGATCACAGACATTGCTTTCTTCTTCCTCTTGCATTCTTATTCTGAATAGGGTGCTGTGAGATCTCTCATGTCGAAACGAGATTTGGAGACCAACAACCCGGCCCCGGCAAATATGGAGGAGCAGGAAATCACTGTGAGTTCTAGAGAAGCCCTGGCAGAAGACATCATGTTCGCGCTGGGTCTGAAGAGAAGTGACAAGGCTACACTCTGGCTGTACAAAGACAGCGGGGGAGATGTTCACATCAGTCGGGAGCGAAGAGAAGGCGTTCGGATGTATGCTTTCACGAATAGATCCGAATAGAGCTAGTCAAGGATCTGGAAGCAGATAGATTCGGTCGGTGGCATAGAGTATGTCTATTCTTGAAGGGTAAAATTCGATATCAGCAACTGTTTGAGAGGAACCCTGTGAGTCCCTCGTGAGACTTTCTGAGAGGCGAGGCTAGAGGTAATTGTTCGAATTTGGAAGTCCCTGTATAGCGCGCGTAGCGATTCGCTTTCGTTGTAAGTCATGAGCCATTTTCCCTTGACACTAGCGAGGAGCTTTGCTAGGTCCGCGTGGTCTTGGTCGGTGAAGCCGTAGTAGCCTTCGGATACTGTGTTCATGTATGGGGGGTCGAGGAAGAACAACGTCTGTTCTGTGTCCCAGTTCTTGATGCAGTCGCGGAAGTCGAGGCAGTCGATGTTGACGTGCATCATTCTCTGGCTGATGAAGGCGACTTTTTCCCAGATCGAGGTCCAGCGGCGGCTGCCTCCTCGGGAGCCGCTACGATCAAAAGCCCATCCTTTAGTGGGGTCCCCAACAAACCCGCTGGTAATGCTGAAGCACGTTCGAACAGCCGCCTCAACACGGTCGATGTCCGCACCGCGAAAAGAATTCTTGAGCTGACTGCCCCATCGTTGGTACAGTTCGCGACTGTACAGTAGAAATTCGCATCGCTCGAGGAAGAGAAGAGGATGATTACGCAACGTTTCAAAGAGATTGACAAGTGCTCCATCTCGATCATTGTAGACTTCGATCTGGCTGAGTGGTTTGGCGAGGAGGACGCTGGCTGCCCCGCCAAAGACTTCGACGTAGATCTTATGCGGTGGCAATAATTTGACGATGCTCGGCGCTAAGTGGAATTTCCCACCTCGCCATGGAAAGGCGGCTTTTCGCTTCGGCGTGTTGTTTCACTAGTTGTTCTCGAAACCAATTAGAGAGAGGAAGTAGCACGTAGTTGTGAATCAGACTGGAACGAATACCTGTACAGCCGTGGTTTCGCTGCCATTCTTTGAAGAGGAACTTGCAGCGATCGCATAGAAGCATATCAAGAAAGAATGGAGGTCTCTCTGCCTTGTTGTGATAGTGTAAGAACTGCATGTTATTGTTGCGCTCAGGCTTCACCCTGAGCTCTTCGATGGGCGCTTCTACGTCGCAGTTGTTGCACTTGAACAAAGCTGAGGACTTCGAACCTAGCTGCACGTTGCTGTCCAGTCTATGGTGAAAGAGTAGTCGCCTGGGCTGTTGAAGACTGCCGTGTTGTAGGTGGCGTTGACGACTATTTGGTGGCCGGGTTTGAGACCTTGGAAGATGAATCCTGATACGAGAGCTGCCTGGTTGGCTGTAGCGTTGATGTTCTCGATACAGTCTCCAGTGTTGAGAACGGTGATTGGTTTCGTTACGGTTGTTCCCCAGGTAACATTACCAAACTCGAGGAAGGTCGGTGTTACGCTGATGCCGGCGTTCGTGCCGTTGATTATCCTGATATGACCGGTTGTCTGCTGGGTCGCGATGAGTCCAGCATAGACTGGGATCTCGAAAGCCAGAGTAGCTGCTAGTATGAGTAATGCCGCTATTTTTCTGTTCATTTAATCACCCCGTCAGCTAGTGCTCATCTCGAAGATGATCGCGGTCGCCCGGGCCTCTATGTGGAGACGTGGAGCTTCCTTGTCGAGCTCACTCTTGTCCTGCCATGGGCTCAACAGGAGATGTTGTATGCCGGACCCTGCGGTTTCTCCGAGAATTCTGATGATGCGACGGATCTCCGTCAGCATATTGTAGAGGTCGACGTGGGCTGTCTCGATCGTCAGCTGAGGACTGGGTAGAACCCAGACGTGGATAGCAATCTGTTCGAAGTTCGAGTACTTGGTAATGCTCCCTATCTGAATGGGCTTGTAGGGCTTGGTAAGCGGACGAACCGTGATCTGGTGGGGGTGGAGGCGCTGCGGCACAGGTGCGAACCACCTGTTGGTGAAGTGAACCTTGCTCGGGTCCTTGGTGGCGATACCGCCTGTTGCAGTGTCCTGTGCTGGGCTGCTGATCGACCAGTTGTTGTAGAGAAGATTCATCACAGCGACCGCTGGTTCGACAGAACTCATCGAAGCTGACTCCGAACAGAAGACTGCTAGAGACCGTAGAACTTCCAGGAACTCGGGACTGTGGTTGCGTAGTATACTTGTTCGAACGGGTTTAGCTGAATGGCTGTGGGATCAACGCCGAGAGCAGCATCGATTGCTGAGGATCCAACGGTTCCTTCGGCATCGATGATGTGCGTGCCAACTGCTCCCACCTGATAGATCATGATTGGCCGGTTAGAGCGGTTTCTGAAAGCGTTGCCAATTCCCGTGCCGACTGGAACTGCAGGAGTATTGGCTCCTGTCCCCCAGCCTCCACCATTCTTCCATCCCCATCCTGCTGGGGGTGGCTCGAAATAGTACTGTCCATAACCTCCCGTCATGATTGAGCCTTCAAGGATCGTTCCAGTCTGGTAGTTGCCTGGGCTCCAGAAGAGCTCTCCACCAAACACGGTTGCCTGAGTCCCGCTTGGCTGGCTGATCCATGTGACTGCTGAGGCATCAGCGTTAACGACTGTACATCCTGCAACGTGTACCCGATAGATTGTCATTGTTCGGGATACGTTGTTCTGCAGGAACGCCCGGGCGTTGGCTAGAGACACGTAGCAGCCGCGAAGCTCAAACATCACTAACGCGGTGCCCTGGGTTCCGACAGCCCCGTTCTGGATCTTCGCGACAGGCTGTCCGTTGCCGAGGTATGTATCCATCACTGAGATGCTTGAGGTGTTGTAGTCTCCAGGGTTCTGGTTGTCAATTATGAGCGTGTTCAGAACGCAGTCTCGTATGGTTACTTTACCACCGCTGGCATGTAGTCCCGCGACTGTTCCTGCTGGCTGTGAATAGAAGACACGGCTTATCTTTGCCCAGCCTGCGAACTTGCCTACGAGAAGGATTACCTCTCCGTAGCCTTGGCCTGAAGTGTTCCCTACAGTTGTAAGGTCGATTGTCGATTCTTCATTCCCGGTCATGTCGATGAGGTTTGTGAACCCGCCTGAGACTGTGTTGAAGAATGAAAGATCGAAGAGCCAATTGTTCATTGGTCCTTCTACTGAACTCATGTTCAGGTCGTAGCCCGTTAGTCCGGTTTGTCCATTGGCGTCCATGCCGAGGTGGAAGAAGCGCATGTCTGTCATCGCTGCGCCTCCGACAGTGAAGAATTTGAGGCTGTTAGCAGCTGCTTGTAAAATCGTTCCCTTACTCGTTTCCCCTTCGACGCGTATTCCCGTTTTTGGACTAATGTTCGAAAAAACAGGGTAAGTGGAGTCTTTTATGAAAACGCGGCTATGGGCTCTTGTTATTGCGGTTTGGATTCCGCATGTTTCCGGGTCAGCGTTAAGGCCTGAGAGGTAATTTAGCCCGTAGAGTCTGTAGAAGGTGCGATTTCCCATCTTCTGCCAAATAGTATCGTTACGCCTGACTGTCGGCGGATTTACGGTAACGCAAGGATGAGGGTGCTTGCCTCTCCAATCGATCTGTGGAATTACGATGAAACTAGTATGACGGGGCACCTGGTCGCGTGCTTCTTCGTTGTCGATCCAATCTGCGACCCGTTCCGAGAACGGTTTCACGGGTCGAACTTTGTCTCTGCCAGGCTTGGGCCATTGTTTGTTCCAGTCGGCAGGTGATCGAGTGATCGGCACTCGGGGGGTGGGGTCTGGATTATCGTAGCCGTTAAGCAAGAGATATCACCGTGTTGATTATTACTGCGAAATCGTTTGCGGTCTGGTCGGAAGTTCCTTTTCCGGAATCTGCTTGGTAGTTGATCTTGCTCGCATTTCTGATCTGGTAGATGATGTATGTATAGGGCGCGTCGAGTGAGCCTCCGCTGTCGCTAGCTGATACTGACAATGCGAATCTTGCTCATGCATTGGCTATGGCGTAGTTGATGACTGTGGCAAAGTCAGTGATTGTGGGGTTGTCGGCGGTGCCTGTTAGTCCGTTTCGGGCATAGAAATTTCCCCCAGTTGCGTAAACGACATACTTGAATGGTTCAGTGGTGATGGTGTAGGGTGGAGATGCTTGGTAGATTACACTGCTCATTGTCTTGTCAACCTACATATGCGGCTGGTCTAACGGCTCGCGATTCGAGCCGGACGATTCTTTCGTCTAGGCGTTTTTTGAACATGGAAATGTTCTCGGCGAGTCCTAGTTGTGATCCCCAGAACATGACCACGTCTCGTGCTGCTACGCAGGAGGAAAGGTCACGAATGAAGTCAGGGACGCTCGTGTATCCCCACGTGTATGTGACTCTGTAGTAGAGTCTGTGATCTAGTCGGAGGGTATTCCAGACGATTTTGCCTTCTGGATAGTAGACGAGATAGCTCTGTGGTTGTTGTTGATTTCCAACGGGTCCAACTAGCAGTCCGACCGTTTGTTCAGGGAATCCCTGGAAGCCTGGCATCCAGACTTGAGGTCCGGCGTACCACCAGTCGACCTCTATGATGCTGAGCAGAGGCCGGTTTCTGAGAATTATCGTGCCCGCTCGTGGGCCGGTTCCAATCGCGTCATAGGTCTCCTGGGACTGGTTAGTATACCAGTTGTGGTTTGAGACGCGATCGACATAGGAGTCGGCGCGGAGTATGAGATCCGTTACCTGTGCGGTGGTTGGAACTGTACTGCTGGTGAATGCGAGATTGAGAATATTGGTGACGTCAGTTGGGGTACTATACGGCAACGATTAGGACCTCTTCAAAGATGAGCTTGGTGCGATCTACAACCGGGAGTCTCCAGAGCTGGTTTTGTATGATGAAGATCCGGATGCATTCCTCGCAGACGAATCCGCCGACGACAGTTCGGCCTGCTGAAAACGTGTGACAGCTAGTGCAGGTTGCCTTTTCGACTGAGGCTTGGCTCATCAAACCTTCCTTCTGATCTGTTGTAATTTGGAAAGAGAACGCGTAATGCTGTTGTAGGTTGGAACCGGGAACATCGGGTTGAGCGGGACCCGCGGGAGAACCTCGTTTGCTGGGAAGCCTCTCTCGAGAGGAGTGGGCCGCTTTGCTATTTGTTGCAAGAGTGGGGATTGTCCGGCGTCCTGGCCGTGGGCTTTTCGGTATGCCTGGTCGG
>Ga0209237_1002080_pt1 | contig 11949 bp, 14 predicted proteins | sample GraSoi013_1_40cm_2_FD_185820 | JGI IMG/M metagenome (GOLD analysis project Ga0209237, IMG submission 185820) | Grasslands soil microbial communities from the Angelo Coastal Reserve, California, USA - Sample 10_02_2013_1_40cm (SPAdes) (version 2) | ecosystem: Environmental > Terrestrial > Soil >...
TGAACTGGACCTTATACACCAGTTCGATATCGCCATCTTTCTCGGTTTCCTGCTCTTCTCTTCGGGTCTCAAGATCGCCGGGGCGCTAGGAGTTGGCAAGCTTATCAGGAGAAGCTGGTTATCCAGTGTCAATCTCGCGATCGGCTTGAACGCTAGGGGAGGGCCGGGAATAGTCCTTGCCACAATCGCGTTTGGCGCCGGGCTAATCTCCGAGCCGTTCTTCGTGGCTCTCGTCCTCATAGCAATAGTGACGTCACTGGTGACCGGATACTGGTTGAGATACACGCAGGCCAAAGGCTGGCCTCTCCTGGACGAGGACCGACAGGCTCAACAGATCGCTTCCTGAAGTAACCAGACTGAAGGGGAAGCTGAAATCGCTCTCTCCTTCGCGACCCGAGAATCGATAGGCTTGAATGTCAGTCCAGAATATTTGGTTTAGGTTCGGAAATGGACTGGAGACTGCAGGGAGCTGGTCTTACAGCCGGGATCATTTTTGCTGAGCTTCCAAACCTCTTCGGTCCCAACTATACAGGTAATCAAGCCAGTTTTGTATCGTCGTGGAACACGATTATCTCTGCGATGAAATATCTCGTCATCGTTAGCTTAGTTCTTGTCATCCTCGGCATAATCTGGAGAGGACCTATCGGACGCCCTTCAGCATGGATACAGATGTTCATCAGTTTCGGACTTGGGTCCTGGATGTTTATTGGATTGACATTTCTGGGTTTTGGTCAAGCGTGGCTGTACGAAGACTGCTGCCGCCAACTGATTCCGGCAGTTGCTCCGTTACGCGGACTTCTTTTGGTCGGCCTCCTGACTCCAACCTTGAGCTTTGCCAGTTCTTTTGTGTGGCTGTTTTCAGACAGTAGGGACAGACTCGGGCCGGGTATCGGGACCTCAGCCTTTGAGATTCGTCGAAGACAGTTTGTGGAGACAAGTGAACCTGTAGTCGCCTCCGTTGTAGCATCCGTCATGCTCGTGTTCGGATTACTGATCATATTCGCGGCCGCCTCAACTCTCATCCTGCTTGCCGCAGCTGGCGTGATCGCGTTGAGCGCCACCGTCTTTGTCCTAGAGGTAGCACGGCAAACTAATGGTCCTCGATGAAAACTGACATGTCTGATGCGCTCCTGCTGTTATCCCCACGCACTTGGAGGGATCGTATGGCGGCGAAACATGCCATTGCACTTTCCCCGGTATTGCGGAAACGCCGATTCAGAGTCTTTCAGAGGGCTCCGAGCACAAGTCCCAGGAGTCCCATTCTCAGGACGACTCCGTTCCCGACCTGCTGGAAGTACTTCGCGTGGGGAGTAGAGTCGACGCTGGGATCCACCTCGTCAATTCGGGGTAGCGGGTGCATGACAATCGAGTTCTTCTTGGTCCTATCTAGATCCTCCGCTACCAGTCGGTATGATCCTTTGACTTTCTCGTACTCTTGCAGATCCGCAAATCGCTCCTTCTGCACTCGTGTCATGTAGATCACATCCAGCTCCCGCAAGTGGTCCTTGAGGGACAGCGTCTCCGTAACGTCGATCTTCTTCGATACTTCTTCGGCTACTTCTTTTCGCATCTGGAGAATGTCTGGAGAGATCAGAACCAGTTTCACCTCGTAGAGGGAGAGGGCGTATGCTAGGGAATGCACGGTTCGACCGTATCTCAGATCTCCAACCAGTCCGATGGTCAGCCCGTCTATGGTCCCCAATTCTTTCCTAATCGTGTAAAGGTCCAAGAGCGCCTGGGTCGGATGCTCCTCGGCCCCAGAGCCCGCATTGATGACCGGGACGGAGGCAAACTCCGCGGCCATCCGAGCCGCTCCTTCCAAAGGATGTCTGACCACCAGCACATCAGCATACTTCTCAGTAACTCGGACAGTATCCGCCAGGTTCTCGCCTTTCTCCACGGACGTTCCCTTGGTCTCTGCGAATCCAAGCGCTGTCCCACCAAGGCGCGTAATGGCAGACTCGAAGCTTAGACGGGTCCGAGTACTCGCCTCGTAGAACAGCGTGGCCATTATTCTCCCATGAAGCATGTCGGACCCTTTCTTGGCCAGCGGCTCCATGACTTCCGCCATGTCCAAGACGTGATCGATCTCTTTTCGAGAAAAGTCGCGGATTGAGACGATGTCACGCCCAGCGAACGACGGGCTCCCCGACATGGTTTCTAGCGAGTTGTTTCTAAGAAGAAGCGTTCTATAACACTGTTTGCGAAACATGATCGGAAAGCTTTGCGACTCGTCGCCGCCACTTCTGACCTATTCCTCCGGTCACGGATAACAGAGTTGGCGAAACAAACCGGAGCAGACCCCTTCTTCGGAACGGGACCCGACGAGCTGAAACGATTAGTTGCCGAGACCCGGCCTGATCTGGTCATTCTCGATCTCTCCTCTACAGACTACGACCCATTCTCCGTCGCGCGCGAGTTGAAGACGACGTTCAATTCTCGACTTTTCGGCTTGTTTCCTCACGTGCGGACTGAACTGAAGAAACGAGCTGACGAAATCGGATTCGAATACGTTGTGCCAAACTCAAACTTCCTCTCTAGCCTGAGACGTGTGCTGTTGGAAAGGGCTGAGGATGATTGAGCTGGATCATCAAGGACCTATGGAAGAGTCTCGAACTTCGCCAATCAGAATATGCGAATCTACTGAACGATGACGATAGAATCACAGCATATGATATTATCAATAGCTTCTGATGTCGGGACCAAATGGGGCGTGTTTTTACAGCTGAATTTCCCGCCGGGACAATCGAACGTCAGCACATCTAACCTAGGCCATAGAAATCTGACGATGCTGGTCTTTCGCGATAGAAAGAAGTTCGCAAATGTTTCCGAGTCCGAGGTCAAGTACGCTTTCGACCCGCTGGGTCCTACCGCTATTGACAGTACGGGTTTTGGCTATGAAGGGTTCAGAGTGAGGCTTTCAAACGGTCGGATTGACTGCCTTCCCGGCGGAGTCCATCTCTGGTGCGAGATTACTCCCGAAGTTCTAGAAGTTCTAGACTGGCTATTCACGAATGCTTATGGAATGAAGCAGGCGTAGGACTCTAGGATAGGGGCACGAGCCTCTTTCCGAGTCTTCTCTCAATTTCCATCTTGGCCCGTTTCAACTGTCGGGCTCTCTTCAACAACTCGACCAGATAGTCCAAGTCAACCACTGGTCGGAGAGATGGGTACTCCCAAGGGGTCTTGTTGATCTCGTCCGGATAGATCATGTAGCCCGTCGGGTAGTGGGTAACCAATATGCCAGTAGGGTCCGCCTCCAGGACCTTCGAGAACTCTCTGAGAGTATAGCCTGCCTTCTTCAGCATATCAAGAGTCTTGTCTAGTTCGTCGCAGGCCCTTTCAAGCTCCGCGTATAGTTCGCCTCTATCACCATCATTGGGCACTGCGAAAATCTCCCAACCGCGTACACAAGGGCAAGGGCGGACCGCGGGCATAAGCGTTCTTTAACCGAGATACCAGCACCCGCGGAAACAGGCCGTCGAGAACGCGTCTTGAAACCGGACATCTAAGAGCGGGACCGGACAAAGAGGCCCAACAGAAAGTCCACAGGAGATTCCTGTGGAGTCTTCGCGAAATCTTCTCTGACATTATTCAGAGCGGAAATCCATCATTCGTACTTGCAACGATTGGAGATTAACAACCGGCAGGAGCCCCGGCTGCGGAACCAGGCCCATACGCTTCTGATAATCCGTCTGACCCTGCCAAGCCCCACTATTCACGATCGTCGTCCCACGGTAAACACCCGACCCCGGCACATGGATATGCCCAGACTGGAACACGTCCGGAACATGCTCCACCACCAGCCAATCCTCCATCTCGGGACCAATGGGCGTAGACTTTCCATACTCCGGCGCCAAGTGTCGAGCTCGCAACTGATACTCCATGACCTCTACCGGCCTCTGATAATCAAAACCCGGCGCTGAACTCAGAATATCCATTAGGCTCGTGCCATGAAACAGCAAGAAATCAACACCCTCCAGACGCACCTCTGAAGGATCACCTAGCGACACGACTCGTCGAGAATCATACACTGGACCCGCAAACTCCTTAGGAATAGCAGGCTGCGGTAGAGCCTGTCTGACCGCATCGTGATTCCCGGGAATCAGAACCACCTCCATATGTTCTGGGATCTCCGCGACAAGCTTCGCGGCCAACCGGTACTGCTCGTAAATATCAGCTACCTTCAAGTCCACCTCCTGACGCGGATACACTCCAATCCCGTCCACCAGATCCCCGCCAATCAGAACATACTTGACGTGATCAGAAATGTGCCGCTGGTCCGGGCCGCCGACCTCGCCCTTCAACCAGCCCAGGACCCGTCGAAAAGCGTCCTCCATGAACACCTTACTCCCCACATGAACATCCGATACTAGAACCGCGTAGATCTCCTCGCTAGCGTGTCCAGGCCTGTGATCCGGAATCTCAGGCAGGACAATATTCTCTGCGACCAGCAACTTTCCAGAACTCTTCCGTGTCTCAAGAAACAAGACTTGGTCCCTAGAGACCCGACGCGCCGTCTGCCAAACTGACGGGTTCGAATCACCCACCAAGACAGTCGCTTCATCATCGTAATCATCCACCGTCAGGAAGATGCGGTTGGCCTTCTCGCGTTTCTCTACTACCATCGCGACAAATCGTCCTCTACCATTTGTCCCTCCAGCGAGAGCGTCTGAAATCGTCCCAGCACTTCTAGTATCAATCCTCTGTTGGAAGAGCGCGCTCATCTTTTCGAACCGGTTGCGGAAGTATCGGAGAAAATCGTCAAAGGCTCCGGTCGTTCCCAGCTTGCCAGTTGGATCGAAAACCACCTCGAGCTTTGACTCTCGATCCTCAGCGAACCTTCGCCCGTGTCCCAACGCTTCAACGGGAACGGTCAGACCGGCTGCCAGATCTAACTGTTCAGCCGCCTTCAAGACTAGATCTGCGCTGATGAACAGCGGCCTCGGCTGAGCCAAGCTCGCCATTTTCAACACCTCGTCCACAAGGGGCTTGAGCGAGTCTTCGCGGCCTTTCTCAACGAGGGTCTTGAAGGCCTCGGATTCCATCTGGAAGCCTGCCTCCAGTATGGTCCCTACGGCTCTTCGCATTTCCTCGGACAAAAGCCGACCTGCCCCGACATCTACCCCCTATGAAGGCTTCCAGATTTATGCTGTTGTCGAGGAACACTACCTCGTTATTGTGAGGTCCGAGATGTCCACCGAGATCTCGCACATTCTGTTCAGGGCAATTGTGACCGCCACCAAGTGATTGACGAGTGGCCTCGCTGAGCCTGCGACCCTTGCCTCAGCCTCGGAAAGCTGCTTCTTGGTATCTTTGAACCTGGGCCCCACGGATGAAGCTAGTTTGAGGTCCCGAGAGAGCACGGAGCCGACCGCGTCCCGGTACATGGCGTTCACTGACGTCCCAATCTTCTCTAACAACGACTGCTCTTCTTTCGGTATCGTTATACCATCTTGCGTGTTCTCAGCGATTGTAACTGAGTAGTCCGCGAAGTTTTCGATGTAACTCGCGAGTAGTCGAAAGTCGAGGCAGTCGACCGAGGAGACTTTGATCTTTTCAAGAAGATACGTGTCAGAGATTGCGGCGCGGACAAGCCGGACCAGCAGGAAATACCAGCGGTCAACCTCTTCATCTCTCTCCACAACCCCCTTGGCCAGTGCACCGTTTGATGAGACGAAGGCCTGAACCGAGTCCAGCTGCATAGGCATCGAGAGCATCTCGAGACGGCGCAGAATGCGCTCGGGGTTGAGTAACGAGGGTTCGACAAGGCACTGGAGAACTATTTTCTTCGAGTCCTCCTCTAGTACCTCCAATCCTACTAGGCGTTTCGTTGTACGTCTTACCTCGTCTCGGATATCAGGAGATAGTGTCTCTTTTGATTGGACTCTGATTATGTCGTAGCCCAGCAAGTATCTCTCGATAATCTCTCGCCTGACAAATGGAGAAGCTTCCAACACTACCTCTAACGGGGCTCTTTCCTCGTCTATCTTCGGCGAGAGCAATAATCTCCCATCCTGGCGCTCTTCATAGGAGACGACGGACCCCGCTCCGAGTCCGACTCGTTTGGCCCATGCTTTCGGAATTGTGACGAGGAATGTGCCGTCTGGGGTGCGTTGTAGTTTCCGTAATTCCAACTAGGATGACCGATCTTCTTGGTATGGCAATGAAGAATTTTAGGGTTTGGCTGAATCTACTATGATGAGGTCGGCAACTCTAGAGTTTCAGTTTTATTTCCACCGTTCAGATACTGGTAGCCCAGCCGGAGGACCTCTTCAGTGTTACGCCCCTTCAGAGCACTGAGGGTAACTTGAGGTATGCCGGGAAAGACTCTCGAAACGAGCATTTTTCCTTCTTGGAGATGACTCTCGTCAGACTTGTCGATCTTGTTGATGCAGATGAGAAGCGGAACGTTGGGAGCGATCTGTTTCAGAGTGTAATTCGAAGCCGTAAGTTTCCTGAAGACTATTTCCTCATCTTCGCTGATGTCGATGAATAGGAGGATGAGTTCCGAGTTGGATATCTCGCCTAGGGTAGTGTTGAACGCTTTGAGAATTATCGGATGCATGTCCTCGATGAACCCGATGCTGTCGACCAGGATGAAACTAAACGCGTCCATTCCATTGTTATAGTCGACCCTCCGGGCGAAGGTTGACAGGGTTGTGAATGGACCCAGTCCAGTATCTTTGTGCTCCGAAACCATCCTGTTGAAAAAAGTCGTCTTACCACTCTGGGTGTAGCCTGCTAGCGCCACTATAGGAAATCCTAGTTCTCGGCGTCGTTCTCTTAGAGCCTTCTTCTTCGTGTATACATCCTGCAACTCCTTTTCCACATGAGCGATTCTCTTCCGGGCTCCTCTCTCGTAATCAGCGTACGGGTACTCCCCTGGACCACTCCAGCCGACCTGTTCTCCGAGGATACCTTTCAATCTCAGAAACTCTTTGCCCCAGGAGAAAGTGTACTTGAGTTTAGCTAGTTCGATCTGCAGTTTCGCTTCCTTCGTCATTGCGCGCCGGTCGAAGACCTCTAGGATCAGCATGTTCCGGTCTATGACACTGATGTCAGTGCCTCCTAGGACCTTCTGAATCTTGAAGACTTGGGAGCCGGGCAGTCTGTTCGCGAATAAGACCGCTTCGATGTTTTTCTCGGATGTTAGCTGTTTGACCTCGTCGAGCTTTCCGGGTCCAATACAGTACGTGTGGTGCAGGCTCTTTCGGTGTTGGATCACCGTATCAACCACGTCGTAGCCGATGCTTCGGGCCATGGTCTTGACTTCGTCTGCCCTAGACGGGGCGGTGGGCACGACGCACTCGACTACAATGGACCGCACTGCAGAAGACCGACTCTCTCTAGAAGGACCGTGCGTTATTTGAACATCCTGTGTCCGGACACTGCACTTACTGAACTCTGATTTCCACGCCGACGGTGCGCTTGATCAAATCTGCCAGGAGGTCGACCTGAGCCTTGCCCCCCTTTCGTGTCGGAATCGAGACCACGAGCGGAAGTTCGATCTCCTTCTTGCTCTTCCCCAATCTGTCCTTGATCCAATCGAACACGGGCTCTGTCGCAATCACTAGAGATACGAGTTGTTTGGCTTTGATCTCGTCGAAGGTCTTTACCGCCTCTTCTTGGGATTTGACGACCCATGTGTTCTTGACTCCGCCGAGTTTGAAGTAGATGCTCGTCTCCTTGTCGGCCATGACTCCAATCTTGCCCATGTTCATTGCCTACTTGAAGATCCAGCCTGTCTCTCTGGACCAGAAGAGAAGATCAAGATCGGCTATAGGTATGCCTATCTCTGCCGCGAATCTTCGAAGCTTCTCTTCAATTTCCAAGTAACGCTTCTTTGTGATGGTCGCGGGTATCTCTGGGATGACTCCGAGCCGGTTCAGGTTCCGTAGGATGTGCCTGTCCAGGATAGCGAATCCTTCTCCCAGTCCTATGTTCCTTAGGAAGTGACTTGCCTCTTTGTAGCCGAGGCCCTTGACGTTTTCGACAAACCATTCGCGGAGCTCGAAGGGATTGTAGAAGCTCGAGATTCGAGATTTCAGCTGCAACTTGCCATCATTCGAGAACATGTCCCTGGCTTCAACTATGTACTTTGCTTTGCTCTCTGAGAACCTAACACTCTTCAAGAGTGGCTCAAGCTCCTGAGGCTGGCCTTTGAGAAGCAGAGTTCGCTCTTTGAGCGCGGTGACTGCCTCCCAGCAGACTTTAGCTGACGATTGAGGCGTTAGAAGGCAGAAGCATAGTTCCGCAAAGACTTCCTCGTCTTTCAATTGCATCACTTGTCTGAATTCTGCGAGTCGTTTCTGAATTGCCTCCTTTCTCTCTTGATAGAGTGCCTGCAGTGACTGGATGGAACTCTCGTCCCTTACTACAGTCATCTGTGTGCTAGAACTGTTTGAGAACATCCTGTTTCTCCATGATGCGTACGCAGTAGAAGCATCGCAGTCTCAAAGGGTCCTGTCGTTCTACCAAGAACTTCGGCTCAACCGGTTCCCCCGCATTTGAAACGCATGCCGGATTCGCACATCTGACTATCCCTCTTATTGACTCTGGAAGCTTGACACGGGTCTTCTCGGCCACCTCATAGTCTCGTATGATGTTGATCGTGGCATTCGGAGCAATCAGGGCAATCTTGTCAACCTCGCCAGGTTTGAGCTCACGATTTTCCACTTTGACAATATCCTTCTTACTGTCTGCCTTCGATGATACATTCATTGCAACACTGACGATATGCCCCTCACCGCCACCGATCCCTAGAATTTTCAGAACATCAAGAGCGTGACCCGCAGAGATATGGTCGATGACAGACCCGTTACGGATCTTCTTGACGTAGAGCTCTTTGACCCCGCTCCCCTTAGACAATTCCAGGATCTCTAGCTGATCCTTCACTCTTAATTCCTTGCCTGACAAAACGGATCGAACATGACAGTAGAAACCCAGATTGTCAGACTCGCGACCCGGAAGGAAGGTGAGATAGTGGACATCACGGATAAGGTGCAAACCATTGTTGAGAATGGAACCATCAAGAATGGTGTCGTATTCCTCTTCGTGCCGGGATCAACCGCGGCGCTGACGACAATCGAGTACGAGCCAGGTCTACTGGTTGACTTACCGTCCATGCTCGAAAGGATCGCTCCGAGTGACGGTTCGTACGAGCACGAGAAGCGATGGCATGATGGAAATGGGCATTCTCACATCAGAGCTTCCATGATCGGACCGGATCTTTCGGTGCCTTTCGAAAGAAAGAAGTTGATGCTGGGAACTTGGCAGCAGATAGTCTTTATCGAGTTTGATGTTCGACCACGAGACCGAACAATCATCGTCCATTCCATAGGCGAGTAACCGACTCCCATACCCCTCTCTTTCCGATGGAAACAACAGGAGCGTGATTCAAGTGAGGCCCATGATGATTGCTTTGTAGTGAATCATCGTTGATAGTATACAGAATAACCTAAATCCACGAAACCCCCTAATGACCATCTGGAGTAAAAATCAAAACAGAACCAACCAACCCTTCAGTCTGTCATTAATTATTGCACTGGAAATTAAGGGGTGGGTGTGATGGGTTTAGTCGGTCCAGTCGAAATCCATGTACGAGAACCCTTAATTCCACTGGAACAGTAACCGCTTGACTCACTCAGAAAGTGTTCTCACAGTTTGTCGCAACAAGGACTGGATCTCATCTTTGAACAAGTGCTCTCAGGAGGGCAGATCTTCAAAGACAGGAATCTTCTAAGACACGACTACGTGCCGACAAGCCTGCCCCATCGAGAGGAACAGATTCGACGCCTCGGCTCCGTCTTGGCCCCGGCCCTTTCGAAGGAACGCGTATCCAACATTTTTGCCTATGGGAAGACTGGGACAGGGAAGACTATCGTCGCAAGATTCGTCCTGGACAGGCTACAAAAGAAGGCGAGAGACTACGGCCGCGCTGTAGACACCAGCTATGTGAATTGTCGGCTTTCAGGCACCAACTACAGAGTCATCGCTGATCTCTGTCGAGCGCTAGGCCAGGAGGTCCCGTTTACGGGGCTCGCCGTTGGAGAGTTGCTAGATAGGTTGAGGGATGCTTTGAAGTCACGGGGGTCCGCGTTCCTCGTCGTTCTGGACGAGATTGATGCGCTGGTCAAGAGGAGCGAGGACGATAGCGTACTTTACGAATTGACGAGAATCAATGAAAGCCTGGACGGCGGATGGATCGGAGTCATCGGAATCTCAAACGATCTTCACTTCAAAGATTTCCTGGACCCTCGAGTATTGAGCTCCCTCGGAGAAGAGGAGCTGGTTTTCAAACCATACTCATCCGATGAACTATACGATATTTTGAGTGATCGTGCAGAAGCAGCGTTTCAGCCCGGCACTTTAGAGGATGGTGCCTTACGACTCTGCGCCGCCATGGCAGCGGGCGAGCACGGTGATGCTAGAAGGGCGCTAGATCTCCTACGCGTCGCTGGTGAGATTGGCGAGAGGGGGAGAGAGAAAAGTATCCTAGAGTCGCACGTCCGACTGGCTCAGCAGAAGGTGGAGCATGACAGGGTGACAGAGGTCCTCTCCTCATTGCCGCTTCATTCTAGAATCCTCCTCATCGCGGTCCTACACTCCGAGAACGCGCGGAAAGAGAGTCTAGTGACCGGGGACGTGTACGAGGTATATCGTGAGTTGTGTGCGGCTGCGGCGGTTGAATCCCAGAGACGAGTGAGCGGATTGTTAAACGAGCTGGACCTCATGGGAATTGTCAACGCCCGTGTAGTGAGCTTTGGCAGGTACGGTCGGACCAAGAAGATCCGGCTGGGAGTCGAGCCCCGCGCCGTCACGTCGACGTTTGGCAGCGATGGGCTCGTGAGAGGGCTCCTGAATTATGCGCCGAAGAGCCTCCCGAAACAGCACAATCACTAACTGTGTCGGAATTGACGATGGACCGTTTAGGTCTAAAAGATTAGGCGGGTCCACAGCCCCACTAGTCGTAGCGCAACTCAACGGGCCGCATCTTGTGAAGGCGAGAGTTGGACGGATAAGCGTGGACGGATTGGACGGCACCACTATTGCGTTGAGAATGCTCAACTCTCTTCCTGTGCGAGATTCTCCGATTCTGCTCGCCGGTGCAACATACGCAGGCTTCAACATCATCAACCCTAGAGTGTTGCAGAGAAGATTCAGAACACCGACAATCGTCGTAATTGGGTCTCGACCCAATAATAGAGCTGTAAGACGCGCCCTGGTCAGGCATTTTCCAGACTGGAGGAGAAGATGGCGGATATTATCATCTCTAGGTCCCTTGCGGCAGTTGCGTACTTTTCAGAATGAGAATCCGATCTTCTACGAGGCGTTCGGCTGCAGGCATGACGAAGCGAGAAGGATCTTGACAGAGTGGGCATATGTCTCAAGAATTCCAGAGCCCTTGCGCGTCGCCGGGCTGGTCGCTAGAGGATTGTTTCCCGCGCAACCTCTCGACTAGGCTCTAGGTTACAGGAGCCTTTAGTCGTCCTCTGGAGGCTAGTGTGGACGTTCATCGCAACTGTTCATTGGAGACTCGGGAGGAAAACCGGATGCTTGGAAAAGAGAATTCGAAGGAGAACAAGCTCAACGAGTATTTCCGCCGGAGATGTTCGAACTATGAACGGTTTCTTTGCGATCGCGTCTGGGAATGCGCATTGTGCGCGCAGCAAGTCGGCAAAGTGGAGAAACTGGAATTGCCCACAGTTACGAAGGTCGAAGCGTTGAGGCGGAGGTGAGACGATGGAAGTTTTGAGAGAGGAAGAGGTCCTGCAGCTGGAAGAGGAGTTGCTGCGGAGATTGGAAGAGAAGCTTACGCCACTCGTTGAGCGAGCGGCGGTCGATGCAGCAAAGGTAGCGATGCATCAGTTGAGGCTTGACTTGATGAGTCACCTTAGCAGGCATGAAGATACGATAAGACGGCTGAAACGGACCGAAACCGCGCTA
>Ga0209237_1002081_pt1 | contig 11948 bp, 12 predicted proteins | sample GraSoi013_1_40cm_2_FD_185820 | JGI IMG/M metagenome (GOLD analysis project Ga0209237, IMG submission 185820) | Grasslands soil microbial communities from the Angelo Coastal Reserve, California, USA - Sample 10_02_2013_1_40cm (SPAdes) (version 2) | ecosystem: Environmental > Terrestrial > Soil >...
CCTGCGCCTGGGGACTCCATCCAGTTATTCGGTCGGCCTCGGGGACATCTATCGCGCCTTCCGCAACTGGGAACTGCCCGCCTATGCCGGAGATCATTGGCGGCTTTCCAGCAAACTGACGCTCAGCTACGCCGTCCGCTGGGAACCCTGGACACGTCCGGTGGAGGTCAGGAATCGAAGCCGCTTGCGCTTCGATTCCGATTGGAACAACATCGGCGGAAGCTTCGGCTTCGCTTACCGTCTGGGCCCCGGTGTGGTGCGCAGCGCGTTTGGCGTTCTGCACGGCCAGCTCTATCCAGTCGGCTATGGTCAAGACCGGTTCAACGGCACGGATCACGTATTTGTCAGCGTGGATGCTCCAGATCTGGTCAACCCATTAAGCGGAGTGAGCGCGGTGGACCTGACGGGCGGCGGGCGCACGATGCGATTCGATATTGATCCGAATCTTGCCACGCCTTATTCCTACCAATACAACCTCAGTTGGGAGAACGAATTCGCCGGCGGCTGGAAAATGCAGTTGGGCTACATCGGCAGCCGCACGGTGAAGCTCTACACAGTGTACCAACTGAACCGTGCCGGGCCGGTGGATGGGATTCCCTTCAGCACGGCGACCATTAATGAACGGCGGCCCGACCCGTCTGAATACCGCCGGTTCTACACGAGCAATGGCTCACGCGCTTACTTTGACGCGGCTCGCATCACCCTCACAACGCCGCGATGGCAGGGAGGCACGGTAACGACTTCGTACTGGTTCAGCAAGTCAATCGATCAAGGAACCGACTATGCCGTCACGGGAGGCGGACAGGAACGCTGGCGATCGTCCCAAACCGAATGGGACTATACAAAGGACCAGAAGGGCTTAAGCAATTTCGACCAGCCTCATGCGTTCCTGCTCCAGGGCGCCTGGAGCACGGGACGTGGAGGAGTCGGCCGGCTGGGCCGATTGTTGCGTAACTGGGATATGACCTCGGTATTGCTGCTGAAGAGCGGCACGCCTTTTACTGTCGAAGCCGGTTCAGATGGCCCCGGTTTTGGCAACGTCGATGGAAGCTCGGGCGACCGCCCATACGTAATCGATCCCTCCGTGCTGGGACGGACCATCGGGAATCCCGATACTTCAGTCCGGATGCTGCCGCGTTCGGCCTTTCGCTTCATCCGGGCGCCCGTGGAAATGGCGGGCAACCTGGGCCGCAACACTTTTCGGAAGGGCAAGATCGCGAACTTGAACGCCTCGTTAGGCCGCACCTGGACCCTGCCGCGGGATTGGAGCATGACCATCCGGGCAGAAGCGATCAATCTTTCCAACACCCCACAATTCGCCGAACCGGGCCTGAACCTGACCGCGCCGAATTTCGGACAGATTACCAATACACTGAACGACGGGCGCACCTTCCGCTTCCTGCTGCGGTTGGGATTTTGATCCGCGCGTAGAACGTGTCGCATAGTTTGGGGGACCATTTGTCCGGACTCGCTACTGTTTCCTACCCGCGGATCGACTGCCGCGCTTCGCCGCTCTCCGCTTCTTCGTGTGCCGTTTGACCGATGCCTCCAAGCTCGGCACCAGCCTGGCTTCGAGGCTTCGCCGGATCTCATCACCCCATTTCTCGTACCACCGTTGCGCGGTCGCATAAGTGACGCCCGCCGCTTGCGCGGCTTGGCCGGGAGTCATCGCATCTTCGGTAAAGACTTTCTTGAGCATGGCGAGCTTTTCGGACGAGAGGCGTGCCATGATGAACGGTTCTGATCATTTCGAGCGTGCGGCGGATGTCTGCGCCGCTGGACGCAAGATCAATTTTTGCACGCGCCAGTTCGAGGTCTCCGCGGCGTATATCTCCGTTTCCGAAGGGCATGCCAGTTGGTGGACTCCCGAGAACTGCTTGAGTTGACGGCCGGAACGGCCGATGACGCCAAGTACCTTGCCGTCGAGTGAGACCTTGAACAACCGTCCGGGATACGTCGATTCGCCCGCGAACATCACCTGGCTCGGTCCAGGCGGGATGCAGAGCGAGTTGGGCGCTCCAATCATTCCGGCCAGGCGCGCCCCCGTAGGCGTGTCGCCGTTGACTGGAGGGATGCCGGGCGGCGGAGGTACATCAATCGTGAACATTCGGAGAAAGTTGCCCTCGGTGTCGAAGACCTGAATGCGGCGGTTCGACCGGTCGCCCACATAGATGTTGTTGTTACGATCGATGGCAATCGCGTGCGGAAGATTGAACTGCCCCGGTCCCGTGCCGCGAGTGCCCCAGGATTTCACCCACTCGCCATTCTTGTCGTATTTCGCGACACGCGAATTGATGTAGCCATCGGTGATGTAGATGTTCCCTTCGGAATCCCACGCCACATCGGTCGGCTGGCGGAAAAGGCCGTTCACCGCGGGCAAGGGCGGATTGACGTGCTCCCATGGTTTGCTGTCCTCGTCGGCTGATTCCTTCCGGCGTCCGAAAACCATCTTCACACGGCCTGCTTGATTGAACATGATGATCATGTCCGAGCCTTTGTCGATAGCCCAGATGTTGTCGTTCTTGTCTATCCGAACCGTGTGGGCTTCCGACCACCCATAAAGGCCCTTGCCGATTTCGCGGAGGAAATCGCCCTTGGGATTGAACTCGAGCAACTGCGCCGCTGCCGGAGCGTAGGCGGGACCGGTGGCCGTATTCGAGCGCGTAAAGACATAAATATTTCCCTTCGAATCCACGGCCACACCGGGAACCTCGCCGAAATTCATGCCGGACGGAAGCTTGAAAAAGTCAGGCACGGAATCGAAAGAAATCTCAGGCACGCTCTGCTGCGCGAACAATGGCAGCGCCAACAATATGACGATCGAAACGCATAGACACAATTTCATTGGAGGCCTCCCGGCTGAATTCTCGATCACTCTTGGTAGCAACTTATTGGGATAGTCATGCATGCACTTCGCTCCGAATTTGATGGTGGTGGACATCCTTCGAGAGGCACCGGTCATGCTTCGTCCTTTTTGACGATCGTATTTTAGGCATCCAGTAGAGCAAAGGAAAGAACATACCTCATAGACCGTGGCTACAGTTGAAACGGACCCGCTACCTGTGATCTCCCTGGTTTGACATCCTTTTGGTCGAGTGGAAAAATAACCTCGCACAGGAGCTCATCATGAAACTCTTCGGCAGAACACTAGCGATTCTGGCGATTTCAGCCGCCGCTCTTTTTACTGCTTCCGGGTTGGCGTTAGCACATCACGGCGCCGCTGCCTTCGATACCGACAAAATGGTCACGGTAAAGGGAGCCGTCACCGAACTTGTCTATATGAATCCGCACGTTCAGGTGCATTGGGAGACGAAAAACGAACAAGGCGTTTTGGAAAAATGGCAAGGCGAACTGACAGCTCCCAACAAACTGACCAGGGCCGGCTGGAACAAAAATACGTTGAAGCCCGGCGATCAAATCACGGTCAGCGGAAATCCCAACAAGAATAATCCGCATACGCTGTGGATTCGCAAGCTTGTTGGTCCGGAGGGAAACTCCTTACCGCTCTTTGAAGACTAGGAGGTCTAATGGCGCGAACGCTGACCCTTGCTACTGCCGTCACATGGCTGGTGTGGGCGACGTCCATATCCGCGCAGGCACCGGCCTCTTCTGCCGCATCCGCTGCGGCCGCAGCGCCAAAGCGTGATCTCACGGGCGTTTGGATGATTCGAAATCCTGCGGGGATGCGCGGCTACGCCGGCGCGACATTCACCAAAGAGGAACCGGAAATGACGCCCTGGGCGATTGCAAAATACAAGGAAGCGAAGAACACCAACGGCGGGCAATACGATCTAGAAACAACGAATGACCCCGTGGTTACGAAATGCTATCCGCCGGGAACACCCCGAGTCTATTTCCATCCTTATCCGTTTGAGTTCATCCAGACGCCGAAATACGTGTTCATGATTTATGAATACGACCACGTGATTCGACGGATTTATACCGACGGCCGGCCGCTGCCGCCGGATCCGGATCTGACCTGGATGGGCACGTCTATCGGCCGGTGGGAGAACGACACCACATTTGTGGTGGACACCGTTGGCTTTAACGAAAAAACCTGGATCGACCGATTGGGACATCCGCACAGCACCGAGATGCACGTCACAGAGCGATTTCGTCGCACGGACCGCGATCACCTGCAGATCGACTTCATCATCACGGATCCCAAGGCCCTGGTGAAACCGTGGACTTCGACGTTTTACGCCGAACTGCGGCCACAGTGGGAACTGGGTGAAATCTCCTGCTCTGGCGATTACTTGGAATTCAAGGCGTTCGAGAAGTAGACATTTATTTATTCCTCTCCCAGAGGGGGGACGGAGGGGGCGCGGCATTCTTGACACCGCAGGGGTTCACATATACGATCGGCCTAACTATTCCGATTTGTTGCGAATGATTAAACAGTTCGTGATTGCGAACGTGTTCTTTTGTTTGGAAAAAACTTAGAAGGAAAGGAGCCCATATATGAGCCAACGCTTAGTTGCGTTAGCTGTTGCGTTCGTCGGCGTCATCCTGGTGGCACTGCTTGCGCTTCCAGCCACCGCACAGACTCAATCATCCGCCGCGAAAGCACCGGCAGCCGCAAGAGCCTGGACACCGCCACGCACACCCGATGGCAAGCCGGACCTGCAAGGAATATGGTCTGACAATACGCTCACGCCTCTGCAACGGCCGAAGGGACTCGGCACGAAAGAGTTCTATACGGACCAGGAAATTGCCGAATACTCCAAGAAGGCTCGCACGGGAAATATAGGCGAGGAGGGGGAGCTTGGAGCCGCTCGCCAGCAGGCTGTGCGTTATGACCTCGAAGTGTACGGTTTTGATCCAGGCAAACTCCGGTACACCTCAAAACGTACATCGCTCATCGTTGGGCCGGAAGGCACCATCCCCCCCATGTTGCCGTCGGCGAGGGAAAGAAACGCGGAAATCGCCGCGAAAAACAAGGGGCACGAATTCGACAGCTATCTGAACCGGCCGTTAAGTGAGCGTTGCATCATAGGGAACGGGGGGAGAATTCCGATGCTGCCCGGAGCCAATGAAGGCAACCTGCTGCAGATTGTGCAGGGGCCGGGATACGTGACGTTGCTTCACGAGACGGACCACTCCACGCGCGTCATTCCCACCGACGGCCGTCCGCACGTTCCGCAAAATATCCGGCTGTGGCAAGGGGACTCGGTCGGACATTGGGAGGGTGATACGTTGGTGATCGACACCACGAATTTCACGAATCGCACCAATTTCCGAGGGTCCAGCGAAAGGCTGCATCTCATCGAACGCTTCTCGCGCACAGCGGACAACACATTGACGTATACATTTACAGTTGAAGATCCCACGACGTGGGCCAAGCCGTGGACCGCGGAGATTCCATGGACGAAAACAAAAGGGCCCCTGTATGAGTCGGCGTGTCACGAGGGCAACAACATGATCGTTAATATCCTCCGCGGGGCCCGTGTCACCGAAGCGGAAGCGGCCAAGAAAGGGAAATGAAAGGAAAGGGGTAACACATGAGAACAAAGCTGGTCGTCATCGTTACTGCTCTGGGTTTGCTTGTGGCGGCGGTTCCGGCGTGGGCGCATCACGCGTTTGCGGCCGAATTCGATCAGAACAAACCGATCAAGGTGCAAGGATCGGTCGTGAAGTGGGAATTGACCAATCCGCACTCCTGGATTCACATTGACGTTAAGGGCGCCGACGGCAAGACCGTGACCTGGATGATTGAAGGCGCCAGCCCGAACAACCTGTACAGACTCGGCCTGACGAAGGAATCCCTGCCTCCGGGATCGGTGATTTCAGTCGAGGGCTACCAGGCGAAGGACGGGTCCACTCGTGCGGTTGGCAGAAACATTGTATTTGCTAACGGCAAGAAGTTCTTCCTCGGCTTGTCGGAAGCGGAAAGCGGTCCGGCCAAGCCGTAAAGACCGGGCTTAGAGATCACAAAGGCACACAGAAACAAAGGCACACAGAAACTCCGTACCGGCGGCTTCATATAACGGTGTTTCTTTGTGCTTTTGTCTTTTTGTGGTTCCCGTGCATGCTTGACACTGAAGGGGTTCGCATATACGATCGGGCTAATTGTTCTGATTTTTGTGAATGATTAAACCGTTCGTGATCGCGAACGTGGTCTTTTGTGTGAAAGGATTTCGAGGAAAGGAGCCCACATATGCCCCTTCGCTTGCTCGCTTTGACTCTTGCCTTTGCGGGCGTGATCGTGCTGGCCCTGCTTGCGCAGCTTCCGGCCACTGCACAGACTCAATCATCCGCCGCGAAAGCGCCGGCAGCCGCAAAGGCCTGGACACCGCCACGCACGCCCGATGGCAAGCCCGACCTGCAGGGAATATGGACCAACAATACGTTAACCCCTCTACAGCGGCCGAAGGGCCTCGGTGCTAAAGAGTTTTATACCGACCAGGAAATAGCCGAATTCTCCAAGAAGGCTCGCACGGGAGACGTGGGCGAGGAAGGAGAGCTTGGAGCCGCTCGTCGCAGCGATGTGCGTTATGATTTCGAACTGTACGGTTTTGATCCAGGCAAACTCCGCTACACCTCCAAACGTACATCGCTCATCGTTGGGCCGGAAGGCACCATTCCCCCCCTGTTGCCATCGGCGAGGGAAAGAAACGCAGAAATCGCGGCGAAAAACAAGGGCCACGAATTCGACAGCTATCTGAACCGGCCGTTAAGCGAGCGTTGCATCGTAATGAACGGGTCTCAAATCCCGATGCTGCCCGGTGCCAACGAAGGCAACCTCCTGCAGATTGTGCAGGGGCCGGGATACGTGAGTTTGCTTCACGAGACGGACCACCTGACGCGCGTCATCCCCACCGATGGCCGTCCGCACGTTCCGCAAAACATCCGGTTCTTGCGAGGGGACTCGGTCGGACATTGGGAGGGTGATACGTTGGTGATCGAGACCACGAATTTCACGAATCGCACGCCATTTCGAGGATCCAGCGAAAAACTGCATCTCATCGAACGCTTCTCGCGCGCAGCAGACAACACATTGATGTACACATTCACGGTCGAAGATCCGACCACCTGGGCCAAGCCGTGGACCGCGGAAATTCCGTGGACGAAAACAAAAGGACCCGTGTATGAGTCGGCGTGTCACGAGGGCAACAACATGATCGCCAATATCCTCCGCGGGGCCCGTGTCGAGGAAGCGGCAAAAAAAGGAAAATGAATTAAGGGCATGGGGGGACCGGCCGGAAATAATAAGGCCGCGTAGCGGTGTAGCGAAGCGATCCGGACGGTGGCCCCGATGCTAACTGAAAGGAAAGGGGTAAGACATGAGAACAAAGCTAGTCGTTCTAGTCACTGCTCTGGGCTTGCTTTTGGCGGCGGTTCCGGCGTGGGCGCATCACGCCTTTGCGGCGGAATTCGACCAGAACAAGCCGATCAAGGTGCAGGGAGCGGTTGTGAAGTGGGAACTGACCAATCCGCACTCCTGGATTCACATCGACGTTAAGGGTGCCGACGGCAAGACCGTGACCTGGATGATTGAAGGCGCCAGCCCGAACAACCTGTACAGACTCGGCTTGACGAAGGAATCCCTGCCTCCGGGATCGGTGATTTCAGTGGAGGGCTACCAGGCAAAGGACGGGTCCACTCGTGCGGTTGGCAGAAACATTGTATTTGCTAACGGCAAGAAGTTCTTCCTCGGCTTGTCCGAAGCAGAAAGCGGTCCGGCCAAGCCGTAAAGACCGTGGCCCTCGTGGGATGCTTGACACTCAAGGGGTTCACATATACGATCGGGCTAATTACTCCGATATAGGGAATGATCAACGTGTTCGTGATCCGAACGTGTTCTTTTGTGTGGAAAGAATTTAGGAAGGAAAGGAGCCCCTCTATGAGCTATCGCTTGCCTGCCTTAGCTGTTGCGCTTGCAGTTATGATCGTGGTGGCACTATTTGCGCAGTTTCCGGCTACTGCACAGACTCAATCATCCGCCGCGAAAGCACCGGCAGCCGCAAAGGCCTGGACACCGCTGCGCACTCCCGATGGCAAGCCAGACCTGCAGGGAATATGGTCCAATAATACATTGACCCCTCTGCAGCGGCCGAAGGGCCTGGGCACGAAAGAGTTTTATACCGACCAGGAATTAGCCGAAATCTCTAAGAAGGCTCGCACGGGAGACGTGGGTGAGGAAGGAGATCTTGGAGCCGCTCGTCCCAACGCTGTGCGTTATGATCTCGAACTGTACGGTTTTGATCCAGGCAAACTCCGGTACACCTCAAAACGAACATCGCTTATCGTTGGGCCGGAAGGCACTATCCCCCCAATATTGCCGTCGGCGAGGGAAAGAAACGCGGAAATCGCCGCGAAGAACAAGGGGCACGAATTCGACAGCTATCTGAACCGGCCGTTAAGCGAGCGTTGCATCATGTTCGGTGGCGGGATTCCGATGATGCCCGGAGCCAATGAAGGCAACCTCCTGCAGATTGTGCAGGGGCCGGGATACGTGAGTTTGCTTCACGAGACGAACCACGCCACGCGCATCATCCCCACCGACGGCCGTCCGCACGTTCCGCAAAACATCCGGTTGTGGGAAGGGGACTCGGTAGGACACTGGGAGGGTGATACGTTGGTGGTCGACACCACGAATTTTACAAATCGAACCAATTTTCGAGGATCCAGTGAAAAGCTGCATCTGATCGAACGCTTTACGCGCACCGCGGACAACATGCTGATGTACCAGTTCACGGTTGAAGATCCCACCACCTGGGCCAAGCCATGGACCGCAGAAATTCCGTGGACGAAAACAAAAGGGCCCCTGTATGAGTCGGCGTGTCACGAGGGCAACAACATGATCGTTAATATCCTCCGCGGAGCCCGTGTCGCCGATGCGGAAGCGGCCAAGAAAGGGAAATGAGTTTAAGGGAAAGGGGTAACACATGAAAACAAGGCTAGTGATCGTACTTACTGCTCTGGGCTTGCTTCTAGTGGCTGTTCCGGTGTGGGCGCATCATGCGTTTGCGGCGGAATTCGACCAGAACAAGCCAATCAAAGTGCAGGGATCGGTCGTGAAATGGGAACTGACCAATCCGCACTCCTGGATTCACATCGATGTGAAGGGTACCGATGGCAAGACGGTCACCTGGATGATTGAAGGCGCCAGCCCGAATAATCTGTACAGACTCGGCTTGACGAAAGAGTCCCTGCCTCCGGGGTCAGTGATCTCGGTTGAGGGCTACCAGGCGAAGGACGGGTCTACCCGTGCTGTTGGCAGAAACATCGTGTTTGCCAATGGCAAAAAGTTCTTCCTCGGCTTGTCCGAAGCGGAGAGCGGACCAGCGAAGCCGTAGCAGAAAACTTATTGGAAATTAGAAGTTGGAGGTTCCTGGATTTCTCAATTTAGAAATCCAGAAATCTCCAACCTGCAACTTCCTATAATTTTCCCCTATCCCACCGAACCGGCTGAATATCTTCGAAAATCGTCCGAACTTATCGTTACAACATTGAGGGAAATTATCGCGGCGGTTACACTTGACGCCGAAAAGGTTCACATATACGATCGTGCTACTTGTCTCCGAAGGATGGACTGATCAACGATCACAACCGTAGGTGTTTTATGCAGAAACAATTTAAGAATGTTGTAGTCGCGAGCATGGCAGCGGCAATCATATTACTAGCTGCGATGCTGGGCGGTGCCCAGGCGCCGGCTTACCGTGCGCCACGCACCGGGGATGGAAAACCGAACCTGAACGGTATCTGGCAGGCTCTGAATGAGGCCAATTGGGATCTCCAGGGCCACACTGCCGCGCAGGGTCCTGTGGCCGCGCTGGGCGCAGCGTTCTCTATGCCACCGAGTTTGGGTGTCGTGGAAGGCGACGAGATTCCGTATTTACCAGCCGCGGTGGCCAAAAAGAAAGAGAATCAAGCCAACTGGGTGAAGCTCGACCCGGAGGCTAAGTGTTATCTGCCGGGTGTGCCACGAGCCGCTTATTTGCCGTATCCATTTCAAATCGTCCAGGGGCCACAGAATATTATGATGGCCTACCAATTCGCGGGCGCGGTTCGCATCATTAACATGGGTGCTCCAACGAAGGCTCCCGGCGATAGCTGGATGGGGTGGTCTAACGGCCGCTGGGAGGGCGATACGCTCGTGGTCGATGTCACGAGTCTGAACGATCAGACGTGGCTTGATCGCGCGGGTAATTTCCACAGCGACGCTTTGCATGTCGTGGAACGCTACACGCCGCGCAGCGCGGACACACTCATGTATGAAGCTACAATTGAGGATTCGAAAGTGTTCTCGCGTCCGTGGAAGATCAGCATGCCACTGTACCGTCGCGTGGAGAAAAATGCCAGAATCCTCGAATACAAGTGCGTCGAGTTCGCCGAAGAATTGTTGTATGGTCCTCTTAGTAAGAAACCTTAGCAATTATAGATCGGTACGAAAGGAGGCTCGAATATGAGCCATCGTTCCCTTACTTTAACTGTTGCGCTCGCACTTGTGACCTTGGTGGCACTGCTTGCGCAGCTTCCAGCCACCGCACAGACTCAATCATCCGCCGCGAAGGCGCCGGCAGGCGCAAAGGCCTGGACACCGCCGCGCGCACCCGATGGCAAGCCAGACCTTCAGGGAATATGGTCCGACAATACGTTGACCCCTCTCGAAAGGCCGAAGGGACTCGGTGCGAAAGAGTTTTATACCGACCAGGAACTTGCCGAAAACTCTAAGAAGGCTCGCGATGGAAATGTCGGCGAGGAGGGCGAGCTTGGGGCCGCCCGTCCGAACGCTGTGCGTTATGATCTCGAACTGTACGGTTTTGATCCCAGCAAACTTCGGTACACCTCAAAACGAACCTCTCTCATCGTCGGGCCAGAAGGTGTTGTGCCTCCGATGTTGCCGTCGGCTAGAGAGCGAAACGCTGAGATCGCCGCGAAAAACAAGGGACACGAATTCGACAGCTATCTAAACCGGCCGCTAAGTGAGCGTTGCATCTTGATGGGCCAGGAACAAATCCCCATGAGGCCCGGCGCCAACGAAGGCAACCTGCTGCAGATTGTCCAGGGGCAGGGATACGTGAGCCTGCTTCACGAGATCGACCACTCCACGCGCGTCATCCCCACCGACGGCCGTGCGCATGTTCCACAGAATATCCGCCTGTGGCAAGGGGACTCGGTAGGACATTGGGAGGGTGATACGTTGGTGGTCGACACCACGAATTTCACGAATCGCACCCCATTTCGAGGATCCAGCGAAAAGCTGCATCTGATCGAACGCTTCACGCGTACTGCCGACAACACGATGGTTTACCAATTCACGGTCGAAGATCCCACAACGTGGGCCAAACCCTGGACCGCGGAAGTGACCTGGACGAAGACAAAGGGGCCGGTGTACGAATGGGCATGCCACGAGGGCAATACCATGATCACTACGATTCTTCGCGGAGCCCGTGTCGCCGACGCCGAAGCGGCGAAAAAAGGAAAATGAAGGGAAAGGGGTAACACATGAATTCGACCAGAACAAGCCGATCAAGGTGCAGGGAGCGGTCGTGAAGTGGGAATTGACCAATCCGCACTCTTGGATTCACATCGACGTTAAAGGCGCCGATGGCAAGACTGTGACCTGGATGATTGAAGGCGCCAGTCCGAACAATCTTTACAGGCTCGGCCTGACGAAGGAATCGCTGCCGCCGGGATCCGTGATCTCCGTCGAAGGTTATCAGGCGAAGGACGGGTCGACCCGCGCCGTCGGCAGAAATATCGTATTTGCCAACGGCAAGAAGTTCTTCCTCGGCCTGTCCGAAGCGGAGAGCGGACCAGCAAAGCCATAACAGAAATTCGGGGTCAGACGGGTGAATTCCCTATTTAGAACCGCAAAATAGGGAATTCACCCGTCTGACCCCGAATTTCCCTATCGCGGCTTCAGCGGAGCCGGCTTGCCGAACTTCGCCTCATCTATTGCGACATTCGTCCTGATCTCGTTCAACACAATCGAATCGCGT
>Ga0209237_1002082_pt1 | contig 11947 bp, 6 predicted proteins | sample GraSoi013_1_40cm_2_FD_185820 | JGI IMG/M metagenome (GOLD analysis project Ga0209237, IMG submission 185820) | Grasslands soil microbial communities from the Angelo Coastal Reserve, California, USA - Sample 10_02_2013_1_40cm (SPAdes) (version 2) | ecosystem: Environmental > Terrestrial > Soil >...
CGAAAGAATTCCTCTCCTTCCTAGGCATCTCAAACCTCTACCGGATGAGCGGGCGCAGATACCCCGTCAAGCTCGAAGTGGAGCTTGTAAACGATCTGAATGGAATGTTCAGGATTCTAGACCGATATCTCTACTCGCAGCCACCCGACGAGTCCTGGCTAGTCTTTCTCCCAACCAGGCGCATGGTCGAAAAATACGCCGACAGCTACCGAGGCGTCTACATCCATGGAGGCCTTGAAGGCTCTGAAGTAAACAGGATACAGCGCCGAGCCGAGACCGACAAGAAGCTGAGAATCTTCGCGACAAACGTCATCGCCAGCTCAGTCAACATCTACGTCGACAACGTGTTGATTTTTGATGACCTGATCGACAGCAAGGACAAGCTAGGCCAAAAGACACTCCACTACACGAGCATAGACAACAACTCTCTGCTACAGATGATGGGCCGTATAGGCCGGTTCAAACCAGGCCGCGCGGTCATCCTTACTGACTCGCCGCTTCCAAAGAAGATCGATCCGATACCAGTGCGCAAAGCTCTCGAAACCGAAACCCCGTTCGACCTAGTACTACTGATGTCCAAGTACGGCCTCAAACTTTCAGAACTGGAATTCATGTCAAAAGTTGACCATCGCGAGGTCGCCTTCGCAGAAAACTGGCTCGTCGAGATTGGAGCAATAGACCGGCACACCCGCAAGACCACCTGGAAGGGACTCCTGATGAGCGAGATCCCATACGAGCCAGACTTTGCACACATGATCTCCAGCGCCCTAATCTCCCAAGACTACGACATCGCAAGATTCCTCCTAGCCAGCGGCTCTTTCGGCGACTCGCTAAACCACGCCTACAAATCAGACGAGGAAAGTAACGCCCGCCGCTTCCTGTACAGCTTCGACAGAACAAACGAACTCAACATCAAAGCACACCTCCTCAAAGGCTACGCAGAAGACAACAACGGCTCATTCATCTCAAAGATGGAAGCGAACGGCCTATTCCCCGTGTATGTTGAGGAAGCATGGAAGAACCATGAAGCAGCTAGAGACGCGCTCAACGACCTGCTCCGCGAGTCGAAGAAGCAACCCATAGCGAGGGAAGTCGTTGTAGAAGCCAATGTTAGCAGGCTCAAGTCATACCTCGAAGACTCCTTGTCGTTCGAAAGGTTCGGCCCACACGAAAAGAAAGGTCACGAGTTCCAAGAGATGAGCATCCCAGGGCCCTTCTATGCAAGGGCTCTGACGATAAACTACAGACGCATACTGTTCGACATCGTTGCAGTCAATTCTCCGAGTAAACGACGGCATCAAACCGGGCGACGAGACCACAACTGGGCCAAAGGTCGATCCGGCCGGCATCGGTAGGATCTGCAGTCCTTTCAGCATTAGGGAATAGCGACGTTCCAGGTTTCATGGTTGATGCATCCCGTCATGGAACCACTTCGCAAGTCTAACCTGGTTCGTGTTTGCGTACTTCTCAACTTGGACGATTCCGCGCTCTGACAAAGCTGCGACTACTCTGTGCGTCTTCAATCGTGATAGACCCGATTCCTTCGTGATGTACTTCTGCAAGTAGGAGCCTCCGTGAGCATCTAGAACATTGACGATGCTTCGTTCTTCAGGCTTGAGAGTTTTCAGAACCATGGCCGTGTTTTCTTTCCCGTTACCATTGCCGGGCGCGTAGAAGCTTTTCATCTCAGGTAGTACCAGGAAATAGATGACCCCGACCATGCTGGCTAGTACTGTAGAGAGAAATAGAAGCGAGGAAAACAATACAAGAAATGGAAAGGTGGCTGGGAACCCTTTCGTGAGAAGTTGAGAGAGAACCTCCAAAGGTGATTCTGTGGGCGTTAGGATTAGGGCAAGGATGTATCCCGAGACTGCGAGTCCGCCTGCAGCCGATACGAGCATTATCAGGAGAATCTTTAGCTTCTCCAAGTCTTCGCCTCACCCCTTCTCCTTCACGCTAGTCCGATCGGATTCTCCCTATTGCGGTGCCGTTGGTGCTACCGGTGGTTTCCATCTGAGGGTCATTATTCCGCCGACTATACCCAGGACTGATCCGACTATGAAGCCTCCGAAGCCGAAGAAGCCTAGGATGCTGAATACCAGTACCAGTATGCCCCACGTCTGTCGCTGGTTAGGCTTCAGGCGCAGCAGTACGGCTGACATTGTGACGATGATGCCACATATGAGCCCGAATACTGCGATTGCTCCGACAAAGCCTGCGGCGAGAGCGCCAGGACTGCCCGTGTAGCCGCGTGGCGGCGTGAAGTTGGTGTAGTTGAGATGTGGCAGCACGACTATGCTGACGGCAATGAGGAATATGTCAACGAGCACTATCAAAGCGCCTCCTACGAGAGCCAGTATCGAGGGAATGTTCGGGTATTCGACGGCTGTTTTTGACGACATTCTTGATTTTTTACCTCCAGCCTTACCATGTGTTGAAGATGGAGGAAATACGTTGGGTGAAACGATCTTGATACAACCGCTCAGATAGCTGGACGATTAGAGAAATCCGCTAGGGTCGGTCTACTAATGTGACTTAGAACTTTGTTCCGCCTGAACGCGAGAGAAGCCCGCGTGGTCAAGGTCAGTGAGGACTATTTTGAAGTGCGGAACGACTATCGTTCACTGCACAGATAGTACGCGACGATAGCGCTTGCGGTTGAGCCAACCCCCTCACTGGCAGCATACTCCGGCATTCTCTGACCAGTAGGGTCAGATCGTGATGAATTCTTCCTCGTCTTCGGAACCTATGTTACAGTCAAGCTGATACTAACGGTATGGCTCAAGGGCCCACTAGTTACTGTCACAATAATAGTATAGCTGCCCGTCGTTGTCTTGGATCCAGTGCTCACGGTCAGTGTCGAGGTGGCTGACGTTCCGGAAGAGAGACTAAGGCTTTTTGGGCTCAAGGATATTGTTGGAGGATTGGGGACGATGCAAGGATCGCTCGGAGGGGTGCAGGCGTTGGGAGAGGCAAGTATACTTACCGAGAGTTTGACCGAGCCCGAGAAGCCATTCACGCTTGTAACGGTGATCAAGGACGCGGCTGAATTGCGTCTCGGGATCGTGAGGCTGGTCGGGCTGGCAGAGACCCTGAAGTCTCGGACCGTCGCCGTCGCCGTCGCCATGTGTGATAGACCTCCGCTGGTCGCAGTGATCGTTACAGTGTAAGTTCCGGCGGCTAGCGAACTTAGCGAGCAGGTAGAACTGCCAGTTCCACCAGCAGATAAGCTGACACTTGTCGGGCTGCATGATGCGGTGATGCTAGAGTTGGAAACCGATGTCGAAAGGTTGACGGCGCCCGAGAAGTGGTTGAGGCTAGCAAGTGCGACTGTGAAGGTCCCGGTTGAGTTGGCGTTGAAGGATATCGAGATTGGACTTGCAGAGATACTGAAGTCGACTACTTGGATTATCCCAGAAGTTAGGTGCGATAATCCTCCACTCGTGCCCGTGGCAGTGAAAGTATAGTTTCCGGGCTGAGTCGTTGAGGCAGTCGTGAATGTTACCACTATGTTTCCCGATCCCCCGCTTGAGAGGATGATGGTGCTGGTCCATCCTTCGGGGAATGCCGAACTGATTGTGCCGCTCTGGAAGACTGCGTGGACGAGGTGGCTTGCGTCAGTGTCAACATTGGCTAGCAATACGCCGTTCACGTAGATCTTGGCGTGCCAGTGACCCATCGTCGCGTTGACGCCGAACTCAAGATAATTTGAGCCTAGCTGGGGGACTCCGGTAATCATCGAATAGTTGAATTTGCCGTTGCAGCTTGCCCCGATGACAGAGCTGGGTAGAACGATCTGGAAATGGGATGGTAGTGGCTGGTCAAGGGTCAGACCGAAGGCTAGGCAAGATGAGTCGTTGACCGCAGTCGCGTTGATCACAATGTTGGCAAAGGGGCCGAAGTAGACCTCGCCGCTAAACCCGGCTTGACTGGTCGCGGTGATTGTCGTGCTCCCCGTGGAACCTGCCGGGACCGTTATCACGGTCGGGCTGGAGGAGAGAGAAAAGTCACCGGTGATCAGTACAGTCACGTTCGCGGTGTGAACCAAGCTGCCACTGGTTCCCGTGACTGTTACGATGTAACTGCCAGGTGTTGCTGCCCCTGTGCTGATCGAAAGCGTAGAAGTGGAGGAGCCTCCAGCAACTAGAGAGATGGTGTAGGGCCACAGCGATAGTGCAGGACCCGCTGGTGACGCGACCGCCGTGAGGGTTACGTTGCCACTGAAAGAGTTGAGGCTCGTAAGAGTGACGTTGGAAACGGTGTACGTTCCAGCGGTCATGTTCAGACTGCTCGGGCTGGTGGAGATGCTGAATCCCCGTACCTGAACAAGAACTCCTCTGGCGGTACGTGTTCCCAGAGTCGTGAACGCTTTCACGGTTACAGAGTAGAACCTAGGAGTTGTGGATGAGGTTGTGGAGACTGTAAGGGTGAAGGTGGCTGATCCTCCCGATGCAAGAGTAATGGCCGTGACGCTCAGTGCTGCGGTCGGGCCATTCGCCAGGAGGGGTGACACCGTTGCGGTTAGGTTCACTCTCCCGGAGAGGCCGTTCAGGCTGGTGATGGTGAAGGTAGAGGTACCGGATGAGCCTCCGTTGAGGATCAGCGTAGTAGGGTTAGGACTGATGCTCACGTCCTGGACAATGATGCGAAGTGTGATCGTGGATGAGAGAGTGCTTATGCATTTCGACGGGCATCCTGTCATATTGGTGACTTCGTAGGTTCCGAAGATTGTGAACGTATAGTTGCCAGCTGTGGTGGGCGTGACCGTGAGGGTGGCAGTGGCGGACTGGTTCTGAGGAATCGTGATTGGGTTTGTGTTGAAGGTGAAGCTCAGAGTTGAGGAGCCAGTCGCGGAGAATTGGACTTGCCCTGAATCGAAGATAGTGGGAAAGCCGTTGACTGACGTAGCTGTAATGGTGGCTGTGGCCGTCGTTGATGCGAATACCGGGCCCATAACGTTGGGGTTCCCTGTCAGTTTGACGTAGGGAATGTTGCCGTTCGCGAATGAGGCGGTTTTAATCTGCTCAAGGTTATTTTGACCGGAGGAATCGTAGATAGTAACGCAGACTCCTCCATCCACGCTCGTGGTTGAACAGCCTGTCTGGAATCCTATGCTGATGTTGCCGGTCGTGCCAGTAATATTGTAGACTGCAGTGAAGAGGAGTCCAGTGAAAGGTTGTGATGTCTGAAAGGGATAGAATTGGAACACCGAGAAATGTAGAGTGTCTGCATTATCCGTCGAAGAGCATGAACCGCCGAGAACGGCGACTCCACCTATGCATTTCACGAAGATGGGAGTGTTTGTTGTGAAGACGCTTCCTGTGAGGTCCGCGTCGACGGGTAACAGGACGGCGCTGTTGGTCTTCAAAGTAATGTCGAAGCCGTTGACGTTTGCGGAGCCGCTCGCGTAGACTCCTATCCTCAATTGTGTCGCGGGGTGAGTGAGGGGTCCATTGAAGACCGAGCCAGAAGCAGCGGGACAATCGGTGAAGGTGGTAGGATCAGGACTCGCTAAGCATACGAAACCGCCCACTTCGACAGTGACACTGGCTGTGTGGCTGAGGAGACTGTTGGTTCCTGTGACTGAGACTGTGAAGGAGCCGAACTGGGAGCCGGTTATAGTGAGGGTGGCGGTGGCCATTCCACCCGGGCTCAGTAGGACCATAGTCGGGCTCACCGTTGAAGTAATGGCGTTGAAAGCAGATAGGGACACGCTGCCCGAGAACCCTTTGATGCTGGTGAGAGTGATCGTGGACTGACCTGATTGGCCGTTGGTGAGAAACATCGATGTGGGGTTCGCAGAGATTGTGAAGTCGCCACTAACCCTCAACGCGACGGTGACTGAGTGGCTGTGCGACCCAGATGTGCCCGTTACGGTGACTGTATAGTTTCCCAGCGGGGTTGAAGAGCTGGTCGATACTGTCAATATGGATGTGCCCGAGGCACCGGAACCTATTGTGAGAGTGGGGGGGCTTAGCGTTAAAGTTGGCCCAGCCGGCGTGGCTACGGCGGCAAGTCCGACCGCAAAGCCTCCGTTGAGGCTGGTCAGGGTGACTGTTGCGTTGGCTGAGTTCCCTACTATGATGAATACGCTGGCTGGACTGATGGATATAGTGTAGTCTTGAATATTTACCGTCACTGTTGTTGAGTGGGTGACAGGGCCACTTTTTCCAGTGACTGTGAGGAGATAGGTGCCTCCGAGGGTGGAGGTGGAGATCGAGATGGTTAGAGTGGATGTGGCTGTGCTTCCCGAGGTGAGATTGACTGTGGGTGGGTTCAGGGCCAATGAGGGGCCCGCGGGGTTGATGGTGGCTGTGAGGTTTACCGCGCCGACGAGGTTGTTTAGACTCGTGATCGTGATCGATACAGGTGCGGTTGAAGTCGTTCCTCCCTGCAGAGTCACAGCTGTAATGTTTGCAGAGATGGTGAAGTCGGGTCCAACGCGTAGGGTCATGTTGACAGCTTGTATGTCTGTGCCGGTGGTTCCTGTTACGTTGACACTGTAGAACCCTACCGGCGTGGCCGATACTGATGATACGGTAAACACGGTAGTGCTTGTCGAACCAGGCGTGAGGGTCAGCGTCGAGGGGGCAAACGTCGGTGTTGGACCGTTGGAAACGGAGGGTGAGACTGTTGCGGCGAAGGACACGTTCCCAGTGAAACCCCCGAGGCTCGTGATGGTTAAGGCTGAACTCTTTGACGAACCTGGAGCGAGGCTGAGGTATGATGGAACTCCGGTGATGCCGAAATCCTTCACCCGCATACTGTCTATGAAGGTTGACCAGTTTGAGATCCGGTGGTATTCTCCAGCTACCCACAGACGAGTAGGATCGTTAGGGTCGACAGCGGCACCAAAGAAATCACCATACCGGTTAGTTGGCTCGTCGGCGGTTCCTCGTTTGATGGTGACTGGTTGCCGGTAGCTACCTCTGGGATCGCTGGTTGCTTGGCCTGTCACTGCAAGGCTAGGATAGCAGCATGTGGAGTTGGTTGCGGACGAATAGCCGTAGACCACTCCAAGGTTGCCCGCGCTGTCCATGGCGAGGGCTGGATAAAATAGATAGAGTCCGGCGATTCCAACATCGAAGTCCTGCCTCACAATGTTCGGCGAGACGCCCGTATCGATCTGTGTCAGCCGGAAGCAAGCCCTTGTCACGTTAGTACTGTCACCCGAAGGTGTGCAGCCATCCGCGAGTGTGAACCAGAGGCTCCCTTTGAACCAAGCAGCACTTTGTATTCTTGCGTCGCCCGCTCCTGGGGCAGGTCCATCGCCGCTGTCGATGAGGTTGGATGTCCCGGGCTGGGGAGCTAGAACCGTTGGGTTGATAGTTGCAATGGAGAGGGGGATAGACTGCATCGTCACGTTACCCGGTGGTACGCCGGTCATGTTGAAGAAGTGAAAGTCTCGATTGCCAAGATCAGAGCCTCCCGTGCTCACGAGGTAGAGCGTTGTTGTGGAGCTCAGAGATCGCACGGGGTCGACTGACATCAACGTCTTCGTTGGCCCAAAGATGGTCTCGTTGAGACTCGCGACGCCATTGATCATCTGAGCCTTGTTGAGAACAAAAGTCTCTGCTCCGAGGAACTTGTCTGGACAGGGCGATATGGGGCACGGGCCGGAATAGTCGTTGATACCGACGACGAACTTGTCGTCGCTCATTCCACTTATCGGTTGATCGATGGTTGGGATGTTGGTAGTTTTCAGCAAATAGACTCTCCAAGTCATTGGGTTGTCGGGTGGTGACACCGCGACGAGAACGCTGTTTGTGTTTCCGTCTCCTACCGTGACGAAGAAATCGTGGCTTGCGGGGTCGTACAGAACCTTCGGGTCGAAGAGAAAGTCATAGGTAACGAAGACTTGGGAAAGGTCTAGGATTCTCACCGGTGAACCTTGTTTCGTGTAGACTCCTACTTCCGAATTCACGGTCTCTACAACATACGTTGAGCCAGTTGCGACGCTGACATCCGGCGGATAGGTCCCATCATAGAACAGTCCATCAAATCCGACGGAAGGAACCACGTTGGACGAGCTCACGTTTCCCCGGGAAGCTGTACCGGAGGAGAGCATTGTAGTGGTTGAAAGCTGGCTGGCTCCGGCCTTACGTTGCAGTCCGGCGGGTTGGGGGTTGGTCTGAGGGAGCTGTGAGGATTGTTTGGTGAGGTCTACTGTTGCGATGAGTGGTGCTTGGGCTCTACGGGAGCTCAATGTGATGGGTGATGAAGAGGATTGGTCATTCAGGGTCTTTGAAGCGGGTGACGGAGGGGTGGCCGCATTTGAATTCAGGCGCGCTGGGATTCCAAATATGGCGAGATTGGAAAGGACGAGGGTTAGGAGCACGATTATTCGGAGTCTTGAGCTAATCTTCATTCTTTCACACTCAACAATACATATGTTCTGAAGATTTCGTATTTCCGGGTGCCTTTGCGAAGAAAATAAAAGAGTTGTGGTCGATCATGCGCTGATTCAACACTGAATCCGCTGAGGCTACTGCTCTTAACTGGCAGAGCCGAAGGAAAGTGTCGATGAAGAGATCCTTACGACTGAGAGCCGAAGACGAGCTCCACCCGACCATATCGCATGCAACAAGCTCTAATCGTCAACGAACGCCGACTGTGGTTGTTGAAGTATGCTGATCAGGGTCTACGTGACTCCGAGCGCGGTGGTTTTTGTTTCTCAACCATCTTCAGGCCTCTTCCATTAAGCCATTCCAAGATCCACTTCACGGAGACTTGGTGCACAGCCCATATGACGAGAAACGATAACGGAACGAACCAGGAAAGGAAGCGCCAATCAAACCCTCCGAATATCACTGCATAGAACAACGCGAACCAAGCTTCGAAACCTGCGATGAGGATCCAAAAGCTTCGGCGAACTCCCCTTTTCCCAACCATGAATATCCGTAGGGCGAGCAGAGGTCCGCAGTTCAACTGAAACATTCGATCGGTAAAGATGTTCAGTTTCGTGAAACTCGATAGCTCGCCGAACGATCCTGGATTCTTCTGATAATAATTGCCGATCTGCGCGTCAAAATGATTCATGCTTTCTTTGAAAACCATAAGAGAAGCCGACATTAGCGCTGACGCCAACTTCCCAAAAACATACAGTCTCAGCAACTGGTATACGATTCCTGCTCCCATCACGCCTACTATTGCAGAAAAGAGGAGGATGAGATATTTGCTTGGAGAGGTGCCGCTAACAAGAGGACCCCAGGCTTGGACAACTGCAAAAATGAACAGAGCAAGCCCGAGTATAGTGCTCGCGTGACTTTGCAGCTCGATTCCGTAGAATGAAAGCATGTCCTTGAAAGGCAAACTCTTGAAGGATTCTTTCAGTTCAGCTTCATCGATCATAATCGTGGAGACATGATTCTCCTTATAACAGCCTTACAGCAAGTGGACCCTCGCAATAACAGTGATGCCCTCAAGCCAAAAATCTGATACACATGATGGATTATGGCTTCGCGGAAGGCGGAGAGACGTCAGGTGTGGAGAAGGAAGTTTCAAGGCAAGTGCAATACATCAAGGGGCAGTTGAGAGACATCTACTCACCGCAATGGCGAAAGGAGCTGGAGGGGTTGTATGACGAGTAGGACTCCAATTCTGGTCCTTTCGCTGAATATCTTCCGACCAGAGTTGTGGTAGCCCGGGGGAGATTCGAACTCCCGTCGATGGGTCTCTTCCTGCTTAGGGAGTCCAAAGCCCATCATTGGCCGGGTCATTGTTTTCGACCCTTGCTAGTCCACTACACCACCGGGCTACAAGAGACCCGGGTCTTCGGCCAAGTCCCAATAAGCCTTCTGCGGCAATCTAACCAGTAGTCTCGTTCTCGTGTCAGAGCAAGGGACCAAGCCGGGCTCAACCAGGCGAGGTAGAGCCAAGGACATAGTTGGCGCGATCTTCAATAATCTGCGCTTCGGTTCGCCACATATGTCCGACACTCAAGCTACTTCTAACAAGAAGTATATTCGAGAAGGAAGGGTTGGGATAATACTTGGATTTGGTCTGGTTCTTCTGTTTGGAGCCGCGACAAAGAATGTGATTTTTGCTCTACCCTCATTTTTTGTAGTATTCATGCTACCGTATTTCGGTTGGGCCGGTTTTGCTGACGGGCTAGCTGTAAGGATTCTTCGATATTTCTTGGTCAGGAGGATACTGGATAGGGTTCTCCCAAAGGCATTGCAAGAACGTTTCATGCCCCGGCACTATTTCCGCGTTGCCAGTTCGTACCCCTCGCACCTCTGGGGCAGATTCTTCCAAGTCCTCTTCCTGACATTCTTTTTCGCGACGCTTACTGTCCAACACGCGCAGGCTATCATTACCCCTGTAACTCCACTCAGTACTCTCGCAGAATTCGCATTCTACGGTTTGCTTTACGTCACGTTTGCGGGTCCCATAATGGGTCTCGTATGGGTCTACCAAGACTGGGGACTTAGAGCCTGGATTATGGTCGAGGGGTCGCCTACCCGATAGGATCTACACTTGTCGGATATATCGCAGGCTTCGGAACCCTCGGCACATCTGCTAGTTTCATCCTCGCACGCAGCCAAGGCAGCGTTCTCGAGGCAGTTGGGTACGCGCTCCTGCTGATGGTTCTGCTTGTGCCGCCATGCCTTATCGTCTGTTCGATTTTTCACAGTGGCAAAGAGATTGAAGTGCACGCCAAGCTGTCAAACAATAACGACCTAAGCAACTCAATTGAGTTAGCGTCTTTGGTATTGGCTCCGACTAACTCGCATCGAGAATCGAGATCGCCTTCCCGATGATGCTCAGCCTCGATCATAGAAATCACGACCCCGAATTGTAGACCCTCAACACTCACGACCTGGACGCCGGCAACGATACCGGCGCGATCGCCATTTCCAGCAGTTACGTTCTCGTGTCTGAGCAATTACCGGCCGATGGCTCAACTCTACAGATGTCGGGTCAGCGGAGCGACTGGCGCGAACGGCTGCACGCCAACCCCTCGCGAATGGAACAGGAACTAGCAATCAAACTACAAGACAACGGAATACAGTACCAGACACAGGTCGAGATACCAGTAACCACGGCCGACTTCTACTTCTCTCTGGAGTCTAGACCGTTGGTCGTATTTGTTGACGGCCGTGTCCATCTTGGAACAGCTCAGATGGCGAAGGACGAAGAACTGCGAACATTACTCCGCAAAAGAGGATACAGAATCCTGGAATTATGCTACGACAGCTACTCGGACAAGAAAAGAGACCAGCTGTACACAGAAATCCGGAACAGCCTCGCCAAATTGGCTACCCTGCGCTGAACTCAATATTTACCTTTGGTTCGGTTGCTTCTGTCAACCATTTGTATTCCTCGATAAGAGCATGGGATTCGTAGGCAACAAACGCCTATCGTTGTGAGCGGCGTGATATTCGGGGACAAGGGTTAGGTATCCCGAATCGCGTTCTGGAAATCCTTCAGGATCTAAAAGATGAAGGGAATGAGCCGCTTAACTCTTCTAGAGTATGATGCGTACTGTTCACCAAACTCTGAAATGAGGGCCTTCTCCTCGACAGGAATGCGGTAGGCGCCGAATATCGTGGTCGCGAGACTTGTGAGGACTACCGCGGCCCAAGACTGAGCCGCCCATCCTATGCCCACATACACAAGAATGAGACCTGTGTACATGGGGTGCCGCACGAACCTGTAGGGCCCGCGCTCCACCAACTGATGACCTTGGTAAATCACTAGAGCCTGGGAGTAATACCGGCCAAGAGTCTGGTATCCCCAGAACCATATCAGATTGCCGAGAACTGAGAGTGATAGTCCTAGATAGTAGGTCCAATCAGGGAGGACCCCGATTCCAGCATACCCGAACCATGCGGAAACCAATACCAAGGACCAAAGAAACAGGGAACCCGCTACTAAGATTGACCTGGCCCCAGGCCCGAACTTGGCTTTTTGCGACGGTGCGTGCCTGATGCGAGTTAGGATG
>Ga0209237_1002083_pt1 | contig 11943 bp, 9 predicted proteins | sample GraSoi013_1_40cm_2_FD_185820 | JGI IMG/M metagenome (GOLD analysis project Ga0209237, IMG submission 185820) | Grasslands soil microbial communities from the Angelo Coastal Reserve, California, USA - Sample 10_02_2013_1_40cm (SPAdes) (version 2) | ecosystem: Environmental > Terrestrial > Soil >...
AGAGAGATGATGCAACACTCTACCGTACCTCGAGGACTCGATTCTACTATTTCGAAAACCTGAGCATGATCCCCGACGAACGTCGTTACTTAGTTGTGGATCTCACCAGCCAACAAAACGTCGGCATTCTCGGCGAGGAATTCATGATTACCAAGGCGCGCATTGGACTCAACTTCATCGTTAAGGGGCGAGTCTGGCAGATCAAACAGATCACAGACGATGGAAAGGTCTACGTTCTTCCCATTATTGATCCCACAGCGGCCATCCCGGGATGGGACGGCCAGATACTCCCCGTGCCCCGCGCCCTTGCAACCAAGGTTGGCGTATACCGGGCCATTGTGGATGAGTTGCTTGAGGAAAACACGGCCAAGTCGATAGCGATTGAAACCCTCTCCCAGCGCTGGCCTTGCGAGACCTACGGGCTCAGACGGCTGATTGAAGAAATAGAAGCCCACAAGGCCGCCGGTGCACCAGTTCCAACCGATCAGCGAGTCCTAATCGAGGGCTTTGATCGATACATCATAATTCACGCCCATCTAGGAGATATACTCAACTTCACCCTCGGAGAAGTTATCGAGGAACTCTTTCGCCGCCAAGGCCTCGTCCGAATGTGGTGGTCAGACGCTTACAGGATTCTCTTCGAAATGACCGCTGACACGTCCGACTTGGACTTGGAAGATCTATTCCTGCAACAAGTCTTCGGGGTCGAAGAACCTGTACTAGGCGGAGCATGCCACGGAGTACTCCATCGCCACTTCCCATGGCAACTCCATATGAAACATATCGCCGAAAGGTTCGGAGCACTAAGCCGCGGACGACTCATGTATGGAGATGCAATGAAGGAATTGATGCTGAGATTTCGACTCACCCCCATCTACGACGAGACGATAAGGGAAGCACTGATGGAACACTCTGACTTCGACGGCTTGAAAAAAATCTTCAAACAGATCGAAGAGAAAAAGATGGATCTAAGATTCTTCAGGTCCAAAGACAAGCCCACACCACTCGCCTATCACATCCTCTACCGACACGTGGACATCCCCGAGCTAATTGCACCGGAGAACGTAGCAGGGGACAACATGACTCGACTGCGCATTTCGATCGAGGGGCGAGCCATCGACATGTTGTGCTTCGAATGTGGCAATCTTGCCATGGAGGTTAGTATCGCCAGTCTTCCCGAGCATCCACTCTGCCACAATTGCAGCTCCAAACTTCTAGCACCTCTCTTCTGGTCCAGCGGCTACGCCGCAAGCATTCTCCAGAGGAAGCGAGATAAGAAGATGCTGGATGAGAACGAGCAGAAAACTTTGACCAGAACGCGACGTTCAGCGGATCTTGTTATTGCATACGGGAAGAGAGCCGTGATCGCCCAATCGGTGTATGGCATCGGACCACAGACAGCTGGCAGGGTCCTGTCGAAGATGCACGAGAGCGATGATGAATTCTATAGAGATCTCCTCGAAGCCAAGTTACAATTCATAGCAACCAGGCCCTATTGGAACAATTAACAAGACTTCCACGGGCCATTTCTCATCATGCGTCCTAGATCAGAGGGATTCGCTGTGAAGTGCTATTCTAACGGCTCCTTTCCACGCTCCTCTTGATTGCCTAGGTCGCAGCCGCTGTGGAAATATTGAGCCGGCGTCAGGCGCTACAAGATGATCGGCCCCCTGATAGAAAGCCGACCAAGTTCATATTCTCCCAGGGAATATCACAAACGAGCCTCGAAATGATCAAGCTACACACAATTGTAGTCGGGCGCCTACAGACCAACTGCTACATCCTACAATCAGACTTGACAGCGTTGGTCATTGATCCAGGCGACGAACCGGAAAGAATCCTGCGATTCCTCAGTGACATCGCTGTCAAGCCCAGCCAGATCATAGCCACTCATACACACTTCGATCATGTACTCGGCGTGAATACGATTCGCAACAAGCTCAACATTCCATTTCTGATACACCAAGACGATCTCTCTATGCTCAAGTCAATGCAAAGCCGTGTCCGCCAGTTCATGGGTTTCGACGTCCCGCCACCGCCTAAAGTGGATCAATTTCTCACCGACAGAGAATCGATAACAATAGGACAGGATACAGTGAAGGTGTTACACACTCCGGGACACTCTCCCGGGAGTATCAGTCTAACGGGACCTGGCTATGTGCTGGCCGGAGATGCATTGTTCAACCAGTCCATAGGACGAACAGACCTTCCCGGCGGAGACCTCGACACGCTAGTACGTTCAATAACCGATCGCTTGTTCAGTCTAGACGATGATACTATCGTCTACCCTGGTCACGGCCCCGAGACAAGCATAGGCGATGAAAAACTAACGAACCCATTTGTGGGACGAGTCTCCAAACGGATCCCGTAGCTCCCCTTCCTCATCTCTCAAAGGTAACCTCAGGCTCGAGAAGTCTGGTCAATTGGACAAAATGCCTCCCAGAGCGATTAGGATATTTACTGCACTCGCCCTCCAGTGAGTATGAAAAAATCCGAAGAAGAATGGAAAAAACAGCTAGACACCGAAACCTACCAAGTTTTGAGAAGGAAAGCAACCGAACGACCCTTTACCGGAAAATACCTTCACAACAAAGAGAAGGGAATGTATGTCTGCGCTGGATGTGGAGCACCACTATTCTCATCCGATACGAAGTTTGAATCCGGAACCGGTTGGCCCAGCTTCTGGTCTCCAGCAGAAAAAGAGAATGTTGAGGAAAAATCCGACCGAAGCCTTTTCATGAAAAGGCTTGAGATTCTGTGCAAACAATGCGGCGGTCATCTAGGCCACGTTTTTGAGGACGGCCCGCAACCCACTGGGCTGCGGTACTGTGTCAACTCCCTCTCACTAAACTTCAAGAAAAGTGACGAGAAGAGGGCATCCGCAGAGCCCAAAGAATAGTCGGCATGTCGTCTTAGCCACCAAGCTGCTTTTGCGGAATATTGATCTAGGGCACGCTACCGTTAGAGATATGAGCGCGCCCTAGTCCGAGAAGGTCTCAAGAACAGTTCGCAATAATTGGATGGGAGAACAGCTGGCTGGAATAGACGTAGTAATCATCGCATCATTTCTCCTAGCTTTCAAAGCCATTCTTATAGAAGGCAGCGAGGTTGCCATCCTCTCCCTTGCAACAATAAAGCAGATCGGTAGAAGGAACGTCCTACTCGGCGTTGCCCTGGGAGGCCTCGGATCGATAGTCACATTCCTAATCGTCGAACAAGTCTTCCTTGCGCTAAAGACAATATCCGATGCTCTGATCAACCTGATACCTGGTGCCGTCATACTCTACTTTTCCTATCGGTTTCTGCGAGGATTCGTCAAGTACTATTTCAGAGGCAAATCGTTCAGGGCAAAGATGGAAAAATGGAGCGACGAAGTCGTTGAGAAAGACCTCAAGCATAGCGGAGGAGTCAGAACACCAGAAGGCCAGATACCGTTCTCGGTCGGAAACTCACTACCAGTTTTCAGCATCACAATGACAGAAGGATTCGAAGCGAGCCTGGTCCTCGCTGCGGCCGGAGCCTTCAACCTAGAATGGACGCTTGTAGGCGCACTAGCAAGCCTCATCCTCTTGATCGTCGTGTGTGCGTTCTCCTACGATTATCTCATGCGGGTCCCGCGATGGCTCCTGGACCTAATCGCAGGAATCGTCCTCCTCTCCTTTGGCTCATACTTCTTCATATCCGGAATCCTGATCGCACTGGGAGTCATTCCTTGAAAGAAAATCACTCTAGCCTTCAACTCTCAAGTCACTGAGAAAGAAAGGCCGATGAACTTTGCTGACAACGAACAGGCTGAACCCTTTAGCCTCGATCTGGACCCTTCCTAGAGACCTACGGCTCCTCTTTCTATCGCTATTCCTCTGGACCTTCGGCCTAGGACTTTACAACTACATCTGGCCACTGTACCTGAGAGACCTCAACGCAACCCCCAGCGACATCGGCCTGGTATTCTCCATTGGATTCTTGGCCGTGGCTCTGACCATGATACCGGGAGCCATACTTGCCAACAGGTACGAGCTGAAAGCCCTTCTAATCATCGGCTGGGCCATGGGAATACCCCCGCCTCTGATGTACTATTTTGCAAGAAGCTGGCTTGACGTAATTCCAGGAGTCATCCTTCTACAAGTTTCGGCCTTCAACCTTCCAGCCTTCTACGCTTACATTGCTGGTGCGTCCGACCGCGCTAAGAGAGCTACAAATTTTGGAATAACCTGGGCCTCTTTCCCTTTGGGTTTAGTCTTCTCGCCAATAGTTGGAAGCGCTTTGCTCAACCTAATCTCGCTGCGCCAAATCTTCCTCCTCACATTCATCTTCTTCACAGTATCCACCATCATTCTATTTTTCATGAAGTCCCAGCCCCCGCTGAGAAAGAACCCTCAGACTCCCAAATTGGAAGTCCCTAGGTCACGGAGAGAGGGAATGCTCCTCCTCTATCTCGTGGGAGCTGCACTCGCATTCAGTATCACAATACCCTTCATACCTCTGTACTTCCAAGATGTCGTAGGACTGCACCCATCAATCATTCAACTGCTCGGAGCGGTACAGTCCCTCGGAGCGACAGTCTTCGGGATCCTTCTAGGAAGAAGAGCGGATTCTCGTGGAAAGGGCAGCGCAATAGCCCTAGGACTAACAGCGTCAGCAGCCGGTCTCTTCGGGGTTCTGTTTGTCAGAAACCTATTTCTGGCCTTTCCAATAGTATTCCTCGTTGGAGGCGCACGAGCGCCAAGCCCAGTTGTCTATTCTATGCTATCAACCGGCAGGCAGGACGCGTCAAGGGCTGGACAATACGGATTTTACTTGACGCTGGAAAACCTAGGGTTCGTTGCTGGCTCCTTTTTGGGAGGTGTCCTCTATAGCTTGGACCCGGTAATAGTGTTCTGCACGACATCGGCTTCATTCCTCGCGTTGGCAACACTCGCGGCATTCAGCTTTCGCGGTAGAGCCAGTAGGGCGACTCCATCCGAACTTGGACCGGAATCAACGAGTCCGGGACCATCGCAAGGTTCAAAGTCATTTTGACATTAACGGGTCTCATCAGAGAGGCTCTACAAAGACAGGGGGTCGTTCGAGATTACGCTCGCCTTAGGCACTTTCCGCTGCCCTCTTTGCATGATCTCGTTCACCACCCTAGGCGCAGTTCTCGCACGTATAGTTCACTTCGACCGATTACTGATCACTTGTGTGATCGTCTTTGGAAGTCGCTGCCTTGCCTCCTACAGCTTTGACGAGCTGAAACGACGCCCGTTGCGAACAATAAATCCCCCCGAGGACCAACTTCGGTTGCTGGGATGAGCTTGTTCACATTGGCTTTTGCCTACTACCGCTTCTTTCCATAGACTGCGTAAACGATTCCTTTTGTCAAGGCAACCGGTTTCGTGTCCAAGACGCCCTCCTCGACCATCAGAGTGGCGATCTGAGTCCCAGTTCGGGACCTCAATATGGAACGGCCGAGATATGATAGGGTTCTTCCCCAAGCTTGAGAGACAATTCTTCCGAAGATAGGAAACAGTCCAAGGAGGTAGTCGTAGTAAAATAGTCGAAATGCCCTGTTTGGAGGCCGAGCGAAATCGAGAGAGATCACTACACCGCCAGGTGCTGTTGCGCGAGCCATCTCTCTAAAGGTCAATCGTGCATCGGACACGTTTCTAAGCGCTAGGCTGATCGACGCAGACCTGAAACAATCGTCTCTAAACGGTAGGTTCTCAGCGCGGGCCAAAACCCAGTCGGTTCTTCCGGTCAGCCCTTTCTGTCTCAGCCTTTCCTTTGCCGTCTGGAGCATAGACAGGGTCAGATCGACACCAACCACCAAGCCCTCATCGGCGATCACGTTCGCAAAATCCGCCGCTAAGAGTCCAGTGCCAGTAGCCACATCGAGTACCACGCTGCCAGGTAGAGGCTCCGCTTGTTCGACCACAAAGGCACGCCATTTTCTGTCTTGGCCGAAGCTGAGCAGTCCAAGTAGCAGGTCGTATTCTAGGGGAACCTTGGAGAAGAGGGTGCGGACGTAGCGGGCTTTGGAGTCGTACACGGCCTATGCGACTGTAGGGTGAGCTTTCTTAGCCTCAGCTCGAGTCAAGGCATATCCGACTGCGCCAATGCCGACGACCACCAAGACAACGAGGAGGACAATTGGGACAAGGGTGAGGGCGATAGTGCCGACGTACCATATGGCTCCGAGGAAAGCGACCATTCCGCCCCATGCAAGGATCATTGATCTGGGGGGAGCATATCGATCGTCAGGTCCAGGCAACGCGAGGGCTGCAACGATAAGCCAGATCCCGAACACCAAGAACACCAGCGGGATGCCGGTGAACGGATTGAGGTTGCCAACACCAACCAGAGAGAGAAGCATTATGGTACCGAAAACTATGAGAAATACTCCGCCGTTTAGAGGAGCCCAGGGAACCCGAGGCATGTTTGACCTTGTCAAACGGGCTGGCGTTCCCAGTTTATAGTTCTATTGTAATCATGTAGATGTGGAGCTGGATTGCTGGTTGTCAGACGTGATCGTACGCGTTGTTCTGCTGGAAGTTTCCCGAGTTCATGTCCTGCTCGATCTCCCTCAGCATAAGGATCCTCTTGTAGGTGGGAGGATGTGTCATGAAGAGCTGAGCCGCTTTCCTCCAGTTGGACTTTGACTCTGCTTCCATGGCCGCTTCTAGCTCTCGTTCGCTGAGGACGCCATCCTTGTCGAGATCATATTTCGATTTCTGGTCCATGATGCCTGCGACATCCTGTTTTGCTTGGGCAGGGTCTTCGATAAAGAAGGCTCGAGCTCCGTGAGGTTCGCCTGGTGCGAGAGACAGGCCGTAGGCGATCTTTGTGAGAGCGCTCTCCAGCTCTCTCGGCTGCTGGGTGAGAAACGCAGAGTACGCGTCTGCATAGCTCTCCCGTAGACGCGTCAATCGTAACGCAAGGAGGGTGGTGAGAATATAGACAGCATAGGCAGCAACAGCGACGATAATCAAGAGTCCGGCACTGTTGTTCTTGTTGCTGCGACCGCTGTAACCGCTGGCGATGCCTCCCCAGAGAACAGACCGGGCGATAAGATAAGCGACAAGAGGAATGGCACTGATCATTGTTACTACGATGAAGTCGCGATGTTTTACATGACCTAGCTCGTGGCCTATTACGCCTTCGATCTCATTCTCGTCCAGACGTTGGAGTAGGCCCTGGTGGACTGCGAGCGTGGCGCTTTTGCGGGTCCGACCGAACACGAACGCGTTAGGAGTTGGATCTGGCGAGACCGCGAGTCGGGGCATGGGAATGCCTGATTTCGAGGCAAGCTGGCTTACTTTCGCTTCAAGCCAACGATTTTCGCCAGGAGCCAAGTAGTGTAATCTACTCGTAGCTCTGACGATTACCGGACCGATCAGGTACTGGAGGAGTATTATGAAGAAAGCTCCTACCAGGCCAAGTACTAGTCCGGTGACCGGATCGAGGAAGAACGCGGATATGACGAAGAGCAGGCCTAGGAGGATGGCGAAGACTAGAATTACAGTAAAGCCCATTGTCCGCTTTAGCGCGCCGAGTCCCGCCAATTCTTCTCTTCCAGACGTAGAGAGCTTAATTCGGCCTTCATTAATTCTATCCTAGAACGATCGAGGAAGAAACATTGTCGGACATTGTCTCGGAGATAAAATGCAAGAATTGCGGCGCGCCTCTCACCATCAATCCTGGAGAGATCGTCTCGACTTGCCGCTATTGTGGTTACACGGCAGTTGTCGGAGCGGACGAACCGTTCCAGCTTGAACACAGTCTCATCCTGAACAACAACAATGCTGCGAGCATCGAGAACGCTCTGCGCGACTGGATGCGAGAGGGATTCATGAAACCGGGAGACCTCGCGAAGAAGAGCAAGATCTTGTCCTTGGAATTACGGTATCTTCCATTCTGGCTGGTCCCGATGGACGCGTCAAGCACCTACGAGGGCGTGCTTGAGCGAATCTCACCGCCTTCCCCGAGAAAGGGCGTGATAGAGCGGGACTACGACTGGCTCGTGCTCGGGCGGAAGGGCGCACAGTTTCCAACACGAGACTATACTGTCCCGGATACGGGGAAGATTCCTTTCGATTTCAAGAGAGTTGATTCTGGGGCGAAGTTCCTCAACAGCGAGATGACCAACGAGGAGGCAGTGCAGCACGCTAGAGACGAGGTAGAGGCGATCCAGAGGTTCTTGGCCAAACAGGAAGTGGACCAGATAACATCCTTCAATACCAACTTCAAAGTGAACAAGCCGACCTATATTCACGCACCAATTTGGTTCAGCACCTACGAGTACAAGGGCCGAAGCTACAACGCGCTCTTGGACGGAAGCTCAGGAGCAGTGCTACGAGCGGATATACCGCAGACGGATTTCAAGATGATCTAAAGACTGACAGGCGAACGGTTCAGCTATGCTTTGTGAACGGTGATGCTCAGGAGAATTGGGCTTCTGCCGCGAAAGGCAGACTCCGTTACGAAGCGGATTTCGGAGAAGTATACAGTTATGTGTCACGGAAATGGTCTATTACTGATAACCACGAATGAAACACATGCAAACCATGCGTTGACCCCTTCGACCTTACCCCTTCTGCGCTGTGAGATGCTCTGCGCTATACCCCCCCTTTTTCTAGAAAATTTCCTGTCTGGGGGGATAATGAGCAATTGTCGGGATTCAGGGCAGGGCCCGGGCTAGGATGAAAAGGCGAAAAGACGGGATGTCTAGAGCGATTCCCGAACGATTCTCGGGAGTCTAGGGAGCTCATCCCAGATTCGAGATCGGGGCTGATTATGGGCGATTCTGGCCCTTTTCCTTGTGGCCGAAATCGAGGTATGGGTACGAGACCAGTTATTATCGAGCGAAGAGCTTAATCTCGGCCAGGAACCTCGATCGATGATTCCTGGCGAAGCGGTGAGGGTCGAGGCAAGCTGTTCCACGGCTAATCTTGGAGCCGGCTTCGACGTATTCGGACTAGCCCTCAACAAACATGCGGACAGAGTGCAAGTCAGGACCACAAATACAAGAGTTGTCAGGATCAAAGCCCTGGGACCTTGCAGCAGAGAGCTGCCGAGGGCCCCGAACAAGAACTCTGCCGGCCCACCCGCCTGAGCACTGCTAGATCGGAGCGGACTCGATACGGGCGTCGAGATAATTATTGAAAAGAGCATTCCGCCCGGTTTAGGTCTGGGCAGCAGTGGAGCAACGGCAGCAGCCTGCACCAAAGCCATGAATCATCTACTACAGCTGGAACTTTCCAATGACGAACTGGTGAGGATTGCTAGCCTCAGAGAAGCTGCCGCCTCAGGATCAGCCCACACCGACAATGTTGGAGCATCCCTTCTCGGAGGATTCGTAGAATATTTACGGCGGTCGCGAAACGAAAAGTGAATATCCTCATGGTCACGCAAGGGTCCTCCGAGTACAACGTATCTTTCGTAGTATCTCACGACGATGGCCCAGATGTGGTGAAGTCGATTCACGAAGAATTCCGTCTTGGATACTGAGTCTTTCGCTCGGCTTAACGCATGATGGTGACGACGTCCTTGTCAGCCGGAATGTGGTCGAGACTCACGCGCTGACCAGTGAATTTTACACTGGACCCAGAGACAAATGCATACTTGGCTCCTTCAACGAACCGGGGATGAATCTTCTTACAGACGTCTCGAAGAGTCGAGCCAGCAGGAAGAATCAGGGGTTTCTCGAAATCTGCATCACCGTCAGGACGCTTTAGATAGATACGGATGAAATCGAGGGTTTCCCAGATTCTCTCGGCAAGAAGGTCCATGTTCAATCCCTTCTCAGCGGATATGGGCACGAAATCGCTTCCCATCTGTTTCTTCGCAGCCGCAAGATATTGCTCGTTTACCAAGTCCACCTTGTTCAGAACAACTAACGAGGGAACATATCTCCGGTTTCCGGTCAAGACATCAATCAATTGTTCATCCGTGACATCTTCTCGTACCAAAATGCCGCCATTACTAATCCCGTACGCCTCGACTATTCCCTTGACGGTTGCAGGAGTTAGTTTCGTAAGCTTGACACTTGTGGTCAGAGCTAGGCCTCCCCTACTGCCTCTCGTGATGACTACATCGGGGGGCTTCTGGTCGATCCGAATACCCATCGCATGAAGCTCATGCTTCAACAACTGCACCTGTCCCGGTTGAAACACGTCCAGGACCAACATGACAAGGTCCGCGTTCCTTGCCACAGAGAGAACTCTCCTTCCCCTTCCCCGTCCGGAAGATGCGCCGCTGATAATTCCCGGAAGATCCAGGATCTGGATGTCCGCTCCGTTGAGACGTAGAATCCCCGGCACGACGGTGAGGGTTGTGAAGGCGTACGCTGCGACTTTCGACTTGGCATTCGTCAACCGGTTCAGAATAGTCGACTTACCAACACTTGGGAGGCCTATGAGAACAACAGTTGCGTCGCCACCCTTGCGGATCTCGAAAGCCTCGCCTCCACCCTTTGAGGTGGAACTCTCAAGCTCCTCTCGCAATCGGGCCAGCTTGGCCTTGAGGAGGCCAATGTGGTGTTCGGTTTTCTTGTTGATCTGGGTCTTCTTCATCTCCTCCTCTATCTGCTTAATCTTCTCAGGAAGACCCAAGTTCTCAACCTCAATATTCCAGTGTGCAAGAATCACTTAGACCCTTCTTCAAGCCCTGCAAAGGGCGTTCGGGCGGTCTCGCAGCTACAAAATTCCTTGTTGGTTTACGAACCGCTTTTGAGGTTAGAGGCGTTTGTTGCGTTGACTCGCTAGGCGTTCCTCCGCCCACTGGTCTTTGCTACCTCAGTAGCTCTGTCCAAAGTGGACACCTCCCAACGAGGAAAATTCGAAGGTGAGGTATTGCTAGGAAAAAGCGGGTGTCGTGAAATAGAATGCTACTCGACTGAGGTCGATGATATTGATCACTCCATCACCGTTCACATCCGCCCTGGGATCATAGTTCGGGCTTCCGACAGTCGAAGAGAACGAGATGGCTACCCGGACGAGATCAACAATGTTGACGACCCCGTTTCGATCAATATCCAGCTCCCTCGTTAGCTCTACTCTCGTGGATCCAATGCCACCATCCGTCTGCACATTTAGGTCCACGCTAAGGTGGTAAGGGAGGACCGCCACATCGAGCAGGAGTTCGGTCCGGAAGATTGTGCTTGTCAAGCCCGAGACCGGAAGGTTGGATATCGTATAATTACGCGAGAAGGTTGTGATCCCTGTCGTTAGGTTCGCAGCGGACACCGTGAATCTTCCAGATGCAGTGAAGGATTGTTTGTCTATGATCAGGCCTCCGGTCACGGTGACCCTTGAGCCGTCCAACGCGAGAGTTGCACTGGCAGGCGCTAGAACTTGTGTGGAATCGAAGCCTGTTGTAATACAAGGCCGAAGATCGATGCTGACACCCATAGGCCTGTTTGGCATCCACGTCCACCCGAAGGTGACCTGTGCATAGGATTGGCCTGGAAACGCGAAGGTCTGGTTCTGTACCCCCGGGACTAGAAAGTTCCAAAAGCCCGTCTCGTTCAGTGTCGCGGTAACAATTTTCCATGTCATATTCAAGGAAGTGAAAAAGCTGGCCAGTCCTGTTGCGCCAGCATTGCATTTGGATGGATCGACGCTGACTCTCAAATCGGTATCCCCGCTCTGAGTTGAGAAGTACGGCGTCGCCTGGGGCAACAGGGTTTGGACCCCACTAGTTTTGTTGTATGGGGGAGCGTTGATGGAGAGAAGGTCAACGCTTTGGATTTCTTGATAGGTTGCGTAGCTTCTTAGCGACGGCAGCGAACTGGTGAGAGGCGTGTTGATGAGGGATGCGTTGAGCCTTCCCAGACCGTAGAATGAGTTTCGACCCCCAGACTCTTCAAGCGCGTAGCCCTGAAGGTCTCCGACGATCTGATCTCGAGTAGTCCCCTTCTGCATCAGGTGCGCGAAATAAGCGGCCGCCAACGGAGCTGAGTATGAC
>Ga0209237_1002084_pt1 | contig 11941 bp, 7 predicted proteins | sample GraSoi013_1_40cm_2_FD_185820 | JGI IMG/M metagenome (GOLD analysis project Ga0209237, IMG submission 185820) | Grasslands soil microbial communities from the Angelo Coastal Reserve, California, USA - Sample 10_02_2013_1_40cm (SPAdes) (version 2) | ecosystem: Environmental > Terrestrial > Soil >...
GATCGCTTCCACGCGAGCCCGCTCGCTCAAATCAGGGTCTGCCGACCCTGGCTTGAGATTTCACCATTGCTTTAGGCAGTACCTCCGTCGGCCTTGTCAGTCGACCGTCAAACGCCTGCCCCATCCTCCAAATTGCCGGGGCTCCTCTCGCTGAAAAGAGCAGTACGAAAGGTGTGCTGGCAAACGACGGGAGGGAGAGAAGTTTTTTGAGTCGGTCAATAGCGGAGATGGAACCACCTGATTGGATAAAGACGGCACCTTGCCTGTCAGGCGGCAACTGAGTCCGAGCGTCCCGCAGCGACGTCTCTACCGCATCGGCAAGGTGGGTTCCGGTCGGCATACGTATTCTCGTGTGGGCATCATTAAGCCCCACAGCGACTTGACCAACAGCCAATGTTGCGCTCGCTATCATCTCCTGCCCAGTTGATGAAGTCGATCCGATTTCATCGACCCACGGTGCCGGAAGATAGTGCAAGACGATGGCTGACTTCTTCTACTTCAAACCCTTCGGTTTTGGCGATCGAGCGTCGCTCCGCGCCGTCGTCAGCGGCGCCGGGTTTTAGAACGTCTGCGTCCGAGCTGAGGTCAAGACCGTCCGCTTCGCGTCTGCGGAGCACATGGTGCGCGCGTTGGTCGGCGGCGCCTCGACCATGCTCGCTGCGTTCGCCCGGTAGGGCGAGACGGTACTCGCGGCGATCGTGGACGAGGTGACGAAAGAGCTGGCGGACTACGTCGACGACGAGGGGCTAGGTTTCCCCGCCGTCAGCCACATCGCGACGGCACTACGCTGAGCAGACCGCCGAGTACGAGAAGGCCTTCCTGTCGGATTAATCCGGCTGAGCAGCGCCTTGGGGAGCACTCCAGGACGGGATTGAAACGGGATTCTGAGTCTTGGTACATCATGTACCAAGGGTCTATAAGAAGTGCTTCTGTGCCCCGTCGTGAAAATCACAGACGGCGTCGTCGAAGTTGTCGTGAAATAAAGAAAAGCGCCAGAGAAGGCCTGTAAGCCGGGTCCTGTGTCCCGAGCGGTTTCCTGGCCCGGGCGACGATCATTTCTCTAGGGCGCCGGTTACCCGGCGTCTCCAGCGGCCGAACCCGGGAGCGGCGCGGGCCACGCCGTTGCTCCCCTATTTGGCCTTGCTCCGGGTGGGGTTTGCCTAGCCGACGCGGTCACCCGCGCCGCTGGTGAGCTCTTACCTCACCGTTTCACCCTTACCGACCCGCTACCCTTGCGAGCAAAGACGGGACGGCGGTCTGCTTTCTGTGGCACTGGTCCGTGGGGTTTCCCCCCCTGGGCGTTACCCAGCACCCTGCCCTGCGGAGCCCGGACTTTCCTCCCGCCGCGTTGTCGCGGCCGGCGACCGTCCAGCCTTCTCTGGCGCGATTCACAGTATAGCCGAGCGGACAGGTGAGCGCCTGGGCCCGGACCGCGGGCACCTAGGCGTCGCGGCCGGGCCCCGTGCCCAGCGTCGCGATCGCGCCTCGCGCGAGCAGATCGGCCCTCTCGTTCAGCGGATCGCCCGCGTGGCCCGCCACTTTGTGCCAGACCACGTCGTGACGCCGTGCCTCGTGGAGGATCCGGTCCCACAGATCGCGGTTCGCGACGGGCCGCTTCTGACTGTTCCGCCAGCCATTTTTCTCCCAGCGCTCCCACCAGCCCTCGAGGAAGCAGTTGACGATGTACGCGCTGTCGGAGTGGACGTGGACGCGCCGGCCCTCCGGAACCGCGGCGAGACCCTCGGCGACGGCGCGGAGCTCCATCCGCTGATTCGTCGTGCGGGCTTCCGCGCCGGAGACGACGCGCTCCTGGCCGTCGTCGATGATGATCGCCGCCCAGCCTCCGGGGCCGGGGTTCCCGGCGCAGGCGCCGTCGGTGTAGAGAATGACGTCGGGCTGGCCGCGCCCGGACGGACGAGCCGTCAGGCGGGTTCCTGCCAGTAGAGGTACCGGCCGCAGTTTTCGCAGAGCATGGGCGCCTGCGCCGCCTTCAGCTCCTGGATGGCCTGAGGCCGGATCCCGACGCGACAGCCGCCGCAGACGGCGGAGGCGGTCACGCTGGCGACGGCCACGCCGCTCCGAGCCTTGAGGATCTTCTCGTAGTCCACCAGCAGCGGTCGGGGGAGCTCGCGCGCGCGCGAGTCACGCTCGGCCCCGTCCTGGCGCGCCTGCTCCTCACGCGCCTTCAAGCGCGCTTCGGCGTCGCGGATGTCGACGGCGAGGCGTTCCTGGAGCTCCATCAGGCCGAGGATCTCCTCCTCGCCGTGCGCCTTCTCCTGCTTGATGGTCTCGATCTCCGACAGCACCGCCGAGTACTCGGTGTTGTTCTTCACTTCCCACAGCCGCGCCTCGGCCTTGGCGCGCTTGGCGGTGACGACGTCGAGGTCTTTTTCTTTGGTGCGAAGCTCCTTCCGCGTCGTGTCGGCCTTGAGCCGCAGCGCGTCGAGCGACTTCTTGGCGTCGGCGAGGGCGGCCTGGAGGGTTTCGATCTGCTTGGGGAGGCGGGCGGCTTCGGCTTCGAGCGCGGCGAGCCGCGTGTCGAAGCTCTGTAAATCGATCAGGGTCAGGAGCTGAGAATCCAAGGCCTCTCCGATTGTATCTGAAGCGGAGCCCCCGGAACCCCGGGTTGTCTTCGGACCCGAGCCCCGGACTGACTGCGTAGCCGAAGCGCGCATCGACTGCAGAGATGACTGCGGAGCGGAGCCACGTGCCCCTGCATCAGGCCACCCTCGGTCCAAGCCGGCCTCCTGGCACCCGCTACAAACAAAGCCACGTGCCCCTGCATCAGGCCACCCTCGGTCCAAGCCGGCCTCCTGGCACTCGCTACAAAAGTGGGCCCACCTGGACTCGAACCAAGACCTAACCGGTTATGAGCCGGCTGCTCTGCCATTGAGCTATGGGCCCGCAGGGTCATCATATCCGGCTCTGATCGCGCGTCTCCGGTCACGATTCCAGGAAGCTCCGAAGCTTCTTGGACCGCGAGGGGTGCCGCAGCTTGCGCAGTGCCTTGGCCTCGATCTGACGGATGCGCTCGCGGGTGACGGCGAAGTCCTGCCCGACCTCCTCGAGCGTGTGTTCGCAGCCGTCGGACAGACCGAAGCGGAGCCGCAGCACCTTCTCCTCGCGGGGCGTGAGCGTGTTGAGGACCTTGTTCGTCTGCTCACGCAGGGAGAGGCCGATGATCGACTCCACGGGCGACACGACCTGCTTGTCCTCGATGAAATCGCCGAGGTGGCTGTCTTCTTCCTCGCCGATCGGGGTCTCCAGGGAAATCGGCTCTTGCGCGATCTTCAGGACTTTCCGCACCTTGTCGACCGGCACGTCCATCTTGGTCGCGATCTCCTCCGGGGTCGGCTCGCGGCCTAGCTCCTGCACGAGCTGGCGCGAGGTCCGGATGAGCTTGTTGATGGTCTCGATCATGTGCACGGGGATGCGGATCGTGCGCGCCTGGTCGGCGATGGCTCGGGTAATGGCCTGCCGGATCCACCAGGTGGCGTACGTCGAGAACTTGTAGCCGCGGCGGTACTCGAACTTGTCGACGGCCTTCATGAGTCCGATATTGCCTTCTTGGATCAAGTCCAAGAACTGCAGGCCGCGGTTGGTGTACTTCTTCGCGATCGAGATGACCAGGCGCAAGTTCGCCTCGACCATCTCCTTCTTGGCCTGCGCCGCCTTGACCTGGCCCGCCTTGATGATGGTCATGACGCGCTTGATCTCGTCGGCCTTGGCGTTGGCGCGAGTCTCCGCGACCTTGATCTCCTGCTGGGCGACCCAGACTTGCTGCTGCTTGGGGGACGGGAACTTCTTGGCGGCCTTCAGGTGCAGGTCGCCGACGCCGCCGCTGATGCCGTTGGTGCCGGGGTCGCGGAACGACACGTAGATGAGGTTCTGGACCTCGTCGGTCGAGGGACGCCGGCCGTTGGTCCAGAGACGGATGACGCGCTCGGCGCGCTCGATGTCGTCGAGCAGATCGCGCAGGCGCTGGACGAGGCCCCGACGCGTGAGCTCCGCATCCTCGCGGTCGATGATCTGGTTGCCGATGTTGAGCGCGCGGAGCTTGTCGAGCACCCGGGTCTGACGCTGCTGCGCCTGCACCTCGAGCCTCTTCCACGCCGGCTCCTTGTCCTTGCGCGTCCGCCGCCGCCCGGGCGTCTTCAGCCGGAGCTTCCGGGCCTGGACGACGAGCTTGTCCCGCTCGCGGAGCAGCCGGTCGACCATCGCGAAGGCGGTGATGACCTGGCGGGTCAGGTCCGCTTCCTTCTCCTCCGTGAACTCTTCCTCGTTGACGTCCACGACCTCCTTGACAGAGATGTCGCGCCGGCGGAGTTGCTCGCGAAGCTCGCGGAACCGCTCGACCGCCAGGTTGGTGCTGAGGATCGCCGACGTGACCTGGTTCTTGCCTTCCTCGATCCGCTTGGCGAGCGCGATCTCGCCCTCGCGCGTGAGGAGCGCGACCCGGCCCATCTCCCGCAGGTAGAGCCGCACGGGATCCTCGGTGCGCCCCACGGGGCCCGGCGTGAGGTCGATCGGCTCGGGCGGGCCGTCGTCGTCGTTGTCCTCGGGCTCCTGGACCGCCTTGCGCTCGCGGACCTCGGACGGGAGCCGACCGGCCTTGGCCGAGTCCACGACCTCGATGTCCATCGCGCCGAACATCATCATGATGTCGTCGAGCTGGTCGAGCGAGACGAGGTCCGAAGGGAGGGCATCGTTGACTTCGTCGTAGGTGAGGAAGCCCTTCTGCTTGCCCATCGAGATCAGTCGGTCGAGCTCCTCCAGCTTTGGCTCTTCGCTCATTCGTCTGAGCTCCTTGGGGACTCCGGAGTCCCATGTTCTAACGACTGGGCAACACCACCCGTGATCTCGTACACGACGGCGCTCTCCTCGTGCAGGGTCCTGAGCTCCGCGTGCATCGGCGCCGCGACCCCGGTTTTTGCCTGAGCCTCGGCGATGGCTTGGCTCGCGCCCCGCGCTCGCCGCAACCGCTGGCTGCGCTCGAGCCGTCGCCGGAACTGTCCGATGCTAACCCCCGAGTCAATACTTTCGCGATCTTCCACCAGGAGGGAGGAGAGGGCCGAGCGGGCCTCGTCGGTCTCGAGGTCGGTCATCAGGCTCTCGGCCGAGGCGTCGGGCCGGCGCTTGAGCACCCCCACGATCGCGCGCAACGAGGCATGGCCGAGGTCGTCCGACTCGTCGAGTAGCGCCAGGAGGGCCGCGCGGGCCTCATCTGAGTGTAACAAGAGTGTCACGAGATCCCGTTCGACCGGGTGCGTCGAGGTCGGCGGGCTTGGTTGGGACTGCTTGGGCGGCGTCCGTAAGGAAGACTGCAGGCGCTGGGCCTCGATCCAGAGCTGGGTCGGGTCCACCCCGAGCTTGGCGGCGGCCTCGCGTGAGAGCGCGGTGGCCTCCTCCCCGTCGGCGACCTTGGCGAGCAGCAGCGATACCCGGGCGAAGGCGCTGGTCCGAGCCCGCACGCCGGTCGCCCCATCGGGGTCGACGATGGCGCGGTCGAGCGCGTAGGCGAGGATGCTCCGGGCGGCGTTGATGCGCTCCGTGAAGGCGGCAGCGCCCACGGTCCGGAGAAAGGTGTCGGGATCGTGGCCCGCCGGGAGCAGCGCCACCTTCACCCGGAGGGTACCCGCACCCTCGAACGCTCCGGAGCGGTTCACGGCCCATGCCATGCCCCGGCCGGTGGGCTCGAGGAGCTCCTCGGCCCGCGCCGCCGCCTTCTGGCCGGCCGCGTCGGCGTCGAAGAAGGTGACGACCTCGTCGCAGTAGCGGCGGAGAAGGGTGAGCTGGGCCGGGGTGAACGCGGTGCCGAGCGCGGCGACCGTTCCCGTGAATCCGTGCTGGTGGGCCATGATGCAGTCGACGTAGCCCTCGACGAGCAGCGCGCGGTTTTGCGTCTGGATCGTCGGGCGGGCGAGGTCGGCGGCGTACAGCAGGTTGCCCTTGGTGTAGAGCGGTGTCTCCGGCGAGTTGAGATATTTCGGCTGCTCGCCCCCGAACCCGCGCCCGCCGAACGCGACGACCCGTCCCTGGAGGTCACGAATCGGGAAGAGGAGGCGCCCGCGGAAGCGATCGTAGGTGCCGGCCCGATTCTCGCGCGGCACTGCGAGGCCGGCACCGACCAGCGCCTCCTCCGCGACCTTCTCCGCCTTCATGAAGGTGAGGAGCGATTCCCAGCCCTCGGGAGCGTAGCCGAGCCCGAAGTGCCGCGCGATCTCGGTGTCGATGCCGCGCTCTCCGAGATACGCGCGCGCCCGCTCACCGGCCGGCTTCCAGAGCGTGTCGGCGTAGAAGCGCCCGGCGAGCTCCATCACCCGCAGGAGCTCCTCGCGGCCCGAGTCGCCGCCCTTGCCGCCGCGCTCTTCGGGCAGTGCGATCCCCGTCGTCTTCGCCAGTGCACGGACCGCCTCGGGGAACGAGAGCCGGTCCTGACGCATGAGGAAGCCGAACGCGTCGCCGCCGACCCCACAGCCGAAGCAGTGGAAGATCCCTTTTCGAGGGTTGACCGTGAACGACGGGGTCTTCTCGGCGTGGAAGGGACAGAGGCCCTTCCAGTGGGCACCGGCCTTGCGGAGATTCACGAACCGACTGACGAGATCGACGATGTCGACGGCCGCGCGGATGTCGTCGAGCAGCGTCTGTGGGTACTGCATCACCCGATCGTCCTCACCGTCGGCATCGTCCGACTCTCACGGCGGTCGGCATCAGCCGATTCTCCCAACGGTCGGCATCAGCCGACCTTCAGCGCGGCCACGGTCGCACCCGTCCCGCCCTCTGACGGCTCGCCGTCGCGGAATGACTCGACGAGCGGGTGGCCGGCGAGAAGATCGCGGACGGTCTTGCGGAGGGCGCCGCTGCCCTTGCCATGAACCAATCGTACGCTGGCCAGGCCTGCGAGAAAGGCGTCGTCCAGATATTTCTCGACTCGGTCGCGCGCCTCGTCCGTCGTCTGACCCAGCAACAAAATCTCGGAAGCGACCGGGCGGGGGGAGGCGGGAAAGGGTCCGGCGCTTCGGAATCCCACTCGCGCCGGCCCTCTCCCCCCGCTCCCGGCCTCCCCCCGACCAGTCGCTGTCGGGTTCGCAGGAGCGGGGCGGAGTGCGGAAACGGGGACGCGGACGGTGACTGAGCCGGATCGGACGGTCGCCGAGCTTCCGGCGATCTCCAGCAACTCGCCGCGGATGCCCAGGTGCTCGGCCGCGACACTCGCGCCGGGCGCCAGCGCCTCCGGCCGCTCGCTGGATGGGTCCGGCGCGATCGCCTCGATCCTGACCGCAGCCTCCCGCACGCGCCGCCGGCTCTCGTCCAGCGAGCGTCGCGACCGCTCCGAGCGCTTGAGCTTGTCCCACTCGGCGGTGAGCGCGCGCCGGATCTCGCCGACGAGGATCGTCGCCTCGGCGCGTGCCCGCGCGACGATAGCCTGAGCCCGGCTCTCTGCCGCCGCCTCCGTCTGGCGGGCCTTGGCCAGTTGCGCGGCGGCTTCGGCGCGCGTGCGCTCGATCTCGCGCGCGCGCTCAGCGTCCGAGCGGGCGTGGGCGTCGAGCGTCGCCAGCAGATCTGAGATCCGCGCGGCATGCTCCGAGCGATGGGCGTGCGCGCGGGCGATGAGCTCGGCGCCGAGACCGAGCCGGGCGGCGATCGTCAGCGCATAGCTCTGGCCGGGCTGGTCGTAGCGCAGACGGAAGGTCGGCGCGAGCGTCGCGGTGTCGAACTCGACCGAGGCGTTGCGCGCGCGCGGGTGCGTGGACGCGAACGCCTTGAGCGGCTCGAGATGGGTCGTCGCGATCACCAGGGCGCCGCGCTCGGCCAGCGCCTCGAGGATCGCCTGGGCGAGGGCCGCGCCCTCGTCGGGATCGGTGCCCGCGCCGAGCTCGTCCAGGAGCACGAGCGAACGCTCGTCGGCCGCGTCGAGGATCTCGCGCGCCTGCTTGACGAAGGCCGAGAAGGTCGAGAGGTTCTCCGCGACCGACTGGTCGTCGCCGATGATCGCAAAGATGTCGTGGAACACGGGCAGGCGCGCGCCCTCCGCCGCCGGAAGGTGACAGCCCACCTGGGCCATCAGAGCCAGGACCGCGAGCGTCTTGAGCGCGATCGTTTTGCCGCCCGCGTTCGGTCCCGTGATGACGAGCAGCGGGCGGTCGGGCCCGAGCTCGAGGTCCATGGGGACGACCGTGCGGCTCGGGTCTTTCCAGCGCTGGGCGAGCAGGAGCGGATGGCACGCGCCCCGGAGCGCGACGGTCCGCGCGCCGTCGATCACCGGCGCCGTCGCGCCCATGCGCTCGGCGGCCTGACCCCGCGCGAACGTCCAGTCGAGCTCGCCGACGGAGGCCACGAGGGCCTCCAGGTCGTCGAGCCGCGCCCGAACACCGGCCGTCAGCTCGGCGAGGATGCGCGCCGTCTCGTGCTCCTCCTCACGGGTCGTCTGGACGAGGTCGTTGTTGGCGTCGACGACGTGCTCGGGCTCGATGAAGAGCGTCTGGCCGCTCTGCGAGCGGTCGTGGACGATGCCGCGCACGCGCCCGCGCGCCTCGGCTCGTACCGGCAGGACGTACCGGCCGTGCCGGAGCGTGACGTACCGGTCGGCGAAGAGCCGATCGGCGTCGCCGCCCTGGAAGGCGCGCTCGAGCTCGGCCGCGAGCTGGCGGCGGCGGTCGCGGATCTCGCGGCGGAGCCGCTTGATGGTCGGGCTCGCGTCGTCAGTCACGGCGCCGCTCGCGTCGAGGGCGCGGCGCAACCGCTCAGCGAGCTCGGCGAAGCGAGGCAAGCCGTCGGTGATCGCCGCCACCCCGGGGCTCATCTCGCGCACAGTCTTACCGTAGGCACGAAGCTTGGGGCTCGCCTCGAGGAGGGGGATGATCTGGATCAACTCCGGGCCGTCGAGAACGCTCCCGTCGGCGGCGCAGCGGGTCAGCACGGGCCGAATGTCGGGGAGGGCTTCCAGCGGGAGCGATCCGGCTGTGGCGAGCGCCAGTCGAGCCTGGCGCGTCATCTCGATCGCTGCTTGGACCTCGGAGACGTCCGTGAGGGGCTCGGCCATCGTCGCCCGCTCGCGACCCATCTCGGTCACCGCTTCGTGAGCCAGGAGCGCCCGCACCGCGTTCCATTCGGTGCCGGGCTCCCAGATTCGGCCTGCCTCCAACCTTCGCCTCATTCGCTCCCGACTCGGATCATCGGGAGTGCCGGCGTGCATCCAGGAGTGCCTCGGCTAATCGGGTATCCGTTCGCGCCGCTTGGCCTTCTTTCGGGCGGCGAGGGCCTTGCGCTTGCGCCGAACGCTGGGCTTTTCATAGTGTTGACGCTTTTTGAACTCCGACAAGAGCCCGGCCTTCTCGCACTGTTTCTTGAAGCGCTTGAGCGCACTTTCGAAGGATTCGTCGGGCTCGACGATCACCTTGGTCACGTCGCTCCCCCCCTCCGGGTGGCAACCGCCTGGATAAACAACAACTATATACCACGCGACCCCCCCTCGGGCAATCAACGGACGGCCTGCTAGACTGTCGCCCTTGACGCTCTCCAGCCCGCTACCTGGCTACACGGTCGCGCCCTTCATCCTCATGCTCCTGGCGATTGCCGTCTGCCCGCTCTGGCTGCCGCACTGGTGGGAGTCGAATCGGAACAAGATGATCATCTCCGCCCTCTTCGGCCTGCCGGTCCTCGTCCTCTACTCGGTGCGCCGGCCGGGCGCGCTCCTGTCCATGGCCGAAGAATACGTCTCCTTCATCGTGCTCCTGGCGGGGCTCTTCGTGATTTCGGGCGGGATCCTCCTGCGGGGCGACCTCGAGGCCACGCCGATCACCAACACGGCGTTCCTCGGGCTCGGCTCGCTGCTGGCGTCGTTCGTCGGCACCACCGGAGCTTCGATGCTCCTGATCCGCCCGCTGCTCCAGACCAACAGCGAGCGCACGCACGTCCGACACACGGTCATCTTCTTCATTTTTCTCGTCTCCAACATCGGAGGCATGCTGACGCCGCTCGGCGATCCGCCGCTCTTCCTCGGCTACCTGCAGGGGGTGCCGTTCACCTGGACCTTCCGGCTCTGGAAGCACTGGGGCTTCATGGTCGTGGCCCTGCTCGCGGTCTACTTCGTCTGGGACACGAGGCAGTATGCGCGAGAGCCGATGGCCGCGCTCCGGCGCGACCGGGCTCAGATCGAGCCGCTACGCCTTCGGGGTGGGCTCAACGCCCTCTGGCTGGGGCTCGTGGTCCTCGCCGTCGCGTTCCTGCAGGCACCCTGGCGCGAGAGCGCCATCGTGGCGATGGCCGCGATCTCCCTCTGGCGGACCCCTAGCGCGATACGCCGGGCCAACGGCTTTACCGCCTATCCCATCGTGGAGGTCGCGGTCCTGTTCTTCGGGATCTTTCTGACGATGATCCCGGCACTCGAGCTCCTTCGTTTGCGGGGTGGCGAGCTCGGCGTCCGCGAGCCCTGGCAGTTCTTCTGGGCCTCCGGGACGCTGTCTTCGTTCCTCGACAATGCACCGACCTACCTGACCTTTCTGGCGCTGGGGCAGGGCCTCGGCCTGGCCCGTGAGGTGGTGGACGTCCCGCACGTGGTTCTAGTGGCGATCAGCGTGGGCTCCGTGGCCATGGGGGCGAACAGCTACATCGGCAACGCGCCGAACTTCATGGTGAAGTCGATCGCCGAAGAGCAGCGGGTGACGATGCCGAGCTTCTTCGGCTACATGCTCTACAGCGGCGCAATTCTGCTGCCGCTGTTCGTGATCGTGACCGTTGTGTTTTTTTAGGATCAAAATCCTCAAGGGCGCGAAGCCTAGCGACCTTCCAGTCGAGCAGCCGAGATCGGAGATCTTGATCAACCTCAAGACCGCGAAGACGCTCGGCCTGACGATCCCGCAGTCGCTCCTGCTGCGGGCGGATCAGGTAATCGCGTGTCCAGAGAAAGGCAGGTGCGACTAGCGGGTGCCAGTCCCGCCGGGGCAAGAGCCAGACTCCCCGTAGCTTGGATAGCGGGGTGGAGGGAAACCGAGACTCTGAAGCCTATCGACAAAGCCATCAGAGGGATGGTGAGCGAGTCACCGGGCCGTAACGCAAGTGAACGTGAGTTGGCCCCGAAAGATCCAAATCCCGGAGGCCGAGCGGTCGATTACCCCGCGAAGGCAACACGGGCCGTCGCAGTCTGGCTGACGCGGCGGCGCGCTCCGGCGGGGCTGGGAGCGACAGCACGGTGACACAGCCGCATCGAGCAACTGGAGAAACCCTCCTCGTCCCGCTGCGAAATCAGCGGAGTCAGGTCGGGCGTATAACCGGGGGTCCCGGGAAATCGGCCGACGGCGAGAGGGTGGCGGACGGGTCCGACGAAGCGGGGTAACGCCCGTGGAGCGAAGGGACCCTGCTGTACTGCACTTCCTCCGACGACACGGGAGGCAGGGGCGGCATGACCACGACGCCCATCAGTCTGCAAGACCTGAGGCGGAGGATCTACGTCACGGCGAAGGCTGACAAGACGAAGCGGTTCTGGGGCCTGCACGTTCATGTGGTGAAGCGGGAGACGTTGAGGACGGCGTACGCGCTCGCGAAGCGCAACAACGGGGCGCCGGGGATTGACGGGGTCACGTTTGCGGTGATCGAGGCAGCCGGCATCGAGGCGTTTCTCGCGCAGCTACAGGACGAACTGGTCGCCCGCACCTATCGGCCGCTGCGGAACCGGCGCGTCGAGATCCCGAAGCGCGGGGGCAAAGTGCGCGTGTTAGGGATTCCGGCGATACGGGACCGGGTGGTCCAGGGGGCGGTCAAGCTCATTCTGGAGTCCATTTTCGAAGCGGACTTCTGTAACGGGTCGTACGGGTACCGACCGCGGCGAACGGCGCATGAGGCGGTGGCCCGGGTGGAAAAGGACATCGTCGAGGGCAAGACGCGGGTGATCGACGTGGATCTGGCGGCTTACTTCGATACCGTGCGGCACGACCTGCTGCTC
>Ga0209237_1002088_pt1 | contig 11936 bp, 12 predicted proteins | sample GraSoi013_1_40cm_2_FD_185820 | JGI IMG/M metagenome (GOLD analysis project Ga0209237, IMG submission 185820) | Grasslands soil microbial communities from the Angelo Coastal Reserve, California, USA - Sample 10_02_2013_1_40cm (SPAdes) (version 2) | ecosystem: Environmental > Terrestrial > Soil >...
GATGCGGCGATGGCGATAAACCCACGGCAGGGAAGTGTTCTGTTTAAGGTCAGGTACATAGCGAGGGCTGCTCCCTGAGAGAAACCTGCCAGTATCACTTTGGCAGGGTCAATGTTGTACTTGTCTCGAACTTGCTTGTAGGCCCAAGCGACGTCATGCTCTGAACGCTCCAGGTCGTCCCAGCAGTATTCTTCAGAGGATATTGGCTGCGAAGATTGCGGGACAGCCAGAAGAAACCCTTGATTCCGAGCACCGTTCCAATGTTCTGCAAATTCACCGGGTTGCCCAACTCTCGGGGTGAGCGCGATAACAAGAGAATGCCTTTCTTCGGGAGAAAAGTTTCGAGGAGTCAAGACCAACACTCCAGGTTTGGCAGTCGAGAGGGCTCTCTGTTTGAGGCGTTGACTCTCTGCGATTATTGCCTTGAATTCGGGTCTGCTTTGAAGAGGTTCAAGGTCCGGTTCCATCAGGAGAGCTTGATCTGGCCACCAAATGCCATCCTTCGAAGCCTTCTCAAGCGTCTGAAGAGCCTCGTCTGATTCTCCAAGCCTGGATTGGAGACAGCCGATCCAGTAGGAGGTTTTTGCACGCCTCTCGGGAAATTTCTCTTTCGCTTGAAACGCTACCGCTAACGCTTCTCGATACTTGCGATCATTGTACAGGTCGAAGATCTGATCACGGTAATATGGGAAGCTGTTAGCTCTCATGGTTCCCAAACACCCTAGAAGACCCCAGCTTCAATTTCCTGTTCTCCGAACTATTAAGAATGCACAGGGGCAGCGATGACATAATCCCACTTGTGGATTGTCGAATAGCATGCCCGTGAACCTCTCCAGAGCTCAGGTGAACTCTTGGCGTTTGTCAAGGCATCATCTTGCTGCACGCGCTCGAAGGGGGCAAATTGAGAAAGTAGTCTTAGACCTCTGTGGGGTGCAGGCCCAAGTCCTGTCTTATGCCGGGTTGGCTATCTGGGCGAGAGTTGAAGGCGTCACAATGCAGGATGTTCAAGATGCTCTCTGGAAACACCGTTCTCTAGTGAAGACATGGTGCATGCGTGGGACCCTTCACCTCATCTCGGCCTCCGACTTGCCGCTCTACGTGGCCGCTAGGAAAACGACCATGGTTGTCAAACGAGATTGGCTCACACCTGAAATTGATGTGGAAGAGAGGAAGAGAATCGTCCGCGCGATACGTGAAGCACTTGACGGACAAATTCTGACCAGACAGCAGCTAGCCGTCGAAGTGGTCGACCGCCTTAGAATGAGTGCCGGAGTGCGCAAACATATGCTCTCAGCTTGGGGGAACCTTCTGCACCCGGCAGCAGAACAGGGATTCCTCTGCTTTGGCCCGAGCAAGGGATCTAAAGTCACATTCGTCCGGCCGGATCAATGGATCGGAAGATGGGACGAGCCTAGTGGACGCGAGGCGTGGAAGACGCTTCTTCGACGATTCTTTTCTACATATGGCCCGGTGACCCATCGCGACATCGGTCATTGGTGGGGCCTGCGTCCCGACGAGGCGAAGGTGCTGATGGATTACATTGCAGACGAGTTGGAAGAGGTCGAGTTTGAGGGCCAAAAGAGATGGGTTCGAAGAGTAGACGTCGACCAGGTCGTCGATGTGAAGAGTATTCGTTCTGTGAAGCTACTTCCGAGCTGGGACTGCTATGTAATGTTCTATCACCCTCGAGAGCTTTTCGTTTCTCAGAGCTATCGAGCCAGAGTGTTTAGGAAGCTCGAAGGCAACGCACCTGTTCTGCTCATCGACGGAGTCGCCGGAGGAGTATGGGAGCAACGACGGAAGAGCGACCGCACCGAAGTAAGGGTACAACCATTCAACCACCTCAGCTCAACCCAAAAACAGCTTGTCAGAGAGGAAGCGACGAGCCTAGGGGAATTCATGGGAACAAACGTTCAGATTACGATTTTGCCGTAGCTCTGGAGAGGGATCAAGATTCATCTTTAATAACGGCAGTTTTCGTCCGGCCACCTGACCTTGTCTCAGACGATTCTGAACGATGATTCGCTTACCTTCGCAGAGAAGATCATCAGTGTCAAGGCTGATGGAGGCCGTAAAGTCCACAATACGGGGGAGATTGCTGTCTTACCTGCTGACATGGTCATGGCCCAGGACAGCACTGGGCCCTTGGCGATCAAGGTCTTCCGTGAGATGGGTGTTCAGAAGGTCTGGGACCCGAAAAGAATCCATCTTGTCATAGACCATAGTTTTCCCGCTCCTGACGAGAAAGTGGCTAATCTCCATATTCTGATTCGAGAGTTCGTCAAGCAGCAAGGGGTTCACCTTGTTGAAGGAAGTATCTCGCACCAGCACCTTCTCGAAAACCACGTGGTGCCTGGTATGGTTCTCTTTGGCGCTGATTCTCACACGTGTCAGGCGGGGGCGATAGGCGCTTTTGCTACTGGTATTGGTAGTTCGGAGATGGCCGCGGTCTGGGCGAGCGGCAAGCTATGGGTCCGAGTCCCAGAATCGATCAAGATCAATCTTACTGGCCAGTTCAAGAAGGGCGTCTACGCTCGGGACGTCATAACACACTTCATCGGAATGGTAGGAGAAGATGGGGGCAATTACAAGTCGCTGGAGTGGAAGGGTCCAGCGGTCAAGAATCTCTCCATCTCGTCACGGGCTTGCATCAGCAACAACTCGATGGAGTGCGGCTGCAAACTCTCCATCTTCGAAGTCGACCTTGCAACCCAGGACTATTTCAAAACTGTAAACCGGAAAGCGATGTTCGAGATCCACGCGGGACCAAAAGCCCACTACAAGGAAGAGTACGAGATCGATCTGGGAACTCTTGAGCCCCAGGTTTGGGGTCCGGGGAATGAGAGCAAAGTGCGTAGTGCCGGCGAATTTGCGGATGATCGTTTGGACGAGGTTTTCATCGGCTCCTCCACCAACGGAAGATACGAGGACCTGCAGGTCGTGGGCAAGATCCTCAAAGGACACAAGATAAAGGCCGGGACCCGCTGCATAATCACACCCGCCTCCAAGAACGTGTTCGAAAGAGCAATCCATGATGGTCTAGCGGAAACGTTTCTCGAATCAGGAGCAGTGTTCACCAACGCCACATGTGGCGCATGCGTTGGCACACATCTCGGAGTTCTCGGCGAGAATGAGACCTGTCTCTCCACCTCTCCGCGGAACTACGTGGGACGAATGGGCGCCACAACCGCCAAAATCTACCTCTCGTCTCCCGCGACAGCTGCGGCGTCAGCTTTGGAAGGACATATTGTCGATCCTAGGAGATACCTATGAGCCTCCCACCACCATCCACGATTATCCGGGGCAGAACATGGGTCTGGCCTGACGACGTGAACACGGACATTATCATCCCATTCCGGTTCAAAGCTCGCACCAACGACCCTGTCGAGATGGCGAAATATGCTATGTACGGGTTCGACCCCGAATTCTACAAGAAAGTCAAACCCGGCGACCTCTTCGTTGCAGGAAGAAACTTCGGAGGAGGCTCTAGCCGCGAACAAGCACCAGTCGCCATCAAATACTCAGGAATAGCAGCAGTAGTCGCAGAAAGCTTCGCAAGAATATTTTATCGGAATAGCTTCGCCATCGGCTTACCGGCCCTAGAAGTCCCAGGAATAACAAAACGGGTCAAACAGTTCGACGAGATAGTCGTCAACCTTCAAGACTGGTCAGTCACAACCAAAGACGCGGAGGTGTCTCATGCGCTGAAGGTTCCCGAGTTTCTACGAGGACTCATGAGAGAAGGAGGCTTAGTTGAGTACTACAAGCGCCACAAGAGCTTTCCCTGGGATAAGCTCGACGCCAGCGAAGCAAGCTGAACAGCAACAGCCTAACCCACTGAGAAGCTCCCTGGAGGGTCAGAGATTGGCGAACAGGGCTCATTCCGAGCTAATTTGGATCGCCTCTCAGCATATTATACCGGAATCGTAATCCAAGACCTTGTTGGAACAGCAACAGCCGGCGATGGGTGCTAAGCCAAACATGATCGCACAAAAGTGTCAGACATGCGGGAAATGGTTCAAGGACGAGGACATTGACGCTCACCTACAGGAACATCTTCAAGGACAATCCCAAGAACAAACTCAACAACAAGAACCGCAAATCCTCACGGAGAATGAAGAAGCAAGAATCCGAGCCATAGTACGGGAAGAAAATAGAGCTGGAAGGAAGTTCATCTGGCCCAAGTTTATTGTAATGCTAATCCTATTGCTCATTTTCCTATGGTCAGTCGGACTGCTTTGAGCAATCCTGATCTGGTGAGAACAACTGGTCTCTGGGTTTGTAAACTTCTATTGGGTAAATTCCTCTCGAACTAATACTGGTCAGCTCCCCGTCTTTTGGGAGCATCTCGGAGTTTGATTCCAGACACTCATTCTGTTGTCCGATGCTGAATTTCTTTCAGTTCCTTTGTTAGTTGGTTGACTGTTGTGATGCGTGCGAATCGGCGTCGTAGGGCGTATTCTGTGCGTTCGCGTATGGCGTCGACTCCGAGTTCTTCACCTGGCTGGTCCCAGTTCGGAATCGGAAAGGTCATCGTGGCTTCGGTGACAAAGTCTACCGCGTAGCCAAGGTCAGCCGCTATCCTCGCGGTCGTCTCGCAGCACTGCTCCATCTGGATACCTGTGATACTGACGCGTCTCACCCTTTTTTCGATCAGGTACGGTTGCAACGTCGTGCTAGTGAAGCAGTTGCGAGTGTTCTTTACCATGACTGGCTCATCTTTTCTTGGCTTGAGAAAGTCCATCAGTTTGAACGAGGGGCTGTCTTTAGCGAACGCCTCGTCACTGTCAGTATGTAAGAAGAACACGACCGGCAGATGGGCAGCACGATAAGCTTCGATGAGAGAGCTAACATTCTTTTCAAAAGCCGGGTTGTTCCGCCGAGCCCACCGGGTGCCGACTTTGAACGAGTCCTGCGCGTCAATCACGAGCAGTGCTGATTGTGCGATTGGAACCTCGTTGGGATCCAGCATAGTTTCTCGATTCGTCATATCTTCAAGTTCAAGGTTGCGGTTGACGTCACGGGATCTTCCGAGTGGAATGGTTACAGTAGCCTATCAGGTTCATCAGAACTATCTTTATATAAGTCTAATGAAGTTAGACTTGTTGATATGTCATCGACAGAGATATTCGATTCGCTTCTCGTAACCGAGAAGGAACTCCTACAGGATGCCGTCTCAAAAGCCAAGGAGTCGATCGGGATCGAAGAAAAAACTGGTCAAGTGATTTTTCGCATTCCCAAGGAATCTCTCGGTCAGAAACAATTAGTGGCTTTGTATTTGATAGGGCAATACTTTGCCAAGCAGATGAATAAGGCAGATTCCTCAAGCCTGTCCATAGAAAACCTTGCTGACCGAACAGGCATAGACAACAATACTCTTGCTGGACGGTTGTCCGAATTGGTAAAAGCTGGTTGGGCCAGAAGACTCGGCAAAGCTCGCTACGAGATTAACCAGTTCTCCCTTAATCCAATCTTAGATGAAATTGCAACCTCAAGAAGAAAGTCTGAACTCTTTCAGCCGACCTCACCTCTCACTGAGGATACGTTCACACATCAGGAAGTCGAGCAAAGACGATCTCTTCCAAGCATCTCAAAAAGTAAGGGTCTCACCGACGCGATTCTGAATCTTCTCCAAACGGAATGGGGTAAGACTCCGCGTGAGTGGGGAGAGATTTCCGAAGCGTTGAAACGCAATGCTCTGCACTATAGTAAGGGAAGCATTACCGGGACTCTTACGCTACTAACTCAATCAGGCAAATTGCGACGAATCAAAGAAGGCCGATCATACAGATACGTCACTCGTTGAGTGAGAGAGTCGGAAGAAAAAATCACGATCGGAATCCAGCTGGGCAACGTAACTTTCAGCTTCAAGACTGACGTTGAAGGCTCCAACGTGAAAGCTACTGTCAGAGCCATAAGAGAGATAGCGTCAACACATGCACAACTCTTCAAGGGCATGAGATCGGAAAGCCTCGACAAATCAGCGGCCGTCCGTGAACTCTCACCTCAGAGCCAGACGGGCCGAAAGGGGAAAGCTGAAACCAGCCTGGTCCTGCGAAAGTTGGAAGAGGCTCTCATACCAAGGAGCTATTTCAAAACTGCAAGAACCACGGGTGATGTTAAGGCCGAGTTGGAGAAACAGACTAGTTTACCGTTTACAAGTCGAAAGGTAAGCCAAGCTCTAGGGGTCTTATTCAAGAAGAATGTGCTTGCGAGAGTCGGTTCAAAGGGCAGTTTTCGTTACATTCAGCAGTGACTAAGCTGGCCCTTGGTGTCGGCAGCAATCATGTCAAGACCAACTTCCTGATATGTTTCAAAAGAACTACTCTCGCTTTCAGTCAGAATCTCGAACTGTTTCTTGATCTGGACAAAGGTTATGGCAGTCTGAACATTTTGGTTCAAGCTGCTAGATTTGAGCCCGAATAGGCGTTCCAATTTCCCTACTCTTCGGATCTTCTTTGGGGATCTGAGAAAGATGACTTTGAGGGAAGTCGCTGATGGCGAGGTCTCTTTGATTGTTTCCTCCCCTCCTTACTTCAACGCTCCCTTCGATTACCCTGATCTCTTTCCGAGCTACGAGGATTATCTGGGCTTGATCAGGTCCTTCGCTTCTCAGAGCAGAAGAGTGCTCGGAAGAGGAAGAATTTGCGCGATAGTCACCGATGATATGCTGGTGAAAGAAAGAAGCGGCACTCGGGGACGCAAATATCCTCTTGTAGCAGACACGACTAGAATTTTCTTGGACGAGGGCTTTCTATATCGCGACAAGATAACATGGGTCAAACCCGGTGGTTACACTAGAATCAGCAGGCGGAGCGGCGTCGTCCTTCAGCACCCATACCCCATGTACTTCTACCCCGACAACATCCAGGAATCCATTCTCCTATTCCAGAACGGCGAATTCGACTACAACCACTTGAAAGACGCGCCAAAGAATCTTCTCGAATCCTCCAAAATAGACACCGTTCAACTCAACAAGGAGAGATGGAACCTCACCGTCTGGAACATCACAAACGTCCTCCCGATGCCTGGTCGAGTCGAGGAAGGAATCGCCGCCTTCCCCGAGGAAATTCCTAGGAGGCTGATAAAACTCTTCACCATGGTTGGAGAGATAGTGTTCGACCCTTTTGCTGGCTCGGGAACAACATTGAAAGTCGCTAGGGAACTCGGAAGGAAAGGGGTCGGATATGAAATCGACCTCGAACTCAAACCGGTCATAAGGAAAAAACTTGGAGCAGAGAATTTCATTATTGAGGAGAGAGAAGGAGCTAGGAGACTCCGAAAGTCTCTCCAGAACAAGGTTCATCGACAGAGAAGTGGTGTAAAGAACCCTTGACCCTCGCGATCCTGACATGATTCTGATCGAATTCACACCTGATTTCGCTAAAACGCCTAAAGTCGGCAAATGCTCGAAGAGGCGTACAACATGTTATGGTGGTGAGTTCTCTTTGAAAAAGTTCTCAATAGTCTCGCTCTTCGTCGTTGCTACGTTTGTCTTGGCTCTGCCCATAGGTTCGGTCTTCGCAACTACCCCCGGTTTCGGGAGCCTATACTTCAACGGTTCAGTAGTACGCACAGTCGTTCCACCAGCAGCGTTTCCCAACACAGGCATCGATAACTTCTATGAGGTGCACGGCGGCGCTGTAGGACAGTTGGGCATAGCATCAGTCGCGCCCGGTGCCGACGGTTATCATGGCGGTCACTGGAAAGTCTTCATTGTAGCATTCAACCAAGGCGCAACACCGGTACTGCTAACGTCCCAAGCAGCCGTTCTTGCGGCCCAGAACGCCGGCACGGTAACAGTGACAAGGAACGCGTCTGCAGACTTCCTCTGTCCGGTCCAACTATAACCCACGACTTCTTGGATGGATATCCAGGACGGTTCAAAACCGTCCCATCCTTTTCTTTTCCAATTTTTACGAGCACGTGATGAGACCAATCTTTTAGAATCGGCCCAAACGTCACTTCAATCGACCACAGGTCAGGGGAGGTTTATCGTTGTTTCAACGACTGGGTTCTATTTTTGACGAGTACAAGGGTATACCCCGCGAAGCCAACCTTCTGATCTACTCCAGTTTCTTCACTTGGGCTGCTGCAGGCCTACTCTTCATCTCGTTGCAAGTTTTTCTTGTACTAGAAGGCATCTCCTTCGCCACTAGCAGCCTCATCCTCGGAACCTTCGGAATCGTCAGCGCTTCCTCCACCCTCCTATTCGGCGGCCTCGCCGACCGCTACGGCAAGAAGAAGTTCGTCGTTATGGGCGGAGTGCTGGGAAGCGTCGCACTGGCCATCTTCGCCGTCGACTCGACCATCTCACACTTGTTCGGGGCAGCTGTCCTAGCTGGGCTCTCCGAGGCCATGTACGCTTCCTCGTGGAGCGCCTTGCTAGCGGACAAAGCGGGAAACCTGAAACGGACAAGCGCCTTCGGCCTATCATTCTTCGTCGCCACAATCGCGTCGGCCTTGGGAGGCTTCAGCACCAGCCTCCTCGACCTGATGAAATCACTCTACCAGGTCGACCTTGTCACTGGCAACCGATACCTGTTCGTCGGGGTAGCCGCCATCAGCCTCGTCGGCCCGATGATCGTCTACCTCAAAGTCTCCGAGTCCAGGCTCGAAACGAGCCAGCAATCTGGGTTCCACATTCTTCCGCGACAGAGCCGTGGCGTAGTCTTTCGGTACGCTGGCTACGGGATTGTAATCGCCCTCGGTGCCGGCATGGTAATCCCCCTTATCCCAGGCTGGGCCTTTCTCAAATACGGCCTCGCAAACGACGTCACCGGGCCGATTTTCGGTGGAATCAATAGCCTTGTAATGGGATTCGCCAACCTTGCGACTCCACGGATTGCCCGGAGGTTCGGAATCGTTCGGACAATCGTGCTAACGCAAGGAACGTCTACGTTGTTTCTTTTCTCGATTCCGTTCGCTCCGAACTTTGCCTCCGCCTCGTCCATCTATATCGTCAGAAGCATGCTGATGATGATGTCCAACCCTGCCCAGAATTCTCTCTTGATGGGCTTGGTGCCGGCTGAGGAACGATCTGTGGCCTCGGCTATCGTAGCCTCGCTTTGGAGACTGCCCAATTCGTTCAGCACCGGCATAGGAGGCTACATCATGGGCCAAGCAACAAGCCCCAGCAGCATCTACCTCGCCCTACCTTTCATGATCTGCACTGTACTCTACCTAACCGCGATCACGTACTTCTGGCGATCATTCAAAGACGTCAGACTACCGGAAGAACAGGTTCTCGCGCCCATCGCAGAAGCCGTCTCCGCCACAACGTAAGGCAATTCTCCGGATTCGCCTGGAATAAGCCCTGTTCTCGAATCTGGGACCCCTTCCCTACACTGCCCGAGTGATCGTTCGTGACACGGCGGTAAAACCGCAAGTTTCGCCTTGGCATCTAAGCTTGGACTGTGCCCTGAATCGCGAGACCCGCCCATAATCGGTGCCGGACAGCTAATCGTCTCCTCAGAAAAGTGGGGTATGTTTCAAGCATTTTGCACCGCATGTCCGGTTTCTCCGAAGCGCAGAACCTTTTCCTAAGGTAGATTTATGGAATAAGAACCAATAGCTAAGGCAGTATTCCGCCGATCCTCGCCAACGTCACCAATCCAGGTTTCTTCTCAAAGATCCCAGCAGTAATCTCCAAAGCCTTCTTCTGCAGCTTCTTGTCGTTGTTCAACTTCCGAAGCGCCCTCCTGTTCAGCCGTTTTATCAGCCAGTTATCGCTCAACGCATACGTCACCGTATAATTCGCATGCTTCCCAATCACGTCAGCGCGCATTTTCCGCTGAGTCTGATATTCCAGCAATGCCCTTTCTGAGAAGTCTCCTGCCACCTTACATTTCTCGATCACTTCGGCCAACACCACTGCATCCTCCAGTGCTAGGTTTACTCCCTGTCCGGCGTGCGGATGGAAAGTGTGCGCTGAATCCCCGAGCAACGCGATTCCGTTTCCCACCCACTTGTTCACCTGTATGAACGAGGGCGTAAAGTATGCCATCTTGGTCCATGCTTCGACACCCGTAAACGCGTCCGCCATCTCCGGCGCCGCCTGAACAACCTCTGCCCTGAAAGACGTCAAACCCTCCTTCTTCACACTGTCAAAACTACGCGGACCAACGCAGTAGAAGAGATAGGTCGCATCGGGACCCGAAGGCATTATCCCAAGCATCTTTCCCGGACTCTGATACTGACGAGCCCTACCCTCCAAGCCTGGAACAGAACCGACAAGTCCCACCAGAAAGGAATCGGGATACTTCTTGGTCTTCACCTCCACACCGAGACCGGTTCGGATATGAGATTGAGGACCATCAGCGCCAACCACGAGAGGCGCCCTGATCTCGTCCCGGCCTCCCTCAGCCTCGTAGATCACTCCATTCGCTCGGCCGCCTTCCAGCAATATTTCTCGAAAGGATGCCCCCCATAGAATCTGTGCCCCCACCTCTTCGGCCAAATAGACCAGCAGTCGCTCCACTTCGGTCGCGTTCGCCGTCAACAGATAATTCTGAGGATGCTCCAACAAACCATAATCTGCTTCTAGGAGAACTTCTCCCTCCCAATTCTTCACTTCTAGGATCTGGGACGCAGACCCGACCTCTTTCGCTCGGCCAAGGGCCCCAAGCTTTTCCAAAACCGCCAAGCCATTAGGCTGGAAAGTCAGACCACGCGAAATGCCCTCAGGACCCTTTTGTCGTTCAAGGAGGATTGTCGAGATATCTTTTTTCTGGAGCTCTATTGAAAGCGCGAGCGCGGCTATACCTGCTCCAACTATTACAACGTCAGCCTTCCCGGGCAACTTTTTCCTCCCCCGATGTACCCCCGAGCCAATCTAGTTGATATCTTAAAATCATGCCTGACCCATTCTTGAGGAGACTTGAGTAAGATTCACGGACAAGGGTCCGCCGAGGAGTTGATACTATACGATCCTGGAATGTCGGTCGCACCTCACGTTTACGACAAGGACCGGCGATACGCTGTTCTAGTCGTGGACATGCTTTATGACTTTGTCTACGGGAAGATCAAGACCGACCGCGCCCTCCCAATCATTCCCAAGTCCGGGGACCTCGCCGACGCTGCCCGTAGCGCAGACATTCCCGTCTTCTATCCCAACGATTCACACACACGCCGAGACTTTGAGATCCAGCGCTGGGGCGAACACGCGATGAGAGGGACAAAGGGCGCCAAGGTGATCGGCGCTCTTAGACCAAGAAAAAAGGATGTTGAGATTCCCAAGACAACCTACAGCAGCTTCCACGATACGAGGTTGGAGAAGGAGTTGAAGAGGGCGCATGATGACAAGGGTGCAAACACGCTCATACTCGCAGGGCTACACGCTGACTGTTGTGTGAGACATACTTGCGCGGACGCGTTCTTCAAAGGCTACGAGACAATCGTTGCAGAGGACGCTGTCAACTCATTCACCGAGCTACAATATCGGACAGGATTACAGTACGTCAAGTTCTGGTACTTGACAGACGTTCTTCCGACAAAGAAGATCGTGAAGCTGTTCTAGGAAGCGCTCGGGCTCGAAAAGGCCCACCCGTGTTATCATCGACCAGGATGGAGGAATAGACGATGCGCTCGCCCTCATCCTCGCACTAAGGTCCCCTGAACTAGAAGTCGTGGGAATAACTGCAGTCTCCGGCAACGTCACAGTAGAACAGGCGACACTGAATGGACTGCGAGTCGTTGACCTGCTCAATAGAGGAGACGTGCCGGTCGCTAGAGGACTGGCAAACCCGCTCGTCCGAGATCCAGTTCGGGCTACCAGCTTCCATGGAAAAGATGGGCTGGGCGATTCCAACCTTCCAGTTTCAAGGATTCGTCCCGCAGAAAGGAATGCTCTAGACACTATCTCTGGCGAGCTAGCTATCTCAAAGCGTCGCGACCTAACCATAATCTGTACTGGCCCTCTAACCAATATCGCTGCC
>Ga0209237_1002090_pt1 | contig 11935 bp, 14 predicted proteins | sample GraSoi013_1_40cm_2_FD_185820 | JGI IMG/M metagenome (GOLD analysis project Ga0209237, IMG submission 185820) | Grasslands soil microbial communities from the Angelo Coastal Reserve, California, USA - Sample 10_02_2013_1_40cm (SPAdes) (version 2) | ecosystem: Environmental > Terrestrial > Soil >...
GGTTCGTGGTGGTGGATGATGTCGAACCGCTCCCGCTCGAGCATCTTCCGCACGAGCCATTCAAGGCGGAGGGAGAGCGTGATCCGGCCGATCGCGCCGTTGTACGGGACCGCGATGGCCTGCCCGATCTGGATGACGTCGCGCGCCGGCGGGTCGTCGCCCCAGGGCGCGGTGATGATCCGCACGCTGTGGCCGAGCTCCGACAGCCGCTCGTAGGTCTCGCGGATGTGCGCGTTCGCGCCACCCGGACGCGGATACGCGTACGGCGAGACGATGCCTATCTTCATCGCTGACCGATCCGCCGCCGCGCGCGCTTGATCGGATCGCGGACCATCGAGCGCCACTGCTGCGTCGCCGCGCCGCCAAGGTGCTCCGCCACCGTCCAGCTGCGGCCGTGCGCGGACGTGGTGCGCGCGGCGATCGCGCGGCGCAGGTCGTCGGCGGTCCGGCCCTCGAATTCGGTCCAGCAGGTCCCCACGAGCTCCGCATGATGCGCGTCGCTCGAGCCGGTCTCCGCGGCGCGCAGCACGGCGCTGTTCAGCCACGCCGCACGGCGCGCCCGCACGCGACCGGCGATCGAGGGATTGCGCACCTCGATGCCGTCAACCTGGCACTCGGATCCGCGCCGGCCGAGCGCGCGCAGGGCGCGCTCGCCGATCGAGAACGTGAGGTACGAGAGCGGGTGCGGGACGATGGCGACCCCGCCGGCGGCGTGGACCCGCGCGACTGTCTCGGCGAGTCCGGCGAGCATGGGGATCTCGTCCTCGATCCAGAGCGCCAGCAGGTGGCCGGACCGCGTCGTCACCTCGACGCCGAGCACGACCTCGACCTGGCTCGACCGGCGGCTCGCGAGCTCGCGGATCGTGAACGCGCCGCGGATGTCGTCGTGGTCGGTGAGCGCGATGACGTCGAGCCGGGCGCGCTCGGCGGCGTCGAGGATCTGCTCCGGCGACGCGAGGCCGTCGCCGAGGTCGGAATGAAGCTGCAGATCCGCCTTGCCCATGATCGCCTAGCGCTCCCACACCGGCTCGAACACGGTCCATTGCTCGGGCGCCCGCCGGATGTAGCGCTCGAGGACCTCGGCGTAGCGGCGCACGCCCTCGCGCACGTCGGCGCGACGGTCGCCGCTGGGCACGAGCTCGATCGGTGGCTCGATGGTCGCCGTGAGCTGCTCGCCGTCACGCCAGGTGAAGCCGGGCACCAGAGCCGCGCCGGTGCGGAGCGCCAGCACGACCTCCGCGGACGGCAGAAGGGCCTGGCGCCCGAAGAACGGGACGCGCTCGCCCGTGCCGGTTATGGCGCGGTCCGCCAGAAATGCGAGCACGCCGCCACGCCGGAGCACGCGATAGATCCCGCGTGCGGAGTCCACGGGCACAACGTGCATGCCCTTGCCGCCGCGCGCGCGGTTCAGCGCCCGCCCGAGCGCGGACTCCGTGGACTCCACCGGGAGGGTGAACTCGTAGCCGCGCGCGAGGACGATCTGACCTACGAACGCGACCGGGCCGTAGTGGGCGCTCGCGACGATGACGCCCCGGCCTTTCGCGTGCGCGCACTCGAACCGCTCCCAGCCCTCGAGGCGTACCGATGCCGCCAGACGCTGGATGTCGAGATGCGGGATTCGGAAAATCTCGAGATAGTTCCGCGCCTGCGTGACGAAGGTCCGGCGGACCAGCGTCTCGCGGTCGCGTCGCTCCGGCGCGATGACGGCGAGGTTCGCGCGCACCGCGCGCCGCGCCCGCGGGGCGAGCAGGTAGGCGACGGTCCCGAGGGCCTCCGCGAGCGGCCGGTCGGCCGCGTGCGGCAGGAGCGGCACGATCCGCTCGGTCGCCCGCGCGAGCGCCGCCGCGAGCATCCCTAGTCCGCGCGCTCGGGCACGGGCCACATCGGCCGGAAGATGTACCACTGGTCGGGATCGCCTCGGACGAACTGCTCGAGCCCGTGGACGATCGCCTGCGTCGCGTGCTCGATGTCGCGCGCGGTCTGCCTGGTGCGCTCGACGAAGATCGGCGGCAGCGCGACCCCCCGGAACGTGTTGTCCCTCTCGCGGGTCACCGCGGCGACGACGATGGGCGCGCCGGAGACGCGCGCGAGGTTCGCCGCGATCGTCGGGAACGACGTGGGCTCTCCGAAGAAGGTCGCCTGCACGTGGTCGAGCTCCTTCGCACGCGGCCCGAGATCCATCAGGAGGCCGACCATCTCGTTGCGGCGAAGGGCCTGGAGGACGCGCTTCACCGATCCCTCGGGCGTGAGGATGTGCACGTTCTTGTGGGCCCGGTTCGTCACGAGGAGATCCATGAGGCGTTGGTTCTCGAGCTCGTCGGCGATCACGTTGAGAGGCATCTCGTCCGCGATGCGCGCGCCGCCCATCTCGAAGTTGCCGAAGTGGAGAGACACGAAGATGACGCCGCGGCCGTGCTCGCGGGCCGCCCTCAGGTTGCTCCAGGAGCGCGGGTCGATCGCAACCATGCGCTGCAGCTCGTCCATGCGCAGCCGAGGGAACCGCATGATCTCGACGAGGTACTTGGCGAAGTTCCGGAAGGAGCGGCGCGCGATGCGCGCGACCTCGACGTCCTGCGGCGGCCTCGCGAGGACGACGGCGAGGTTCTCCTTGGCGATGCGGCGCCGCTTCGGCCAGAGGAGATAGGCCATCTCCCCACCCGCGATCGCCGCCCGGTAGCTCACCCAGGCCGGCAGCCGCTGCGCGAGCGCGGCCGCCGCGCGCCACGCCCAGTACCCGGTCCCGTGGACGAGTCGGTCGCGCACGGTCAGGCCACGGCCTGCCCGCCAAGGGTCTTCTGATCCGCGCCCCGGATGTAGTCCTCCACGCCCTGACGGGCACGGTCGTCGGGGATCTGCCGCGGCGGCGACTTCATGAAATACGCCGACGGCGCGACGATCGTGCCGCCGAGCCCGCGATCGAGCGCGAGCTTGCAGCACCGGATGGCGTCGATGACGACGCCCGCGCTGTTCGGTGAGTCCCAGACCTCGAGCTTGACCTCGACGTTGAGCGGGACGTCGCCGAAGGTCGTGCCCTCCATGCGGATGTAGCACCACTTCCGGTCGAGCAGCCACGGCACGTAGTCCGACGGTCCGACGTGGACGTCCTTCTCCTCCAGCGGGTACTCGAGCATGCTCGTCACCGCATTCGTTTTGCTGATCTTCTTCGACTCGAGCCGTTCGCGCTCGAGCATGTTGAGGAAGTCGGTATTCCCTCCGAAATTGAGCTGGTACGTGCGGTCCAGGCGCACGCCCCGGTCCATGAAGAGACGGGTGAGGACTCGGTGCGTGATCGTCGCACCGACCTGAGACTTGATGTCGTCGCCGATGATCGGGAGGTTCTTCGCGGCGAAGCGCTTCTGCCAGTACGGCTCGCGCGCGATGAAGACGGGGATGCAGTTGATGAACGCGCAGCCCGCCTCAAGGACCTGCTCCACGTACCACTTCGTCGCCTCCTCGCTCCCGACGGGGAGGTACGAGACGACGACGTCCACCTGGCGGTCGCGCAGGATGCCGACGATGTCGTCCGTCGCGCCGGGTGCCTTCTTCACGACCTGCGACAGGTATTTGCCGATCCCGTCGTGCGTCATCCCGCGGCCGACCTTCACGCCGGTCCGCGGGACATCCGCGAAGCGATAGGTGTTGTTCGGCTCCGCGTAGATCGCGTCGGCGAGGTCCTTGCCGACCTTGTTGCGGTCGACGTCGAACGCCGCGACGAACTCGACGTCGCGGATGTGATAGCCGCCGAGATCGACGTGCATGATCCCGGGGATCCGGTCCGCCGACTTGGCGTTGCGGTAGTAGTGCACGCCCTGCACGAGCGAGCTCGCGCAGTTCCCGACGCCGATGATCGCGACGCGGATCTTGTCCTTCGTCCGAGCCGCCGCGCGTCGCGGCCGGGCCGGCCGTTTCGTTCTCAGCGCTTGTGGCATGAAGCTATGCACCTTCCTTTGTGTGATCGAGCGCGCGCGCCGTGACGGCGACGCGCTGGACGAACGTGACGAGCGCGAGCGCCGCGACCGCGGCGACGGCGATGAGGTAGAGCTCGTTCTCGCCGAAGAGCGCCCAGGCGGCTAGGCCGAGGAGCAGGACGACCACGCGCGCCTCGCGAGGAGCCGGCCCGACCGTCGCGGCGGCGCCGAGCGACTCGGCCTTCGCGCGGACGTACGGGACGAGCGAGGAGGACACCAGGCCCGCGAGACCCGACCAGAAGAGAAGCCCGAAGCCGAGGGCGAAGCCCAGCGCCGCCGTCCCGCCGAAGATCGCGGCGTCGGCGAGCCGGTCGGCGGTCGAGTCGAGGAAGGCGCCCAGACGGGAGCCGCCGCCGGTCGCCCGCGCTATTGCGCCGTCCAGCGTGTCGGAGGCCGTGCCGACGAGGAGCGCGACGAGCGCGGCGAGCGGCTGGTCGAGCGCGATGAGGGCGCCGCCCACGATGGTGAGGGCCGCACCGAACACCGTGACCGCGTTGGCCGTGACGCCGGCGCGAGCGAGCGCTCGCGCGAGCGGCGCGATGCCCACGCGTGTGCCCTCGGCGAGACGGTCTGGGACGACGCCGTGACTCACGAGACGCCGGCCTCGGCCCGGTTCATGAGCAGTCGAATACCGCGCGCGTTGAGGTCGGCGAAGCGCTCGCGGTCGAACGTGCAGCGCACCTCGCGGCCGACGCGCTCGGTCCGCACGATCCCCGCGCGGCGCAGCCGCCGAAGGTGCCACGACATGAGCGGCTGGCTGATGCGCAGGCGACGCGCGAGCTCCGAGACCGGCTGCTCGCCTTCGGTGACCAGGATCTGCACGATGCGCAGGCGATTCGTGTCGCCGAGCGCCCGGTGATAGCTCTTCAGCTCGCGCAGCGAGGACTGGCTGAGCACGCTCCCCTTTCGACCCACAAGCGATAGTTCAAGTTTCGCTTATGAGTCTCAGAGAAGGCTAGAGAAGCGGGCGGGGCGTGTCAAGGGTGCGCCGGTGGGCCGACGAGCGGGACTACTTGCGGGCGGTGGCGAAGATCTCCGCGAGCTCTTTGACGGTGCGTTCTGACTTGCCCTGACGGAAAGCGTCGGCCACGCAGGTCTCGAGGTGCTCCTCGAGGATCATCGCGTCGATCCGCTCGAGCGCCTTCTCCACGGCCAGCGTCTGCTTGAGCACGTCGACGCAGTAGGTGTCCTCGTCGACCATGCGCTCGACCGCTTTGAGGTGGCCGGCGACCGAGCGCAGCCGCGCGAGGACGTCCTTCCGAGATTCGGTCCGCACGCCGTCATCCTACCCCCTGGGGGAGGGGGTCGGGTGGGACAATCGGCGCATGGGAGCGCAGCCGCTCGCCGCGCGAATGCGGCCGAGGGACCTCGACGAGCTCGTCGGCCAGCAGCACCTGATCGGGCCGGGCCGCGTCCTCCGGAAGGCTATCGACGCGGGGCAGCTGCCGTCGATGATCCTCTGGGGTCCGCCGGGCACGGGGAAGACGACCCTCGCGGCGATCGGCGCGAAGCACGCGAACGCGCGGTTCGTCGCGATCTCGGCGGTCGCTTCGGGCGTGGCGGAGCTGCGGAGGATCATCGAGGATTCCCGAAAGCTCCGGCAGCTGAACGGCCAGCGCACGGTGCTCTTCATCGACGAGATCCACCGCTTCAACAAGGCGCAGCAGGACGTCGTGCTGCCGTACGTGGAGAACGGCGACGTCGTGCTGCTCGGCGCGACGACGGAGAACCCCTCGTTCGAAGTCAACTCCGCGCTCCTCTCGCGCTCCCGCGTGTTCACGCTCAAGCCGCTCAGCGAAGAGGACGTGCGGACCATCGTGCGCCGCGCCCTCGCGGACGAGCGCGGCCTCGGCGGCAGCGTGCGGCTCGCCGAGGACGCGGAGAACGGGCTCGTCGCCGTGAGCAACGGCGACGCGCGCGTCGCCCTGAACGCGCTCGAGCTTGCGGCCGATGCGGCCACGCCGGGGCCCGACGGCAAGCGGCCGGTGGGGCTCGAGGAGATCCGCGAGGCGCTCCAGCGCCGATCGCTGCTCTACGACCGCGCGGGCGACCAGCACTACGACACGATCAGCGCCTTCATCAAGAGCGTGCGTGGCTCCGACCCCGACGCCGCTCTCTACTGGCTCATGCGGATGATCGACGCTGGAGAGGACCCCATGTTCATCGCGCGGCGCATCGTCATCCTCGCCGGCGAGGACGTGGGCCTCGCCGATCCGCAGGCGCTCGTGATCGCGAGCGCGGCGCAGCAGGCGACGCACCTCATCGGCCTGCCGGAGGCGTACTACCCGCTCGCCGAGGCGACCGTGTACTGCGCGCTCGCCCCGAAGTCCGATTCGCTCAAGCGCAGCCTCGGCGAGCTGTCGCATGACCTCGCCGAGACGCGGGCCGACCCCGTGCCGCTCCACCTGCGGAACGCCCCGACGTCCCTCATGGCGCACCTCGGCTACGGCCAGGGCTACAAATACGCGCACGACTACGAGGGGCACGTCGCGCCCGACGAGACGTACCTGCCCGAGTCGCTCAAGGGGCGGCGCTACTACGTGCCGACGGATCTCGGTGCGGAGGCGGACCTCAGGTCGCGGCTCGAGTCTCTCCGCCGGCGAACCGCGCGAGGAACAGACCGAGCTCGAACAGGAGATACATCGGGATCGCGACCAGCGTCTGGTTGAATGGATCCGGCGTCGGCGTGATGATCGCGCCGATCACGAACACGAGCAGGAACACGTAGCGACGCTGCTTCGCGAGCCATGAGCGGCGCACGACGTGGACCCGCACGAGCGCGTAGATGATGGCTGGCATCTCGAAGACGAGGCCCACGCCGAGAATGAAGGTCGTCACGAACGAGATGTAATCAGACGCCCGGAGCTGGTTCTGGATGACGTCGCCGCCAAAGCTGATGAGGAACTTGATCGCGTTCGGCAGGAGCACGAAGTAGCAGAACGCCATCCCCAGCACGAACAGGAGGATCACCGGAAGGCCCATGAAGCGGATGTACCGTCGTTCCTTCGCGAGCAGGGCCGGGTCGATGTACGCGTAGATCTCGTAGAGGATCACCGGCATCGCGATGGCGATCCCCGCGAAGAGGGAGACGCGCATGAACGTCGTGAAGTTCTCGGTCGGGCTGAGCGCGACGAGCTTGGTCGGCAACGCGCTACACGTCAGGCCGAGACGGGCCGAGATGTCCGGCGGGAAGAGCGAGCGCGTGGTCACCTCGAACCACTGGCAGTCGACCGGGATCAGTAGGACGCGGATGATGCTCGTAGAAAAGAGGAAGGCGATGACGCTCGTGATGAGGACCGCGAACGCGGCGACCATGAGCCGCGTCCGAAGCTCACCGAGGTGCTGGACGAGCGAGAGCTCCTTGTCGCGCTCGCTCATCGTGGCCGTCATCACGCAAGCCTAGAATCAGTCCTGTCGGTCCGCTGCTCCGGCAACGCCCCCATAGCTCAGTGGATAGAGCGCAGGCCTCCGGAGCCTGAGACAGCCGTTCGAGTCGGCTTGGGGGTACCGCTCCTTCACGTGCCTCGCCCAGCGCTCTCTTGGCCACCGACGTGAACGCGCAAGTGTCACTTCGCGAGGCAGACCGCCAGCTTGACGATCTCGGCCTCACCAACGATCGCTGGCGCGATCCGTCGCAGCGACAGGTGCGCGCGACCGGGCGCGATGAGTTGGGCGAGGTCTCCGTCGTGCTGACCGCGACGGCGCGGCCGTCGGACGCGGCCATCGTCGCGGTCCGTCTGCTGCTGGCGCTCGCCGCTCCGTACCACGTGCGCGGTGAGGACCGCACGGTCGGCCGCGGCATCGGCGTCGCGTCGTAGCCGATCGCGAGCGCCGCGTCACGCGGCACGAGGAGTGCACGCCGACCTCCTGAACGTTTCCGCAGGGAGGTCACGCATGGGTCTTATCGGGTTCCTCGTCGTCGGCCTCGTCGCCGGCTTCATCGCGCGCTTCCTCGTCCCCGGCCCTGACCCGATGGGCTGGCTCGGCACGCTGGTGCTCGGGCTCATCGGCTCGTTCGTCGGCGGGACGCTGGCCGCGCTCATCTTCGGCGGCACGCTCGAAATGTCGGCCTCGGGGCTCATCGGCTCCGTCGTCGGCGCGATCATCGTGCTGCTCATCTGGCGTGCGATGCGTGGAGGTCGCCGGGTCGCGGCGTAGCCCGGGCCGGTCGGCGCGGCGACGAGCTAGTGCTTCGGCGTCCCTTCCTCGTCGCCGAGGCGGATCCGGTCCAGCGACAACCAGAACTTCCCAAGCCTGTTCTTGACGAGCCACTCCTCGCCGTTCGGCGAGGAGCGAACGAGCTCGCCCTCCAGCCAGTCGTCGGCGGCCACGGGCTTGTAGCGGACCCGGAGGCCGGGTCGCAGCTCGATCACCGCTTCGGAACGATAGCCGCGACGAGCACCGCCTCATCGAGACGCCGCACGTACTCTCCGAACATGGGCTCGACGAAGTCGTAGCGGCCGCGGCCCAGGCGCACGACGAGCCCGCGCTCCTCGAGCGCGCGCAGCGCGCGAAGCACCTCCGGCCGCGGCACGGTGGCGCCGTCGCCCTCCGCGGCGTACAGGACCGCGCCGTGCGCGATCCGTTTGGTCACCTGCTGCAGGTATTTGTGCGTGCCGAGCTCGCCCCAGTGCAGCGCGAACGGCCGCTCGAGCTCGCGCATGGCCTGCTCGTACGCGACGCTGAGGAGGTCGGCGGTCACCGTGCGCGCACCCGTGTCCCGCATCAGGTAATAGAGGGCCGCACAGACCTGCATGGTGTCCTGGGGATGACCGCCCGTCGCGTCGAGCAAGCGGTCGACGCTCGCCTCGTCGATCGCGAGCTTCTTCTCGGCGAACTTCCCGCGCAGGTACTCGAGCCAGTCGTCGGGGTCGATGCCGAAGCGGTGGCCGCCCGCATCGCTGAGATCGAGCGGCACGGCAAAGCGGTAGAAGGCGTGGCCCTTCGCACTGAAGAGCTCCTCGAGGATGCCTTGCTCGCTCCCGAGGAAGGCGTACGCGACGCCGCGCTGCGCCTGGAAGTGCGCGCGCATGACGTCGAACATGCGCGGTCCGAGCCGGCCGGCGGCCTGGAATTCGTCGAACGCGACGACCACGCGCTTGCCGCTGCGCTTCGCGAGCGCCTGGGGGAGATCGAGCGCGCCCTCAACGAAACGCTGCGCGTTCGTCTCGCGCGCCAGCTGCAGCGCCAGCTCGACGTGCTCGTAGCGCACCTTCACGGTCGGCCGCATCCCCGCCGCGATCGCCTTGGCCTGCTCGAACGTGCGCTCGACACCGGTGAGGTTCTGCAGGACCGCGTCGGCGAGGCGCTCGCCGAGGCCACGGAGGTCCGTCGCGCCGAGGCAGTCGACGTAGGCGGTGTGCTGGCCGCGCCGGCGGAGGCGGCGGAGCGCCTCCAGGAGCAAGGAGGTCTTCCCGATACGGCGCGGCCCGGCGACGAGCACGTGCTGCCCGTCTTCGAGCCGCTCGACGAGACGTCGCAGGTAGCCCTCCCGACCCACGAGGTCCGCGGCCGGGACCGGCCCGCCGACCGGGAAGTGGGGTGGGGGAGCGGGCACCGGGGCGAACGGGCGCGGCATCGCCGCCATGATACATCCTATGTATCATTCGCATGCCGCGCGTGTGTACAGGCGTCCCGTGCGAGCATCGCGCGGTGCCATTCGTCGTCGCGGCCACCCTGCTCGCGGCGGGTGCGATCTTCGGCTACCTCCGCCTTGCCCGACCGCTCGTCCCCGATCCCGCGGAGCGGGCGGCCCTTGCCGAGGCGGTAGGCGCGGTGGACCGCGAGCTCGCCGCGAACCTCGAGCTCACCGCGCTGTTCGACCAGACGCGTCAGCCGATCGTCCTCGAGAACGGTGAGTTCGCGCGTCACCGGGCCGCCCTGGAACGCACCGCGCCGGCGATCTTCACGGCCGTGGCCGAGCTCTACGCGCGCGTCGCGGAGGCGGAATCGGCCATGGAGCGGCGCGGCCCCGCGAATTCCCTGAAGGACGAGGACCGGGCGATCGTCGAGCGCTGGGAGGGCGACGCCCGGGCGGCCCAGCGGGCCCTCCGCGAGGCGCTCGGGCTCAAACCCGTGGCCGGCCCGCGGGCGGCGATCGCTCGCTTGCGTGGGAGCCGCCTGCCCGGCTAGCCGACCCCTCTATCGGCTATGGCACGGGCCGTGCATCGGCTGCCGGCGCCAATGGCCACGCCAGGGATAACGCCGGGAAGGGCGTATCGCGCGTACCGCTACCCGCACGTGAAAGGGCGGATGTCCCGTCGCGTGAACGTGGGCCGGCGGGTCGGTCCGTTCGCGGGCGCGCTCAGCGGCCTCTTCATCGCCGGAGCCGCCTTCCTCGGGACCGCCGTCGCCGCGACCGTGGGGTACTTCGCCGCGGACCTGCCGGCGGCACACGACCTCGCGACGGTGCCGGTCCCGCTCTCCACCTTCATCTACGACCGCACCGGCGAGCACCTCCTCTACACGCTCGAGGACGAGCGGCGCGAGCTCGTGGAGCTCGGCCAGGTGCCCGACAAGATGCAGCAGGCGACGATCTCGATCGAGGACAAGACCTTCTGGTCCAACCCGGGGATCGACGTGGGGGGCATCGTCCGCGCGATGCAGGCGAACAGCGCCGCCGGAACGATCCGGCAGGGCGGCTCGACGATCACGCAGCAGCTCATCAAGACGCGCCTCCTCGGCGACGAGCCGACCGTGACGCGGAAGATCAAGGAGGCGATCCTGGCGATCGAGGCGACGAGGACCTTCAGCAAGAAGGAGATCCTCGAGATGTACTTCGACCAGATCTACTACGGCAACCAGTCGTACGGGATCAAGGCCGCCGCGAAGACGTACTTCGGCATCAGCGATCTGAACAGGCTCTCGCTCGGCCAGATGGCGCTGCTCGCGGGCCTGCCGCAGGCGCCGTCCGAGTACGACCCGATCCAGAACATGGCCGCGGCGAAGGCGCGACGCCAGATCGTCCTCGACGCGATGGTCGAGAACGGCTACGTCACGCCGGCCGAAGCAGAAGCCGCCGCGACCGAGCCGATCAAGGTGAACCCGGCGTCGACCTCGCTGTACGCGCCGCACTTCACCTTCCGCGCGCGCGAGCAGCTCATCAACCTCCTCGGCGAGAAGGCGGCGTACCGGGGCGGCTATCGCGTGTACACGTCGCTCGACTGGAACATGCAGCAGCTCGCGGAGAAAGAGGTCCGCGACCATGTCAACGGGCTGAAGCCCTACAACGTCCACAACGCCGCGCTCATCACGATGGACCCGACGACCGGCGAGATCCTCGCGTACGTCGGCAGCTATGACTACTACATGCACACCCCGCAGGTGCAGGGCGATTACGACCACGCGGGCATCGCGTTCCGCCAGCCCGGCTCCACGTTCAAGCTCTTCACGTATCTCACCGGGATGCTGAAGGCGGGCATGACCGCGTCGACCCAGCTCTGGGACGTCGAGTTCACCATGCCCGACGGGGGCGGGAAGCCCTACCACCCCATGGACGCGACCAAGGAGCAGCACGGCCCGCTCACGATCCGTCAGGCGCTCCGCGAGTCGCTCAACCTGCCGGCTCTCCAGGTCACGCGCACCGTGGGCGTGGACGCGATCATCGACACCGTCCACCAGCTCGGCATCAACCGCGACTGGGACCGCTCGCGGCTCGGCCTCTCGTTCGGCATCGGCGCCGGGGAGATGCGGCTCATCGACATGGCGAGCGCCTATCAGGTCATCGCCAACCTCGGGATGCGCGTCGAGCCGACCTTCATCTACAAGATCGTCGACCCCACCGGCAAGGTCGTGAAGGACTTCAGCAAGCCCGAGAGCCGGCGCGTCCTCGACCAGCGGGTGGCCTGGGTGTTCGACGACATCCTCAAGGACAACACCGACCCCAAAGGCAGCTTCGTGTTCGGACCGTGGACCACGATCGACCGGCCCGCCGCGCTCAAGACCGGCACGACCGACAACCTCCAGGA
>Ga0209237_1002091_pt1 | contig 11933 bp, 10 predicted proteins | sample GraSoi013_1_40cm_2_FD_185820 | JGI IMG/M metagenome (GOLD analysis project Ga0209237, IMG submission 185820) | Grasslands soil microbial communities from the Angelo Coastal Reserve, California, USA - Sample 10_02_2013_1_40cm (SPAdes) (version 2) | ecosystem: Environmental > Terrestrial > Soil >...
GAGGTTCTCGCCGAGCGGGTGGCCGTCGAGGTAGAGGCGCCAGTGGCCGGCTCGGCGGCGGTTGTCGCTCGCGGGCACGGCCGGCTGGTAAGGGAGCAGCGTCCAGCCGCCGGTCGCGACGCGCATCCTTCAGGTCGCCCTCGTGCACGTCCGCACGCACGTCCCGCCGGTCCTGGCGGAGGTCACGGCGATCCTGGTGAATGTCCTGGGTGTCGTGCCGCACGTCACGGCGATCGCCGTGCAGCTCGCGGCGGTCGTGGCGGACTGCTTTGCGGTCCTGCTTCACACCTGAATCGCCCGCGGCTTGAGCCGACACCATCGTCGGCAGGCTGAGGGCAAGCGCCAGAGCGGTCAGCAGCGCGAATCGGCCTCGCATGATTTGTCCCTTGTAAAGGTTCGCAGATGAGACCCGACGGGCGGGACGACGTTAACAGGAGGCGATAGTGGCGCTGGTGACGCACGTCACGCGCGAGCCTGATCGCCGAGGCGCTCGCGTGCGCTAGATTCCAGCCCCCAATGCCCGCGACCCGGTCCCGCCTCGGCGTGATCTTTTTGACGGTGCTGATCGATCTGATCGGCTTCGGGATCATCATGCCGATCCTGCCGATGTACGCCCAGCGCTTCGGGGCGCAGGGGATCGGGTACGGCGCCTTGGTGTTCGTCTTTTCGGCGATGCAGTTCCTCGCGACGGCCCTGCTCGGCCGGCTCTCCGACCGGATCGGCCGCCGGCCGATCCTCCTCACGACGATGCTGTTCAACGCCGCGGGCTACGTCTTGTTCGCGTTTGCCCCGTCCTACGCGGTGCTGTTCCTCGCCCGCGTGATCTCCGGCTTCGCGAGCGGCAATATCTCCGCGGCGCAGGCGTACGTCGCGGACATCACCCCGCCGGCGGAGCGCGCCCGCGGCATGGGGACCATCGGCGCCGCGTTCGGTATCGGGTTCGTGTTGGGCCCGATGATCGGCGGATTGGCGGACCACTACCTCGGACACGTCGCCCCGGGGCTGATCGCGGCCGGGCTCTCGCTGATCAACTTCCTTTCGGCGAGCGCGATCCTGCGCGAGTCCCTCGCGACCGAGCACCGCACCGCGCGGCCGCTGCTCGACTTCGGGCACATGGGCGCGGCGCTGGGACGCGAGCAGCTGCGGCCGCTGATGCTGGTGTGGCTGATCGCCCCGTTCGCCTTCGCCGGGTACACGGTGGCGCTGCCGCTGCACGCGACCGCAGCGCTGGGGTGGGGAGCGAAGGAGCTGGGCTGGCTGTTCGTCGTGATCGGTACGATCGCCGCGGCGGTGCAGGGGTTTCTGTTCGGGCGCATCGAGCGACGCAGCGGCGCGCGCGCCCTGCTCGTCGTCGGGCTGTTCGGGATGGCGGTGAGCATCGCCGCCGTGCCGTACGCGGCGACCAGTCTGCAGCTGTACGCGTGGACGGTGCCGCTCGCCTTCGCGAACAGCCTGTTCGCGCCCGCGGCGTCCGGGCTGGTGTCGATCTACGCCGACCCCACGGAGCAGGGCACGATTCTCGGCGCGGCGCAGGCGTTTGCGGCACTCGGCCGCAGCCTCGGCCCGCTGGCCGCCGGGTGGGCATACGACGGGCTCGGCCAGCGGAGCACGTTCCTGCTGGCGGGGGTGGTGATGCTGCTGGGGGGAGTAGCCTCGATGTGGCTGCCGCAGCGCGTAGAGGCGGAGGCGGTAAGGTAGACGTGCAGGCGCCAAGACGCTGAGTGGATGTGAGGTACGAGCGAGTAGGAGCCCCAGCACCTCATGCCTCGGATCCACTCGGCGTCGCGGCGCCCCAGCGTCTCCCTAGCCGTCTCACTCCCGGCCGGTTCATATTCTCCCTATCCCCTGCCGGAGTGAGCTGCGCGCATGCGCGTATACAAGACACCGGAGATTCGCAATGTGGCGGTCGTGGGCCACGGCGCGAGCGGCAAGACCTCGCTGGTCGACGCTCTCGCGTTCGTGGCCGGCACGAGCAAGCGCCACGGGTCCGTCAAAGACGGCACCGCTCTCACCGACTACACTCCCGACGAAATCGAGCGCAAGTACTCCATCAACCTCGCCATCGGCGTGGCCGAGTGGATGGACACGAAGCTCAACCTCATCGACACCCCGGGCTACCTCGACTTCACGGGCGAGGCGCTCGCGGGCGTCTATGCCGCGGACGGCGGCGTGGTGGTCGTTTCGGCGACCGGTGGCGTGGAGGTGGGGACGGAGAAAGTCTGGGACTACTGCGAGGACCGGGGCATCCCACGCCTGGTTTTCGTCTCCCTGATGGACAAGGAGCACGCCGACTTCGAAAGGGTCTACCGGCAGATCAAGCAGCGCCTGACACCGAAGGTGATTCCGGTGGAAATCCCCGTGGGCGAGGGCCCCGACTTCCATGGGATCATCAATCTGTTCTCGAAGAAGTGCCACCTGTACAAGAAGGGGACGAAGGCGGGCGAGTACGAGGAGGGGGACGTTCCCGCGGAGTACCAGGGGCAGTTCGATCAGTACTCGAAGGAGCTGATCGAGCGCATCGCCGAGACCGATGACACGCTGCTCGAGCGCTACCTGAGCGGCGAAGAAATCGGGCGTGACGAAGCGATCAGGGCCATGAAGGCGGGGATGGCGCAGGGCGAGCTCTTCCCGCTGTTCTGCGGGGCGGCGGAGCTCACCTACGGGATGCGAGCCCTCTTGTCCAAGATGGTGGAGCTGTTCCCCGCGCCGCACGAGCGTCCGCCGGTGGAGGCGCAGAAGTGGGGGAGCGCGGAGCGGCTCATGCTGAAGGCGGAGGACGGCGGGCCGTTCGTCGGACAGGTGTTCAAGACGATGTCCGAGCCGCACGTAGGGGATGTGACGTACTTCCGCGTGTATTGCGGCATGGTCCGCAACGGGCAGGATGTGTACAACGCCCCGCGGGCAGCGGTCGAGAAGCTCAACCACCTCTGCGTCAGCATCGGGAAGGACCGCTTCGAGATCGCCGAGCTGCACGCCGGAGACATCGGCGTGGTGGCGAAGCTGCGCGACACGCACACCAACGACACGCTCTCCACCCGGGAGGCGCCAATCGTGCTCCACAAGATCCCCTTCCCGGAGCCCATCATCACGGTGGCGATCGAGGTGAAGCAGCGCGGCGAGGAGGAAAAGCTCTCGAACGGGCTGCACAAGCTGCACGAGGAGGACCCCACCTTCCAGCACGAGTACAACCCCGAGCTGCAGCAGATGCTGATCCGCGGGCTGGGCGAGCGCCATCTCGAGATCATCGTGGGCCGGTTGGCGAGGAAGTACGGCGTGCACGCCGTCACCACAAAGCCGCGCATCGCCTATCGCGAGACCTTCCGGGGGAAGGCGGAAGGCCAGGGGAAGCACAAGAAGCAGACCGGCGGTCGCGGTCAGTACGGCGATTGCTGGATCCGGATCGCGCCGCTGCCGCGCGGCTCTGGATTGCAGTTCATGGACGAGATCGTCGGCGGCGTGATCCCGCGGCAGTATATCCCGGCGGTGGAGCGCGGCATTCAGGAAGCCGCGGCGCGCGGCCCGGTGGCGGGGTATCCAGTCGTGGACTTCAAAGTGGAGCTGTACGACGGCTCCTACCACGACGTCGATTCGAACGAGATGTCGTTCAAGATGGCCGGCATCCTCGCCTTCCGGAACGTCAGCCCGAACTGCAAGCCGGTGCTGCTCGAGCCGATCCTGGAGGTGGAGGTGTGGACGCCGGACGAGTATCAGGGCGCCGTGATGGGCGACCTCTCCTCGAGGCGCGGCCACATCCTCGGCACCGAGAAGGAGGGCCGCCTCACGAAGGTCAAGGCGCTCGTGCCCGAAGCCGAGCTGGACCGGTACGCGACCATGCTGCACTCGCTGACGCACGGCCGGGGGACGTACCGGTCAAAGTCTCATGTGTATCAGGAGGTGCCGCCGGAAGTGGCGCACAAGGTGATCGAGGCGCGGAAGAAGGAGATGGAGCAGGCGAAGGCGTCTTGACGCCGGGCACCGAGGAGGGGGAGCACCCATGCGACTGACAGTCCTGTGCACCGTTCTCGCCGCCGCGGGAGCGGCCTGCGAGCCGGTGGTCAAGAGACCTCCGGTGTCCCAGACGCCGGCGACGCCCGCAGACTCCCCGGCGGCTCCGTCATCCGTCCCACCCCCTCAAGCCCCCCCGGCCCCCCCACCCGCTGCCAAGGTGGCCACGGTGGCCGGGTTCCTCACGCCGGAATCGGTGCTGCACGACACGACACAGGACATCTACTTCGTCTCCAACATCAACGGTAGCCCGACGGCGAAAGACAACAACGGCTTCATCAGCCGGGTGCGCCCGGACGGCGCAGTCGAAAACCTCAAGTTCATCGAGGGCGGCAAGAGCGGCGTGACCTTGAACGCCCCGAAGGGGCTGGCGCTGTGGGCCGACACGCTGTGGGTCGCCGACATCGACGCGGTGCGCGCCTTCAACGCGAGGACCGGTGCCACGATCGACAGTGTGAGCCTCGCCAGCCTGGGCGCCGTGTTTCTGAACGACATCGCCGTCGCCCCGACGGGCGCGCTCTACATCACCGACACCGGCATCCGGTTCGACGATGTCGGCAACGTGCTGCACCCGGGGCCCGACCGGGTCTTCCGCATCGGCCCGGACCGCAAGGTGACCGTCGCGGTGCGGGGCGATACCCTGGGCCGTCCCAACGGGATCGCGTTGGATCCCGTGGGCAAGCGCTTTGTGATCGTGGAGTTCGGCGGGCGATCACTGCTCGCGTGGAAACCCGAGGACAAGGCGCCGAGCGTGATCGCCAAGGGACCCGGCGGCTTCGACGGGGTCGTGATCGCCGGCGGCAAGATCCTCGTCTCGAGCTGGAATGACTCGACCGTGTCGAGCTACGAGACCGGCCAGGAAGTGAAGCTCATCACGGGGATTCCCGGACCGGCCGACATCGGCTACGACGCCAAGCGGAACCGCGTGCTGATTCCGGTGTTTCCGGGAAACCGGGTGGAGATCTGGCAGCTGCCGTGAAGCGAATGCGGAATGCGGAATGTGGCATGCGGAATTGAAGGGGAGGGTTCGATCCGTGGTACTGACCGTCGGCTCGACGCTCGTACGATCAACTCCGCATTCCGCACTCCGCATTCCGCACTCAGGATCTCCCGCGCGAATTGTAGCGACCGCGCGACAGATTGACGAGTTGGGGCATCTCCAACGCGGGGGCCGGGTGAGCAACGGCGGCCACGGCCGCCCGTCTCGTGGCGCACGCGTTTTGCAGGGAGGGATATGCGCGCGTGTCGTTGGGCGTGCAGCACGAACGCCAGCCCGAGGAGCGTAGCGATCAACCTCAACCCCTTCGCCCGTACCCGGCCCCCCATCCGCGTCCTGTTGGCGGACGACCACGTCGTCTTCCGAGCCGGGGTGCGCGCGCTTCTGAAACAGCGACCCGATCTTGCCGTGGTCGGCGAGGCCGGCACGGGGAACGAAGCCGTTGCCAGCGCCGCGGCGACCCGGCCGGACGTCGTCCTGATGGATTTGGCAATGCCCGGAGAGGGCGGTCTCGTGGCCACGCGCCGGATCGTCGCGCTCGGTATCGGGGCGAAGGTCCTTGTCTTGACGGGGTTGCCGCAGGAAAAGCAATTGCTCGATGCGCTCGAGGCGGGCGCGAGCGGCTTCGTCGAGAAGGCGGGTCCCGTGGAGGAGTTGACGAGGGCGATTCGAACGGTGACGCGGGGCCGGCTCTTCCTCGGCGTGGACGCGGCCAAGTTCGTCGTGCTGCAACGCTACTTGCGGGAGCGGCAGCCCGGGGGCGAGCGCACGGTGCGACGCACACAGGAAGGCGGACGAGGGCAGGGCGCGCCCCCTGCGTGACGCTGGCTTGAGCTCTAGCTCACCAATATCGGTTCTTGCACGGCGGGTTGTTTGTAGACGTACCGCTTCCCGGCATAGTTCCGCAACACTACCTCGTCGTTCGTGATGGCCTCCACGTACTCAGGAAGGAGGGGGATCTTGCCGCCACCGCCCGGCGCGTCGATGACGAAGTGGGGCACCGCGAGCCCCGACGTCCAGCCCCGCAGCGCCTTGATGATCTCGAGCCCCTTCTCGACGGTCGTGCGGAAGTGCTCGGCGCCTGCGACCTGGTCGCACATATAGATGTAGTAGGGCCGCACCCGGGCGGCGAGGAGCCGCTGCATCAGCAGCTTCATGACCTCGGGGTCGTCGTTCACACCCTTCAGGAGCACCGTCTGGCAGCCGAGCGGGATCCCGGCATCCGCGAGCAGCCCGAGCCCCCGAACCGCGGCGGGCGTGAGCTCGTCGGGATGGTTGAAGTGCGTGTTGATGTAGAGCGGGTGGTATCGCTTGAGGATCGCGCACAGCTCCGGCGTGATCCGCTCCGGCAGGTGGCACGGCACGCGGCTCCCGATCCGGATGATTTCGATATGCTCGATGGAGCGGAGCCGCTTGCAGATCTCGTCGATCCGGCGATCGGAGAGGAGCAGCGGGTCGCCGCCCGACATGATGACGTCGCGGATCTCGGTGTGCTCCGTGAGGTAGCGGAACGCCGACTCGAGCTCGCGCAGCGGGATCTTCTCGGGGTCGCCCACCTTGCGGCGCCGGGTGCAGAAGCGGCAGTAGGACGCGCACACGGGCGAAACCAGGAACAACGCCCGGTCCGGGTACCGGTGCGTGATGTTGGGGACGGGGGAGTTCGCGTCCTCGGCGAGCGAATCCACCATCCCGTCGCGCACCTCGAGCTCCTGGAGGTCCGGGACGTACTGCCGCCAGATCGGATCACCGGGAGCCGTGATGAGATCGACCATCGCCGGCGAGATGCGGAACTCGAAGTTCCGGGCCGCCTGCCGCAGCCGGTCGAGGTCCGGGAAGTGGTCGGGCCCGAACCTGGCGATCAACGCTTCCAGCGAAGCGATGCTTTTCTTACGGAGTAGCTCTTGCCAGGACTCCATGCGTCAGGTCCTTGAGATAGACCACCAGGTCGTCGCCCGGTGCGTAGTAGCTCCGGAGCCGGGCCGCCTGCTCGTAGCCACGTCGCTCGTAGAAGGCCCGGGTCGCCGCGTACTCGGCGCGAGACGATGTCTCGACCACGACCAGCCGACAGCCGTCAGCCAGCAGCGCCTGCTCGACCGCGTCGAGCAGCCGCGTGCCAACGCCCTTCCCTTGCCAGGTCGGATCGACGACGATCCAGTACAGGTCGCACGTCCCTTGGGTTCCGGGCGTGGGACCCCAGCAGGCATACGCCACCAACGCGTCGTCGCTGTACGCACCGAGGAACCGGTAGTCGTCGTCTCCGGCGAGGCTCTCGTCGAGCAGCTCCACGGCGATCGCGATCTCTTCCGGTCGGAAGAGACCCGTGGCCCGGGTGAGCCGCTCAAGCGGTGCGCGTTGCGCGCGGCCGACGGGGCGGAGCGAGCAGCTCACGGGCCGCCTTGGCGCCCTGCGCTTCGCGGAGCGCCACCTCCGCGACCCGGCGCACCAGCTCCGCGTAGTCCCAGCCCGCGGCCTTCGCCATCCGCGACAGGCCGGCGTCGTCGTTCAGGTCGGGATTCGGATTCACGTCGAGGACCGAGGGGCGTCCCTGCTCGTCCACGCGGAGGTCCACGCGGCCGTACCCCTTGCCTTGCATGACCCGCCACGCCGCCTCCGCCAGCTTCACCAGCTTGTCCGCCAGCTTCTGGGGAATGGCCGCCGGGCAAACAGGCACGCTGCCGAGGTCATCGGCCGACCCCACGTCCCACTTGGCGGCGTAGGTGAGGATCGGCCAGGCGCCCTCCGGCATGCGGGCGAAGTCGATTTCGGAGATCGGGAGCGTGCGGGTGCCGACCAAGCCGACGTTGAACTCCCGGCCGGCGACGTACTCCTGCACGAGCACTTCGTCGAACTGCTCGGTCATCGCGGCGACGCGCGCCCGCAGGGCTTTGCGGTCGGTGACGACCGAGCCGCGGTCGAGGCCGGCGCTCGCGTCCTCGGCCGCCGGTTTGACGATGGCCGGGAGGGGGAAGTCGTCGTCGATCTTCCCTTGCGCGATGGTCCAGCGAGGGATCGGGAGCCCGGCCTGGGCGAGCAAGGCGTTGGCGACCGCCTTGCGCCGGCACGCGGCGATCGTCCAGAGGCTCGCGCCCGTGACCGGGACGCCGGCGAACTCCAGCGAGCCCACCACGTGCTCTTCCCATTCGCTCTTGCCGTGCACGCCCTCGCACAGATTGAAGACGAGGTCGGCCCGTCGCGCGACCTGAAACCACCGCATGTCGTGCCGCACGGGGACCTTGCGGATCTCGTGTCCCAGCGCGCCGAAGATGGCGGCGATCTCGTCCACGGCCTTCATCACGCCGCGGATGTCCTCGGGTGTCCAGTCCGCGGCTCCGGGGTCGTACAGGATGACGATTCTCACGCCGACACCGCTACCGTGACCTCACGGTCGAGCACGACGTCCTGCCCCCCCAGCCGCCGCCATGCGATGCGCACGACCTCCTGGATCAGCTCGTCGTAGCCGAAGCCGGCGGCCCGTGCGGCCTTGGGGAAGCAGGAGTTCATCGCGGGATCGGGGATGATCCCGGGCAGGGGATTGAGCTCGAGGATGTTCGGTACACCGAACCGATCGACGCGCACGTCGACGCGGCACCAGTCGCGGCAGCCGAGGGCGTGGTAGGCATCCAGCGCGGTGCGCTCGATCTCGGCGTAGAGGCCCGCCGACACCAGCGCCGGGCACTCGAAAATCGCGAGCGGTGCTTCGGGACGGTCCCACACCCACTTGGCCTCGTAACCGTAGACGGGCGGCGCGCCGGGGGGCAGGGCCGAGAAATCGAAGCCGATCACCGGCAGGCAATACGCCGCTGGCCCGTTGCCGAGGATCGCCACGGTGAACTCGGGGCCGGGGAGGTAGGTCTCGACCAGCACGGGCTCGGCGTAGCGCGCGAGCAGAAACTGCGCCCGCTCGCGCAGCCGCGCGGGCGTGTCGCACAAGTTGTTGCTGAACACTCCTTTACCAGACCCCTCCGCGACCGGCTTCACGAATACCGGAAACGGCAACCGCAGGCGCTCCAGCTCCTGCGGCGTTTCGACGCAGGCGAACGGTGCGGTGGGCACGCCGCGGTAGGCGAGGATCTCCTTGGTGCGCGCCTTGTGGAGCGAGAGCCCGAGCGTGAGCGGGTCCGAGCCGGTGTAGGGAATGTTGAGGTACTCGCAGATCGCCGGCACCAGCGCCTCGCGACTTTGGCCGCGCAGACCCTCGGCCATGTTGAACACCAGATCGGGGCGGGCCAGGGCGACTTGCTGTGGGAACAATGGATCGGCTTCGAGCCGGATGACGCTGCCGAAGAGACCGAGAGCCTGCTCCACCGCAGCGATCGTGGACGGGTCGTCCCACTCGGCGAACGCGTCGTCGGTACTGGGAGGCTCTTCGGCGGAGTTCGCGGGGTCCGGTTTTTGGTTGTAAGCGAGACCGATGCGCATGTGGTCTCGGGTGACCTCCTACAAAAAGGGCCGCTTGTGCGGTCCGTGAATCGAAGAACGGATTGTCGAGTAGAGAATACGAAACGTCGGCGCGATGCGCAATAGGGAAATGCGGATTTTTTTTGCGACGTCCGACCTCAGACCTTGTGATACGCGACGCGCGCGGCCTCCTGTGTGTCGTCCGCGACATAGATCTGGAAATCGGAAAACAGCGCGGGCGCCTCGCGCTCGAGTGCGCGCAGACACGCGATCGCCATCCGGCGGATCTCGAGCTCCGCGCCCTCGCCGCACCGGAGCTCGAGCATCGTGCGCCAGGCGCGCGCGTTGCCGGACACGACGATCTTCACCTCGGTGGCGTTCGGCAGGACGCTGCGCGCGGCCTCGCGCGCCAGTTTCCGCCGGTGCACCTTGTCGGCGACCCAGCCGTAGCGCTCCATCAGCCCTTCCACGGCGCGCACGTACGCCGCCTGCGCGTCCGCGACCTCCCGCTCCCATTCGGTCTCGAGCGTCGGGTCGCCGATCATCGCCGGCGGCATCACGAACGCCGCGTGGGATTCGTCGACGTAGCGCTGCGACAGCTGCGAGTAGCCGAACCCCGCCCGGTGCCGCACCAGCTCGTGCGAGCACGAGCGGGAGATCCCCTCGATCAAGAGGACGTACACCGCGTGCTCGAGCACCGAGCCGTGCCCCTGCTTCTTGATGTTCTCGAGGTATTCGGCCGTGCTGCGGTTCGCGGGGTTGTGCTGGCTCATGTAGCAGATCCGGCCCGCGAACTCGGCGAGCCGCTCACCCGGCGAAGCGTCGCCCCGCCACTGCACCTGCAGGTGTTCGGGCTCGATGAACTCGGGACGGGCGATCAGCGTGACGCGCGGAGCGCGGAAGATTTCCATGGGGGCTAGGGGCTAGGGGCTAGGGGCTAGGGGCTAGGGGCTCGAGGATCGCGCCAGCTCCAGCTTCGGCGTGGCCCAGCCGGCAGTCTGTTCGATCTCGCGTAGGCGTGCGGCGATGTCGTCGGGAATCGGGGCCGCGTCCGGACCGACCTTCAAGTCGGCGAGCGGCGCCCAGTCGGCAGCGGGAAGTATAACACCGGGGTTGAGGATCGAGCGGGGATCGTATGCCCGCTTCACCTCCCGGAACAGCGTCATCACCTCGGGTCCATAGAACCGCTCCAGCAGCCCTGCGCGCAGTCGGCCGTCACCGTGCTCACCCGAAGGCGTTCCGCCGAGCCCGACGAGCAGCTCGGTGACGGCCGCGAACAGCCCGGCGAGCCGCTCCCGCCACCCCGGCGCGGTCGTGTCGGGTAGGGCGTTCACATGCACGTGGCCGTCGCCCGCATGGCCGAACAGGGCGACGGGCACGCCGCAGCCGTCGGCCGCCGCGCGGATGCCGGTGATGTACGCTCCCAGCCGCTCGATCGGCACGCAGCCGTCCTCGACGACTTGCAGCGAGCGCCGGGTGGGGGGAAGCCGGGCGAGCGCGGGACTCGCGAGCTTCCGCACGGACCAGCGCTGCTCGAGCGCGCGCCGATCCACGGCTGTCTCGACGTGCACCGTGGACTGCTTGAGGCCCCGCACCGCGTCGCCGACCACCCCGCGCGCCGCAGCCGCGGTGTCCCGCTCGAACTCGACCAGGAGCAGTCCCTCGAGGCCGGCGGGGAGCTCGGTGCCGTCCGCGCGCACCAGCGCGAGCAACGTTCGGTCGAGTAGCTCCACTGCTGACGGGTTGAGGGCGACGAGGTACGGGACGGCTTGGGCGAGTGCGTCGACGCTGCCGAAGCCGAGCGCCGCGCCGGCGACGTCCGGGGGAATCGGCTCGAGCCGCCACTGCACGGCGGTGACGAGCGCCAGCGTCCCCTCGGAGCCGACCAGCAGATCCAGCTCGTCCTCCGACTCGGCGTAGCGGTCGAGCGCGTAGCCGCTCGAGCTCTTGCGGGTCTTCGGGAATCGGGCGGTGACGAGCCGGACCTGGTCCGGCGCCAGAGCGAACTTCTCCCCTCTCCCTTCTCCCCGTGTAACCCTGCGGGCCGTCCCATCGGCCTCGACGATCTCGACCGCGTCCACCCACGCCCGCACGCTGCCGCAGCGCACCGAGCGCGGGCCGGCGGCGTTGGTTGCAATCATGCCCCCGGAGGTCGCGAACGCACCGGACGACGGGTCGGGGGCGAGGCGCAGGCCGAACGGGCGAGCGGCGTCGCTGACCTGCGCCCAGGTGACTGACGCGCCAACCCACACCGTGCGATGCGGCCAATCCGGGGCGACCCAGTGAAAACCCTGACTCAGATCTGCGATCACCCCCCGCCCGACTCCCCCGCCCGGCATCCCGCTCCCCGACCCCCGCGGCACGAGCGGCGTGCCGGTGTCCGCCGCCCAGCGCACCAGCCGCTGCAGCTCCTCCACGCCGCGGGGCAGCGCCACGCCCGCCGGCACCATGCGATAAATCCCGGCGCCCTCGGCGTACGCGGCCCGGATCCGCGCGTCCGTGATGAGGCCGGGGAAGGGGGAAGTGGGAAGGG
>Ga0209237_1002096_pt1 | contig 11927 bp, 1 predicted proteins | sample GraSoi013_1_40cm_2_FD_185820 | JGI IMG/M metagenome (GOLD analysis project Ga0209237, IMG submission 185820) | Grasslands soil microbial communities from the Angelo Coastal Reserve, California, USA - Sample 10_02_2013_1_40cm (SPAdes) (version 2) | ecosystem: Environmental > Terrestrial > Soil >...
AGATGGTCGCGTTGCCCGAACCGATTATGCTTGTGGGTGTGATAGTACATGAAGTGGTGCTGTTGGTTGCGAGAGTTACAACTCCGGCAAAACCATTGAGTGACGTTATCTGGATGGTCGAGTTTGCAACTGTGTCAGGATAAACAGTAATGCTGGCCGGACTGGCTGCGAGAGCGAAGTCCTGAACTATGTACGTGGCATCGGCGGAGTGTGATAAGCTACTACTCGTTCCAGTAACTGTCACGTCGACATTCCCCGCGGACGCAAAAGTGCAAGATAGGGTAGCACTGCCGGAGCCCGTTACACTAGTTGGGCTGACGGTGCACGAGGTGCTATTGGTGGCCAAATTGATGAGGCCTGTGAAGCCGTTGAGGGCAGTTATTGTGATGGTAGATGTGCCAGCAGAACCAGCTAGGACAGTAACGGAGGTTGGGCTAGATGTTATGGTAAAGTCCTGGACATTGTAGGTTACCGTAGCAGTGTGAGATCGTGGCCCGCTTGCACCGGTCATGGTCACATTAATTGTGGAGGCAGAGGTGAAAGTGCACGACAAGACAGCGCTTCCGGAGCCAGTCACACTGGTCGGGGATACGTTGCACGAAGTACTGTTGGTCGTAAAGGCCACTACTCCACTGAACCCGTTTAGGGAGGTGACAGTAAGAGAAGAAGTCGCAGCCGTTCCAGCGTAAACAGTGATACTGGTTGGGCTGACGGTCAGAGCAAAATCTTGTACTGTGTAGGTGACAGTAGCATTGTGCGAGAGGGCTGCGTTCGTGCCGGTGACGGTTAGATGAAATGTTCCTGCAAAATCAAAAGTGCAAGACAGATTCGAGCTGCCAGAACCTGTTACACTTGTCGGCGAGAGAGTACACGAGGTGCTGTTGGTCGCAAGATTGACAACGCCAGCGAAGCCATTCAGACCCGTAACGGTAACTGTCGAAGTGCCCGCAGAATCAGCAAGAACAGTTACAGATGTCGGACTGGCTGTCACTGTAAAATCTTGGACCGTGTAGGTGACCGTCGCGGAGTGGGACAATGAACCGCTTGTTCCAGTAACAGCGACGTGGATTGTAGACACCGAGGCAAACGTACAGGAAAGCGTTGCGCTGCCCGAGCCAGTAAGGCTCGTTGGCGAGACGGTGCATGAAGTACTGTTGGTGGTAAGACCCACGGTACCAGCGAAACCGTTCACTCCTGTAATCGTGACCGTGGATGTTCCCGCGGCGCCAACGTTAACCGCGACAGACGCAGGAATCCCGTTTATCGTAAAGTCCTGGACGGTGTAGGTGATTGTTGCCGAGTGGGATAGACTTCCGCTCGCGCCGGTTACCGTCACGTGGAAGGTTCCCGCTGGTGCGAACGTGCATGAGAGTGTGGAGTTGCCGGAGCCTGTGAGACTTGTCGGAACGAGCGTGCACGCTGTGATGTTGGCGGATAGGTTGACTAGGCCTGTGAATCCGTTCAGAGCGGTGACAGTTACTGTGGAGGCGGCGGCGGTTCCAGCGTTGACCGTGATGCTCACTGGGTTGGCGCTGATGTTATAGTCTTGGAATCGAAGGATGGCCGTTGTTGAGTGGCTCAAAGACCCGCTAGTGCCCGTTATGGTCAGAGTATAGTGGCCCGCGACAGTGGTGGTGCAGGAGACAGTAGCGGTACCTGATCCTGCAAGGCTACCAGGGACAATCGAGCCGCACGTCAGTCCTGAAGGAATTGTATCGATCAGGGTGACAGTGCCTGAGAAACCGTTGAGGGGAGTGATGGAGATGGTGGAGACGGCGGACGCGCCTGAGTAGACCGGAGTGGGGATGGAGGCCGTGATGTTGAAATCTTGGAATCTAAATGTTGCCGTTGCTGAATGGACGAGCGAGCCACTTGTTCCTGTTACGATCAGCGTGTAGTTCCCCACCGTTGGTGAAGTGCATGAGACTGTCGCGCTTCCTGGCGCAGTGACACTGTTCGGAGTAATTGCACCGCAGAACAGACCGCTTGGGATGATATCGGTGAGGCTGACCGTGCGAGGGAAGCCGTTTAGGGATGAGATGGTTATCGTCGAACCAGTGGATGAGCCCGCATTGACTGCCGTGGGAGGGGAGGCATTGATTGTGAAGTTTTGGAATCGGAAAATGGACGTGGTCGCATGGGTCAATGAGCCGCTGGTGCCGGTTAGGGTTAGTGTGTAGTTGGCCGCGATAGTCGCGCTGCAGGACACTGTGGCGGTTCCCGATCCCGCAATGCTGGTCGGAGTTATCGCTCCGCAAGTAAGCCCCGAGGGGATTGTGTCTGTGAGAGCTACGATGCCAGCGAAGCTGTTCAGCGCAGTTATCGTGATCGTGGAGGTTGGAGACTGTCCAGCATTCACTGGGGTGGGTGAAGAAGCCGTAATCGTGAAGTTGACGAAGTTGAAGGTCGCGTTGGTAGAATGAATCAGGCTATTACTCGTTCCCGTCACGATGGTCGTGTATCTTCCTGCAGTGTTGGAGCTACAGGATAATGTTGCAGTTCCTGAGCCGATCACACTACTGGGAGATATTGCGCCGCATGTCAGCCCTCCTGGGACCGTCTTTGTAAGCGAGATTGTTCCATTGAACCCGTTGACTGAGGTCAATGTTATGATCGAATTTGCTGCTTGGCCTGCATTGACAGTGCCCGGCGAGCTTGCTGAGATCGCGAAGTTCGGGAGTGGTTTGAAAAACTCTGTCATCGGAGTTGCAGCCGCGTCATTGGACGTGAGAGCCGTGAGATTCCAGTTTACCTCTATGGTTTTCGTGAGAGAGTATTGGTTGTAGAGCTGCGGTGAACTGAACCCGGTCTTCGCCACTGGACCGGCCCAGACCGCGTAGAGACAGTCTTCCGAGCTGCCGTTCAGAGGACAACTTGTCCCGACGCCCTCGTCAAAGACTATGAAGAGCGCTGACCTCTGGCCCTGGAACGCGTGACTGTTCAGGATGTTCGGGACCAGGCTCTTGAGGTAATCGTCGCCCTTCTTGATACAAGTACTACTACCAGCTGTCGTGCACCCGTTATACCCGTTATTGGTAGTGCATATGCTGTTGGCGTGCATGTTGTCACAGTCGTTAGGTGAGAGCCACATGAAGTTCGGGGTAGAGGACGAGTTGAGATCATTGATGAGAGTGCAGTCGGTTATACTCCCGCAGCTGGTTGGATTTGCGAGAGCTATTTTGTTGCAGCGCGTACTGTTAGTGTAAATGTCCTGGAAGGATACGAACCCGTTATGCTCGTGCTCGTAGGGCTCGTGAGTGTTGCCGTCACAGCCTGCTGCACCATTCTGGTTCTCCATGTAACCCTTCCAAGATAGACCCGCGGCCTCGAAACGATCTACAAGGTTCGGGGCGTTGATCCCTCCTGGGGGCGGGTAGCAGTTCGTGGGACAGCCGAAAATGGATGCTCCGAGGATTCCGTAGTAGTTGGGCTCGCTTGTAGTGATCAGGGAGAGATATTGTTGTGATATGCCGTAGCTGTTCGCGAGGCCGGACATGTAGGGAGAGTTGGAACCGTTGCAGGGCGGCGGATTTCTGTTGCAGATCTCGTTCATCCCTTCGTTCTCCATCATGATGACGACCACGTGGTCGAAGTATGCACCGGCCGGGGGCGTGGGTGGCGATGCTCCTGAGTAGCTGCTGAAGAATTCTGTCATGGGGGTCGCGTTCGCATCATTGGCCGTGAGACTTGTGAGGTTCCAGTTTGTCTCGACCGTCTTCAGGAAGGAATAATGATTGTAGAGACGGCTTGTCACGAAGCCGGTCTTGACCTGAGGACCGGCCCAGACAGCGTACATGCACTCTTCCGAGCTACCGTTCAACGGGCAGAAGCCTGTGCCCTCGTCGAAGGTTATGAAGAGCGCCGCGCGTGTCGTTGTGAAAGTCTTGCTATTGAGAATAGTCGGGACTAGGTTGCTGAGATAGTTGTCCCCATCGACTATACATGTTGTTCCCATGCTGGTGCAGCCGTTTGTGCATGTGCTGTTGCCGTGCATGTCATTGCATACGTTTGGCGTGAGCCACATGAAGTTGGGCGCAGAGGACGAGTTGAGATCGTTGAGTAGGGTGCAGTCGGTAACGCTTCCGCAGCTAGTTGGATTTGCAAGGACGACCTTGTTGCACCGGTTGGTGTTGTTGGTGATGTCCTGGAATTGGACGAACGGATTATGCCTTGGAAAATAGGGTAGCTGGGTTGTAGTGACGCAGCCGCTCGCTACGTTCTGGTTTTCCATGTAGGCCTTCCAGCTCAATCCCGCGGCCTCGAAGCGGTCTACGAGGTTGGGACTAGTGATGGTTGGGCATGTTGCTGCGCAGCCGTAGGTGGAGCCGCCTATCATCCCGACATAGTTCGGCAGGCTGGTCTTGTTGAGGGCGACGTATTGGGATCCTATGCCGTACGTGTTGGCGAGGCTGGACATGTAGGGAGAATTGGACCCGTTGCACGGGGGCGGGTTTCCCCCGCAGATCTGACTGATTCCTTCGTTCTCCATCATGATGACAACGAGATGATCAAAATACGTGCCCAATGGCGGCGGGTTTGTGGATTGATGAAACCGCCATCCCGTCACAGGGTGAATCTCCCAGCCGCTGAAGCTGTGCCACTGCTGGTTGACGTTGTCAGCGTCCCAGTAGACGAAGCCTTGAACATCAATCACAGACGAGCTGTTAGTCTGCGAGTTCACTACCACATCGTCGCACGCGGTCGAAGCTCCGCAGTACCTCGCCGCCTTCCAGTCATGATCGATCTCGATATGGATCCTACCGTAACAAGTGGGGTCCGAAGCGCTTGAGCAGGACACAGAATAGTTTGGAACGACAGCAGGATCGTAGACGTTGAAATCAGTATCACAATAGTTTCCACCATTCGAAGTTCCCCCGTTCACAGGGTCATAGGTGCCTGTGCAGTCGCCGTTGCCGATAGTCCCCCTCTTTACACCATCAATCTCGACGAACATGGAAACCTGTCCGTGCGAGTTGGTTATGGTACAGGGTGGCCCAGGGGAGACCCAGCCTGAAGGCGTCGAACCAGGTGTGAGCCAGCGTTTCGCAGTTCCCACAGGCGAGGTAATGCCTGGATTGAATAGACTATTTGTGAGAGACGAGGACCCCGTCATATTATCCGTGATATCTGTTATCCTTACGATCCAGGGCGAAGAGCAGGATACCCTGGGATTCCAGGAGCCTGAGCCGACCGGAAACTGCGTTGAGCCAACGACTCTCGCGTTGGACTCGCTGGTCTGCGTTGTCGATAGTACCAGAATTCCGGTTAGGACGGGAAGAATGATCCAGAATCGGTTGAGGCGAACCATTGTACGTTACTATCCAGAGTGTAGAGGTGGACGAGAAATCCATCTCATTGAAGCGGGGTGATTCGTCCTAGAAGAGCAACTGAGGAAAGGCGCGACTGCGCTTATGTGGATATAATGTCCCCCGATCGCTCAAGACTAAAGCCCTCCAGACTATAAAGCCTTGACTGGTCGACAATATACCCAGAGACAGCGAAAGGATGCGAGTTCAGGAGGCGATTTCGGTCAGGGCCTGCTGGTTGGTGAGTGGGGTTGCCTTCGACCTCCTCTTTCTCCACGCCCTTGATGCTGCTATTACTGTCACAAGAGTGACGAGTACGGTGGTCGTGGCTGGTAGGAACTGGGCGAGTAGCTTCAGCTGGTCTAGAGGGAGCACAACGCCGCCAACAGAACCAGACTGGACTGCTACTGCCAATGGAGCGATGTGTGAGAGAGTTCCACTCGTTCCAACTATCGTCAGGTCGTAGTTCCCTGGGGTAAGCCCGGTACAGGTTAGGCTCGCGTTCCCCGATCCATTGATGCTAGTCGGGGTAATAGATCCGCAGCTGAGACCAACTGGGACGATGGCGGTCAGCGAGACTGTCCCTGCGAACCCGTTCAGCGCGGTTATGGTTATGGTTGAGACAAATGGTTGGCTCGCGTTAACTGAAGCGGGCGAGGTTGCAGATATTGCGAAGTCGGGGTACGGCGTTACCGAGACTGCAACTGTGACAGAGTGGACTAGTGACCCGCTCGTGCCGGTAACGGTCACATTGTAGTTTCCCTGCGCCGAGGCTGTGAGGTTGCACGTGGAGGACCCGGATCCGCTTGGTATGCTCGTCGGGGCGCAGCCGATGGCGAGCCCTGTCGAAGGGGAGACGGATCTGGAAAGGCTGACCGTGGCTGTGAAGCCGTTCTGGGAAGTCACTGTGACCGTGACCGTGCCAGTGTTGGTTGCGGGTTTGAAGACGAGGCTGGCCGAGTTTATCGTGAACGGGAGGGTTGAGCCACTGGTGTAGAAGATTGCGCCGACGGTTGATTCAGAGGACTGGATGAAGCTCGAAATACCATCTGGATACGGTACAACTTGACTGCTGATCAGTCCGGTAGTTTTGGTCCAGGTACTGCCTGAGCCTGACCACTGGTCTATCCTCTGGAGTGTCGCGTTAATGTAGAAAATGTCGAACAGGTTATCCTTGGCGTCGTAGCTCGCAGAGTCTGGGAGCGAGTAGTATGACGATGAGAATGCTACCGTGCCCGTGTGGCTCTCTCCAGCGCCGATCGTGTAAATCGCCCATACCCCTGCGGAGGACCGTGAAGCGAATTTGTATGTCTCGGTAGCATTGTCAAAGTAGATGGCGTAGACACTGGTGCCGGAGCTGAATAGCCACGCGTTGACATCGTTCCTTGTGGCCCCGGAGGATATCTGCTCGTCTGGGCGCCAAGCTGTGCCGTTGTACAGGCGGCCGTGAAGGTCCGAGTTTATGATCCAGTAGGAGGCGTATACTTGGCCGTTACCAAGCGAGACTAGCGCTATCTGCCAGTTGTCAGAGTGGGCAGTTGTGAGAGTAGTGTTTCCTGTCCAGACCGCGTAGTTTGTGCCAGATGAATGGATTACTTGAGGCGTATCGGTGCCATCACCTCCACACATTGTATGATTGTCGATCATGTACCCTATCCAGACCTGGTTGTTGCTGTCGACAATTATCTCATCGTTGGGGTAGTCACGGTTGGCCGCGCCTACCGCCACCGTCCGCTCTGGCTGCCATGACACTGTTCCAGAAGTGTTGAGTGTTCCGAGCCCTAGCTGGATTCTCTGTCCACAAGCTGATTCGAAGCTCGTCTCGTTGTAGCGGACGTAGAAGACGCTCGTGCCGTTGGTAGAGACGCTGAAGTCATTTTCTACGATATGAACGGGGACCCTTGTAACAGAAGCCCACGCCGAGCCGTTCGTAGAGGTCGTGTACGTTAGACAACCGCTCTGATGCTCGCACGTGAAGCGTGAGTCTCCGTAGAAGAGCCAGATGAGACCCTTGGCGTAGAACGAGTTGGCAAGATGCGACTCTTGGAAGAAGGTTGGATCGCCGGTTGAGCTAACCGTGACTGGGCCGTTAGTCGTGGTAGATGCCAGCCCGATGCTGAGCGAGGTAGGAGTTGCAGATATGGCAAAGTTGGGCGGCACAACCGAAAAGGTGAGCGTTGCGGCGTGGGACAGACTACCGCTGCTGCCTGTAACCGTCACAGTGTAAGCGCCTGTTGAGGAGGATGAGAAGGTCAGGGTGGACGTGCTAGTCGCCTGTGCCGTGAGACCGATGCTTGCTGGGGTTAGTGTGAGGCTGGGTCCCGTTGGTGAGCTTGAGGCAGTGAGATTCACTGTTCCTGTGAAATTGTCGATGCTGGATACGATGATGGTAGAGTTCGACCTTGATCCGACGGGCGCGATTACTGGACTGGTTGGATTGACATGGTTGTTTGCGAAACCTGGATTCTGCTGGACTGTAAAGTCTACGGGCTGATTTTTGAAGAACTCCGTCATTGGGATTGCGTTTGTATCATTGAGCGTGAAACCGGCCAGGTTCCAGTTTGCCTCTATCGTCTTTGTGAATGAGTAGTGATCGTATAGGTGGCTGGTGGCGAAGCCGGTCTTGGCCACCGGGCCTGCCCAAGAGGCGTAGACGCAATCCTCAGAGATGCCGTTGGGATAGTTGCCGCTGCCCGGGGGGCAGTAACCGTTGCCCTCGTCGAATGTTATGAAAAGCGCTGAGCGCGTGGTCGTGAATGCGCGGCTCTTCAGAACCAACGGGACGAGTCTTGACAGGTAGGCGTTGCCTGTGGAGATGCATGTGCCATTGACGACCCCGCAACCGCCTGAGCAGACGCTGCTGCCGCGCATGTTGTCGCAGTCGTTGGGTGTGAGCCACATGAAGTTAGGCGCAGAGGCCGTTGCGTTGTTGAGGTCGCTGACTAGAACGCAGTCCGTAGCACTGCCACAGCTGTTCGGGTTCGCGTCGACGATCTTGTTGCAACGCGCGGTGTTGTTCGTAATGTCTTGGAAGGGTATGAACGGGTTGTGTATCGAGGTATACGGGCCGGGAGAATTGATGGCTCCGTTGCATGATCCCGAAGTGAAAGTCATGTTCTCAAAATAGCCTTTCCAGGCTAGACCCGCGGCCTCGAAGCGGTCGACTAGGTTCGGAGCAGTTATGATTGGGCAGCTACTAGTGCAACCCTGAGTGGACCCGCTGATCAACGCGACATAGTTGGGCTGGCTCGTGGTGATCAGGGACAGATATTGGGAGCCGATGGTGTAGTTGTTCGCCAAGCCTGCCATGTAGGGAGCCTCGGTAGTCAAGCACGGAGGCGGACTGTCATTGCAGATATCGTGGACTCCCTCGTTCTCCATCAGGATGGCAACCACATGGTCAAAGTAAGCGCCAGTCGGAGGTGTTGCTGAAGACACTAATCTTGTCGTCGATCGTTGAATGTTGGCCGAGGAAGCGCTTTGCGAGTTCGCCTGAGCCAACGCGACCACGCCAAGAGTTATTGTTAGAATGGAAATGATAAGACGGAGGCGCACTTTCTCCCTACCTCAACCACGTCTTCCTTCGCCTCTCTCAGATTTGCTCGCGTGTTTGTTGAAAGAGCACGGGATCGAACTGATTGTGCTTTGCGTGCCAGAATTAATTTCGCAAGGACTACTAGCCGCAGGGCGTCCAGTAAGAACTATAACTAGAAAGTAGTATGGACTCTTAATCACGACGGGAAGAAAGGCGTCAGAGTATAAAGCTTCACTGGCGGGCAGTATATCTAAAAGCTTCTAAATCAGTCCAAGGGTCAAGATAGACACGGAGGGCCTGTTATTCTTCTGGTCCATAATTGCGGACCTGTTCACAATCTTTGCTGGGAGATCAGGAAGCGGTGAGCCAGCGATGAGGGAGAAGCCTTTTCTCGAAAATGTAGGTAGATGAATCGGGGGTCGTCGTTTCCCCGACTCTCCTTCTATTGTCTGCGCTCGCCCTAGGGTCGTCTTCTCGTTTGTGGACGAGCAGCCATTCGTTAAGGATCGGTTTAGGCTTGTTTTGCTGGTTCTGGTTCTGCTTTCTTGGATTTCCTTCTGAATGGATTCCGCATTTCTTCTTTCACCCTTGCCGATAAGTGCGTTCTGCTGGCTATAGGTGTTTTGGGGGCATATCGCTGATCAACGCTTTGATCGGGGCGTAGATTGCTGGAGAAAGCCCATTATGAACAGCTTTCTTCTGTGGCGATCTTCGAAAAATCTCCACGTCCTCACCGGTCGACCGGTGAACGTGTGTGGAGAGGTGTCTGGCTGGGTCTATCTATGGATATCTTTCACCAGATGCATTGGGGCAAGTGTTAAATTCCCCTCTGGAGAGGCCGCCGCTGATTCGTGATAAGCAAGTATGATGAAAATCTGTAATCAGAACGTCCTCTGCGAGAATCTCGCAGTTTTTCTCGGGAGGACGGTCAAGTGAGTCTCTGGTCAGCTTCAGGCAGGAGAAGAATGATGCGAGTAGCTGTTGCAATCATTGTGGTCCTCCTCTCTGCGGTCGGAAGCGGTCCAAGGGGTCCGGTCCCGGCCGTTCACGCGCAGCCTCCGACTTGGAGCGCTCATTGTCACATCACGGACGGCACGTTCAGCACCTGTCCTGATGGAAGCAGGGAATGGTCTGATGTCACTCCGAAATATTTCTCACAAAGCAACTCCTACCTCTATGCGGATCAGGCAAAGCTGAATGCTAGCCTGCCCACGCCACCGCCGACCGATACTCTAGTCCTCTTGTACGATGAGTGCGGGATGACGAAGGCACTGGGTCCCGACCAGTACTTCCTAGTAAGTTTCCCGACGGTCGAAACCGAGAACGGTGTGAAGGTGCTCAACCATTACGTCGTTCATATCTTCACTGACGGCACCATGGTTTTCATAGAGAACGGTGTGCCCAAGGGACCTGCAACGGGACCTGAGCCTTACAGAGTTTCTACGATCGAGGGTATGAAGGGTCAGGCCGGTTTCGGTCCATCGCCCAATTGTCCGACCAACCATGTCATGGCGGAATTCCAGATCCCACTGAGTGCTGCAGGAGGCGATAGTTATTCCCCCGATCCGCTCTATTGGTCTGCTAGCGTTCCGGACCAGCCTCCGATCGCTTCGTTCATTTCCTCGCCTGTTCTACCGGTCGCTGGCCAGAATGTAGGTTTTGATGCTAGCGCGAGTTATGATCCGGACGGGACGGTGGTATCGTACAGTTGGATGTTTGGCGATGGGCAGGGCGGGGCTGGCGAATTTCCAGTTCATGCGTATGCCAATCCTGGAATGTACACTGTCAGTCTTACAGTCACTGATAATTCCGGATCCGTCGACACTTACACGAATACTGTTACTGTCGGTCAACGACAGGTGAATATTCCTCCGACAGCCTGCTTCACAATTAATCCATCCCCCGTCATCGTAGGACAAGTAGCAAGTTTCGACGCTAGCTGCAGTAGCGATCCGGACGACCTGATTGCCTCGTATTCCTGGAGTTTTGACGGTGGAACTGCGGTCTCCGGTGTCTCATCAACTCAAGCTTTCTCAGCAACCGGAAACCACGATGTCAGTCTGACCGTTACAGACAACGGCAACCCCTCTGCGTCAGACACTCTCGCGAAAACGGTCATGGTAGAGCCTGTTCCTCCAGCCTTCGACTATAGTCTCTCCGTAAGTCCCGCTAGTGGCAGCGTCACACTCGGACCTGCTGCACAATCCACCAGCGCTATTGTCACTGCAACCCTCACTGCTGGCATTGCCCAGGGGGTCAGCTTGTCGAGCCACGTGTCTGGTCCGTCTAACGACGTGTCCGTATTCTTCACGCCCGCCTCTATCACTCCCGTGACCACAGGCGCCTCAGCGTTCGTCACGATCACAGTCTCACCAGCAGCTCTGATTGGGACATATGTGGTGACCATCTCGGGCAATCCTCCGGGAGCTTCAGCCTCATCGACCACCTTCACCCTGGTGGTGACAACATCTTTCGACTATTCTCTTGCTCCCTCTCCTGCGACCCTGAACGTTACGATCGGAGGTGCTGGAAGTACGGAGACTATTACAGCAACTCTCCTCGCAGGCAACCCGCAGCCTGTCAGCTTCGCCATTTCAGGCCTTCCCCTCTACGTCACTCCAGCCTTTAGCCACGGTGGTTGTATCCCGTCTTGTTCTATCTCTATTGTTTTGACTGCTGGTTCCTTAGCAACGCCGACAAACGCGACGATTACCATTAAAGGCCAAAGTGTGTCTGGGCTGGTGAGAACTGCAACTTTTACACTGATGATCAAAACCCCGTCAAATGCTTTCGACTATTCCCTAGCGTGGAACCCACCCAGCACCTCGGTCGTTGTTGGTAATAATGCTACAACTTCTATTTCGGCCACACTGACCTCTGGCACTACTGCATCCCTAGCCTGTTCAGTGACACCTCCAATAGTAGCAGGTCTTGCAGTTAGCCTTCCTAGCTTCGGCATCACCCCGGCTACCCCGAGTGCGAGCCAGTCCGAGAAAATTTCTACTTCAGCATCTACTCCTCCATCTCTCTCCGGATACTCCATTGTCGTAAGTTGCACTGGGGGTGGAGTAACTCATACTGCCAGT
>Ga0209237_1002100_pt1 | contig 11919 bp, 7 predicted proteins | sample GraSoi013_1_40cm_2_FD_185820 | JGI IMG/M metagenome (GOLD analysis project Ga0209237, IMG submission 185820) | Grasslands soil microbial communities from the Angelo Coastal Reserve, California, USA - Sample 10_02_2013_1_40cm (SPAdes) (version 2) | ecosystem: Environmental > Terrestrial > Soil >...
TTCGTTCAGACCGCCGAAGCGCCAGGGCCCAAAAGCTGGAACCGGGCCATGGCGGAGGCTCGGGGGGAGGTGGTGGTATTCCTGGCGCAGGACGCGGTGCCCGGGAATGGCGACTGGCTTACGCACCTGACCGCACCGTTCACGGACCCGTCGGTTGGGGGCGTCTACGGCCGCCAGGAAGCCTCCCTGGAGAGCGACCCGCTGTCCGGCTTCCGCCTCGGCCAGCGATTCTGCCGCGAGCCGCACTGGCGCCGGATCCGGGTGGGCGACGCCGTTCGATACACGTCGTTGCCATTCTTCATCGACAACGCCGCTGTGCGCCGCTCGGTCTGGGGCGGGATTCATTTCAACGAGCACCTGCCGGTTGGGGCGGACCGGTTCTGGGCCCGTCAGGTGGTGCTGGCCAGCTGCACGATCGCCTACGCGCCGGACGCCGTGATCATCAGGCACCTACACCCCGACCTGAAGGCGGCATACCGGCTGGCGGTGCTGACGGGCTATACCGACCAGCACTTCGGCGACGACGGAGGCACCCTATGGCCGGACTCGAGGCGGTTTACGAAGCGGGCCGCCTGGTACCTGTTTCGAGGCCTGGCCTGGGGCCGGCTGCCATACCTGGCCGTCGAAGATGCGGTGCAGCGCTACGCCTACAAACTCGGCCGGCGCCTCGACCGACTGGGTCCGAGCCTGCGTGAGCGCATCGCTCCCGGGGCGGTCAGGGAAGAGCGGCGACCGGACACAGACGACCTGGCCGCCTGAGTCGGAAGCCACCAGCAGGCGACCGCTATAATCCGCTCCAATTCCTCCCATGCGCGTGAACGCATCCGCGGGGTCCAAACGGGCCCATTCGCCGGAGACGCGCGGGGGCGTCACGGTGGTGGTGCTCGCCGCCGGCAAGGGAGTCCGGATGAACTCCCGAATTCCCAAAGTGCTCCATTCGGTCGCCGGCCGACCCATGTTGCTCTGGTCGATGGCGGCGGCGCGGGCACTCGACCCGGAGCGCACCCTGGTCGTCACGAACCCAGGTCAGGACGCTGTCCAGGCCGCGCTCAATGGCGAGGGCCAGACCGTGCCGCAGCGCGAGCAACTCGGCACCGGACATGCCCTGGCCCAGGTTAGCCCGGAGCATCGCACGACCGGCCCGGTGGTCGTTCTCTATGCCGATGCGCCGCTACTGCGTGGGGAGACGCTGCAGCGTCTGCTCGCCGAGCATCGCAAGTCCCGGGCGGCCGTCACCCTGCTGACGGCCATGCTCGACGATCCGCGTGGCTATGGACGGATTCTTCGCGCCCGCAATGGCGTCTTCCGCGGCATCGTCGAAGAGAAAGACGCGTCAGACACCGAGAAGCAAATCCACGAGACCAACTCGGGCGTGTATTGCTTCAGCGGCCGGGACTTATGGCCGGCGCTGCAGAGGCTCGAGAACCAGAACAAGGCCCATGAGTTTTACCTGACCGACGTCGTCGCGCTGATCAAGGGCAAGGTGGACACGATGCTCGTTGCTGATGCCCGAGAAATCCTGGGCATCAACGACCGGCGGCAGCTGGCCCAGGCCGAGCACATCATGCGCGAGCGCATCCTGGATGACTTGATGTTGCGTGGCGTGACGATCACGGATCCCGGGTCGACATTCGTCGACGCCGACGTGAGCATCGGCCAGGACAGCATGATCCATCCGTTCAGCACGATCACGGGCCGGAGTGTCATTGGCGAGGACTGCGTGATCGGGCCGATGACGCAATTACGTGACTCCACAGTCGGCGACGGCTGCCGGATCGAGCGCTCGCATCTCGAGCAGGTCAAGATCGCGTCGAACGTCACGGTCGGTCCCTTCAGCCGGCTGCGGCCGGGGACCGAGCTGGCCGAAGGCGTTCACGTCGGGACCCATACCGAGATCAAGAACGCAAAAATCGGTGCCGGGAGCGCCGTACCGCATTTCTCTTATCTCGGTGATGCCGTCATCGGCGCGAACGTGAACATCGGCGCCGGCAGCATCACGGCGAACTGGGACGGATTCGAGAAGAACGTCACCGAGATCGGCGATGGCGTCTATGTCTCATGCGACACGATCTTCGTCGCTCCGGTACGGGTCGGCAGCGACGCGACCACGGCCGCTGATACCGTAGTTACAAAGGATGTGCCCGCTGGGAGCCTGGCGATCGGCCGGGCCGACATGAAGATCGTGGAGGGCTACACCGCACGGCGCCGGGCCGTGCATAACAAGCCAAAGGCGGCGAAGAAATAGCCCAGCCCAGAGTCGGCGAGCGAGTGAGCGAGACGCGGCCGCTGACGCCCGAGGGGGCGCCGCGGCAGCCGGGGGCGCTGAAGCTGCTCTCTGGCGACGCCAACCCGGAGCTGGCGCGCAAGATCGGCGAGGTGCTCGGCGAGCCGGTCGCCGCTATGCGGATCACGCGCTTTGCCGATGGCGAGTACGACGTCAAGATCGCCGAGAGCGTCCGCGGCGCCGATGTCTTCCTGATCCAGCCGACCTGCCAGCCCGTATCAGAAAACTTGATTCAATTATTTATTATTCTCGACGCGCTGCGCCGGGCCTCGGCCGGTCGAATTACGGCCGTTGTGCCTTACTACGGGTACGCAAGAAAAGAAAAAAAGACCCAGGCGCGGGATCCGATCTCGGCGAAGTTAATGGCCGATATTATTACCCTCGCCGGTGCGAACCGGGTGATCGCGCTCGATCTCCATGCCGACGCCATCCAGGGCTTTTTCGATATTCCGGTCGATCACCTGACGGCGGAAAAGCTCCTGGTCGAATACATTCGCAAGCTGCACCTGCGCAACGCCGTCATCGTCTCGCCGGACGTAGGCGGCGCCAAGCGCGTCGGCGATTTGGCCCGCCTGCTCGACCTGCCGATCGCGTTCGTCTACAAGCGCCGCCCGAAAGACGACGTCGTCTCCGAGCAGCGCGTGGTCGGCGACGTCGCTGGCATGGATGTCGTCGTCGTGGATGACTTGATCTCGACCGGCGGCACCCTGGTCGGCGTCTCGCATGCGCTGCTCGCCGAGGGCGCCACCAGCATCCGGGTGCTGGCGACACATGGGGTGCTTGCCGGAGACGCCGTCGCCAAGCTCGTCGATTCGCCGATCGAAGAAATCGTGATCACGGATTCCATCCCGCTGCCGCCCGAAAAGCAGCACGCCAAGATAAAAATTCTGTCAGTCGCGCCATTGCTCGCCGAGGCGATCCGACGGGTGCACGAGGATCGTTCGGTCAGCGAGCTATTTAAATAACTCTTGGATACCACGGCCTGGGTCGAGCTGCTGATCATCGCCATCGCGCTCATCCTGGCGGGCCTCGCTGCTTCGGCTGAGACATCGCTGACGTCGATCAGCCGGGTGCGGTTGCGAACGCTGGTGGAGCAGAAAGTCCCGCAGGCGATCGTGATCGAGCGGCTCCATCGGGATCCCAACGCCTATCTGTCGACCATCTTGATCGTCAACACGGTCGCGATCATCGTGGCGTCGTCAACGGCGACGCTGCTGGGGCTGCATCTCTATCGGGAGCGGGTCGCCGAATGGCTGGTGAGCTTGATTCTCTCGCTGGTCGTCCTGGTCGCCTGCGAGATCACGCCCAAGACACTCGCGCTGCAGCGCGCCGAACGCGTAGCGCTCAGGATGGCCCGGCTGGTTTCCTGGGCAACCTGGCTGATGCGGCCGATCGTCTTCGTCCTGACATCGTTGACCAGACTGATTCTTCGAATGCTCGGCGGCAAGGCCCAGGTTCGAGGCCCATTCGTAACCGAAGAAGAACTCAAGATGCTCGTCTCCGTGGGCGAAGAAGAAGGCGTCCTGGAAGAGGAAGAGCGCGAGATGATCCACGGCATCTTCGAGATGGGCGACATGCGCGTCCGCGAAGTCATGGTGCCGCGGACGGACCTGGTCGCGATCGAGGTCAACGAGCCGGTGGAGAAAGCCGTCGACCTGGTCACCAAGCACGGCCACACGCGGATTCCGGTCTACGACGGCGATCTTGACCACATCGTCGGCGTGCTGTACGCGAAAGACCTGCTCAGGGCCGTGGTCAGGGGTGAGCAAAAGACTCTTCGTGACATTGCCCGCAAGCCCTACTTCACGCCCGAATCGAATCTCGTCCAGGACGTGCTCCGCGACCTGCGCAAGAATCGCGTCCACATGGCGATCGTGGTCGATGAGTACGGTGGCACGGCCGGCGCCGTGACCATCGAGGACATCCTCGAAGAGATCGTCGGCCCGATCCAGGACGAGTACGACATCGGAGAGGAAGACGAGATCCAGTTCATCACGCCCAACGAGGTCGTCCTCGACGGCCGGGTCAGCGTTGACGACGTCAACGAGTTGCTCAAACTCAACATCGCGGCGGACGACTACGACACGATCGGCGGCTACGTGCTCAATCAGCTCGGGGCCACGCCCAAAGTCGGTGCCACCTTGAAGCTGGGCAATGGGGAGTTGCGCGTCGAAGGCGTCCAGGGGACCCGCATCAAGAAGGTCCGCATCCGCAGCGAGACCCCGTTCCAGATCCCTGAGCCGAACGTGGGCGAGCCTACCCTGTCGAGCTCACCGAAACCGGCACCAATCCGAACGCAAGAGAAGTAGGACTTGTCCGCGACCGCTGAACGCGGGGCCGAGCTCCGCCAGATCGAAGCCGGGGCCGGCGCCTACCGGCTGACCCTGCCGCTCGCGATCCTGACCTGCGCCCTGGCGCCGGCCTACACAGTGCGCTGGCATGTCGGCTTCTACCCGACGACCGCGCTCGAGGCGGGCATCCTGCTCACGCTGGTGGCGTTCGCCTGGGAAAGCTGGCGGCAGCGCCGGGTCCCGTTGTGGCGGTCGGCATTCACGGCCGCCGCCGCGCTGCTGGTCGTTGCCGGGGCGGTGTCGGTCGTGGTGGCGCCGGATCGCCGGGCCGCCCTCGGCCTGTTCCGGGCCTACTTCATCGAACCGGTGCTCTTCTTCGTCGTCCTGATCACCGTGATTCGGACCAGCCGGCAGGCGTTCATGATAGTCGCAGGACTCGCCGCCGGCGGCACGGTCGTGGCTCTGCTGAACATCGCCACCGTGGTCGACGCCTTACGTCACCATGCGGTGGACACGGCGCAGAACGCGCCGGTCGCGATCTATCAGACGTCGAATGCCGTTGCCCTGTTCCTGGTGCCGATCATCGCCGTGGCCGGCAGTCTTCTGCTCTACAGCCGGTCGCCCCGCCAGCGCCAGCTGGCCGCGCTGTTCGTCGCCCTGGGGGCGATCGCCGTCGTCTTCAGCTTCTCGCGCGGCGGCTACGCGGCGCTGTTCGCGGTCGCCATTGGGCTGGCGCTTTCGCACCGGCGACGCTGGTGGATGCTGGGCGGGCTGGCGCTCCTGGTCGTCGTCGCCACTCGGGTCCCGATCATCGCCAGCCGTCTGGCGCACCAGATCAACATGACCGATCCCAACAACACGCTGGCCGGACGGATTCACCTCTGGCAGGTCACCCTGAACATGATGCGCGAGCACCTCGTCTTCGGCACCGGGCTTTCCGGCTATGCCCATTTCATGTCCCCCTGGCCGAACGGCCTGGTCCAGGTGATCTATCCGCATAACCTGGTCCTGAATTTCTGGGTGGCTACCGGGGTCCTCGGTCTGGTGGCCTTCCTCGTGCTGCTGGTCCAGGCGTTTCGCACCGCGTGGCGCGGCTGGGTCACAACCGATGTCGACTGGCGTCCGTTCCAGCTCGGGGTGCTGCTGACGCTGGTGTCGATCCTCGTGCACGGCCTGGTGGACGTCCCCTATTTCAAGAACGACCTGAGTTTCGAGTTCTGGGTATTGCTCGCGATCTCGTGGGCGGGCATCATGGCCTCCCGGCCACCCTTGCGCGACGCGTAGCGCCGATCGATATCGTGGTACCGGGTTTGCTTGTTTCGCGCTGCCGTCCGGCGCATGGTGTGGGCCCGTCAATGTCACGGGCAAGGAAGCGATCGGCAATAGCCGGCGCCGGCGTGGCGCTGGCGGCGATCCTGGTCTGCGCACTGCCTGCGCCGGCGCAGGCACAGGCCGCGTCGGCGGCGGCCACCCGTCCGGTGAAAGACCCGCAGGCCGGGCCGCACATGAGGGACGAAGCTCGCCACGCGGACCAGCCACTGACGCTCGCCCCCGCCACGGCCAGCCCGCAACCGCTGCAGCGGCCGATAACGCGCAGTGGCCCGGCGGCAATGTCCGCTGCCGGGGCGAGTCCCGCCCTGCTCCCCAGTAATCCGAGGTTGGCGCGTGAAGTCTTCGGCTTCGCGCCTTACTGGGCGCTCAGTGGGAACGGACAGTGGGATTTTTCCCTCCTCAGCACGCTGGCGTACTTCGGGCTCGACGTGCAGAGCAACGGTTCCTTCAACACGAGCCCGACCAACAACGGCTTCAAAGGCTGGATGAGCCAGGACCTGGTCACGGTCATCAACAAAGCGCACGCGGCGAACGATCGTGTCGTCCTGGTGATCAAGGCCTTCGACAACGGCACCATCAACGCCATCGTCAGCAATCCGAACGCCACCCAGAATGCGATCAACTGGACGATTTCATCGATCCGTTCCAGAAATCTCGACGGCGTCAACATCGATTTCGAGGGCTCATCGAGCAGCACCTATCCCAACCTGCAGACCCAGTTCAGTGCCTTCGTCGCCAACTTGAGCAGCCAGGTGCACGCGGCGATCCCCGGCGCGGTGGTTTCGGTCGATACCTACTCGGGATCGGCGAGCTGGGACGGGGGTTTCATGAACATCACGCAGCTGGCGCCCTCGGTCGACAGCCTATTCGTGATGGCGTACGACATGGGATTCGGCAACCTGCCCGGGCAGGCGGCGCCCAACGCGCCGCTCAACGGCTGGACCTACAACGACACGACCTCGGTCCGCCAGTACCTGTTGAAGGCCCCGGCATCCAAGGTGATCCTCGGCGTGCCGTATTACGGTTACAAGTACTCGACCACCAGCAACCAGCCGTACGCCACGACCAGCGGCGGCGCCATGGCCGACACCTACGCGGGGATCGCTGACGACTTCAGCTGCGCGCTCCAGCTGAACCGGCAATGGGACGTAACGGCCAGCTCGCCGTGGGCCTCGTGGTGGAGCCCCGGGAGCAATGATCCCTGCGGCGCCAACCACAACAGCTGGCGCGAGCTGTACTACGACAATGCCAACAACCTGCAGGGCACCGGCATGTGGGCGCTTGGTTATGACGGCAGCCTTCCTGACCTGTGGCAGGCACTGGTCGCCAAGCTGCGGGCATCCTGGGCGGCGACCTTTGATACGAGCGCCGTGCCGCAGAGCTGGGCCGTCAACATGATGCGCAGCTTCCCTGTAGCCGTGACCAACGTGGGCAACTCCACCTGGCCTGCCGGCGGCAGCAGTCCGGTGCGTCTCTCGCTGCACTTCATGACGGCCGGCTCGAACATCGTGCTGTCCGATCAGCGCTTCGCCCTGCCCGCGGATGTTGCGCCAGGCCAGACGGTGAGCCTCTCCGTAAGCGTCACCGCGCCGGCCGTCACCAGCGCCGTCGTGCTCCAGGCGCAGATGGTCAAAGAGCAGCAGCTCTGGTTCAAGCAATGGGCCAACGTCCCGCTCACGACGCAAAACGCGACCTGGATGGGGAGCTACGACGCCAGCGCCATCCCGCGGACCTGGACCTTCGGACAGGCGCAGAGCTTCCCGCTGACGGTGACCAACACCGGCAATCAGACCTGGCCGGCGACCGGAGCCACACGGGTGCGTGTCGGGCTGCACTTCGCCAGCGGGCCCGGACAGCCCTGGAGCAGCTGGCTGACCGATCAGCGCCTCGACCTGCCTGCCGACCTGCCGCCGGGGCAATCGGCCACCATCACCGTCAGCGCGACGGCGCCCTCGACGAAGCTGGCCACCGTGCTCGAGGCGCAACTGCTCAAGGAGCAGCAGTTCTGGTTCTTCCAGTCTGGGCCGATGACCGTGACGACCTCGGCTTCGGCGTGGGCGGCCGGCTACGACCTGAGCCGGGTCCCGCACCAGTGGACGCCCGGTCAGGCGCAAACGATCGCCGTCATCGTGACCAACACCGGTAACCAGCCCTGGCCCGCGGGCGGCAGCAATCCGGTACATCTCGGACTCCATATCGCTCAGGCATCCGGACTGCCCTACGCCGGCTGGCTCACCGACCAGCGGGTGAGCCTCCCGGCTGACCTGCCGCCCGGCCAGAGTCTCACGCTCAACGTGCCGGTCACCGCCCCAACGGCGCCTGGCGCCAACGTGCTCGAGGCCCAGATGGTCAAAGAGCAGCAGTTCTGGTTCGTCCAGGCGGGCGCGGCATCCGTCGAGACGAGCACCGTGACCTGGCTCGCCGGCTACGACGTGAGTGGCCTCGCGCGGAGCTGGGTGGCCGGCCGGTCCCAGACGCTTGCCATCAGGGTGACGAACACCGGCAACCGGACCTGGCCGGCGGCCGGCTCGAGCCCGGTCCGGCTCGGCCTGCACTTCGCCCCGGGCCCCGCGCTGTCATTCGCCGCATGGCTCAGCGACCAGCGCGTCGCGCTTCCCGCCGACCTTCAGCCCGGCCAGTCGGTGACCCTGTCGGCGACGCTGACGGCGCCGCAGACGGCCGACGCCGTGATCCTCGAGGCCCAGATGGTCAAAGAACAGCAGTTCTGGTTCGTGCAGCGCGGCGCCCTAACGACGACGAACGCCACGGCCAGCTGGATGGCGGGCTACGACCTGTCGCAGGCGCCCCGCACCTGGACGCCCGGCCAGACGCAAACCTGGACCGTCACGGTACTCAATGCCGGCAATCAGGCCTGGCCGTCGGGCGGCGCGAATCCAGTCCGGATCGGTGTGCACTTTGCCGGCGATGCGGGCTTGCCCTTCAGCGGCTGGCTGAGCGACCAGCGGTTCACCTTGCCGGCGGACCTCTCCCCTGGTCAGTCCGTGGCCCTGAGCGTGACAGTCGGCGCGCCCTCCGGCGATACCGGCGGCGTCCTCGAGATCGAAGGGGTCGCTGAGGGACAATTCTGGTTCGCCCAGCGGGCGATGCTCTCTTTCCTGGCCTCTTGACCACGGTCTCAGCCGCGCAGGTGATGCCGAAGCACCGAGAAATAGGCCCGAGCGGTCGGTAGGGCGAACCAGAACAGCATCGGCGTCAGCCACAGCACTGCCGCGGCCCAGATCCACGCTCGTAAGCGCACGGCAAGCACCGGTAGGCAGAGTACGGCGGCGAGCACTACCCCCACGGTGATGCGTCCCGACGACGAAATATCGTTGTAGGCGGGCCGCTCCAGCAGCACGACCAGGACGATGACGTTCGCAAGCAGCACGAAGGTCTCGACGCGGCGGATCCCACGGATGATCGCCCACGCAGCCACGATGCCGCAGAGCACCGCGGGGAGCACCACGCTGTGCACCTCGACGACCTGACCGGCGGTCCATGGAAACCAGGAGAGGATGCCACCGAAGGGAATGTGCTCGACGTGCGCATCGAGTCCCCACGAGCCCAGCCACACCCGCAAAAAAACTTTCCAGGCCACAATCGGCAGCGCGGAGACGGACGCGAAGATGGCGGCGTTGCGCAACCCCCCACCCCGACCCTCCCCCACAAGGGGGGAGGGAGACTGACCCCGACCCTCCCCCACAAGGGGGGAGGGAGACTGACCCCGACCCTCCCCCACAAGGGGGGAGGGAGACTGACCCCGACCCTCCCCCACAAGGGGGGAGGGAGACTGACCCTGACCCGCCCCCGCGAGCAGGAGGGTCGCGGCGTAGCCGATCGCGAAGATCGCCGCGGTTTCGCGCGCCAGGATGGCGAGCGCGAACACGATGGCCGACCAGAACCACCGGCGCCGGGCATCGAACAGGTAAATCGCCACGGCGACCAGCCCGTACGCCATGATCTCCGTGGTATCGCGCTGCAGCGTGATCAGCACCCCTGGGTAGAAGCCGTAGACCGCCGCGTACCACGGTGAGACGCCGCGACGGCGCAGCACGGCCGCCAGCGCGGCGGTGCCGACCCCGATCATGATCAGGTTGAGCGCGATCAGCGCAAAGGGCACCAGGTCGGGGCGACCCAGGGCGAGCACGCGCGCGGTCATCGGATACAGCACGCGCGTGTAGCGGTACGCCGGGCTGTCCATGTAGTAGCGGGCGTTGATCGGATCGACGGCAAGGAAGTAGGCATACTGCCCGTCGAAGCCGATATCGCCGTCGTAGGCATAGCTCGCCGCGCGGCCGCTGATGGCCGGAGAGGCCTGGCTCTTTGCGACCAGCGTCCGGCCCAGGTGGATGAACGGCTCGGGGCCACCCTGCCGAATCGCGGGGACCGTCCACGCCAGGTAGGAGAAGACGACGATCGTCGTGACGGCCCAGCCCGACCAGTGCCGCCACCAGGTCCGGGCCGCGGCGACCGCGTGGCCGGCCGCTTGGCGCCGGCTCGAGATGGTTAGCATGGCACCGTGGCCTCAGGAAACGGTGGACGCGCGTCCGAGGTCCGCTGGCTGCGGGCGTTTCTCAAGCGGTTCTACTATGCCCCACCGCTGGCCTTCTGGCGCGCCATCGAGGCCCGCGCCCTCGGTGACGGACCGCTGGCGAGCCCCAGTCTCGACATCGGGGCGCACGACGGCGCCTTCGCCGCGACCTGGCTGCTCGACCGGCCGCCGATCGACGTGGGATTGGATATCGAGCCGGTGGCAACGGCGGACGCCCGGCGTGCGTACCGCACGCTGATCGCCGGCGACGCCCAGGCTTTGCCTTTCGAGCCGGGAGCCTTTCAGACCGTCGTGTGCAACAGCGTGATCGAGCACGTCGACGACGACACGAGGGTCGTCGCGGAATTTGGGCGCGTCCTGCGACCCGGCGGCGTGCTCCTCTTCACGACGCCCAGCCTGTATTTTCACGACCTGCTGGACGGCGTCATCCGGGCGCGCCACCACGGGGACGAGGCGGCGGCCCAGCGCTACATGCGGCGCACCGACACGCGCATCATTCACAAGCACTACCGCAGTCTCGACGACTGGACCCGGCGGCTCGACGCGGCCGGCATGGACACCCTGGAGCATCGCTACTATCTGCCGCCGGCGGCCGCGGCCTTCTGGGACCGCTGGGACAGCCGCTGGGCGAGCCGGATCCTGAACCGTCCGCTCTATTCCTGGATCGGATCGCGAAAGCTCCGGCGGGTGGTGCCGCCCGGATTCTGGTACAAGCTCTTCATGCCGTGGCTCATCTCTCCCTACGAGCGAGCTCTGCGGGAGCAGGAGGACCCGAGCGCCATCGGCGCCTCGCTCTACCTGCGCGCCGTTCGCCGCTAGGGCGTGGCCGTCGCGACCTCGGGCAAGACCTGGCCGTTGCTCGGCAACGTCATCGTCAACGTCAGCGCCCGCGGCGCGCTCATCCTCCTGACGATCGTCAGCACGCCGGTCATCCTGCACCGGCTGGGGACGGCGGCATTCGGCGTGTACATCCTGGCGATCACCCTGGGCGGTCTTCTGGCGCTGCTCGATTTCGGCCTGACGCCGGCCCTGATCACCTCGCTCAGCCGTACCTGGCACCAGCAACGGCGGGAAGAATCCGAGCGCCTGGTCGGGACGGCGCTGACCCTCTACCTGCTGATCGGCGCCGCCGGGGGGCTCGTTTTTGCCGCCCTCGTGCCCTGGGCCGTCCAGGACCTTCTGCATGTGCCGGCCGCGCTCCAACCGTCGGCCCAAACGGCGCTCTGGCTGAGCACGGCTGGCTTTGCGGTGAACATGTGGCTGGCCGTCTTCAACGCGGTGCCCTACGCGCTTCAGCGATACGACCTGGTCGCCGCCCGTATCGTCGGGATCTCGCTCGTCACGACGGCGGCGCTGATCCTCTACGCCCTGGCCGGCGGCGTGCTGGAGGGCTTCGTGATCATCAACATCGGGGGAACCGCGCTCGGCCTGCTGATTTTCTATCTCATCAGCCGCCGCCT
>Ga0209237_1002101_pt1 | contig 11917 bp, 8 predicted proteins | sample GraSoi013_1_40cm_2_FD_185820 | JGI IMG/M metagenome (GOLD analysis project Ga0209237, IMG submission 185820) | Grasslands soil microbial communities from the Angelo Coastal Reserve, California, USA - Sample 10_02_2013_1_40cm (SPAdes) (version 2) | ecosystem: Environmental > Terrestrial > Soil >...
CCCCGCCGGCGGCAGCGATGGCGTGGTCGTGGTACGGGTGGTGATCGACAGCGCCGGGAACCCCGAGCCGGCGACGGCCGAGGTCGTACAGGGTTCCGATTCCGTGCTGGTCGGCGCTGCCCGGACGCTGGTGCTGAAGACGCTGTTCCGGCCCGCTCGCGTGCGCGGGCGGGTCGTGCAGGTGCTGGTCGAGGTGCCCGTCGAATTTTCCGCCGTCTCGCAGCCCGCCATCACATTGCATATCGCCGGCGATGTGTACGGCGAAACCGAGCTGCAGGAGCGACCGCATCTTGTGTCTGGTCCAACGCTCTCGTACCCCGCGTCGTTGCTCCTCTCCCGGATCAGCGGGCGGGTCATCATTGAGGCCGTGATCGACACGACCGGGCGGGTCGAGGACGGCACGCTGCGCGTGGTCGAGAGCAGCGACGCGCGGTTCAATCAGGCGGCGAAGGACTACGTCCGGGGGGCGCGCTTTGTTGCGGGGCGTATCGCGGGCCGCGCGGTGCGCGTGCGGTTCGAGATGCCGGTCGAGTTCAAGCTGCCCACGCGGGACTAACCCGCCGTGGCGTCGGTGACCCTCCGCCGCCTCGCCAAGCGGTACGACGCCGCGGGCCGGGCGCTCGAGGATCTGTCGCTCGAGGTACGCGACGGCGAGTTCTTCGTGCTGCTCGGGCCCTCGGGGTGCGGGAAGACGACCGTGCTCCGCTGCATCGCCGGGCTCGAGGAGCCCACCGCCGGGGAAATCCTGATCGGCGAGCGCGACGTCACCCGCCTCGATCCCGCCGCGCGCGACGTCGCGATGGTGTTCCAGACGCAGGCCTTGTACCCTCACCTCACCGTGCGCAAAAACCTCGCCTTCGGGCTCGAGGTGCGGCGCGTCCCGGCCGCCGAGATCGCCCGTCGGGTTCAGGAGGCCGCGGTGCGGCTGAGGCTCGCACCGCTGCTCGACCGTCGTCCGGGGGAGCTCTCCGGCGGGGAGCGGCAGCGTGTGGCCTTGGGTCGGGCGCTGGTGCCGCAGGTCTTTCTGCTCGACGAGCCGCTCGCGAGTCTCGAGCCCGCGCTGCGCGGTGAGCTGCGCGACGTCCTCGTCGACCTGCAGCGCGCCCTCGGCGCCACCGTCGTATACGTGACCCACGATCAAGTCGAGGCCATGACCATGGGCCAGCGGATCGCGGTCCTCGAGGGGGGGCGCCTCCGCCAGGTGGGCACGCCCGCCGAGCTGTACGGCCTGCCAGCCGACATCTTCGTCGCCCGCTTCATCGGAAACCCGGGCATGAACATCCTCGGCGGCAGGGGAAGAGGCACCCGGGACGCGGGCGGCGTCGTGGACTGCGGCACCTGGTCTGTTCCCGTGACGCTGGAGCGCTACGAAGGCGAGATCTACCTGGGCGTGCGGCCGGAGCATGTGAGCCTCGTCGCCCCCGATCAGGGAATCGGGACGGCGGACGTGCGCGGCGTCGAACCGCTCGGCCCGGACACGCTCGTCCGGCTCGACGCGGGCGGCCAGCCGCTCGTCGCGCGTGCGCACGGCATCTCGGATCTCCGTGCCGGCGACCGCGTGGGGGTGAAGCTCGACCGCCGGCAGCTGCACCTGTTCGACGCGGCCGGAGCGCGCCTGCCGTGAGGCGTGTGCTGGCTCTGGGTCTGGGGTGCTGGCTCGGCTGTTGGGGATGCGTCGCCGAGCCCAGCCCCGCGGTCGAGCTGCTGCACCGCGCCGACGACGGCGCGGCGCAGCTCGAGGACCAGCTGCTCATACCCTATCGTGCGCGACACCCCGGACTGCGGGTGGTGCAGCGCAACGCCGCGCTGTCCCGGGCCGAGTACCGCCGGCTGCTGCTCACGGCGACGGCGCGCGACACCCTGCCTGATGTGTTCCAGCTGGACGACGTCGACGTCCCTGCGCTCGCTGATCGGGGAGGAGCTCTCGATCTCGCCCCCTACCTCTCCCGCGCCGGCGTCGACCTCGCGCGCTACAACCCGGAGGTCCTCGCGGTTTTCCGTCGCGGTGCGGCGCTGTACGCTCTCCCGCGAGGATATGCGCCGCTGATGGTGGTGTACAATCGCGACCTCCTGGACCGGGCTGCGATTCCGTATCCGACCGACGACTGGACGTGGGATGAGTTCCTGCGGATGGCGCAGCTGCTCACGCGCGACCGCGATGGCGACGGGCGGATCGATCAGTGGGGAGCGGGCTTCGACCGGCGACCGTCTTTCTGGGTCGCGTGGATCTGGGCTGGGGGCGGCGACGTGTTGTGTCCCGGTGGCCGGCGCGCCTCGGGGTGCCTCGATGCCTCAGCCACGGTCGCGGCCATCCGCTGGTACGGGGGCTGGGTGACGCGCTGGGGGATCGCGCCGCGCCCTCATGAGCCGAACGCCTCCGGCGTCGAGATCGCCCGGTTGTTCACGGCTGGCCGCATCGCGTTCATGACCGTCGGGCACGACGCGGTACGCGCTCTTCGATCTCAGGTCGCGGCGGGCCGTTTGCGGGTGGGATTCGCGCCCGTGCCGCATCGCGCCGGTGTGCCGGCGGCCACGCTGCTCTATGCGACCGGGTACGCGGTTCCGGCGGGCGTGCTGCGGCGAAAAGCCGGGGTCGAGCTCGCCGCCGACCTGACCGACTCGCTGCCCGATGCGGCGCGCGGTGCCGCCGGCATCGAGCTGCCGGCCGTGGCTGCGGCCGCGCAAGAGGTGGCGGCGGCCGACACGACGGGCTGGGAGGCGGCGTTTCTGCGCGCCGCCGCGCACGCCCGCCCGGGATGGGGAGCGCGCGTCGGCCAGTGGCGCGAGGTGGAGGCCGAGCTTGCCGACTTGATGGACCGCGTTACCGTGGGCGGTGCCGATCCAGCACGGGCCGTCCGCGCAACCGCGCGTGAGCTCGATCGGCTGCTCGGAGCCACGCGATGACCGGGCTGACAAAGTGGCGCGCGGTGGCGTCGGTCGCCCTGGCCGCCGGCATCCTCCTGCCGCTCACCCTGGCGCAGCGGGCGCGGGGCCGCTACGAGCGCGCGCTGGCCGCGCGAGAGGCGACGGCCGTGGCCGCGTACCTCACGGTCGTGACTCCGCCTCCGCGGGCAGAGCGCGGCGCGGGATACGACCTGCCGCAGCTCCTGATTCGGGCCCGGGCGCTCGAAGAGCTGCCGGGGTTCTCTGGACGGTTCGAGATCTATCACGCCACTGCGCCGCTGGTGCGCGCGACCGCCGCACCGTTGCCCGCGGCCACGCTGCAGCGCGTCCGCCGAGAGGTCGCCGTCCGCTGGACCGGCGACGCGGCGCTCGCGCCACTGCTCGATCGCGACGGCTGGGACGTCGTGGGCGCGGTGGCCGCCCGGCCCGCGCCGCTCCCGTGGCCGGTCTCGCCGTGGTCGGCGGGCGCGCTGCTGCTCCTCCTGATCGCGGGGGCGCAAGGCCTGCGAGCGATCGGCAGGCCGCGCCGCGCGTGGCGCCAGACGTTCGGGCCGTATGGCGTCGTGGCCTTGCTGTTCGGCGTGGCGGTGTTCGCTGATGTGCGACGCGCCGCCGGCGATGCCACTGATCGCTGGTTGTACGACACGCGGCTCCTCATGCAGGAAGCCGCGGCGCGGATCCCCGACATTCGCAGTGCGCCGGCGGCCCTCACCCCCCTCGCTCGGGGGGCGGGGGCGGGGGCGGGGGCCGAGATCGTGCCGGGCGACTCGGGGCCGGCGACGGCGTGGCGCCGCGACGTTGGCGGCGTGATGCGCGCAGGGGTGGCGGTGCGCCTGGCGCCGGGGCGCTGGATCGAGCTGCGAGCGCGCCCCGGGGAAGCCGGCACAGCCGGCTGGCTGCCGATCATGGTCGGCCTCGCGATCCTTGGGCCCCTGAGCGCACTGTTCGCCGCTTGGAGCCTCGCGAGCGCTCCGCGGGCGAGGCGCGAAACGGTGGCCGCCTGGGGATTCCTGGCACCGTCAGCGCTGCACCTCGCCGTGTTCTCCCTCTTGCCGCTGCTCGTGGTGTTGTATGTCTCGCTGCACCGCTGGAGCCCGATCGAGTCGGTCCGTCCGTTCGTGGCGCTCGCGAACTACGCGCGCGTCGTGCGCGACCCCCTGGTCTGGTCGGCGCTGGGTCGCACTCTGCTGTACGCCCTGTACGTGCCGGTGTCGATGGCGCTCGCGCTCGTGCTTGCCCTCATGATCGGAGGGCGACGGAGATCCGGTACCGGGGCGCCCGCGCTGCGCGCGCTGTTCCTGCTGCCGTACGCTTCATCGGTGGTCGCGGTCGCTCTCGTGTGGCAGTGGATGTACCACCCCGATTTCGGGTTGCTCAATCACCTGCTGACACGCGCCGGTGTCGCGCCGGTAAACTGGCTGGGAGATCCCAAGACGGCGCTCTTCGCGGTGATGCTCGTCTCGGTGTGGATGCAGCTGGGTTACCAACTGACGGTCTTCATCGCCGGCCTGCGGGCGATCCCGCAGGCTTACCTGGACGCCGCGCGCGTGGACGGCGCGAATGCCTGGCAGCGCTTCTGGCGCGTGACGTTTCCCCTGCTGTTGCCCGTGACGCTGTTCGTGCTGGTGACCGGGATCATTGGCGCGTTCCAGGTGTTGGCGCTCGTCATGGTGTTGACTGGCGGGGGGCCGCTCGGCACCACCGACGTGATTGTGTATCGGATCTACCGGACCGGCTGGCAGCTGCAGCAATTCGGTGACGCGAGCGCCATGGCGCTGCTCTTGTTCGCGCTGCTCTTCGGGGTGACGTGGGCCCAGCTCAAGCTGCTCGACCGGCGGGTGGAGTATGCGTAAACGGCGCCCTCAAGCACGGCGGGGCGGGTGGATGGCGTATGCCGTTGGGCTGCCGCTCGCGGGTGTCATGATCGCTCCCTTCCTCTATATGGTCGCCACGGCCCTGATGAGCGAGCCGGGCTCGCTGCGCCATCCGCTCCCCGAGAACTTCGCCGCGGCGCTCGTGGCGCTACCGTTCGATCGGTTCCTGGCGAACAGCGTGATCCTCTCGCTCGCCGTGGTCGCGGGGCAGGTCCTGACGAGCGCCACCGCGGCGTACGCTTTCGCGCGGCTCCGCTTTCCCGGCCGGAACCGCGTGTTCCTCGGCTATCTGTGTGCGTTGCTGGTGCCGGCCATTGTCCTCGTGATCCCGCGATTTCTGCTCATCGACGCGCTCGGGTGGGCGGACAGCTACCAGGGCCTGATCTCGACCGAGCTGGTATCGGTCACCGGAATATTTCTGCTGCGCCAGTTTTTCCGTAGCCTCCCGCGTGACCTCGAAGACGCTGCCCGACTAGAAGGTGCGGGAGAGTGGACGATCTTCTGGCGGGTCATCGTGCCGCCCTCGCGGCCCGCGCTCGCCACGCTCGCCGTGCTCGGGTTCGCCGATCAGTGGAGGAGCTTTGTGTGGCCGCTCGCGGCCACGCGCTCGAGCGCGATGCAGCCGCTCGAGGTGGGCATCGCGAACCTGCAGGGCACGTACGATCTGAGCTGGTCGTACCAGATGGCGACGGCGGTGGCGGCCGTGATACCGCTGACGATGCTCTACTTCATTGCGCAGCGCCGGTTCATTCGCGGGATCGAGATGACGGGGACCGGAAACTCAGCTCCCACGTGATGTCCCGTCCGTCGCCCCCCGCGGCCCATTGCAGCACCGCGTGCCCGCTCTCCAGACGCCTCACCGTGCACGGGACGTCGGCCTTGCAGGCTCCCGGCCGCAGCCCCTTCGGGACCGCAATCGTGACCGCGTAGGCGCGGCCGTCGAGGTTCGTGGATTTCGCTTTGAGCTTGCGCGTGGTCGCGTCCCAGGTCTCGTCCGCAATGTCCACCGCTCCTTGCACGATGTGACGCGTGGTGCCGATCACCTGGGGCCGGGCGACTGCGGGCCGGATCGCCAGCGTGCGTGCGCTGCGCGGCTCGAGGGTGAAGGTCAGGCTGTCCTTCACATCGGTCACGGCCGTGTCGCGCCACACATCGTAGCCGTCGAACTTCGCACCCACGATGCCGAGCGCCGCGAGCGGGAGGGATACGTCTTGGGGCTCGTCCTCCCAGTTCACGACCGCGACCGTCCACCAGCGCGATGCACCCTCCGCCACCCAGGTACGCGGTGGGCGGCTGCGGCGCGTGCTCCAGATCCCCCCGCTTCCCAGCACGCGCACGGCGAGCACGTTTTCTCCCCCCCAGTTCAGGGTCTCGGGCGGCACGCGATACCGGCGGTAGGCCTGCGCGTCGCCCTGTCCGCCCGGAGCTAGCTCACCGGTCTGGCCGACCTTCGCGCTGTTCACGAACGTCTCGTCGGCGTCCGCGATCTTGCCGAGCTCAACGTACACGTTCCGGGGTTCCGGTTTTCCAGCGGCGTGATCGGGGAGGCGGAACCGCGCGCGATACCAGGCGAACCCGGCGTACTGCGGATGTGCCCCACCGGGCTCGTCCCACCGCTGCGGCAGACGGATCGTCTCCCACGCTTCCTCGTCGAACGCGCGGGAGCCGTAGGCGGGATCGTCGCCCGTGCGGAAGCGCCATGGCCCGTTGATTGGGTAAACGTCGTCGCCGGCCACGATCGCGGGGGCTGCATCGCGCTCGGCCACACCCGTCTCGAGCGCGCGGCCGGCGAGAGAGGCGACCGGAAGCGTGCGCTGCAGCAGGGCGAGGCGATCGGGTGGGAGCTTCGGGAGGTTGTCGGCGAACAGGGTGAGTCCCCCGGTGATCGAGACGACGGACGCCCACACTTCGGCGGCCGCCCGCGAGAGCGGAGGGCGCACCACCAGGCAGTCGGGATCGTTCAGCCAGGTTGATCGGTGGTAGAAGCTCCGCAAGCCGGCGGCGCGCGCCGGCGGCTGGATGCCCGGCCAGCTGGCGTCCACGTCCGGTCCGATCCGCATGCTGTTGACGAGTCCAACGGCGTGCTGCAACGGCGCGCCGCTCGCGAGCAGCAGTGCCTCGGTACCAAGGCCGTCCCGGATCGCGCCCAGGCCGGCGCGGTACGCTTCCGCGTGCGTCAGGCCGCCATAGTGCGCCGTACCGACCGTCGCCCAGCGCAACCGGTCGATGCGGAGGTAGTCGTAGCCCCATTCCCGCACGACCCGGCGGGCGAGATCGAACAGCCACTGCTGCGCTTTGGGGTGCGCGCCATCGAGCGCGTAAACCTTGCCGCCCCACGTCTCACGCGTCTCACACACGACGGGACCGCTCGCATCGCGCAGCAGCCAGTCGGGCTGCGCCGTGGGAACGCCGGAGGCGTCGGCCACGCCGAACGGCGCCATCCACAGGCCCGCCTTGAAGCCGCGGGCGTGAATCTGGTCGGTGAGCCAGGCGTGGCCGTGCGGGAAGCGCTCGTTTGCCTCCCACGCCCCGACGGCTCGCTGATAGCCGTCGTCGAGCTCGATGTTGCGGAAGAAGCGACGGTCGAAGTTCGCGGCGCTGAAATCCAGATTCGCGATCACGTCGGCTTCGGCCACGGTGCCTGACCACTCGGCCCGTGTGCACCACCCGGTGGGCGCCACCGCCTCGGCGAGGTGTTCCCGATCGACCGGCGAGGAGGGCACGAACAGCGCCCGCAGCGCATCCAGGCCGTCGCCCGCCGGATGGAAGCACAGGCGCATGCGCGACACGTCGCCTTCGGGGCGCAGTGGCCTTGTCGGGAGCCAGTTGCTCACCGCCTCGAGCCCGTCCCGCGACAGCTGCACGCGGGCCTCCCCTGGCTCGCCCGCGTCGAACGCAATCGCGAGGCCGCGCCGTCCCCGGGTGAGCCCAGTCGCGGCATGGCTCGCAAGCCCGTCCGCTTCGGGCGTCCCCAGCGTGACCACCCGGCTCGGGTCCGCCGAGTGCGCTCCGTTGACGAGTGCCACGAGCGATCCGTCCCCCACCAGCACCTCCGCGTACGGCAGCTGGAGGAAGCGCACGCCCTTCACCGTCGGTAGAAACCGATCCGGAAAGAGGGTCACGGTGACGGAGGCCTGCGGAGTGGCCGCCCCGCCCGAGGTGAGGAGCTCTGCTTCGACCCACACCCCGGCCGCCCGGCCCCGCACCACCACGGCGTCGCCGCCGGGAGGGCGGCGGTTTCCGACCGTGCTATTTTCCAGCTCCGCGAGGGTGACCGGCTGGTCCCCAACCCACGTTACGATCTCGGCGCCGCGGACCAGCGGAACGGGAGAGCCTTCGCCATAGTACCACAGCGACCAGCGGTGATGGTCGTCAAGCTCGAACCGGAGCCTCCCTGTCCCCACCGAACCGAGCGGGGGAGGGCGGCGCGGACCGGTCGAGGGCGGTTGGATGAGGCCGCTGGACACCCCTCCAGTCAGGAGCACAAACGTGCGTCGGTCCATGCTCACAATGTTGACGGCCCTGGTGGGTTTGTCCACGCCGCTCGCGGGGCAGGGCAACGCGCTCACCGCGGGGCTCGCGTACACGGTCGGCGGCGGGTGGCAGGTCGAGGGATTGGACTTTGGGGTCGCGCGCGCCGTGCACGCGGGTCCGATCGCCGCGCTCTCGCTCACCGCGCGCATCGGCTCGTTCATCGACGAAGGCGCCATCATCGGCGGCGCGCGGGGGTTCATATTCGGCACGAGTCTCGCCGCCCGCACGCCGACGGCCACCATTGCGCAGCTCGGCGCGGACACGAGTCGCGGCCAGATAGGGCTCGACTTCACAGTCGAGACGACCGGCTACGTCGGCTCGCACTCACCGCTTGCCGTTGGTTCCCCGTGGGGCGCGGCCACGGGGCTGCTCGGGCTGCGGTTCGGGGATCCCAACGGCTCCCGCCTCGGGCTGTTGATCGGTCCTACGGTGTTCATGGGCACCGTCACGGAGGTCCGGGCGTTCCTCGGCGTCCGGTTCGAAGCGCCGCTGGCGCGCCGGGAGGGTCATCCCTAGCTTGGCACCGATGGCGGTCCCCTCCCTCGATACCGAGCATCCCGGTATTCGGGTCATTGCCGAGGTGGCGTCGGTGCTGCAGGCAGGCCTCGCGTCCGGGGAGGCCTTGCACGGGGTAGTGGGCGCGCTGCGGCGTGGCCTCAACCTTCGCCGCTGCCGCATCTGGCTGCGCACACCCGACGGCACCCGCTTCACGCCGGTCACGACGCCCGGTGACGAGGCGGAGCAGCCGGGTTACGCCCCGCCGGTGGCCGAGTGGATGCGGCGCGGCCCCCAGCGGGAGGGCGTTCCCGGGGGCTCGATCGTGCGGCTGCCGCTGGTCCGCGAAGACGAGCCGCTCGGCGTGCTCGAGGTCATCATTCCCACCGGGCGCTACGAAGCGATCGCCCACGACGTCGTGGTCGTGGTGGCGCGCATCCTCGCCCCCATGATTGCCGCCACCGAGCTGTCGCAGGACCTCGCGTCCGAGGTGGCGCTGCGCACCCACGAGATCGAAGCGCAGCGCAGTTTCGCGGCTCAGATCATCGACTCACTCCCGGTCGGGTTGTACGTGATCGACCGTGCCTATCGCATCCGCGCCTGGAACCGCAAGCGCGAGACCGGGACGCAGGGCGTGTCGCGCGAGGACGCGGTGGGTCGCGAGATCTTCGAGGTCCTCGATCGCCAGCCGCGCGATCTCCTGAAGCGCGAGTTCGACCGCGTGTTCGACACCGGCGAGCTGCAGCAGGTGGAAATGGAGTCGCAGGCGAGCGGCGAGGCCCGCTACTACCGGATCACGAAGATCCCGATGCGGCAAGATGGGCGCGACATTTCGCACGTCATCACCATCGGCGAAGACATCACCGAGTGGCGCCAGGCGCAGCAGCGCCTCACCGAAACGGAAAAGCTCGCCGCGGTGGGGCAGCTGGCCGCGGGCGTGATGCACGAGATCAACAACCCGCTCGCGACCATCCTGGCCTGCTGCGAAGCCCTGATGCTCCGGACCGAGGACTTGGCCCCGGGCGACCGCCAGGGTTACGACGAGTACCTCAAGATCATCGACGCCGAGGTGCAGCGCTGCCGGCGGATCGTGGAGGGCCTGCTCGACTTTTCGCGGCCGAAGGCCGGCGACAAGAAGCCGACCGACGTGAACGGTGTCGTGGAGCGCACGCTCTTCCTCCTCAAGCACCACGCGCGGTTCAAGCGGCTGACCGTGGTGCGTGAGCTGGCCACCGGGCTACCGCCGGTGCTCGCCGACCACGAGCGGCTGATCCAGAGTTTCATGGCGCTGATGCTCAACGCGATGGATGCCGTTGACTCGCGCGGCACGCTGACGGTGCGCAGCCGCATCAACCCCGACCGTGCGGACGAGATCCTGCTCGAGTTCATCGACACGGGCACCGGGATCAAGCGGGAGGATTTGCCCAAGATCTTCGAGCCGTTCTTCACGACGAAGCCGCAGGGGCGCGGCACCGGACTCGGTCTGTCCATCTGCTACGGGATCATCGCCGAGCATCGAGGGCGGATCGACGTCGAGTCGCACGTCGGCGTGGGATCGAATTTCAAGGTGTACCTCCCCACGGGATGAAAATCCTCGTCGTCGAAGACGACAAGACGGTAGGCCAGTACGTGAAGCGCGGGCTGACCGAGGCCGGGTTTCACGCCGACCTCGTCGGGGACGGCGCCGAAGGGCTGCGCCTTTCGGCCGGGGGCCACTACGACATGCTCGTGCTCGACCTGCGCCTGCCCGCGTTGTCGGGTCTCGAGGTGTTGCGCACGCTGCGCGATCGCGGCGAAGGCATGCCGGTGCTGGTGCTCACCGCCCAGGACGCCGTGGATTTCAAGGTGCAGGCGCTCAAAATGGGCGCCGACGACTACGTCACGAAGCCGTTCTCCCTGGAGGAGCTGCTTGCTCGGGTGGAGGCGCTGGGGCGGCGCCCCAAGGCGATCGCGCCGCCCGTGCTCAAGGTGGCGGACCTGACCCTCGACAGCGGGAGCCGCGAGGTGCGGCGCGGCGGGAAAGTCATCGACCTCACCCCCAAAGAATACGCCGTGCTCGAGTACCTCATGCGCCACCAGGGCCGCGTCATGTCGCGCACGCTGATCACGGAATACGCGTGGGACTACCACTTCGACCCCGGTACCAACATCGTGGACGTCGTGATCACGCGGCTGCGCAAGAAGATCGACCACGGGCGCGAACCCAAGCTCATTCATACGGTGCGCGGGGTCGGCTACGTCGTGAAGGCGTGACATGCAAACGCTGCGCGGGCGGCTCACCGCCTGGTACTCGGGCGCGCTCGCCCTTACCCTCGCCGCATTCGCCGGGGTGCTGTACCTGGACCGGCGCAGCGCTTCCTACCAGGATCTCGACCAGCGGATTCAGTCCGAAGCATCGCTGACGGCGGGCATTCTCGCGGAGAGCTACCGCGCGCGCGGGACGCTGGTGCGGGCCGACACGGCACAGCGGCCGGTCCTCATCCCCGACCTGGCCGCGCTGCTCGAAGCCGTGCCCGACTTCCTCGTCATCACCGCGCGCGACGGCAGCCTGCTGTTCGCGTCGTCCGATGCGCGCGCCCTGACGTTCCAGCAGGTGGAGCAGCTGCGGAGCCTGGCGAGCGCCCCACTCTCGGGACGGTCCAGCGGCACCCTCCGCCTCGAGCCCAACGGCCCGAAGATCCACTATGTGGTCCATTACGTCACCGGCGCCGGACCGCAGTTCGGGGCGATCCTCGCCGGCGCGGACGTCCGCACGGCCGAGCTCGGCCCCGACGAGCTGCTCTCGACCTTTGCGTTGGTGCTGCCGCTCGGGCTCGCCCTCGCGCTGCTCATGGGGTCGTGGATTTCGCGGCGCGCGCTCGCCGCCGTGGATCAGATCATCACCGAGGTCCGCGAGATCACCGACGGACGCAGTTTGCACCGTCGTCTCGCCGAGCCGCTGGTGAAGGACGAGCTCGGTCGGCTCGCCGAAACCCTGAATCAGATGATGACCCGGCTCGAGCGCAGCTTCGCCGCCCTGCGGCGCTTCACCGCCGACGCGAGCCACGAGCTGAAGACGCCGCTCACCGTGGTCCGTGCCGGGGTGGAGCGCGCCATCACGACGCACAACC